>Ga0187892_10000867_pt1 | contig 75431 bp, 59 predicted proteins | sample MA1701073metaG_FD_139345 | JGI IMG/M metagenome (GOLD analysis project Ga0187892, IMG submission 139345) | Bio-ooze microbial communities from a basaltic lava cave in the Kipuka Kanohina Cave System on the Island of Hawaii, USA - MA170107-3 metaG ...
CCTCGCCGTGCGGCGGGTGCCACCAGTGCAGTACATCGCCTTCGACGAACTGGTGACTCGCGTGCAGCAGGATCTGCGCGCGCGTGAGATCGCGCCGCAGGTAGATGAGAGCGGCCGCATCCTGGATCTGGTCCCGGAAGCCGAACGCGCCACCGGCCTGGTAGAACGCGCTGCGTGCCCACATCCGGCAGGCAATATCCTGGTAGGGCAACCAGCCATTCACCATCACGTCGAGCGCTTTCGACGGTGTCTCGATCTGCAGGCGCGAAAACGTTCGCGACCACGCGGAGCGCACTTCCTGCAAGGCAGTTTCAATGCATCCAGGCCGCCGGTAGGCTTCGAGCAGCCGCGTCACGTTTTCCGCGGAATGCGTTTCGCCGAGCAGGAAAGTCACGTCGCTCGTTTCTCCTGGCGCAATGTCGAGCATCACGCACAGGACGGCGCAGGGATCGCCCGTGACAGGTGCCAGCGCGCCATCGCGCAGCAGTGCTTCCGGTGCGCCAACCGACCCGGGGACCCCGAGGAAAGCGCCGCGATCCGCGCACCAGCCATTCACTGGTGCCCGGTCGGCGGCCGCGAAGGCGACGCCGCGGAAGCCATCCGCCGCGGCTGTGTTGTGCACGAGCAGCGCCTGCGCCGGGGTCGAAAACTCCGTCTGCAGGCTCGAGTTCGTGACTTCAGGCGTCGCGCCGAGCACCCACCGGTTGTAGCTGTACACGGCGAGGCGGCGGTGCCTGGCGCCGTGATTCCGAATGCGCACGCGCGTGAGGCGCAACGGATCGTCGACCGGCACGAATACAGTGACCTCGTGCGCGAGGTCGGCATGCCGATAGCTCCACGTCGAATAACCGAAGCCGTGCCGCACGTCGAAACCCGAGTGCGCGACGGCGGGACCCGGTACCGGCGACCAGAAGACGCCCGTGTCCGGGTCGCGGACGTAGAGCGCATCGCCGTGCGGATCGACAACCGGATCGTTACTCCAGGGAGTCAGCCGGTGCTCGCGACTGTTGCGGCTCCAGGCCGTGCCGGCACCGGTCTCGCTGACGATGCAGCCAAACTCCGGATTCGCCAGCACGTTGATCCAGGGAGCCGGCGGCAAGACGTAGCGTCCGGAAGCGTCGCGCGCGATGCGCAGTCCGTACTCGCGCCCGTCGGCGCTGAATCCGCCATAACCGTTGAAGAACTGCAGGCCGGGCGGCGACGCGCCGTTCACCTCGCTGGCGGCCATCCGCGCGCGTAGTGCCGGCGGTTTCCCGACCGGGCGCGAAACATCGAGCGAAGACTTTCGCAGACCCTCGAGCTGACCCAGCAGGACCGCGGCGTCGTCACCGGCAGCGAGCAGAATTCGCACGCTGCCCGATGAACCGGGGGCGATTTGCAATACGCAACGCAGACAGAGCGCCGGATCGAGCACGTTCCCGTGCGTGTCGCCGAGGGCATCGCCAGCTACCAACGCGTGTGGCGCTCCCAGGTTCCGACCACGACCGATGAAGCGCGCGCGATCGCTGGTCGAATCGGTCACCGCAGCGTCGAACATCGCGTGCATCAGCACCGGCGCTTTCTCGCCACGATCCCGGGGGCGTCGCGTGGCCACGAGAAGGGGACCATTACCCGGCCGATGCGTCTGGATGAACAGCTTGGAGAACGCCGGATGCGAGTCATGCGCCGCCGGGCGGCTGAGTGCGACCTCGACGAACGTCGTCAGCTCGATCTCGCGCGGCGTCGCGGCTGGGTTGGTCAGGGTGATCGTGCGTTGCTCGATGCCAGCGCTCGGATGCAGGAGCACCTCGACGCGGGAGAGCAGGCCGGAGTGCGAACGCAGGACTGCAAGACCGCCGTTCTCGCGCACCAGTTCGCCCGGCTGCTGGTCAGGAACCGGCCGCCCGCACGCCGTCCAGAACTTCCGGCTCGCCCCATCGCGCAGGAACACGATGAGCCCGCAATTGCCTTCGATCGGGTCGGGCCGCCAGGTCGTGAGCAGGTAATCGTCAAAGGCCGAGAAGCCGCTGCCCATGGGGGTCAGCAGCGCCGAGTAGCGATTGTTCGCCACGAGTTCGAAGACCGTCGGCGGCCCGGAGGACGAACGCAACTCTCTCTCCCGATTGGAGCTCATCGCGAACGCGCCGCCACCGTCATGGCTCCGGATTGGGCGCCTGGCAGTACCTGGCGATGAATTGCGCGTGCGTCGGCATGGCCTGCACGCAGTGGGCGATGACTTTGCGGACACCTTCGACGAAGTCGAACAGCTGCTGATCGGGCATTTCGTCGGCGACCGGGTGGTACGCCCGTGGCAGGATGTGCTGGCCGATCATCACCTGCACCCAGCTCGTGATCGCGAACATCTCCTCGGCGTCGCGGAAGAAGCGGCCGCTGTCACGGAACAGGTGGAGGGTGTTCTGCAGCGATTCGGGGATGCTCATCGTGCGGCAGTAGTTCCAGAACGGCGTGTCGTTCCGCCCGGTCGCGCAGTAATGCAGGATGAGGAAGTCGCGGATCTTCTCGAACTCGAATCGCTCCTGCGCGTTGTAACGGTCGATCAGGACCGGGCTGAAGTCCCGGTCGGGCCACAGCGCCACCAGCCGCGAGATACACGACTGGATCAGGTAGATGCTGGTCGACTCGAGCGGCTCGAGGAAACCGCTGGAGAGTCCGACGGCCACGCAATTGCGGTTCCAGATTTTCTTGCGGATCCCCGTCGTGAACCGCAGCGGCCTTGGATCCTTGAGCGCGCGGCCGTCGAGATTCTTCATCAGCGTCGCGGCAGCTTCGTCATCGCTGACGTAGTGGCTCGAATAGACGTAGCCATTCCCGGTACGGTGCTGCAACGGGATGCGCCACTGCCATCCGGCAGGTCGAGCCGTCGAGCGCGTGAAGGGCGTCGGTTCGCCGACATTTTCCGTGGGTACCGCGAGCGCGCGGTCGCAGGGTAACCAGTGGGTCCACTCTTCGTAACCGGAGTGCAGCGCTTCTTCGATGAGGAGGCCACGGAACCCCGAGCAGTCGATGAACAGGTCGCCGGCGAGTTTTTCTCCGTTGTTTAGCTGCACTGCCTCGATGAAGCCATCTTCGCCGCGCAGGAGGACTTCGACGACCTTGCCCTCCGTGCGGCGAACGCCGCGCGCCTCCGCGTACTTGCGCAGGAAGCGCGCGTAGAGTCCCGCATCGAAGTGATACGCGTATGCAATGCTCGCCAGCGGCGAGTTGGCGGGCACGTCGAGCGCCGGCGTCATGAACTTGCCGTGCGGTCCCGCCGCTGTGTTGAGCGAATACTCGCCCAGCTCGCGTGCCTTCCCGGCGAGAAACAGTTTCAGCCAGTACTGGTGGAACGGCACCATGCCGTATTCGTGGCCGATGCTGCCGAACCCGTGAATGTAGCGATCGCCGATGCGGCCCCAGTCCACGAACTGGATGCCGAGCTTGAAGGTGCCCTGGACCGCCTTGATGAACTCGATCTCGTCGATCTCGAGCGCGCGGTTGTAGGTGCGCAGATGAGGCACGGTCGCTTCGCCGACACCGACAGTGCCGATCTCCTCGGACTCGACGAGATGGATCGAATGGTCGCGACCAAGCGCTTTCGCGAACGCGGCGGCGGCCATCCAGCCGGCGGTGCCGCCACCCACGATGACGATGTTGCGAATGTTCACAAATAAACGGATCCCGCCCCGGGCCGGGCCGCCTCGAGGCGGCTCGGTGAGGCGGGATCCAGGGGGCCGTCAGAACTGGGCACCGAACGTCAGCCGGATCGTGCGTGGCACGCCCCGGATGTTGCCGGTCTGGAGGTACTCCACGGGGTCCGGGTTCAGCTGGCCGCCCGAGCCCCACGACTGGACAACATCGGCAAAGTTTTCCTCATCCGTCGCGTTCAACACGTCCACGCGCAGGTAGATCTGCGAAATGTCGGCGATGTCGAAATACTTCGTGACCTGCACGTCCAGGCTTCGGTAGCCGAGCGTGTCCTCGACAGTGGCAGAGCGCGGCTCGCAGTTGCTGCCGCTCGGGAACTGGACACCGTAGCAGGCGATACCGTTCGTCGGAGTCGGCGTGGCCAGCGTCAGCTTGCCGGCGAACAGCAGGTCCCACGGTCCTTCGTACGAGCCCGTTGCCACCAGTCGATGCTTCGGTACTGCGTTCGACCTGATGAACGGATAGTCGCCGATCCATTCCTGGTCGAAAGCGAACGTCTCGTTGATGTCGCGATTGCCCTTCGCGTCCGTGTACGTGTACGCGAAGGTCGTCGACCACCCGGAGGCATCGGTGAACGGCTTTTCGGCCGACAGAAGCAGCTGCGTGCTGCGGGTTTCGATGCCGTTGTTGCCGATGATGAACGCGCCGAAGCCAGGCGGTGAGTGGCCCCACGGCTGGCTGCCGCCCTGCCAGAAGTCGCCGGTCGGATAACGGTTGCCCAGCGTGTAGGCAAAGCCTTCCTTGCTGAGAACGCGGGCGACCGTCGCGCTCGTGTTCCAGTCCCCGAGGCGATTGCGGATACCCAGGGAGTACTGGTCGGAGTACGGCACTTCGAGATCGTTGTTGATCATGAACACTTCGCCGCCGATGTTGCTCGCGGACACGAGGGCCGCCAGGTTCTCCACGCCGTTCAGAAACGCGGGATCCCAGTTTACGCACGTGGGATTCGTGGGGCCGGGGGTGCCGCAGTCGTGGTCCGGCTGATCGAAGTTGATGTTGAAGTTCTGCAGCGTGCCCTTCGTCACTTCCAGCTGGATCCACTGGAACAGGTTGCGGTCGTAGGAGCGTCCGGCGCCTCCAAAGAGGACGTGCTTCTCTTCGCCCGTGAGATCGAAAGAGAAGCCTAATCGCGGCTGGAAGTTGTCCGTATCCGCGTCGCGGTTGTTGCCCGTACTGACGTAGTCGTTGGGGTCGACGCCACCGAGCGCCAGCGATTCGCCGTACGTCTGGCCCGCGGGAGCGCCGCGGCCGTGTTCGCTGTTGAACGCTGCAATGACGTTGGCCGGCGTCACGTAGTCCAGGTACGACGGCGTTTCCTCGTAATCCCAGCGAATGCCCAGGTTCAACGTGAGGCGATCGTTCACCTCCCAGTCGTCCTGCAGGTAGATGCCGAGCTGCTTGTTTTCGGATATGGCGACCGGGCTGAGACCCTGGACGGGCACCGTGAAGAAGACTTTGTAGGGCGACGTGTCCGTGCCGGCGGGGTTCACGTCGAACGTGAACTGGGGGTTCCCGGTGCCCGCGTCCTGCGCGGTGAGCTCGGCATCCTTGTACTTCACGCCTGCCTGGATCGTGTGGCCCGCGATACCGGTGAAAGTGAAGTCGTTCTGGAGTCCCCAGGCCTTCTGGCCCTTGTTCTGCGTGGCGCGCGGGTCCGCGGGGCCGACCTTGATGATCTGGCGGTTTTGTTGCGGCTGCCAGGTGTACGCGAAGCCGTTGCCACTGCTCTGCGAGGTTGGGTTGAAGAACGCGTCTTCGTGTGTGAACACCAGGTCATTGAACCAGGCGTCGGCGCTGTGCTGCCAGCGCGCTACTATGCGGGTGTCGTCATTCTTCGTGTCGAGACCAGCCGACTCCGCAATGTCGTTACCGAAGTTGCCGATCTTGCTCTCGTCGCGCAGCCGGCCGCTCACTTCGATGCGGTCGTTGAAGCCGAGTTCCCAGTCGAGTTTCGCAAAGAACAGGTCCTCCTCGAAGCTGACCGTGGAATTGCCGAACTGGGACGCGACGTCAGGCGGCAGGAAGTTGTTGACGTTCGCGACGCCCGGCACCACCACGATCGGTGTATCGAAGCGCTTGGCCTCGTACGTGAAGAAGTAGTGGAGCTTGTCCTTCATGATCGGGCCGCCGAACGAGATGCCGTACTCGTTGCTCTCGGAAGCGGTCTTCCTGCCCGAGGCGCTTTCACCGGGTGTGCGCTCGCGCAGGCTGTCGTCAGTGAAAGTGTAGAAAGCCGCGCTCTCGAACTCGTTCGTGCCCGAACGCGTCTCGGCGGTGATCGCGGCGCTCGACACCTGGTCGTACTGCGCCTTGTAGTTCGACGTGATCACCTTGTACTGGCCGATCGCGAGCTGCGGGAACGGGTTGCCCTGGCTGTCCGACTGGCCCGTGACGCCGCCTTCCTTCACGTAGTTCTTCTGGCCCACGCCGTCGATGAACACGTTGGTGGAGCTGGTGGTCTGGGCACCGCCGCGCAGGGTCGTGTTGCCGTTCTGGTCGACGTTGAACAGCATGCCCGGCACGTTGTCGGCAAACTCGAGGAAATTGCGCGTGATCTGCGGCACCGTCTCGATCTGGTGCTGCGACACGTAGCTGCCGATCTCGGAGGTCTTCATCTCCGCGAGCCGCGTCGCGGAAACGTCGACTGAGCCGAGCTCCGCCGGTGCTTCCTCCGTAGCCGCAGCCGCCTGCAGGTTGAGCGTCGAAGTCGTTGCGACGCTCACGGTGACGACCGTCTCGGTGCCCGGTCCCGCGTTGATCCGGTATGTGCCCGGTTGCAGGCCGACCAGTACGTACGAACCCTCGGCGCTGGCCTTGGTCCGCCGCGTCGCGCCCGTTGCCATGTTGGTCGCCGTGATGTCGCTGTTCGCGGGTGCGCTGCCCCGCAAAGTCGCGTCCGAAGTTTGCGCCCACACCATCGCAGGTCCGGCGAGTGCCGTAGCCACTGCCGCCGCGATCAGCGAGCGGGAGCCGAGTAGCGTGAAGTCACGCGTTCGAGTTCTCATGATCTGGATCCCCCCGACAAAAGAACGATTCAAAACGACAGGCTTCTATGTCACCTCGGATTCGGCGAAGCGCCCACGGCGGCCAGCTCGCGGGCCCGCCCGCACGACCCGCGCACGACAAGCTCGGTGCGCAGGGTCTGCACGGTCGGTTCGATCTTCTCCGGATCCTCGATTCCCAGGGCCAGGCGCTCCAGTGCCAGCGCGCCGAGCTCTGTGATGCAGACGCGCACGCTCGTCAGCGGCGGCGCGAGATAGCGTGCGATCGGAATGTCGTCGTAGCCGGTCACGGCAATTTCGCCGGGCACCGCGACGTTCGCTTCCTTGAGAGCAAACAGGCAGCCGATCGCCATCATGTCGTTCGAGGCGAACACGGCGTTGGGCCGCTCGGCCAGTGCGAGCACCTGTCGTCCCGCCCGAAAGCCGGATTCCTCGGTGAAGTCGCCATGGAGCACGAGCTCCGGGGTACCGGGGAGCAGGTGTGCGAGCCCCTCGCGATATCCGCGCAGGCGCTCCCGGGCTTCGAAGTTGCTGTCCGGTCCCGCGATGAGCGCGATGCGCCGGTGACCACGCCCGACGAGGTGGCGCATCATCGCAGTGGCGCCGCCGTAGTTGTCGACCGTGAAGAGGGGATGCTGCGAGTTGGCCAGGTGCGTGTTGATCAATACGAGCGGTGCACCTTCGGGCAGGTTCGCTTCGATGAATGCGGCATCCACGTGAGGGGACATGACGAGCAGGCCATCGACGCGGCCATGCATGGCCCGCAGCGCGGCAGCCGCTTCGGCTGCGTCACCATGAGAGCTCGAGACGAGGAGGTGCAGGCCGTGCGAGCGCGCCGCTCGATCGATACCGCGGATCAACTCCGAAAAGAATTCGCCGTGCATGTCCGGCAGCACGACGCCGACCGTGTGCGTGCGACGCGTGATGAGGCTGCGGGCCGCGCCGTGCGGGGTGTAATGAAGCTTGCGAGCCACGCGCAGGATGCGCTGGCGCGTGGATTCGGAAATGCCGCCGGAGCCATTCATGGCGCGCGACACAGAGGCAACCGACACCTTCGCGCGCCGGGCGACGTCTTTTATCGTTGCCGCCACTCCGCCCCCTCAAGCAGCCTGGCCGGGCCCTCGCTGAAAACGATTTCGCAGCGAGCGTAAACGTTTACGTCCGGAGTGTAGCCAGCCCCAGCGGAGGCTGTCAAACCGTTCCCGCGCCCTCGCTTGCGTGTTGTAAAAAGTCTACGGGCGCGCGGGTTGCTGCATCACGGTGAGAGGAACGGGGAAGAAATGCGACAATCGTCGCCAGGGGACCGGCCCCGGACCCCAATAACGAACAGCCGGAAATGCACGGGAGGTCTCCATGAAACGCCGCGACTTCGTCCGCTCTTCGCTGTTTGCGCTGGCCGCAACCGCGACGGGCATCCGCTACCTCCACGCTGCCGGACGCGAGATTCCGGACCTCAGGGCGGTGACCGGCGACGGTCGCGAGATCACGCTGCTGGGCAAGGAGGTGAGTGACCTCGCGGCGCGCTTGCGCGGCGCGCTGCTGATCGCGGGTGATGCGGGTTACGACGATGCGCGGCTCGTCCTCAATCCGTCGTTCGACAGGCATCCGGCGTTGATCGTCCAGCCCACGGGCGTCGCGGACATCCAGGCGGCAGTGCGCTTCGCGCGCTCACGCGACCTGCTGATCGCGGTGAAATGCGGGGGTCACAGCCATTCCGGCCAGTCCACCTGCGACCGCGGCCTGCAGATCGATCTCTCTCAATTCCGTGGCGTGCGGGTCGATCCGCGCGCGCGTCGCGCCTGGGTCGATGGCGGCACGCTGCTCGGATACGTCGATCATGAATGCATGGCGCACGGCCTCGTCGCGCCGCTCGGCACGGTGTCGCACACCGGCGTCGGGGGTCTGACGCTCGGCGGTGGTTTCGGGCGCCTGGCCCGTCGCTTCGGTATGGCAATCGACAATCTCGAGTCCGTCGATGTCGTCACCGCGGACGGAGAATTGCGCCACGCGAGCGCACGCGAAAACCGCGACCTGTTCTGGGGCGTGCGCGGCGGCAGCGGCAACTTCGGTGTCGTGACGACGTTCGAGTTCCGCCTGCACCCCATGCAACGCGACCTTGTCGCGGGCGCCGTGATCTTCCCGATCGCGAAAATGCGCGACGTGCTCAGCGCCTGGGCCGACTACGCTCCGGCGGCCCCCGACGAGTTGTACGTCGATCCGGTCGTCGTGCTGCCACCCGGCGGCACTCCGGGTTACGCCCTGCTCGAAGTCTGTTATTCGGGGCCGCAGAGCAGTGCCGAAGCGGCCCTCGCGCCGATTCGCAAGTTGGGGACGCCGGCGAAGGACACGATCGCAACGATGGACTATGTCCAGGTCCAGCGCGCGAACGATGTGAAGGATCCGCGCGCGATGGCCGTCTACCTGAAAGGCGGGTTCATTTCGCAGGTGCCCGGAGAGCTCGTGACGACGCTCGTGGAAGGTTTCCACGGCGATCCACGCCGAACGACTGCGCTGTTCTTCCAGCACTGCGGCGGCGCAGCCGGGCGCGTTAGCGAAGGCGCGACGGCATTCGCCCAGCGCTACGCGCTGGCCAACATGATGACGATCTCCGGGTGGTCTCCGGGTGAGGATGCAACTGACCACATCGCCGCAACGCGAAACTACTGGTCGACACTCGAGAAGTTCACGCGCGGTTTCTACATCAACGACATGCCGATCGAGGCGACCCCGAAGGACGTCAACGCGAACTATCGCGGCAACTTCCAGCGGCTGGTGGCCGTGAAAAAGAAGTACGACCCGACCAACCTGTTCCGCCTCAACGCGAACGTTCAGCCGGCATAGAAATCTGCCGCGGAGATCTGGAAATGCCGAAGATCGATATCAACACTGCCAGGGTGCGGGAGGGCAGCAGCTATCCATCACCCTTCGATGTGCCCTGCAAGGTGCGGAAGCGTTGGCGCTTGGGTGATGCCGCGAGCCTCACGCAGTTTGGAGTCAACCTCCTGCGCCTGCCGCCGGGGAGCTGGTCGAGCCAGCGTCACTGGCACACCGCTGAGGATGAGTTCGTGTGGGTCCTCGAAGGTGAGGTCGTGTTGGTGACCAATGCGGGAGAACAGGTCCTGCGGGCTGGGGACTGTGCGGGCTTTCCCGCCGGAGTCGCCGATGGCCACCATCTTCAGAACCGCTCGCAGCAAGAAGCGGTTCTCCTGGAGGTCGGTTCGCGACGTCCCGGCGAAGATGGCTGCGACTATCCCGATATCGACATGATCATTCCGCCTGGCTCGGGCATTTACCGGCATCGCGACGGCCGGTCGTACTGAACTCCCGACTGGAAGAAACCCTGGACTCGACCCGGCAATTTCGAGTGCCGACCTGCGTCGTCGCGGGTCGTGGCTCGCGACGCGTGCTGCTGGAATGGATCGGCCGGCTTCGCGGCACCCGGCCGCTGATCGTTTCCGATGCCGGGCTCCTTCAGTCGAGCCCGCTTGTCGCTGAAGTATTGGCAAGCCTGTCCGGAGCGGAAATCGCAGCGTGCGCGACTGTCGGGATCGCTCCCGATCCCACTGTGAAAGAAGCGGAGCGAGTCGGCGCGGCGGCGCGCGAAGCGCACGCTGATGTCGTCGTCGCCATTGGCGGCGGTAGTGCACTCGATGCCGCCAAGTGTGGCGCGATGCTCGCCACCAACGATGGGGCGCCGCTCAGCTACGTCGGCCGCAACCTGTTCTCCAACACACCGCTGCCGATGATCGCTCTCCCGACGACATGCGGAACGGGTTCAGAGGTGTCGTGGGTTTCCGTGCTTCGCGATGAAAGCGCGCAGCGCAAAGTGAGCATCAAGGGGGACGGGATGTTCCCGCGTCTCGCGATTCTCGATCCCGACTTTCTCACTGCCTTGCCGGCGCGGCAGGTCGCCTGGACCGGGATGGATGCACTGACGCACGCAATCGAAGCCTACCTCGCGGTTGGCGCCACGAAATTCTCCGATGCCTTCGCAGTCTCGGCTGCCGCCGAACTATTCGAGGTGCTCCCGGCCGCGAGGTCAGGGCACCGCGAATCGCTCGAACGTGCGCAGCTCGCGGCGACGCAGGCCGGCTTTGCATTCGGCAACTCTGACGTCGGGGCGGTGCATTGTCTGTCGGAGACACTCGGTGGCCTCTATCAAGTGCCCCACGGGCTCGCCAACGCGGCGCTGCTCGTTCCGGTGTTGAGGTTCTACGGCGAGTCAGCGACGTCGCGGCTGGCGAGCCTCGCGCGCCGCGTGCGACCGGACCTGCAGTTCCTCAACGACCGCGAAGCGGCCGAGGGCTTGCTGATCGCGATCGAGCAACTGGCCCGCGCGCTCGAGATCCCGCCCTTCAGCGCGCTGCGCATTCCAAGTGAGAACCATGGTGCAGTCGCTGAGATCGCCGTCACCAATAATTCGAACGGTTCATGCCCGCGCCAGATGCGGGCCGCCGACTACCTGGTAATCCTGCGCAGTGCCTGACGGCCTGGGCGCGCTGACGTGGCCCGCCCGACCCAGAGCTATTTCTGTGTCGCAGTTTCTTCCGGTACGCGCGTGGACTGCCACGCCACGGCGCGCCATTCGCCGTTGCGCTTTACGAACGTGCCCGTGTTGAGAAACTGCTGAGTCGTGGCTTCTTTTCCTTCGCCCGCCTTACCCACGAGACGGAAAGCAACCACGGCAGTGCCGCCGTACTGCTGGATGCGAATGTCTTCGGCTGCGTAGGTCGTTGGTGGGGAAGGTGTCGCAGGCTCCGGCGCACGGGCACTGGCCAGGATGTCCGCCTTGCCAATTCGCACACCCGCGGATCGCGTGTAGATCAGGTCATCGGCCCAGAAGCGCTCGTGCGCGGCCGCGTCGTTGCGCGACGCGCCCGCGAGGAATGCGCGTAGCAGCTGCGTCAGTTCCTGTGCGGCTGGCGCCTCACTCGCTGATACGCCCAGTGGAAGAGCCACGGGCAGAACCAGCACCAGGACCAGGCTGACGATTCGCTTCATTTCGTTCACTCCTCTCCGGGGAATTCGTCCCGAGGCGTTGCAGGACTTCGTCCAGGTCGGCGCACACGTTGTCGGACCCGACGAGCGCGAGCACTTCGGCGCGTCGCAGTTTTTCCGCCAGCGACGGGCGCATGCCGCACAGGATGACACGGACCTTGCGGCGCTGAAACCGCTCGATGATCTCCGCCAGCGTCTGCATGCCGGTCGCATCCATGAAGGGCACACTTTCGAGGCGGATGACCACCGTGCGGACGTCGAGCTGGGCACGCTCGAGCGTGCTTTCGAGTTTCTCAGCGGCACCGAAGAAGAACGGCCCCTCGATTCGATACACGAGCACGGTGCGCGGCAGTGTCGGCTTCGTCGAAGACTCCGCCACGCTCGCGTCGCCGACCGACTGCCCGAGCACTTCTTCCTGCACGCTGACCGATTCCGCCATGCGACGCATGAACAGCAGCGCCGCGATGATGACGCCCGCATTCACTGCGACCACCAGATCGACGAACACCGTGAGCCCGAACGTGGTCAGCAGAAGCAACCTGTCGGCACGAGGTGCACGACCGAGCAGTCGCGAGAAGTGCCGCACATCGCTCATGTTCCAGGCAACGAAGAAGAGAATGGCGGCGAGTGCCGCCAGCGGAATGTGAGCGGCCCACGGCGCGAGCAGCAGGATCACGAGGACCAGGAATACCGAATGCACGACGCCGGCCAGCGGGCTGGTTGCGCCATTGCGGATGTTGGTTGCTGTCCGGGCGATTGCACCGGTCGCCGCGAAGCCGCCGAGAAGCGGCGCCAGGATGTTGGCGGCGCCTTGTCCGATCAATTCCTGGTTCGAATCGTGGCGTGTACCGGTCATGCCATCAGCGACCACTGCGGTCAGGAGCGACTCGATGGCGCCGAGAAGAGCGATGGCGAAGGCCGCGCCAACGAGCGGCAGTGCCTGTTCGAGCGAAATATCCGGCCACGTCAGCGATGGCAGCTTGCGCGGGATGCCACCGAACGCCGAGCCAATCGTCTCGACTCCCGGAAACGCGAACCACGCCTGGATAGTCATTGCGAGCAGCATCGCGAAGAGCGGTGCCGGAACGCGACGCAGGCCAGGCACCCACGCGAACACGCGATTACCGAAGACGACGGCGGCGAGTGTCACCACTCCGATGAGCGTGGTCGGCCAGTGAAGTCCCGGGAATGCCCTGAACAGTTCCCAGGCCTGCTCGTGAAAATGCGTTCCCGCCTGCACCGGCTGCAGACCGAAGAATGCCTTCCACTGGCCGACGAAAATGATCACGGCGATGCCGGACGTGAACCCGACGATGACCGGGTTCGGAATGAACTTGATCACGCCGCCGAGTTTCGCGAGACCGATGCACAACAGGATCACGCCAGCCATCAGCGTAGCGATCTGCAGCCCGGCGACGCCGAATTGCGCCGTGATGCCGGCAAGCACTGCGATGAACGCGCCCGTCGGCCCCGAGATCTGGACACGCGTTCCGCCGCACAGCGAGGTGACGAGTCCCGCAACGATCGCGGTGTACAGACCCTGCTCGGGACTTGCTCCCGAGGCGATCGCGAATGCCATCGCCAACGGCATGGCGACGATGCCCACGACGATGCCGGCCACGACGTTGTTCCAGATGGAACCGCGCCGCAGGAGACCGGCTCGATAAGCTTCGAGTGCTGCGATCATCGTTGCGGCAATTATGCCGCAGGGCCACACGCGCGTTATGTAAGTACCGTCGAAGGGCGTAACATTGCCGGGCTTTCATCCATAAAGACCCGCCCCCAGCACGCGTCGAGGGGAGCAAGCCCGACGAGACGGCCGTCCGCGCCCGGGGTGAGTCGCAACGAGAGGGTCGAACCATGGCAATTTCCATCCATCCGGCAGTCGACGGGGGCGTGAAGGCAGGCAGGAAGGATTTCTCGGGCGGAACCCTGACTTGCCAATGCACGAGCTCGCCGGTCACCGTCAGTCTCAAGGGCAACACCGCGTTCAATCACGTCTGCGGCTGCACAAAGTGCTGGAAACCGCAGGGCGCACTGTTTTCGCAGGTGGCCGTGATCGGCCGCGACAAGCTGAGCGTCGGCGCCAACGGGCAGAAGCTCAAGATCGTGAACAGCGAGGCGCCAATCCAGCGCTATGCCTGCACGGGTTGCGGCGTGCACCTCTATGGGCGCATCGAAAACAAGAACCATCCGTTCTACGGATTCGATTTCGTGCACACCGAGCTGTCGAAAGACCAGGGCTGGTCCCCGCCGGAATTCGCGGCGTTCGTCTCGTCGATCATCGAGTCCGGTTTCGATCCTGAGCAGATGAAGGCGGTGCGCGGCCGTCTGCGGGAACTGAGTCTCGAGCCGTACGATTGTCTCAGCCCGGCATTGATGGATCTCATCGCCACGCACACCGCGAAGCAGAAGGGCGTACTGAAATAGACCCGCAAGCCGCCGCACACGAGAGGGGCCTGGCCCGACCGGGCCTCTCTTCTCACCACACGCAAACTCCTTGTCGCCAAAGCCTGGGGCGGTCGCCATGACCGCCTGGCGCCGGCTGAAAAACATCCTCGGCGGCTCCGCCGGAAATTTCGTCGAGTGGTTCGACTGGTTCGTCTACGCCTCTTTCGCCATCTATTTCTCGAAAGCGTTTTTCCCCGACGGTAATCAGACCGTCCAGCTGCTCAACACCTGGTTCGTCTTCGCGGGCGGCTTCCTGGCGCGGCCGGTCGGCGCGTTTCTGTTCGGAATGTATGCCGACCGCGCGGGCCGGCGGACTGCGCTGACGCTTTCCGTGGCATTGATGTGCGCGGGGTCGCTGATGATCGCGCTGATCCCGGTCGGTTTCGACTTCCTGTCGCCGTCGCTCCTGGTCGTGGCGCGCCTGATCCAGGGCCTTTCGCTCGGCGGCGAGTACGGGGCATCGGCGACTTACGTCAGCGAGATGGCGACTCGACAGCACCGCGGCTTCTGGTCCGGATGCCTGTACGTCACGCTGGTCGGCGGACAACTCGCGGCCGTGGTCACCCTGGTGCTGCTGCAGATCATCCTGACAGAAGAGCAGCTGTACGCCTGGGGTTGGCGTATCCCGTTCGTCGTCGGTGCATTTCTTGCGGTGGTTGTCTACTGGATCCGTCGCGGTATCGACGAAACGCAGTCTTTCAAGAGTGAGGACACGCCGGTCCGTGATCGCGGCCGCAGCTTCCTGCTGTTCACGAAGTACCCGAAAGAAACCGCCATCGTCGTCATCCTGACGGCGGGCGGCGGCGTCGCTTTCTACACCTTCACGATCTACATGCAGCAGTTTCTCGTCAACACGACCGGGTTTACGAAGGACAGTGCCTCGCGGCTCATGACGCTCGTCCTGGTCACCTTCCTGTTCCTGCAGCCGCTGGTCGGATGGATCTCGGACAAGATCGGGCGCAAGCCGACACTGGCGGCGTCGTTCGGCGGGTCCGCGTTGCTGGCGGTTCCGGTGCTGAGCGCGATTGCCACTGCAACCAGCGCGATGACGGTCTATTTCCTGCTGCTGCTGCCGATCGTATTCCTGAGCGGCTATACGTCGATCAGCGCGATCATCAAGGCCGAACTCTTCCCGACGCACGTGCGCGCGCTGGGAGTGGCGTTGCCCTACGCGCTGGCGCAGGCGGTTTTCGGCGGCAATGCTGCGACGGCGGCACTTGCCTTCAAGAACGCCGGCAATGAAGCGGGTTACTTCTGGCTGTTTACCGGACTCCTCGTCATCAGCTTTGTCGTGGCACTCCTGATGCGTGATACCGGGCGCTACAGCCAGATTCGGGAAGATTGAGCGCCGGACGATCCGTTGCTTGCGGCCCGCCGGCAAGCGGTCTCGCGAAGAAATTCATGGCCGCTTCCTTGAACACACGCGCGGCAATCCACATACTTGTTACGACGGTCCGGACGGGAGGGTAGCGCATGCCGTGGTGGGGTTGGCTCATTGCCGGTGTCGCTTTGTTGGGCATCGAGATGTTCGTCATCGATGCGCAGTTCTACCTCGTTTTCGTGGGCATCTCCGCTGCCATCGTCGGGCTCCTCGGCCTGGCCGGTGTCGCCATGCCGGAGTGGCTCGAATGGCTGCTGTTCGCGGCTCTCTCCCTTCTCACAATGTTCGCTTTCCGCCGCCGGCTCTACGAAATGCTGCGCAAGAGCAGCGGATTCGTGCAGGAACGCGTGACACCCGGCGACCGGGTCCTCGTACCCACGCGGCTCGAGCCGGGGCAGACCACGCGCGTCGAATATCGCGGCACGTACTGGACTGCTCGCAACGTCGATGGTCAACCCATCGAAGCGGGCAGCGAAGCCCTGGTCAGCCAGGTAGACGAGCTCACGCTGTACCTGAAAGCAGCGGGCGCTCGTTGATCGCTCTTCGATTCTTCGTCGTTCACTAGAGAGAGAAGGAAAGGTCATGGAAACCCTCTGGGTTGTCGTCGTCATCGCCGTGCTCGCCATCATCGTGCTCGCCAAGACCGCCACGGTGGTCCCGCAACAGAGCGCGTTTGTCGTCGAGAACCTCGGCCGCTACAACCGCACGCTGCAGGCGGGCTTCCACATCCTGATCCCGTTCATGGAGCGCATTGCCTACAGGCACAACCTCAAGGAAGAGGCGATCGATATCCCGGAGCAGATCTGCATCACGCGCGACAACGTGCAGGTGGGCGTCGACGGCGTCCTGTATCTCCAGGTGCTGGATGCCGGGAAGGCTTCCTACGGCATTACGAACTACCGCTTCGCGATCACGCAGCTCGCGCAAACCACGCTGCGCAGCGAGATCGGCAAGATCGAGCTGGATCGCACGTTCGAGGAGCGCCAGACGATCAACGCGCATGTCGTCAGTGAGCTCGACAAGGCGTCCGCCCCCTGGGGCGTGAAGGTGTTGCGCTACGAGATCAAGAACATCAACCCGCCGAAGGACGTGCTGCACGCGATGGAAAAGCAGATGCGCGCCGAGCGGGAGAAGCGCGCGGTCGTGCTCACCTCGGAAGGCGAGCGCGATGCCAAGATCAACCAGGCGGAAGGTGAGAAGCAGCGCGTGATCAAGGAGTCGGAGGCGACCAAGCAGCAGCAGATCAACGAGGCGCAGGGCCAGGCCGAGGCGATTCTCGCTGTGGCCACAGCCACGGCCGAAGGTCTGAAGCGAGTGGGTGTCGCAGTGAGCGGGCAGGGCGGCACGGAGGCAATGCAGCTTCGCGTCGCCGAAGAGTACGTGAAGCAGTTCGGCAAGCTCGCCGACGAAGCCGCGAGCACGCTGATCGTGCCGGCCAACCTCGCGGACATCTCCTCGATGATCGCACTCGCGACCAGCGTGGTGAAACGCCAGTCGGGCACTGCGAACGCAGCGAGCTAAACGATCCGAGCCGGTCGCTCAAGCGGGTCCGCGTGGGTTCATGGGAACGAGCGCGCGCGGCACCGTTCTGAGAGGGAATGGCAAAGCGCACAGGGACGTCGGCCCAGTCCGGCAGGACTCGCCGTAAAGATGAGTCACTCGGCAGGCTGAACGGCGTCAGCGCCGAGGCCGCCGAAATGGCAGCCGCGAGCGGCCTCATCTACGTGAACGACACCGAGCCGGGAATCCGCCGCCGGCGGCAGGGCCGCAGTTTCCAGTACATCGACTCCGACGGTCAGCCGATCACGGACGAGCGCGAACGGGCTCGTATCAGGGGTCTCGCGATCCCGCCGGCCTACACCGACGTCTGGATCTGCAAGCACCGGCGCGGTCACCTGCAGGCGACCGGTCGCGATGCGCGCAGCCGCAAGCAGTATCGCTATCACCCGGAATGGCGCGAAGTACGCGACGGCGCGAAATTCGATCGCATGATCGAGTTCGGCACCGCGCTGCCCAGGCTGCGACGGCGCCTGCAGAACGATCTCTCGCTCACGTCGCTCAGTCGCGAGAAAGTCCTGGCGCTGGTCGTGAAACTGCTCGACACGACCGGCGTGCGCATCGGCAATCGCGAGTACGCGCGCGAGAACAACAGTTTCGGCCTGACGACCTTGCGCGACCGGCACGTGCGCTTCATCGATGGGCGCGCGTTTCTCAACTTTCGCGGCAAAGGCGGCGCCGAGCACGAGCTTGTAATCGACGACAGGCGCATCTCGAGCATCGTGCGTCACTGCCAGCAACTTCCCGGGCAGCAGCTGTTCCAGTACGTCGACGACGATGGTCAGCGGCGACCCATCGATTCCGGCCAGATCAACGATTACCTGCGCGCGGCGATGGGCTCCGACTTCACGGCCAAGGATTTCCGAACCTGGGCGGCGACTGTTCGGGCGATCGTGCTGATGGCCTGCACGCCGTTGCCGGCGAAGGCCAGCGAGCGGGCCTTGAATGCGCACATCGTCGCGGCGGTTAGAGAAGTGGCCGCCGAGCTGCGCAATACGCCAGCCGTCTGTCGGAAGTCTTACATCAATCCGGTCGTTTTCGTCGCCTGGCGTTCGGGAGCCCTGCACAAGGCGATCAGGGCTGATTTCTCCCGCGTTTCAGCGCGCGAGGCGGAGCGGTTGGCGCTGAGCTTCCTCAAGCGCGAGACAAAGCGGGCGAAGCACGAAACCCTCTCTGGCACGCTGATAGTCAGCCAGGATCGCGCATCTCGGCCTTGTTGAAGACCGCCCAGGACTTGAGCTCGACGCGCGCGCCCTCGAGCTCACGGTCGAGCATCCGGTTGAAGAGCTCGATCTGCTCCGAGTCGAGATAAGTCCTGCCCAATTCACGCTGACGCTCGATCGTTTCTTCGATGAGCGCGAAGCGCCGTTCCATGTACACCTGTATCGCAGCGGGCTGCGTGTCCTGGTTCGCGGCGTGATGCGCGCGGCGTTCGGCCTGGTGGCGCTGGTGCTCCGCCGTGAGCGACTTGACGAGAGAATCGAATTGCTCCGCCCGTAGCGGCGAGCGCGTGGTCGACAGCTGGACGCGAAGGTCGCGCAGTTGTGCGCGGGCCGGACCTGTGTCCATGTACTCCTGCCATCTTGCATAGTCGCTTTCGCCGAGGAGTGCGCGTCTTTCTTCTTCATCACGCTGCGCACGCGCGCGCATCTCCAGTTGTTGCCTGCGAGCGTCTTCCTCCGTTCGCGCCTCACTGCCGGGGCCGGGCGGCATCGCCTCGTTCTCGCGAAGCTGCTGCTCGGCCAGCAGGTCCAGCAACCGATCGAGTACCTCCGGCGCGAAGCCGATCTGCGCGATGTCCGGGAGCCTTCTTTCAATGTGGTAGCGCTGCTCGGCAAGCATGGCCGCGCGATACTTCGGATCGGCCATGCGGCGGCGCCAGCGATCCTGTTCACGCTCGTGCGCCTCGTGATCGGGCGACGCGGCCTTGCGCGGCGCGGTAGGTGAATGGGCCGCAGGCGGGGAAGGGGACTGCGCCACGCGGCTGGACATCCCCGCTGCGAGCGCTTCTTCGCGACCGCCTGCAGCATCGAGCTGGCGTTGCAGCTGCGCGACCTGGGACTCGAGCGCGTGCGCCCGTTCTTTCTCCGAGCGAAAGCTCACGAACATTACGGTGGCCCACGCACTCACCAGCACCAGCGCAACGCCGGCGGCGGTGAGCAACGCGTTCACCCGTTTCATTTCTTTTGTCCGTGGCGGGGTTCCGACGGCCTGGACAAGTGTACGGAAAGGGACAATCCCACGTGTCATTGGCGTTGTCGGTCAAGATCGTGCCCGAGCGGATCGCAAGGCGCTGATCTTCCAGAAAAGCCAAACGCGCCCGCGCGGGGGGCGGGCGTGCTGCGGCGCTGGCGAGCCAGTCTCCGCCTCTCTATAATGCGCGGCCTTTGCCGGCCGGCCCGCGTCTCGGGCCCGGATCCGCCGAAAACGCGCCCGTAGCTCAGTTGGATAGAGTACTTGGCTACGAACCAAGGGGTCGGGAGTTCGAATCTCTCCGGGCGCGCCAAATTCCTTCGTACCTCCAAGCGCTTACTAACTCCACTATCAACTGGCCCGCTGCCGAAGCCATGTGGTTGCGGGACTTTTGCGGGAGTCCGATCCACACACCTTCTCTGCCGCGGCAATCAGGCTCGCGAGCTCGGCTTGAGAGTAGTGCGTGGTGATGCGGCCACTCTTGTGACCGAGCAGGTCCTGACGGTCCTCAAAAGACACGACCGCGGCCCGTAGGCGGCGACCGAACGTGTGCTTGAGGTCATGGACCCTCACGCGCCTGAACCCCTCTGGGTTCCTCCGATTTGCTTGTCGATATGCCAGATCCCACCGCGCTTGGTGAGACCCGACGTCTTCTGGTTTCCCATGGCCTCCTCCTTTCCGGTTGAGCCGCGGGACACCCGTTGCGGGACTTATATTCGTCCGCCCAGGAGTCTAGGTCAACGCGATCGAAGGCAATTCCCTGCGTTCCTATTGGGATCAAGGAGAGATGTGGACGCACCTCGCGATTGAAGCGATTCTTGTCCATGCCCAGGTAGAAGGGCGCATCTCGAAGCCGAATGAAGCGCGGGCGGAATTCCATCGACAGACCTTCGCGGTTCTGCGCGTCCCATCGTTAAGGGGCGAGTTGTCACTGAGTAGCAATCATTGCCGCCGCCGGCTAGGAAGTCAGCGGATGGTTTCGGCCGACTTTTTCTCGAAAGGGTGAACCTTGCCATGCGGAGCGATACCGGCTTGGCAGACGTGTTGAAGTATTAGTGTGTTCTGCTACTAAACCTTTCGGTTGGCGTCTGGCGGAAGTCCTCCGTCTGCGAGAAAGATCCACATGCACGCTGTGTAGGGGTGAAGAAACAGCGTTTTCATCGATCTTCCCAGGCTCCGACTTTCTGGAGTGGAGGATTCGAGCCCGGAATTTTGGGAGCGGGTTCAACGGGTGTCGGAGCGCGGGTTCGAATCCCTCTCTCCGCCAATTATCATTTCATGACTTCTCGCTGTCTCGGAATCCCGGAAATTCCCTTGAATCTCCGGGTGTTCCCGGTGCGCCATTCCCGCACCAAACTGCGAATCGGCCCGGCGGCGCACCATGTATGTGTGCAACGGAGAGTTCGCTAAGCATGCTCACCCACGCTAACTCATCCGAAATAGGACGGCGCGTTGGCTGTCCCCCGAACGGGCGTCACGCATGAGCGCGCGCTCCTAGAGAGAGCAACAACGTCCAATATGTCGATCAACTGGATCGCTACGCTGACGGCAAGAGCAGCAATGGATTGGTGAGTTGACTCTGAGATCCTTGTGGGCGGGAGCCGCAATGATGGTTACCACGACGCAGCTTGCTTGCGCGATGCCGTTGAGTCGCAAGCAGGTCGTCGAGGATTTTCTTTTCTTTCGCGATCAATGGTCTTCTCACGAGCGCTCATTCACCGAAGAGAGCCGAGCGCAAATGCTCGAATTCGTGGACGGCGAGATTGCTGCCCCGCACCGATGCCGCGCTATCAGCTTGCCCTGTTGATGTCCCGGCGATGGCGTTCGCTGGCAACAATCATACTCGAGTCCGCTTACTCGAGGATGCGGAGCAGTTTCACGTCCTGCCGTTCTCATTAATAATTGGAGCATAGGCTATGACGCATTTGGCGCACGCGCGCATCGCAACCCGCAGGCAGAGCCATCGGCCCGCCCCATTGTTCGCTGCGCTGGGACTTGCAGCGCTCACGCTGGCGACTGTCGCGGCCGCCCATGCCGTCCAGCCGATGGCCGGCATTTACATTGGTGGCTTTGGCAAGCCCGGCGCCTTCATTCTCATCTGGCTCGAACTCAAGCCGGCCAACGACGGCCGGCTTGAGGCGGAGCTGGAGCAGCCCTTTAACGTGGCCGGCAAGATTCCCGTCTCGGCGGTCGAGGCCGATGGCGCGCGGATCCGCTTCACCGCCAACGGCGAAGCCTACGATCTCACGCGCACCGAGCTCGGTTATGCCGGCGTTGTGACCTTGCCGGGGGGCAAGGCGCAAAAGATCACGCTGATCGCCCGGACCAACCCGCTCAAGCCGGAGGTGTTGGCGACCTACGAGGGGACCTACGACCTTGGCCGCGGGCGCACGCTCACCCTGTCGCGCAGCAACGCCGGCAGCACCTTTTGGTGGCTCGAGCTTCCCTCGGGCCGCACAGGCTCGGCGATGAATGTCTCCGACACCTCTTACTTCGTCACCGGCGAATGCATGTATTGCGCTGATCCGATCTACCGGCGCATCGACGTCGTGCCCAAGGCTTCGGGCCCGATCGACGCCATTCGGGTCACCGAGCAGGGCAAGAGCCGGCTCGCGCCGCGGCTGCCCGGGGTGCGCGAAGAGACCGTCAGCTTCACCAGTGCGGACGACACAGTCCTCGAGGGCACCTTGTACCTGCCCGCCGGACCCGGACCCCACCCGGCGCTGGCGATGCTGCACGGCTCGGGCCAGCAGTCCCGCAACGGCTTTTACGGCCAAATCCGCTTCCTCTCCGAAGCCTACGCCCGCGCCGGAATAGCCGTGCTCGCCTACGACAAGCGCGGCGTCGGTGCCTCGAAGGGCGACTGGCCGACCGCCAGCCTGGACCTCATGGCGCAGGATGGCGCGGCGGCGGTGCGCGCCTTGCAGGCGCGCGGCGATATCGACCGCAAGCGCATCGGGATGACCGGCTCGAGCCAAGCCGCCTGGATCATCCCGATGGCGCTCCGCCACGTCGACGGGGTGGCCCTGATGCAACTCCGTTCCGGTTCCTCGCCGATGGGCGTCGAGGAATCGGAATGGCGCCGCCTGCCGCTGCAAATGGGCGGAGAAGGGTTCAGCCAAGCCGAGATCGACCACGCCTTGGTCATCCGCCGCAAGATGGACGACTACGCCAAGACCGGCCAGGGCTGGGACGACCTCGAGGTCTCGTTCAAGGCGATTGAAGGCAAGATGTGGGCCCAGGACGGCTTCATCGGCGCCCTGCCCGCCAAGGATTCGACGGAGTGGCCATGGCTGAAGGAGGCCTTCAACGTCGACACCACCGCCGACTTCGCGCGGTATCGCGGCCCGCTCCAGTTCTTGTACGGCGAGGTCGACTTCGTGCCGACCGCCCAGGCGCGGCCGATGCTCGAGCGGGCGCTCGGGCCGCGGGTGCGCGACCCCAATGTCTCAATCGCGGTCTGGCCCGGCGCCAACCACAACTATCTGGCCGCCAGGTCGGCCGCCGAAAGCGAATTGCCCGGCCTGTCGCGCTTCGTGCCCGGCTTCTACGACTGCGTCACCGGCTGGGCGGCCGAGCAGTTCGGGCTAAAGCCCAAGGGCAGCGCGACCAAGACCTGCCCGCGCTAGCCGGGAGGGGAGCCGGCGGCCCAATGACATCGATCGACTGACCTGTCGATTATTGCGCTGCGTAGCGGCCGGGCGTCGTGCCGACGATCTTGCAAAAATGGCGGTTGAGATGGCTTTGGTCGACGAAACCGAGCTCCGCCGCCGCATCGGCGATGGAGCCGCCCGATCGAAGCAGACGCTTTGCTTCGGCGACCTTCAAATGGATTTGATAAGCGGCCGGGGGTAGTCCGACCTCCTGCTTGAATGATCGGAGCAAGTGGAACGTGCTGGCGCCTGTGAGATCCGCCAGCTGGCGCAACGAGATGGGCTCTCGAAAATGTTCCTCTATATAGTCGCGCGCATGCTTCACGGCTTCTCGCACGACGCCGACAGGGAGGCGCGCCTCGACGAGATGGCCGCCTTGCAAAAGCGCGGAGAGGAGTCCCGCCACAGCGCTTTCCTCCGCGAGCGGAGTTTCGCCCGCCGCCAGCAGTTCGTGCGCTTGGCGCAGCACGAGACAGATATCCGGAGCGTGCGGCACAGGATCCTGGAACCGAACGCATGCGCGCGCATCACCGTCGAACTCGTCGTTCGTGAAGTTCGACATGACGGAGGGCGGGACATAAAAGACAACGTAGCCGAAGGGATTGTCGTCGACGCCGGCATTGGCGTGCGGCTCGCCTGGTTCAATGAGGATCAGGCTTCCCTGGCGAACGATGCGGTCGCGGCCTCGGATAGTGAGTTTCTCGGCGCCCATGGTCATAGCACCGATCACGAACTCGTCGTGCAAATGACGGGGAAAAGCACGCCGGCGATAACGGGCTGTCGCAAGCTCGAGCCCCGCCACGTGTGAGGCGCGGCGAAAGCGAACTCCCTCCCCCGTGCTCACGGGAGCGGCCCCGGCTTCGCGGGTCCCGATGCACCGCTGGGCGCATGTTTCACTCTGCACTTCTCCTGCATCGCCTGTTCCGCCCGTCGGAACTGTAGCACTCGCAGGACTGGCGGCTGAAGCCCAGGACACTGGATGATTCCGTGCAATCCGTCAGCCGGCGCTATGCGCTGGGCTCCGCTTCGCCGTGAGCTTCTCCGGAGCCGACACCCAAGTCCGGATGCCGTGAGCGAAGGCGCGCCGCCAGTGGCAAATCTGTTGCCAAAACCCGGAGACGCTAAGGGTCACGAGGGGGGCGTCGTATACCTGGTCATTCAACAACTCACTGATCCGGCGTCGCTCCAGCCGGGTTCGAATCCCTCTCTCTCCGCCAGTTAATCCGCTTATACGCCAGCAGCTTAGGGCTGGCCGTATTTTCCTATTGCCAAACTACTGCCGAATTCTGAAAGCCTGCGGACACATCGCGAGGTTTCCGGCGGGTAGGCTTGCACACTCTCACTAGCGGGTTGTGCCTAGCCAATCACTCAATACAACGACCACGCTCTGAAAGTCATGGAGCACGCTCCTTCCTGGGGATTCTCTCCCGCCGTCCAGCAACGCCTCGGCGCCTTCACTGTGATATGGGTTTGCTCGAAGCCAATCTTGAGATAGCTCACTGGGCGTTGAGTGGAGCCGTAGACTCCCCATCCGTTCCAAGGGACTGTTTCACACATTTTCTTGAAAATACGTATAACCCGTGTTACATTGATTTTAGAGCTGGAAGGAGGCTTTCCATGACCAAGGTGACATCCGGCGAGTTCCAGCGCGAATTCGGGCGCTACCGGGCGCTGGCGCAGCGCGAGGCGGTGGTTATCACCAATCACGGCCGCGACGACGTGGTGCTGCTCGGGGCCGAAGATTACGCCCGGCTGCGCCGCTACGAGCAGAAGGCGTTTCACGTCTCGCAGCTTCCGCGCGAGGTGATCGACGAACTCGGCAAGGTGCGGATACCCAAGGCGGCCTCGAAGTTCGACCGCGAGTATGAGCCGTAATCCCTGATGGCGGAACTGAAGCCTGAGATCGGGCTGGTCATACGCCATGCGTATCTGTGGTGGGACGAAGCGAGGGCGGGCCGAGAGGAAGGGCTGAAGGACCGCCCCTGCGTGATCGTCCACACGCGCGAGAACGAATACCGCGAAACCGAAGTTTATATCGCGCCCGTCACCCACACCCCGCCGGTCAAGCCGGAGCGCGCGATGGAAATCCCGCTTCAGACAAAAAAGCGCCTGCGACTCGATGACGAAAAATCCTGGATCATCACCACCGAGGTCAACCGCTTCATCTGGCCGGGGCCGGATATCCGCCCGGTGCCGGGCGGCGGCGGGGCGTATGGCCTTCTGCCTGCCAACATGACGCGCGATCTGGTGCGGCAGATCAGGAAGAACGCCAATGATCGCGCGCTACTGGTCGTTGGTCGTGACGACGCGGCGCTCAACGAAGCCGTGCGCAAGCGGCGCGTGCCGCAAAAGAAGAAGGACCGCGACAAGGGGCGCTGACGAACCATGCCGTTTCCAAACGCCGCGCAGGAGAGAGATCGTGACGAACGAAATCCGCCTCCACGTTTCGCGATAGGAAGGGGCGTGCGTTTCAAGGTAGGTATTCCGATCGGCCAGCGTGTCCAGCAGGGAGTTCGAAGTTTCTCCCGCCAGGCGCGCCACTTACGATCTGGAACGTCAACGATCTTGCTACTTCAGCGTGACCCACGTGACCAGGTTCGCTCCCGCTCGGGAGTTGTTGCATGACCTCAGGTGACATCCGTTTCCTGATCGGGAGGGACTCCTGTACAGGAGACATTTTCACGAGGGCGAAGCGGCTATCACGGCGCAACGTGCCACGCGAGTGGCGAATCGTTCCACGCCACTACGCTCTCGCGCGGCGCGGTCACGGTCATGACACCGAGGTCGGCAACTGCGGCGTGCGCCGGCACGATGCGGGACGCCGTGACCTTCATTCCACCGAGGTCCGTGACGGCAACGTAAGCGGGCGCCGGGCGGACCGCGGTAACCACGAGGTGACCCATCAGAGCGGGTTCCCGTGTTGCCGTGACCACCATCTCGCCGATGAGCTGCGTTTCACGATCCGTGTTGACGAGTTCGCTGCCGAAGGAGAACGGCGCGACTGCCAGGAAGAGTGCCGCGTACTGAAGCGCGCGGCGGCTCAGGGTCGTCAGTGTTGCGTGCGTCATGGTGCGGGCCTCTGGCTGTTGAATGTCCGGGATCTCTCGCGACTTTCTACTAAGCACGGCCCGTGCCAACTCGCCGCGAAGCGCTAACACGCTGTTATTGCTGGGGGTCTTGTCTCCGAGCCCAGAGGTCAGTGTGTCCGTCCGGACGTCCGCGTACCGTGTCCGGGACACTCTCCTGGGACTCGATCCCGGACCCGGGACTCGGGCGGAAGTGGCCCGCTACAATTCCGGCTCCCGCGCAGACAACAACGAGAAGAGGGGTCGACGCCGATGCCGCTGAACGTTAGCCACCACCCGCTGGTGGCGCACAAGCTTTCCATCCTTCGTGACAAGAGCACCGAGACGAAGGAATTCCGCGCACTCGTTCGCGAGCTGACGTGGCTGCTGGGCTACGAGGCGATGGCCGATCTCGCCACCAAGCCGCAGACCCTCGAGACGCCGCTCGCGCGGATGACGGGAGCCACTCTCGAACCGCAGGTCGGACTGATACCGATCCTGCGTGCCGGCCTTGGCATGGTGGGAGCCATGCTCGAGCTCATTCCGCAGGCCGAGGTGTGGCATCTCGGTCTTTACCGAGACGAACGCACGCTCAAGCCGGTCGAGTACTACAACAAGCTGCCGGACGCGGCGACCGTCCAGGTGTGTCTCGTGCTCGACACGATGCTCGCGACTGGCGGTTCCGCAGTCGCGACCGTGGACATCCTCAAGAGGTGGGGCGCGGCGCGCATCAAGCAGGTTTCGATCATTGCTGCGCCCGAGGGTGTCGCGGCGCTCAGCCGCGCGCACCCGGACGTCGACATCCACGTCGCTGCACTCGATTCGCACTTGAACGAGCGCGGATACATCGTGCCGGGCCTTGGCGATGCGGGCGATCGGCAGTTCGGCACGTTCAAGGAACACGCGGAGCCGGGCGACGATCCCGATGACGAGACCGCGGAAGTGGTGAGGCAACTGCAGAAGGGGCTCGATGAGCCCAGGTAGTGAACCGCGACGCGTGCTCAATTCGCAATCCTTCTCGACAACTGGTTTCATTGTCGTCGAGGGGCTGATTGATTCAGCGCTCTGCGATCGCCTCGGCGCTGAACTTGACTCGTCAACTTCCGGACGCGCCGGTTCCAGGACGCTGTTGTCCAATTCGTCGTGCAGAAAGCTCGCGGAAGCGCTGAAGCGACGTTCCGACATTGTTTCGCTGCTTCCGTCCGACGCCGTCGCGGTTCAATGCACGCTGTTTGACAAGAACGCGAGCAGGAACTGGCTGGTACCGTTCCACCAGGATCTGAGTATCCCGGTTCGACAGCGCAGCGAGTGCGCTGGCTGGAGCGCGTGGTCTTTCAAGGAAGGCCAATGGTTCGTGCAGCCACCGAACGCCGTGCTCGAATCGCTGCTGGCGATTCGCATCCATCTGGATCCGAGCACGCCGGAGAACGGATCGCTGCGCGTCGTCCCGGGTTCGCATCGATTCGGACGTCTGGGCGATGCGGAAGCAGATCAGGTGCGTCTGCGATCAAGTGAGGTGGGCGTGTACACCGAGCGTGGCGGCGCGCTGATCATGAGTCCGCTGTTGCTCCACGCTTCTTCCAGGGCGTCCCAGCCAACGGCTCGTCGAGTTCTGCAATTCCTGTTCGGGCCTCGCCAGCTGCCCGACGGGTTTCAATGGGCCGATGCCGTGTGAATGCGTCGCTGCTCGCGCGAGCTCTTCGACTCTCCCGTCCCATTCCATGCAAAACCGGAAGACAGTGAATACCTGGTGGCCGAGAATCGCCGCGAAGGCCTGGACACTGCTGCACAAAATTGACCTGGTTGGCATCGCGTCGTACCGTCCTTCGCGAGAAGAACAACTCGTCAGGAGGGATCGCCATGACGACACACACACAGAGCACACCCGGTGCACTCGCCGAGGCTTGTGGGCGGGCGCAATCCCGCGCACAGCGCTGGCTCGTTTATGTCACGCCGTTCAACTGGCTGACGCTCGTCACGCCCGCTGTGCTTGCCGCGTTGGCAGGTGCTGCGATGCTCACGGACACGACGGATGACAGCCTGCGCGAGCTTGCAGGTTACGCTGCGTTGGCGAGCGCGCTACTGACGGCGATACACAAGGCCCTCGACTGCGACACGCACCAGGAAAAATGCCGACAGCTGATCGGCGATTTTGCGGGGCTGCGCGCTCGCTACGATACCTTGGGCAGTCGCAACGACGGTCAGCGCGATCAGATCCGTGATAGTCTCGACGAGCAGTTCGCCGATGCCTGCGGGCGCGCCGCCAGGCTGATTCCACATTGGCCGGCGAGACTCATCTCGGGATGAGGGAAATCTCAATGCGGCGCCTCGTACAAATCCTGGTTCTTGCGCTGACTGGCTGCCTCGCATTCGCGGCTGAGCCGCAACGTCCCGAGCCGAAGCAGGAAGCGCCGGTGAATCTCACCCCCGGCGCCAGGGCGCGCCCGGGCCTGTACGAAGAAATCCTGAAGGCGGACGCCGAGTTCTTCCGCGCGTTCTTCGATACCTGCGACGTCGAGACCGTGCGCCGCTACGTCGCGGACGACCTCGAGATGTTTCACGACAAGGGCGGACGCGTCACTACGTCCGGCGCCGACTTCGTCAAGGCGACGCAGGACAAGTGCAAGCGCCAGGCCGATGGCATCGACTTCGTATCGACGCGCAAGCTGGTCCCCGAGTCGATGAAGGTCTATCCCATCAACCACTACGGCGCGATCCAGACGGGCGTCCACCGCTTTTACGCAATCCAGAAAGACAAGCCGGATCGGCTCACCGAGACCGCGCAGTTCACGCAGGTCTGGAAGGAAGACAACGGGCAGTGGAAGCTCGCGCGCGTGCTCAGCTACGACCACCAACTCGCCGAGTAGAACCCTTGAAGAAACTCGTCCTCGCGGTCCTGGGCGCCGCTCTCGTGGCGTGCGCCTCCACGCCTGGCGTGCCGGGCCAGCCAGCCAGCATCGTGTTCATCAACGCGCAGGTCGCGGATGGAAGCGGTGCGCCGCTGCGCGCGGCGAGCGTGCGCATCAAGGGCGATCGCATCGCCGCGATCGGTGATTTCCAGCCTGCCGCGGGCGAGCAGGTGATCGACGCACGCGGTCTCGTGCTCGCGCCCGGTTTCATCGACATCCACAACCATTCGGATGACGGCCTGAAGGACGATCCGCTGGCAACGAGCCAGATCGCGCAGGGCATCACCTCGATGGTGCTCGGCTTGGACGGTGGGTCACCCTGGCCAGTGGGACCCTGGCTCGACGCGTTACGCCAGGACCCGGTGGCACCGAACGTCGCGATGACGGTGGGTCACGCGACCGTGCGCGAAGAAGTGATGAAACAGGATTACCGGAGAGTCGCGCGTCCCGAGGAAGTTGCCGAGATGGCCAGGCTCGTGGAGCGGGCGATGCGCGAAGGCGCGGTCGGCATCTCGAGCGGCGTCGAGTATTACGTCGCGAGTTATAGCGACACGCGAGAGTTGATCGAAGTTGCGAAGGCGGCCGCGAAGCACGGCGGGTTCTACATGACCCACATCCGTGACGAGGCTGACAAGGCCTTCGCGGCACTGGATGAGTCGATCGCCATTGGCGAGCACGCACCGATCGGCGTCCAGCATTCGCACATCAAGCTCGCGACCGTGAATACCTGGAACCAGGCGCAGGACTATATCCGCGTGATCGAGGCGGCGCGTGCGCGGGGCGTCGATTACTTTGCCGACTGTTACCCGTACGACGCGTGGAGCTCGAATCTGAAGGTCACAGTGCCGGACAAGCAGTACGAGAATCCCGAGAGCGTCGCGCGTGCGATTTACGATCTTGGCGGCCCCGGGCGCCTGACCATCACCGAGTTCGAGGCCAATCGAAGCTACGAAGGCAAGACGCTGGAACAACTCGCGAACGAAGCGGGACTGACGCCGGTCGACATGTTCATCCGCATCATCCGTGAAGAGGATGCGTCGGGCACCTCGCCGAGCGTGATCGGCCAGTCGATGGTGGACCCTGACATCAGGGCCTTCTATCAGCAGCCCTGGGTCATGGTTTCCAGCGACGGCGGTATCGGTTCGCGTCACCCGCGTGGCGCGGGAGCGTTTCCGCGTGTACTCGGCGTGCTCGTCCGCGAAAAGCAGTGGCTGACTCTGGCTGAAGCCGTTCGCAAGATGACCTCCCTGCCGGCGCAGCGCCTCGGCTGGAAGGATCGCGGCGTGCTTCGCGAGGGCGCCTACGCCGACCTCGTGCTGTTCAATCCCGACACGGTGAAGGATCGCTCGACGTTCAAGGAACCCTTCCTGCCGCCGGTGGGCATCGAACAGGTTTTCGTGAACGGTGTTGCCGTGTGGAAGACGGACAAACCTACGGGCCAGCGCCCGGGACGCGTGCTAACGGGGAAGGACCGGTAGTAGCAGTCGCGACGCCCCGTCAGCGCCGTGATGGATGGTGATGCGCGCGGGACGCGATTGCGCACTGGTCGCTTCGGACTCGCCGGTTTGCAGGTTGCGCGACAGGTGCGGCGCGAATGACGCCGAGATTTGCGCGCGAATGCGATGGCCTTTGCCGAAGCGATTCGCGGTGAGCAGGTTGGGCAACCGCAGCTTGTACTTCTGTCCCGGCGTCAGCAGGCTCCGCTGCCACACAACGCGATAGCTCGCGCGCAGCACATCATTCCCGGGGCTCATGACGATCATTCGGCTCGCGCAGCCTGCCTGGGCACTCACCAGGCCGGCCACGAAACAGAAAACAGCAGCGCGGAGAGTTGCAGCGGGTATGCTGCGCGGAGACGAATTCATGGAGCCAACGATGCCACCCCCGGGTTCGAAAACGCCAGCCCCTTCGATACTCGGTGGCCTCGTAGCGCTAATGACAGTTTCGGCGTACGCGAGTGCGGATGAGACTGCCGGCGCGCCCGTATCCACCGGCTATCACCACTACCTCGTCGGCAATGCCGCGGACGTCAGCCCCCAGACGACAGGCCTGATCGTCATGCAGGGTGGCGGCGACGATGTCGACGAGAACTACGTGCGCATGGGCGCGCGGGGCGGGGGCGGCGATTTCGTCGTGCTGCGCGCGTCGGGCGAGGACGACTACAACGAATACATTTTCAAGCTCTGCCAGTGCGACTCCGTGGCGACGATTGTTTTCAGCAATCGCGAGGCCGCGTCCGATCCGTTCGTCGTGTCCACGATCCGCAAGGCCGAGGCCCTCTTCATCGCGGGCGGCGACCAGTCGAACTACGTGAAGTTCTGGAAGGGAACCGCGGTCGAGGAGGCGATCAATTTTGTCGCCGCGAAACCCGCGCCGATCGGCGGTACCAGCGCCGGGATGGCCATCCTCGGCGAGTTTTCGTACTCGGCGATGGGACAGGAGAGCCTCACGAGCGCCGTTGCACTGGCCGATCCTTTCGCGTCCGACCTCACGCTCGAGCGCGATTTCCTGGCGCTCTCGCGGTTGCGGAACATTCTCACGGACCAGCACCTCATCGAGCGCGATCGCATCGGGCGGACGATCACTCTGCTGGCGCGCCTGCGCCAGGGTGGCTGGACCGCCAGGGCGCGAGCCCTCGCGGCGGATCGCGAGACGGCCGTGCACATCGATCCGCGTGATGGAACGGCGGAAGTGTTCGCCACCGCCGATCATCCGACACCGTACGTCTATTTCATGAGCGCCACGCGGGATCCGCAACGTTGCGAACGCGGCCAGCCGCTGACATTCGGCGCGGTCGACGTTTATCGCCTCGCGCCCGGCGGGAAGTTCGATCTCTCGACGTGGGAAGGCGAGGGCGGTGTCGCGTACACGCTGGGAGCGGACGCCGGCGTGCTCAAGTCTTCTCGCGGCAGTGTCTACTGAGGCGAAGCTGTTTTGCGCTTTGGCGCCGGCAGCCAGAAACCGCTGCGGTCCAGGTAGATGTCGGTAATGCGGTCGATGTAGCCGCCGGGTTCGAAGTCGCTGCGGTTCGACAGGATGACGACCGTCAGGCCGATGCCGGGATGGCGGGCGACGTGGCTGCGAAACCCGACCCAGCTCCCCCCGTGCGCGACGCGTCGCGTGTTGCGGTACTCGGTGATACGCCAGCCGAAGCCGTAGTCGATCTTCTTCCCATTGTTGAGAACGGCGGGATTGAAGGCCTTGTCGAGGTTCGCCCGTGTGAGCAGCTTTTCGCCGTAGAGTCCCTGGTCCCAGAGAAACAGGTTGCCGAGCGTCGAGAACACTCCGCCCGAGCCTACGATGCCATTCAGAGGGTCCTCGTCGTTCAAAGTAAAGGCATTGGTCTTCTCGTCATGGTCGTACCCCAGCACTCGCCGCGCGACTTCCGGACGCGTCGTATCGTGGACGAGCGAATGCTTCATGCCCAAGGGCGCAAAGATGCGCTGGCGCACGAAGTCCGCGAACCGCAGGCCCGACGCCGCTTCGACAATCGGCCCGAGCATGTCGTAACCGGGATTGCTGTACTCGTAGCGTGTACCGGGGGCGAAGACCGGCTTGGCCATGCGGCCGAGCAGCTGCGCGGCATCCGCGTTACTCGGCCAGTCCGAGATCTTGACGATTTCTTCATAATATTCGGGCAGGCCACCGGTGTGGTTCAGCAGGTGGCGAACAGTCACGCCCGGGTAGGTCGCCAGCTCTGGGACGAAACGGCTGATCAGGTCGTCGTATTCGAGGCGGCCTTCCTGCTCGAGAATCATCACCGCCATGGCGGAAAACTGCTTGGAAACCGAGTCCAGGCGGAACGTGGAGTCGAGAGCGAGAGGCACGCGCCGCTCGATATCCGCATAGCCGTAAACGGCCTGGTGCACGATCTCCCCGCGCTCCACCACCAGGACGCCGGCACCGGGCTGTACACCCCTGCTGAAGGGTTCGAAAAGCTGATCGACGCGCGCGGAGGCTGCCGCGTTTGACTCGCGCCCGGATGTCTCGAGAGAAGCTCGCTCCGCGGTGAGTGCCCCCGCTGCAGGCAGAAGGAGCGATGTCACTATCGCGAGAGCCGGCAGGCCGGTGATCGTCATGGCTCCCGTTCGCATGTCGGACACGCACCCCGTAGCAAAACTCCGTTTCATGATATAGGCTCCGCATACTCGCGCGCTATTGAACGCGCGTACAAATGACGATGCGGGGGGAGTTCAATGGTCCACCATCGCACGCGTAGCTCGGCGCACAGGCCCACGCGCGACCGCGCGCTCATCGACCGATCCCTTTTCCCGGCGACCCGGCTGTCAGCGACTGCACTGACCACGCCCTTGGCGATGGCCATTGCCGCCGTGCTGTATCCGGCCGCTTTCGCCAGTGCGCAGGACCAGTCCACGCGCGCGCTCGAGGACGAAGTCATCGTCACGGCCACGCGCCGCAACGAGAATCTCCAGGACGTCGGCCAGAGCGTGACGGCGATTTCGAGCGCCCGAGCTTGCGCTGGAAGACCTGGAAGACGCTATCGGGGCGCTGCCCAGCATCACGCTCGTCAACAGCCAGCCCGGTCGCAACTCGGTCGTGATGCGCGGTGTTTCCACCGGATCGGCTGAGTACCGCACGGACAGCCAGGTTGCGGTGTACCTGGACGACCAGCCGATGACCTCGATCTCGCAGCAGGTCGACGTTCGCCTCATCGATATCGCGCGCATCGAGTCGCTGCCCGGCCCGCAGGGCACGCTCTTCGGATCCAGCTCGCAGTCCGGCACGCTCCGTTACATCACGAACAAGCCGGACCCGATCGCCGGGTTCGACTCGCAGTTCGACATCGAACTCGGAACGACCCGGGGCGGCGAGGAGAGCTATGACTTCAGCGGCCACCTGAACATCCCGGTGACCGACAGCTTCGCCGTGCGCGCGGTCGGCTTCTATTCGCACGAAGGCGGCTACGTCGACAACGTGCTCGGCCTCTCGTACATAGGCGACCAGGATAACGCCGCCTTCGTCGAGGAAGACTATAACGACTACGACGTGTACGGCGGGCGCGTCGCCGCGCGCTGGATCATGAGCCCCAGGTGGGAAACCACGCTGTCGCTGATTACCCAGGAGAGCCGCGCGGACGGCGCCTGGGAGACCGATCCGGCGCTGGGTGACTACAAGATCACGCGCTTTTACGACGAGTGGCGCGACGACGACTGGTACCAGGCCTCGATGAACATCAAGGGCGACCTCGGCTTCGCCGAGCTGTCCGTCACCGGTTCGTACTTCGATCGCGACATCAACTACCAGTGGGACGACATGCTCTACAGCCAGTGGCGCACCTACGCGTTCGCCCCTGACAACGGTGGCGGCCTTTACGACACCGACTACCTGATCGGCACCACGTTCAACTGGCAGAAGCAGAACCGGTGGGCCTACGAAGTTCGCCTGACCTCCCTCGGCGAGAGCCGCTTCCAGTGGATGGTCGGCGGTTTCTACGAGGACGTGTACGACTGGTGGGACTACGGCGCCAAGATTCCAGGGCTGACCACCACGGATTCGTGGGTGGCCGCCAATTACTACGCGTGCTACACGCTATACAACATAGACAGCGTCAGTTGCCCGCTCGCGGACACCGAGGACTACTACGTCAACGTCTACGACAAGACCATCAAGCAGAAGGCGGTGTTCGGCGAAACGACGTACTGGGTCCTGCCCAACAAGTGGTCGTTGACCGCCGGCGCTCGCTGGTTCCAATACGACCGCCGCGAACTGGACACTTATGAAGTGCCCAGGGGCCTGCCTTCCTTCCGCAGCCAGGGCGATGTCGCCGTGGGATTGTTCCGCGAGGGCAAGGACGAAAGCACCGTCTTCAAGTTCGGGACCGAGTTCCATTTCGATGAAGACCGCATGGCCTATTTCCTCTACAGCGAGGGATTCCGCCTCGGCGGCAACAACAGTGTGCGCGCTGCCTCCACGGGCGTCCTGCCGCTCGAGTACCAGCCGGACACGCTCAAGAATCACGAGCTCGGTTTCAAGAGCAAATGGCTGGACGGCAAGCTGCTGCTGAACGTCGCCCTGTTCTACATGAAATGGACCGATATCCAGCTCAATGAGCAGGCATCGCCTTACTGGGTCCGCGGCACGTTCAATGGTGGCGCGGCCGAGCAGAAGGGCATCGAGATCAACGGCACCGTGAATTTCACGAACAACTTCAGTCTCCAGGCGAGCGTGTTCCGGGCAGATCCCGAGTTCACGGAGGACACGGTCTACCCCGACGACTCGATCCTGCCGAGCGGCACGACGATGCCGATCTCGCCGGAAGAGAAGTACTGGGCCTCGCTCAACTACACGTTCCCCGACTTCATCCCGGCGAACGGCAACCTGTGGACCCGGTTCGCCTATTCGTACCAGTCGGAGACGTGGGCCAGCGTCACCGCCATCATGGACAACAATCGCGAGCGTCTCGTGCCGTCCTGGTCGTCTGGAACCTTCCAGGTCGGTTACAGCCACGATGACGGCTGGGATGCGGCCCTGGTCGTGCGTAACGTGTTCGACGAGACCGGCGTCAACTGGATCAGCAGCAGTAACTACAGCCTCGACGGCAGCACGGCTCTGCCGGCCGATCCCCGTTTCCGGTACGTGAGGACGTTGCAGAAACCGAGGACGATCAGTCTCTCGTTCACGAAGAAGTGGTAAAGCTCGTCACGACTTCGGTCGTGCGGGGCAGCCACCAGGGCGAAAGCCACGGTGGCGTGTACCTGCTCGATCTCGAGCGCCGCGATGTCCGGCAGGTGCTCGACTGGAACAAGGTCGACATCGATTGGCAGGGGCGCGGCTGGGATCGTGGCCTGCGCGGCATCGCCTTCGATGGCGAGACCGTGTACATCGCCGCCAGCGACGAACTGTTTGCCTACACGCCCGATTTCCAGCCGATCGGTTCCTGGCGTAACCCCTATCTCAAGCATTGTCACGAGATCGAAATCCATGAGCGGCGGCTGTTCCTGACCTCCACCGGCTTCGACAGCCTCCTCGCTTTCGACCTCGACGCCCGCGAGTTCTGCTGGGCGACGCACATCGAGACGGACAACTTCCGGTTCAAGGCGACCGCCTACGATCCGCGCGGCAAGGACGGCCCGCTGATGCTCAACAAACTGCACATCAACATGGTTCATTGCACGCCGGGCGGAATGTACATCACTGGGCTGCGGACCGGAGGCATGCTGCTCTTCAACGGCCAGCGGGTGCAGATGGCAGCCGAGCTTCCGGCCGGATCGCACAACGCGCAGCCTTTTCGCGATGGCGTGCTGTTCAACGATACCGAAGTGAATGCCGTGCGCTATGCGGGGCGTGGTGAAGGCCGCGAGGACAGAGCGATGGCCGTGCCGCGTTACCCGGAATCGCAGTTGCTCAATCGCGAGCTGGATGAGACTGCCGTTGCCCGCCAGGCATTCGCCCGCGGACTGTGTGTGATGTCGGATACCGTGGTCGCGGGCGGGTCGTCACCTTCGACCGTGAGCATTTACGATCTGAAAACAAACGAGCGCGTGCTGTCCGTCAATCTCACGATGGACGTGCGCAATGCCATCCACGGGCTCGAGGTGTGGCCCTACGGTTGATTGAGCTGGGGTTTGGCGGGTTCGAAGTAGTCGAAGATGAAAGAGATGCGCGCTTCGCTGCCGCGGTTCATCACGCTGTGCGTCTTCTGGTTGTTGATCTCATAGGCGCGGCCCAGCGTCATGGGGCAGGGCCGGCCATCGACCGTGAAGCGCGCCGTTATTGCTGGTGAGCGGAATGTGCACGCGGTGTGACTGTGCGAAAGACTCGATGGCATCCGTGTGCGGTCTGATGAGGCCGCCGGGCAGGAGCTTGGCGGCCATGGCCCGCAGGATCATGCCCCCGGGCCGGTAGTACTTCGCGATGATCGCATCCATCAGCGGCACAGCGCTGTCCGCCAATCGCGGCCAGCCCGGCTCCCGCGTGACCATGGGATCCGGCCAGCGGGCGTCGCAGAAGATCAGCACGATGGACTGGGTGTCGTGGTGGACGTCGTACTTGCGCTGCCGCAGGTCGTGCTCGAGCCACGCCTCGGGCTCCTGCGCCATCGTCCGCGACGCCAGCTCCGTCATGTCGACCGGTCCGAGATCTCGATAGGCCACACCGATGTCCACTGGGTTACATTACCAAGAAACCACCGGCCCGGCGCAAGCACCGGCCGGCATTCGCCACCTCCGAGGCAGAACCATGAAGCACCCCATGCGAGCCTTGCCTGTGCTGGTCATTTCATTGGCGGCGTCGGCCACCGTGGTGACTGCTGCCCTGGGAGCAGAACCCGGTACGCCCGCGCCAGCTGCGACGCCGCGGCTCGTCACGCTCGATGACATCGGCGCGATCAAGTGGCCGGGCGCGCCACGCGTCTCACCAGATGGACGGCAGGTGGTGTATTCGGTCGACGACCAGGTCTTCGTGGTGCCTGCCGACGGCGGGACGCCGCGCGCGGTGACATCCGCTGGCTCGAAAGCTTCGGATCCGCAGTGGTCGCGTGACGGAAAAGCACTCTTCTTCCTCTCGGATCGCGCGGACAAGAAGTACCAGGCGTGGCAGCTGCCCCTCGATACGTTCGGCGAGGCACAGCAGCTTTCCGATTTCGACCGCGGCATCGAGACGCTCAACCTTTCGCCGGATGAATCGCAGCTGCTGCTGACGATCCAGGGCAAGTACCAGCCGCCCCAGGCAGATAAAGACAAAGAGAATGAAGGGCAGGGCGCAGCGGCAAAGCCTGAAAAGAAACCCGAGCCCTTCGTGATCGATCGCCTGCACTTCAAGGAGGATGCAGCGGATGGCTACATCACGGGCGATCGTGCCGAGCACCTGTACCTCTACGACTTCAGGACCAAGGCGCTGAAGCAGATCACCACCGGCAAGTATTCCGAGTCGGAGGGCGCATGGTCGCCGGATGGACGGCGCATCGTTTTCGCCAGCAATCGCGATCCGGATCCCGACGTGAGCTACAAGGCCGACCTCTGGATCGTCGACGCGAACAACACGGATGGCGGTCAGTCGCTGACGCGGCTGACGAACGACGACTGGAGCAAGAGCGCGCCCGCCTGGAGTCCAGACGGCCGCTCGATCGCCTACGTCACGGCCGAAGACGGCGTGTATGGGATTCAGCACGTCGCGATCGTTCCGGCGGCGGGCGGCGCGCCAAAGGTGCTCACGCGCGAGCTGGACCGATGGGTGAACGACTTCCGGTTCTCGAGCGACGGGCAATGGATCTACCTGGTGTACGAGCAGCTTGGCGGCGCGCATCTCGCACGCGTGCGGCTGAGCGACGGCAAGCTCGAGAAGCTGCTCGAAGGTGAGCGCCAGATTTCAGCCTTCGACGTGTCTCGCTCGGGCGCTGTCGCTGCACGCCTCGAGCTGATGAACGACCCGGCGGAGATCTACTCGCTGGTGAAAGGCCGCGTGACGAAGTTGACGGGCATCAATGACACATTCCTCGGGACAGTCGCGCGCGGCAGCAAGGAATCCGTGGAGTTTGCCAGTCCCGACGGCACGCGCATCCAGGCTTTTGTGACCAGGCCGCCCGGGTTCACGCCCGGTCGCAAGTATCCGACCATGCTGCACATCCACGGCGGACCGGTCGGTCAGTTCGCCTATGGTTACGACTTCTCGAACCAGTATCTCGCCGCGAATGGCTACGTCGTCGTGGAGCCGAATCCGCGCGGTTCGACCGGGCGCGGTCAGCAGTTCATTCGCGCGATCTACCAGGCGTGGGGCATCACGGATTTCGACGACCTCATGGCCTCGGTCGACCACGCGATCGCGCAGGGATACGCCGATCCGCAGCGTCTCTCCGTCTACGGCTACTCCTACGGCGGCTACATGACCAACTGGGTCATCGCACGCAGTAATCGGTTCAAGGCGGCCGCCTCGGGTGCGGGTCACAGCCTGATCTATGCCAACTACGGTCATGACATCTACCAGAAGTGGTACAACTGGGAGCTGGGCGTACCGTGGGAAAACGAGGAAAAGTACGCGCGGCTTTCGCCGCTGAAGCACGCGGGGCAGGTGACGACTCCGACGCTGTTCCTCGGCGGACGCGATGACTGGAACGTGCCGGTGCTCAATGCCGAGTTGTTCTACCAGTCGCTTAAAAAGCGTGGCATCGACACGCAACTGGTCGTCTATCCGGATACGCATCACGGCGGATGGTCCGAAGATTTCGAGAAGGACCGGCTGCTGCGCATCCGTGAGTGGTTCGACAAGTACCTTCAGCCCGAGACCGTGAAGGCCCAGGCTCCATGAACGAGTCACCGTGACCCGGGCGGTTCCACCACAAGAGGCCGGAAGCGATGCGCGCAAGGACGCGAGCATTGCTGCCGCGCTCGAAGCATTGCGTGTCAATCGCCCGCTTCGTGCCGAAGAGCTCTGCCGCGCCTGGCTGCTGCTCAGTCCGGGGTCAGTCGAACACTTGCGCTTGCTCGGCCACGCGCTGAGCAAGCAGGAGCGTTACCCGGAGGCCGAGAAAACGCTGCGGCTCGCAGTTTCTCTGCAACCCGATTTTCCGCATCTGCACGAGGATCTCGGCAGCGTGCTGGCGCTGCAACAGCGGTTCGAAGAAGCGGTCGCGAGCTTCGAGCAGGCGATCCGGCTGGAGCCGCGCCTGCCGCTGGCGCACAAGAAACTGGGCCAGGCACTCGCCGCGCTTGGTCGTGGTACGCAGGCGGACGAAGCTTTCGAGGAATATTTCGACCAGGCGCCCGACAAGGCTCGTGTGGCTGTCGCGATGGACCACGCGCGCGCCGGTCGCACCACTGAAGCCATCGAGACATTGCGTTCGTTCCTGCGTGAGCGCCCTGATGACGTGGATGCGATGCGCTTCCTGGCAGGCATCTACCTTCATGCCAACGAGAACCTCACTGACGCGGAAGCGTTGCTGAGACGTGCGACATCACTCGCTCCCGATTACACGCAGGCGTGGGTGTCACTCGGCACGCTGCTCCACGAAACGAATCGGTACCGGGAAGCGCTCGAGTGTTTCCGCAAAGTGATTGCGCAGGAGCCAGAACACGCGCCTGCGTGGGGTGGCCTGGCAAACGCACAGGCGCACGCCGGCGACATGCAGGGGAGTGCGCAGTCCTACGAGCGAGCGCTGAACCTGAATCCGCGCATCGCCGGTCATCACATGGGCTACGGCCACGTGCTCAAGACGCTCGGTGACCAGCCCGCCGCCTTGAGCCACTATCGAGCCGCCATCGAGCAGAAGCCCGATTTCGGCGAAGTCTACTGGAGCATGGCCAATCTCAAGGTCTTCCGCTTCGAGGGCGCGGAAGTCGCGGCTATGGAACAGCAGCTCGAGCGCAGCGATCTCACCGACAGCGCGGAGATCCATTTCCGCTTCGCGCTCGGCAAGGCGCACGAGGACAGCGGCGACTACGACAAGGCGTGGCATTACTACGAGACCGGCAACCGGCGCCAGCGGGACAAGGTCTTTCACGATCCCGTCGCCATGGTGGTTCGCCACGAAGCGATCATCCAGGTGTTCAGCGCAGAGTTCTTCGCGAAGCATGCGGGCAGCGGGTTCGAAGACCCGGCGCCGATTTTCATCGTGGGACTGCCGCGATCGGGCTCGACGCTCATCGAGCAGATCCTGGCGAGCCACAGCCAGGTCGAGGGAACCGCGGAATTGCCGAATCTCAACCGGCTGGCGGAGTCCATCGGCCGCTACCGCACCGACCGGAAGGAGTATCCGCATAGCGTCGTGGAACTGCGTTCGCGCGACTTTCGCGCCTATGGCAAGCAGTACATCGAAGAGACCCGCGATTCCCGTTCCACGTCCAAGCCGCGTTTCACCGACAAGCTGCCTAACAATTTTTCGCACGTCGGGCTGGCTCACCTGGTCCTGCCGAACGCGCGCATCATCAATGCGCGCCGCCATCCACTCGACAGCTGTCTCGGCGGTTACAAGCAGCTCTTCGGAAAAGGGCAGCATTTCACGTACGACGCGATGGACCTCGCGACCTACTACCGGCAGTACCACCAGACGATGAAGCACTGGCACCGCGTCTTGCCGGGGAAAGTGCTGGACGTGCACTACGAGGAAACAGTGGTGGACCTGGAAACGCAGGTGCGCCGCATCCTCGAGCACTGCGGGTTGCCGTTCGAGGAGGGTTGCGTGCGCTTTCACGAGACACAGCGCGCCATCAAGACGGCCAGTTCCGAACAGGTGCGCCGGCCGATCTACACGGACGCCGTGGGCTACTGGCGTCGCTTCGAGAAGCACCTCGGCCCGTGGCGCGAGCAACTCGCCGACCTCATCGCGGAGTTGCCCGAGAAAGTGCGCAACGCCGGCCTTTAGTCACAGCGTGTTCGCCGCTGCGGCGCGGCGACGTCGATTCAAACCGTGAAACCTTCCTGAGTGAGCGGTAACGTCCGCACGCGATGACCCGTGGCCGCGTAGATCGCATTGCAGATCGCGGGCGCGACGGGCGGTAGCGCGGGCTCGCCCACGCCGGTGGGCGGGTAGTCGCTCTCGATGAAATGCACGTCGACCTTCGGCGCATTCGCGATACGCAGAATCGGGTAACGGTCGAAGTTCTTTTCCTGGATGCGCCCCTCCTCGATGCCAAGCGCCAGGCCCATCGCGGTGCTGAAGCCATCGACGACGGAACCTTCCACCTGGTTGTACGCGCCGCTGGCATTGATGATCGGCCCGATGTCGCCGGCAACGGTCACGCGATGGACAGTGAGCTTGCGCTTGGCGTTGACGCTGACCTCGGCCACTTCGGCGAAGTGACCCGCGTGGCTGAAGTGGAACGCCAGGCCAAGGCCGCGGCCCCTTGGCAACTTGCGTCCCCAGCCCGACTTCTCTGCCGCGAGCTTGATGACCGCGGCAGCGCGGCCCGTGTTGAGTGAAAATTCGTTGTTCGGCTGCAGCCAGCGCGGTTCGCCCATCACGTCGAGCAGGAAGGCGAGGTGATCGCGCGTCGCGGCGACGGCGCATTCATGCAGGAAGCACTGGATTGCAAAAGCGATGGAACAGGAGCGAGGCGCGCGCCAGGGTCCCGTTGGAACCATCAGTGGCAGTTTCGTCATCGTGAGGCGCGCATTCGGCACGAGCGGCGCGGGAAATTCTTCCGGGTTCAGGTCGCCACCGCTGGTGGGTTTCTGTCCGTCCGCGGTGAACGTGATGAAATGATCCTGCCACGCCACCAGCGTGCCGGCCGCGTCCACGCCGCCCTTGAATGAATGAAAGCCGCCGACGCGATAGAAGTCGTGCTGCATATCGTCTTCGCGCGTCCATTGCAGCTTGACCGGCACGCCGGCCTGCTTCGAGATCGCGGCGGCTTCGCACATGTAGTCATTCATCAACCGCCGCCCGAAGCCACCACCGATGCGCGTCTGGTGCAGCGTGACTTTTTCCGGCGCGATGCCGAGCACACCGGCCACCAGCTTGATGCCGGCATCCGGTGTCTGGGTCGGCGCCCAGATTTCGACCGCGCCATCCTTGAACGAAGCCGTGCAATTCTGCGGCTCGAGCGGTGCGTGAGAGACGAACGGATACGTGTAGAACGCTTCGACCACCTTGCCGCTGGCAAACGCCTGGTCGACGTTGCCGCTGTCGCGCAATGATTCCGCACCCTTCTGCTTCGCGAGCTTCTGCGCCTCGGCGACCGCCTTGCTCCAGCTGTCTTTCGAGGCCGTGGACTCGTCCCACGTCACTTTCAGCTGTCGCTTCGCGCGGATCGCGTCGAAAGTGGACCGGGCCACGATCGCGACGCCCGGCATCACCTCGGTGGGCTTGCCCGTGCCTTCGACGACGAAAGCCTGTGTCACTCCGGGCAACTTGCGGATCTCTTCGAGATTTGCCTCGCGCACCTTGCCGCCGACCGCCGGGCATTTCTCGAACGTGGCGTAGTGCATGCCCGGAACGACCTGGTCGATGCCAAACAACGGCTGGCCGGTCACGATCGCCGGATTGTCGACGCCGGTGATACGTTGCCCGAGGAGGCGGAAGTCCTTCCGGTTCTTCAACGCGATGGTTTTCTCGTCGGGCACCGGAAGTGCGGCCGCACGCGTGGCCAGTTCGCCGTAACCGAGCCGGCGTCCGCTGGTCGGATGTAGCACGAAGCCATTCTCGGTCTGGCAATAGGATTCGGGAACGTTCCATTCGCGTGCGGCGGCCGAGACGAGCATCGCGCGCCCGACGGCGCCTGCCCGGCGCAGCATCTCCCAACTGGTGGGGATGGAACGCGAGCCGCCCGCGACCTGGCGTCCGTAGACGGTGGCGTTGATTGGCGACTGCTCGACGCGCACTTTCGACCAGTCGGCATCCAGTTCCTCCGCCACGATCATCGGCAGAGAGGTCTTCACGCCCTGGCCGCATTCCGGGTTCTTGGCGTGGATGACGACGGTGCCGTCCGGCGCGATTCGCAGGAAGGCATTCGGCACGAAACCCTGCTGCCCGGTGTTCGTAATCGCGGACGCGCGACTCTCTTCGCCGATGCAGAACGCGAGCACCAGCCCGCTGCCCGACAGGCCCGCAATCTTCAGGAAGGCGCGACGATTCAGTGTCGTCTTCTGGGTGGTTTCTTCTGCGAGCCGCAGGATTTCCTGCACGTAAGCGTCGTTGGAGAGGATCGCATGCTCGGCTGCGCTCATGGTTCTGCCTCTGGGCGGGGGGTCTGAATTATACCTGCGGGGTTACAGCCGCGAACGCGAAGTGGGGGCGAGTCGCAAAGCCTGGATGGGGCGCTCGAGGCGCGCCTCGAGCTCACTTGCGGCCTTGCGCCAACGCGGGTCTTCAGCCAGTTTCGACTGGAACGCGTCATGATCGCGCGCGCTCTCGAAGCGAGCCAGCGTTAGGAACGCACGCTCGCCCTCGCGGATCGGCAGCCGTGGGAAGTTGTTCGGTTCCTTCGAGGTCACGTACTCTCCCAGGATCGCGGCGCCGGCTGCCATCAACGGTGTTCGCATTGATTCGGCGAAGAAGTCCGGGAACGCCGCCATCGCCGCGTCACGAGGATAATAGAGGGTCACGACAATGAGATGCCGGCGCGCAGCCGCGGATTTCGGCCCGCGGTCCGGGAACGGCGCGTTGCGGGTGTTGCGCGTCGCCGGTTCGAGCATCAGGACGTCGTCCGAGTCGATCATCGTCGCATTGGCGGCGTTTCGGTGCTGTTGCCAGGCGGCGCTGGTGTAGAACGCCTGTAGCGAAGCCGCGCGCGTTGCCATGTCGGGAAAGCCACGCAGCCATACGAAATAATGCGGGCGGTCGAGATCCCGGAACTGTCCGATCACCGTGAGCCCGGTCGCTTCCTGCGTTTCCACGAACTCGCGATCAAACAGCTCGATCAGTTCGTCGCGCCGGCCGGGGTGCAGCGTGTACTGCCGTAGCTCGACGATCGCGCAGGAACCGGCGCTACCGGGGGGAATGGGGTTGGGCACCGAACCCTCCTGACAGACTAAGATACAGACAGCGGAGGTGAAGAACATGATCATACCCCGGCAGACAGTGGCCCTGTGGCTTGCTGTTTTCTCGATGGTTCTCGCGGCCAGCACGCCCAGACATGGAGACGCCGCTTCCAACCCACCCGCGTCGACGCCGCTGAGCGCAGAAGCCGCGAAGATAGCCGCGATCGTCGATCCGCTGATTGCAAAGGAGCTCAAGGACTCCGGTATCCCTGGCGCGGCTTTCGTCTTCGTAAGGAACGGCCGCATCGTCTACGGCAAGGGCTATGGCGTTTCGGACGCAGCTGCGCGAACGCCAGTGGATCCGGATCGCACGGTATGGCCGATCGCTTCGATCACCAAGGCAGTCACCGCGATCGGCGTGCTGCAGCTCGTGGACGAGGGAAAGCTCGAGCTGGACAAAGATATCAACCAGTACCTGAAACGCTTGCAAGTGCCGGCGCAAGGGTATGGCCCGCTGACGCTGCGTCACCTGTTGTCTCACACCGCGGCCCTCGACGAACTTCCGGGCCGCCAGTTCGACGGCCGCCGCCCACCGGACATGGCAGCCTTCCTCAAGAAAAAGCTCGTCCGCTATCGCGCGCCGGGAAAGCTCACGGCGTACTCGACCTACGGCATGGCTCTGGCGGGAGTCGTGCTCGAGGACGTCAGCAGGGAGAAGTATCCGAAATACCTGGCGCGGCACGTCTTCAAGCCGGCCGGCATGCCGACAGCGCGCATCATGCGCGTGCGCGGAGACGAGAAAGGCGTCGCGACACCCTATGGAATCGAAGACGGCAAGGCGACCGCGATTCAGCACGAGTTCTATGTGACACCACCGACGTCCTCGATGGTCGCGAGCGTAAACGACATGGGACGGTTGATGACGACGTGGCTTGCGAGTGCTCGCGGTGAGAAGAATGACTTGTTGTCACCGCAGCTCGCTCAGGCGATGCACAAGCAGCAGGCCACGAACCATCCCGAAGTACCGGGCTGGGGGCTCGGGCTGCAGCTCGACCGCGTCAACGGCATCGATCTCGCGGAGCATGGCGGCGACATCGGCGGTTTCGCGGCCCTGATGACGTTGATCCCATCGAGCAGCTCCGGCTTCTACATCGTTCACCATGGGGAGGGTGGCAGCTTGCGATTTCGCGTGAAGGAGGCGCTGATGGACGCACTTTTCCCCGTGACAACCACAACCGTTCCCCTGGCAGAGCCCGAGAACGCGGCGCTCGACGAGTATGCCGGCCGATATATTTCGAGCATTGCCTGCCGTTCCTGTCCCGGAGCCAGCGAGAACGCGTTTGCGCTGACTGCGCAACCCAATGGGACGCTGTCGTTGTGGGGCCAGGCCTGGCTGCCGCTGCGCAAGGATCTCTTCGTTCGGGATGACGGGCGAAGGCTGCTGGGATTCGCGCGCGACGAGAGCGGAAAGATCGTCTCGGTGACGGGTGGTTCCTGGCGCGTAGCGGATCGCCTCTAGCGCGCGCGATCTTCAACGCGATCCATGCAGCGACAGGCCATCGCGTGTGGACGCTGCCGCTGACGCGGGAGGGGTTCAGCGTCTGACCGGACCTGTGGTTCTCCTGGCAGCCTGAACACCCGGCCGCCCTTGATCACGGCCTGCACGTCCTGGAGAACGGTGACGTCCACCAGGGGATCGCCGCGCACAGCGATGAGGTCGCCGAACAGCCCCGGCCTCAGCGCGCCGACGCGATCCGACCATCCCATGTAGCGAGCCGCCAGCGATGTCGCCGAGCGGATGGCTTCCATGGGCTTCATGCCTCTCTGCACCATGATCGGAAACTGCCGTGCATTGAGTCCGTGGGGATAAACGCCCGCGTCCGTGCCGTACACGATGGGCACACCCGCGGCGTGCGCGCGCGTGAACGCCAGGCGTTGGGCTTCCGTCGTCTCGAAATTCTTGCGCAGGAACTCCTCGGGCCAGCCTTGCCTGCGTCCCTCGGTGTCGATGTAGTCACCGTTGTAGACATCCATGGACAGCGCGACCCGCTTGCGGGCGGAGAGCTGGATGGCCTCGTCGTCGATCAGCGAGGCATGCTCGATAGTGTCCGCGCCGGCGAGGATTGCTTCCCGGATGGATCGCGCGCCGTGAGCGTGAGCAGCCACTCTCCGATTACCTGCATGGGCCACCGTCGTGACAGCAGCGATCTCCTCCGGCGTCATTTCTGGTTCGCCAGGCACGCCCCCATAGGCAAGCACTGCACCCGACGCAATCACTTTGAGCACATCGGCGCCGCCTTCGACGGCGCGTTGCGCGTTCCGGCGAAACTGCTCCGGACCCCTGGAAATGCCGGCGCGCAGGTGCGCAGGAATGGTCGATTCCGGCACGTCCGGCATCAGCACGTCGCCGCCGCCGCCGGGGATGGTGAGGTAGTAGCCCGTCACCTGCATGCGGGGCCCCGCAACCGCGCCACGATTGATTGAATCCCGCAGATCGCGATCGGCCCATGCGATGTAGCTGCCGAGGTTGCGCACGCTGGTGAACCCGGCGAGGAGCGTCGCCTTGGCGTTCCGATTCGCCAGCTCCGCGGCCTGCTCGCGCGTACGCGTGTAGAACACACGAAAGTCCGCAGTGTCTTCAGGCCCCTCGTTGAGATGCGTGTGCATGTCGATGAGACCCGGCAGGCACGTGAACCCGGCCAGGTCCAATAGCGGAAGATCGGCCGGCGGAGAGCCGTGCAAGGCCACGCTGGCAATTCGTCCGTTGCGTATGACGACCAGCGCCGCTGGCAGCGGCTCGTCCGAAACGCCATCGATGAGGGATCCGCAGCGGATCGCGAGCGAACCGGAATCGGGTTGAACAGGCACACTCGCTTTCGACACGCGCAGCGTGGCTGTGGGTTCCTCCAGTGGCGCTTGGGCAGGCCCTGAAGGAACGGCGCATGCCGCCAGCAGCAGACAATGCAGCGCTACAAACGTGTAACGCAAAGGAACAGCTCAGGACGTCGCGCTTTGCAGGGTTCCCGCGCGACGGCGTGTGAAATACGCCCACGCGTATACGATCACGCCAACACCGATGAGCGCGAGCGCCCACAGCGCGGGTTTCAAGCCCATGCCTGCGCACGCCCACAAGCAGAATGTGGTCGCGAGCACGGCATAGACGAGTAGCGACTTGTTGTTAACGCCGGCGCGCTGCAGTTCGCCGCGGCGCCAGAGTACGAGCACACCGACGGCGCACGCGATATAGAGAGGCAGGTTCGCGGCAGTGACCACCAGGCTCAGGAACGTGAATACGCCAACCATCGTCTGGTTGTAGTTGGTCAGTAGCATGATGCTCGCGACTGCGGCAGTCAGCAGCAACGCGCGAGTCGGTGCCTGGCGCGAATTCACCTTCGCAAGTCCTCGTGGGAAGCTGCCGTGCTTCGCGAAGTTCTCCGTCACTTCGCCAACGACCAGGGTCCACCCGTTCAGGGCGCCCAGGCCACTGATGACGACGAACACGGCGAGGATCTCCGCGGAGCCCGGGCCGAGCAGTCGCGAGAACAGCTCCGAGAACGGTGCGGGCGAGTTGGCCAGCTCGTTCTGCGGGATCAGCAGCAGCGGAACCGTCGAAACCACGATGTAAATGAACGCGGTCAGCGCCGTCCCCACCATCGTGGCGCGCGGGATCGTCCGCTGGGGATCCTTCACGCGGCCGGCGGGTACCGTGGCGCACTCGACGCCGAGCATCGCGAAGATTGCCGTGGTGGAGGCCGCCAGGATGGCTGCGAGACTGATCGGCGTCTCCGGTACGTTGGCTGTGAATGCGGTGGGATCCGTCTGCAGCTGCCAGATCGCGAGCACGATCACGGCCAGCAGCGGCAGGAGCTTGAGCCCGGTGGTGACGACCTGGAAGCGCCCGACCGTGCGAGCGCCGCGCAGGTTGATGAGGACGAAGAACCACACCAGGCCCAAGGCGACCAGCGGTGGGATCAGGGCGTGTTGCGCGATGCCGGGAACCAGGATCGCGAGGTAATTGACCACGCCCGTCGCGATCGTCGCATTCGTCACCCACGTGGCGACCCAATAGCCCCAGAGGACGAGGAATGCAGTCGCTTCGCCGAAGGCACGATTGGTATACGAGTAGACGCCGTCGTCCTGGGGAAAGGCCCGCGCCAGGCCGGCGAGCACGGCAGCGATGAAGAGGAACCCGAGGAGCGTGACGACCCAGCCGATGACTGCGTTGAACCCGAATGGGGCGAGGGACGCGGGCAGTACGAAAATGCCCATGCCGATGGTGTTGCCCACGACGAGCGCCGTGGCCATCCAGAACCCGAGGGCACGCCGATTGACAGGAACGTCAGTGGTCATGGAATCGCCCCAATGCCTAGGTGATAGGTCGTTGTCATCTCTGTGTGAACGGGAGTCGTCGTTGTGATGGAATGCTCGTAGCGATTGCAGGAGCCCGTCATGAAGAACACCGCCTGCCCGAGCATCTTTCTGTTGTCCGTTCGGGCCGCCATTTGGGCGCTCATTGTGATGAACCCCGCGGGCGCTGTCGATGTCAGTGCGCCCCGGGCGCGCGATCTCGGAATCCGCTTCGACGGTGAGCCCGGTCCCCTGAACGCCATTACCGACGTGGCCGGGGTCCATGTGGGCCACGCGACCCTGGTCGCCTCGCCGGACCCGCGGAGCGAGGTGCGGACCGGCGTGACCGCAATCCTGCCGCGCGGCAAGGAGAGCGCCAACCTGCCCGTGTACGCGGGCTGGTTCTCGCTCAACGGCAATGGCGAGATGACGGGCACTGCCTGGGTGGACGAGTCGGGCATGCTCGAAGGCCCGGTCATGCTCACGAATACGCACAGCGTGGGCGTCGTCCGGGACGCGGTCATCGCCTGGCGCATCCGCGCTGGTCACGCCGATGCGAGCGGCTACTGGTGGTCGTTGCCCGTCGTTGCCGAGACCTGGGATGGCTACCTGAACGACATCAACGGCTTTCATGTCCGTGCCGAGGACGCCGACATGGCGCTCTTCAACGCGCGGTCCGGTCCGATTGCCGAGGGCAACGTCGGCGGTGGCACCGGGATGATCTGTCACGAGTTCAAGTGCGGCATCGGCACGGCTTCGCGCCGCGTGAAGATCGCCGACGAGCCTTACGTGCTCGGAGCACTCGTGCAGGCGAACTACGGTATTCGCGACACGCTGCGGATCGCCGGCGTTCCCGTCGGCACTCATCTTCGTCAACAGCGCGTGTACACGGACCCCGCGCTTGCCGACGACACCGGCTCCATTATCGTGGTGATTGCCACCGACGCGCCCCTGTTGCCGCATCAGCTCAAGCGTCTGGCGCGCCGCGTGACCATGGGTCTCGCGCGCAACGGCAGCTACGCGGGTAACGGATCCGGCGATCTCTTCATCGCCTTCTCCACGGCCAATGCGGCGGCGTCGCTGAACCAGTCAGGCCGCGGCAGCGCATCGTTTCTCGGCAACGACGCGCTCAATCCGCTCTTCATCGCCACGATCGAAGCGACCGAGGAGGCCATCGTCAACTCGATGATCGCGGCGCGCGACATGCGCGGCCAGGACGGGCACCAGGTGCTCGCGATTCCGCACGACGAGCTGCGCAAGGTGCTGCGCAACTATGGGAGGATCAGGCAGGGCCGGTAAGCGTGCCAGCAGCACGTTCATTGCCGGAGGGTCCACGGAATCGTGAGACGGCTGAGCCATCCGAGCCTGGTCGGCCCCGCCACGAGCGAGGCTCGCTCTCCATACAGTGCCCGCAGTCGTTCGCGCACGTTCACCAGTCCGATGCCGAAGCCGCTTGCCGACTCGCCGCTGTCCCTGCCATCGCGTTCATCGGCGACCCAGAGCTCGAGTGAATCACCCTGGCGTTGCGCGCCGATGGTGGCTGTGACGGCGCCTTCGGTGCGTGCCATCGCGTGCTTCAAGGCATTCTCGACGAGCGGGAGCAGCAGGAGCGAGGGCGTCAGCGCTTCGTTGCATGCCTCTTCAATTGAGTAGCGGACACGCAGCCGGTTGCCGAAACGAATGCTCTGGATGTTGACGTACGAGCGCTGGAACTCGAGTTCTTCCTTCAACGGCACGAGCTTGTCCGGCGACGCGGCCAGCGTGTGACGCAGGAACGCGGAGAGATTCTGGATCACGCGCTCGGCATCGACGCTGCGCCCGATGCCGATGAGTCCCGAGAGCACGTTCAGCGTGTTGAACAGGAAGTGCGGATGAAATTGCAGCTGCAGCGCCTTCAGCTGTGCGGCGGCAGCGGCGGTCTGCACCGCGGACAGACGGCGTTCGTGCTTCCGCTGCTGCTCCGCGTTCGACAAGGTGGCCACGAGCGCCGACCACGCGACGAAGATCCAGAAGAAAAAACCGAACGTGAACACGTACTCGCCGGGATTCACGAACAGCCCGGCAGCGCCCCCGGGAGCGAGTGAGCTCTCCGCGGCGAGGCGCGAAAGCGCGAACTGATCGACGAGTGCCAGCAGCGCGCAGGCGGGCACGCCGAGTGTCGCCGTCTCGAAGAAACGGGTCAGCGGCGGCAGGCCGGGGCCGCGCTTCAGCACCCAATAGAGCCCGAGACTCAGGAGCAGCGCGGTCACCGCCGTGATGAAGCGCGCGAAGATCGTTCCGCCGTCCGGATGCGTGCCGCCGGAGAGATTGCGCGACACCATGAACGCGAACTGCAGCAACCACAGCGCAGCGGTCAGTGCGAGCACCTGCCGATCCAGCTCGTCCAGGCCGAGACGGATGCGAAACCGGCTGAGGACCGCAGTATTCATGCTCGAGTCCATGCTAGCCCTTTCGCCGAGCACGGGCACGGGAATCGACCCACCGGATCGACGAAAGGCGCGTTAGCGTCGACGAAGGGCCAGCGTCAGCGCGTGGTGAGGATGTACCACGTTGCGACGACCAGGTTCGCGGTCGCATGCAGCAGGATCGGTGCGAGCAAACCGCCGGACCGGCGGGCCAGGTGGCCTGCGAGCCAGCCCAGCACGAACAGGAAGGGGAAGAAAATCGGCTGCACGTGCAGTAGCGCGAAGAGTGCGGCCTGCAAGACGTTCGCCGCGCCGAAACGCATATGCCGGGAGAATGCGCCGAGCAGCACGCGGCGAAACAGAAACTCTTCGACGAACGGCGCATAGGCGACGAGGATGGCCAGCATGGCAGCGATGCCGTAGGTCTCGGCGAGCGCCACGATTTCGGGCTGGTACGTTCGCCATACCTCGGCGTCCGGCTGTTCCGGGGAAAAGGGCAGCACGAGCACGATGAGGATCCGCAGCGCGAGGCCGATCCCGATACCGAACGCCGCGGCTTTCCAGGGCGGCCATTCCGCGGACCACGCGAGTCCGCGGGCTCGTCCACCGATCGCGAGCACCACCGCAACGACGGAGAGCGAGCCGGCGAAGGCAAGCATCATCTGCGCGAGCCCTGCGCCTTGCGGCAGTGTCGTGATGAGTTCCATCCGTTCCGACCCCGGCTCCGGAACACCCACAAAATAACCCGCGACCAGGAGGGCGATGCCGATTCCGAAGTAGAACACCCAGGCGTGTTTCAGGTTCCAGCCGCCCGCGTAGGCGTGTGCACCAAGTCCTTTCACCTGGCGCACGAGACCGAAGTAATGAACGGGCATCACGAGGAACAAGGCCATCAACGCAGCAGCCGCGAGCACACCCGCGATGACTAGCGCACCGATCGAGTCGCGTAACTGCCACGGCAGGGATACGTCACGCGCAAGCAGCAAGGCGCGGTACTGCAGGAGCAGGTCCTGGTCATATCCAAAATCCCGCAGGCGGTTGTACGCGTCCAGCGCCTGCGTGGCCGTTCCAAACCTGAGTTCGAAGAGGTACGCTTCGCGGGCACCTTCGGCACCGCGCCATCGTTCTTCGGCAGCGCGTTTCATTTCCTCTCGCGCCGCATCCAGTGCGTTCACTCGCGCCAGGGAGAGCCCGGCTCGCAAGTGGTCGTAACTGCTGTCCGTGTCACCTTTCATGGTGCCGTGAAGGGTCAGAACTTCCTCGCGGGCGCCCAGCTCGGCCAGCAGATCCAATCTCGCCGTGCGTTCCCACCAGGGAGCTTCACTCGGCAACCCCAAGGGTGCCGTCAACGTGGCGATGGCTTGGTCCGTTGCGCCTTCGTCGATCTGTCCTTTCGCAACGATCAGTCGTGTATCGGCGCCCTTGTCGAAGTTGAGAGCCTGCTGTGCGTGCCAGCGAGCGACCTCGGTATGTCCCTGTCCGTCATGCGCGACCGCCATCGCGGTGTGATAGCGGCCGAGTTGCGCGTTGTTCCACTCGGCTGGCGAGCGCACCAGCGCCTTGCCGGCTTCGATCCGGGTCTCGCCGTACTGGTTCTCCAGCTCGTAGAGAAGGACTTCGGGATGGTCGGGAAAGCTCGCGTGCAAACGTTTCTCGCACGCCTCGTGTTCCGCCTGGGCCCGGCCGTAGAGACTGGATTCCTCGATGCCCATTACACCGGCCAGGAAGCGGCAGCGCTCGATCGCGAGGACTACATCGTAGGGGGCTGCATCGAGCTCACGTTGGTACCAGGCGAGCGCCTGTTCGTAGTCATGCACGTAAGAACGATCGAGCGACTCGAGGAGACGGCTGTCGCTGCCTGAGAGTTCAAGATCCGGAACGGCCGCGTGAGTCGCGAATGCGATGCATAGCAGGATCGGCAGCACCGGCGCGCGCAGCCACGAGGGTAGACCGGTGCTCACGGCTCCCTCCGGAACGGCTTGCCTGCCAGGTACAACGCCAGCCGGCTTTCAAAATCCTTGCGACTGCGGGCCAACGCTTCAGGGTGGCCCTTGAGCTGAGGATCCGTCGCGAGCAGCGAAATCGCTCGCCGCTGCGTTTTCGCCGCGTCCTCGAACCGCCCGGCCTCGGCATACGCCGCTGCGAGGGTATCCACGCGAGCGGCGGAAACATTCTCGCGCCGGCTGAGCACCCCTTCCATGATCTGGACGGCGCGCGCACCGTCGCGCAGATCATCGTGCGGACTGACGGCGAGTTGCCACGCAAAATCGTTCTGGAAGCGCGGTTCCACTTTCTCCACGGCGGCAAACATCTGTTCGGCGCGAGCCACGTCCTTGCGCACGCCGAACCCCGCCGCATGGCACTGCGCGAGCACGAGCTCGGCCGGATGGGAGCCGTTGTGTGCGGCAAGCTTCAGCCACTTGACCGCCAGATTTCCGTCTCGCGCCGTGCGCCTGCCTTCCCAGTAGTGATACCCGAGCAGGAAGGCTGAAGGCCAATGTCCCTTGCCGCCCGCTTCTTCGAGCAGGTTCAGTACCGGGCGGAGATCGCCATCGTCCCGGTAGTAGAACAGCGTTCCGGCGCGGCCGATGGCGTCGATGTCGCCGAGTTGCGCACCGCGAACGGAATAGTCGATGACATGATCCAGCCTGCGGTCCACGGGCTCGGGTGAGTACTGGTAGTCATATGCAAGCAGGGAGAGTGCATAGGTGTCGCCTTGCCTGGCCGCGGCCCTGATCCAAGTCAAACCCCTCGGCCCGCTCCGCGGCGGTATCTTTCTTGTAGTGCAGGTAACCGATTTCCGCCTGCGACCGCGCATCACCCTTCAGCGCCGCCAATCGCAGCAGCGCGTCTGCTCGCGCAACGTCGACCGGTCCTCCCTGGCCTTGCCGGAACAATCCCGCCAACTGCCGGGCGGCATACGGACGGCCCGCATCAGCAGCGCGCTGTAGCCAGCGCCGCGCCAGCGCGTGATCGACTTTCAGCCCGCGGCGGCCGAAGTGGTAGGCGGCTCCGAGCTGTTCCTGCGCTTCGGATTCGCCGTTTTCGGCGCGCTTGCGCAGCGAAGCGATCTCGGGGCTCTCGAACGCGGCGATCCGTAACTGCGGGCTCGTCAGTGGAGAAACCGGGCCGGCAAAAAGACAGGCAAGGGCCAGCGCGCCAGCCAGCGTGTACGAGCGTCGGTGCTTCGAGAGCAGGCTCATCTTGGAGCGAGCCTCATTTCTGCTCGAAGACTGCCCGTCCGGCGCGCAAGTACTCGAGCGTGCGCGCGCGTTCGGCATCGCTGTTGTAATCGGTTCGCGCGCTCGCCGCTTCGATCACGCGATCGATCCACTTCAGGAAATATTGCGCATCGGCTGGAGCCGCCGGCGGTGGACTGCCATTGTCGATCCACACGGGGTTCGTCGTCCCGTAGGGATACAGGTCCTGCACCAGCACCTGCGGTTTCTCATTGTAGGCACGTAGCAGGAGCCAGCCGCTCGCCGGGATTTCCACGTGGCCGGTGAAATCCAGCGTGCGCCCTTCGCGATCGAGCTTCAGCCTGCGCACGACACGGCCATTGGACACGAGCTCAGCATGCGTCAGCGGCACGATCGAACGCACGGCCGCCTGCACGCGAACGCGTTTCTGGCCGGGCGTGAGTTTCACGGTGCCGCCCGGCGCGCCGTCTTCGACCTGCAGGCCGAGGAGCGGCGCGTTCGTGACGAATCCGCGGCCTGCGCGCAGGGCGCTCGACAACGCCGGCGCCGTGCGGTTGCGAGTCGCGAGATACACACGGTTGAGTCCGACGGGGCCGCGCAGCGACGAGTAATTCGTCATCGCATCGGTGCCGGCACCGGCGGCCACGCGCAATCCGAGGTTGAGCAGCCGGTACCACACGGCTGCGGTCGCGTGGTGATCGGAGAATCCCACGACTTCCAGGTAGTCGGCCTTCTTCAGCGCGGCATCGACCGGCAGCGTGTGCGTGAGCGTTTTCTCCTTCTCGGGAACGATCGCCCAATCGAACGGATGCACGTAGCCGGAGACGGCGCCCTGGGCATGGGCGACATCGCTGACCACGCCGTTGTGCGGGAACGGTGAGGACAGGGCGGTGTGCTGATAGGCCGAGAAGTCGGGCAAGACCAGGTGTTCGGACAGGTGCAGCAGTCCGACGTGACCCCAGAAGCTCGTATGGAACTCCTGCCCGACGAACACGGTGGTGTTTCCAACCTGGCGGGCACGCGGTGTGAACTCGCCGATGTCGGGGATGCGCTGCTCCTTGTTGACGACGAGGTTGTAGACGACGTCGAGATCTTCCGCCTGCGCCTGCAGCGCCAGGCCTTCGACGTCCTGCCGATAGGCGCCGCCGTAATTCATGTGGACGTGCAGGTCGGCGCTCGCGAAGTCACCGAACATCGCGGGGAGGGCGTGTGGCGCGAGCGTGATGGTCAGTTGACGTCCCGTCGCAGGGACGTCGACCTGCTGCTCGACGGGGCGCCGGGCAAACCCGTTCATCGCCCACACTTTCACGCCGCCCGCCGGGACGGTCACCGAGCAACGATCCGCGCAATGAAAATAACGATTCTCCTGCGCCTGCTGCGACCGATCGAAACTGTCGTCGCCGTGCAGCCAGTGATCGCTCGGCGCGTAGTAGCGCCCATCCTGTGCGAGCACCATGAGCCGCCCGGTCAGCGGCTGTCCGCGCTCGTCGCGCAGTGAGAGCACCAGGTTTCCCATCGGACGCTGGTAGGCGCGCTTGCTCGTAACGAGCATGCGACGCGTGCCAGTCGCGACGTCGTGGATCCACAGCGACGTGTTACCAGTCTCGTTGCTGATATACAGAACGCTGCGTCCATCCGGCGACCAGCGCGCAGAGCGGCGGTCGAACTCCCCGAACGTGAGAGGCAGGGGCGACTTGCCATCGATCGTCGTCAACCAGAGCTGATGCCATTGCCGTCCCTGGTAGCTGCTATAGAGAAGGCGTCGGCCCTCGGGTGATAGCTCCGGGCGGACCGCCCACGTGGTTTCCTCGACGAGAATCTTCACGCGATCGTCGGGATTGTCGGCGGCCACCGACCACAGATCGCCGCTGCCCCAGGCCACGTTGGGGTTACCGAGGTAGTAGACGCGCCGGCCATCCGGACTCCAGCTCGGATTGATGGCGTGATCATGCTGCGAGTAGTAGTAGCGCGGCATCTTCGTGACGCGCGGTGCGACCAGCGCGCGCTTGTTGCCCAGGCCATCGCTACCCAGGTCCGCGACGAAGAGATTGAAATGCCCGCTGCCCTCCGTCGAGACGAAGGCGAGCTTGCGGCCATCGGGAGAGAAGCGCGGTTCGAGTTGCACGGCACCGGTGGCAGTCAGCGCCTGCTCCTTGCCGCTGCTCAGGTCGATGCGCCACAGCTCCATCGCGTCGGCGTGGTATCGGACGAACGCGATCGAGCGACCATCGGGCGACCAGTCGGGCTGCAGGTCGTAGCCCGGACCGTGCGTGAGTTCCACGGCTTCGTCCGCATCGAGGGGCTGCTGCCACAACGACCCGGCCATGCTGTACACGACACTTTTGCCGTCCGGCGAGAAAGCAGCTGCAGAAGGCCCGCTCGTCGGCTGCGGGATGTACATCTCGCGCCAGTAGTAGCTGTGCGGCAGGTCGACCTGCTTGAGAACCGCTTCGCGTCCCGCGAAAGCCGCAACGGGCGCTGCGAGTGCAACCAGCAGCGCCATTATCATGAGGAATGAGGGCCGGCGGCCGGCAACCCGAGTAATCATGCGCGCGCAGCGAGCGCGTCGTTGAGGCTCGCTTCGATCAGCACCACCGCTTCGTCGACATGTTCGCGCGTGATCATCAGCGGCGGAATGAAGCGCACGGTGCTCCAGCCGCAGGACAGCAGCAGCAGACCGTTGTGATAGGCAGTGGTGAGCATTCTTTCGCAGAGTGCGCGGGCGGGCTTCTTGCTCGCGCGATCCTCCACGAGCTCCATGCCGATCATCAGGCCCTTGCCGCGCACGTCGCCGATGCATTCGAACTTTTTCTGCAGTTCGCGCAGCTGGCCGATGAAGTATTCGCCGACCTGCGCCGCGTTGCGCGAGTACTCGCGCTCGACGAGGTCGAGCGTCGCGAGCGCGGCGGCGCAACAGAGTGGATTGCCGCCAAAGGTATTGCCGTGCGCACCGCGCTTCCATTTCTCCATGTGCCGCTTGCGCGCCACGACGACGCCGATCGGGAGTCCCGAGCCGAGGCCCTTTGCCAGGGTCATGATGTCCGGCGTCACACCCCAGTGCTGGCTCGCGAACATGCGGCCCGTGCGACCGATGCCCGATTGCACTTCGTCGAAGATCAGCAGGATCCCATGCCGATCGCACAGCTCGCGCAGGCCCTGCAGGAATCCATCCGGGGGAACGAGATAGCCGCCTTCGCCCTGCAACGGCTCGACGAGAATGGCGGCGACTTCGTTCGGCGGCAGGTTGGCCTGGAACAGTATTTCGATGTAATTGATCACCGCCTGGCCCTGGTCGTCGCCCGCAAGCAGCGGCCGATACACGTTGGGGTAGGGCACGTGCGTCACGCCCGGCATGGTCGGGAAAAACCCTGCCTGCTGCGTGTACTTGCTGGAAGTGAACGACAGTGAGCCCATCGAGCGCCCATGAAAGCCGCCGAGGAAGGCAATGAATCGGGGCCGCCCGGTGACGTAGCGCGCCAGTTTCAAAGCGCCTTCGACGGATTCCGTGCCGCTCTGGCAGATCAGGATCTGCGTGGGCTCTCCGACGGGCTCGAGCGCGTTGATCTTTTCGGCCAGGCGCGTCATGCGCTCGTGCCAGTAGTCGCTCGAGATGTGCAGAAAATCGTCGGCCGCTTCCTTGATTGCCTGTACCACCACGGGATGCGCGTGACCGGTGCTGCAGACCGCGATGCCGGCGGCGAAATCGAGGAAGCGATTGCCGTCGACGTCCCAGGCTTCCACGCCGCGACCCTTAGCCATGACGAAGGGGTAGTCGCGCGGATAAGAAGGAGTGGTGACTGCGCGGTCGCGCTCCATGAGTGCCTGCGCCTTCGGGCCGGGCAGGGGAGTACGGATGTGGGGGTTGCGCATGACTGTTTTCCTGGTGTGCCGGATCTGATCTTCGCCGGGTCTCGGGGTCGACCTTAGTCGACGACCGTCTGGGACTGCTCGCGCAGGTACTGCGGCAGATAATAAAAGGAACCGATGGCCTTGCCGGTGTTGCCGGAGCCTTTCCAGCCGCCAAACGCCTGGTAGCCGGGCCACGCACCGGTCGTCGCTCCCTGCGGCCGGTTCGCGTAAGTCACGCCCGCCTCGATGTGCTCCTGGAACCACGAGACTTCGTCCGCGCCGCCGTAAAAACCCGCGGTCAGGCCGAGAGTCGAGCGATTCGCCAGGTGCATGGCCTGGTCGTTCGACGACACGCGATGGAGCATGAGGATCGGCAGAAACATCTCGTGTTCCCACAACGGGTGCGCGAGCGGAGCTTCGGCCAGCGTGGGCTGCACGAACAACCCATTCGCGTAATCACCGTTTCGCAGCTGCTCGCCGCCGAGCAGGACGCTCGAGCCGTCGCTCCGCAACTGGCTGACGTAACGCGCGTAGGCTGCGTAACCCTCCGGTGTCGTCACGGGGCCGAGCCAGTTTTCGCGCCGCGCCGGATCACCTATGCTCACGTTCGCGAGCTGCCGCTCGATGCGGCGCACGAGATCGTCCGCGACGTGTTCGTCCACGTACAGGCGCGAAAGCGCCGAGCACTTTTGCCCGCCCATGCCGAATGCGGATCGCACGATACCGGTGGCAGCGCGCTCGAGGTCGGCCGAACGCGTGACGATGCACGCGTTCTTGCCGCCCATCTCCGCGATACACGGCCGCGGATACCGGCCGCCCTGCAGCGTGCGCTGAATGTTCATCCCCACCTGGTATGAACCCGTGAACGTCACGCCCGCCGTGAGCGGATGCCTGACGAGTGCGTCGCCGACTTCGCGGCTGGATCCACTGAGATAGTTGAACGCGCCGGGCGGGACGCCGGCGTCGCGGATGCAGTCCGCCAACAGCCTGCCCGCCCACGGCGTCACGCTTGCACCCTTGAGGACAACCGTGTTCCCCGTGACGAGTGCTGCCGCGACAGGTCCACCCGCGAGCGCCAACGGAAAATTGAACGGTGTGATGACGACCCATGCGCCATACGGCTTGAGGACGCTGCGATTACGGGAATGATGCGTCGTGAGGGGATCGTTCGGGAGGCTGCGGTCGAACCCTCCCTGCCGCTCGTAATCGTCGCAGTAGGTGTAGAAGAAGTCGGCGGTCTCCTGCGCTTCGCCGAGCGCTTCCATGCGGTTCTTGCCCACTTCCAGCGTGAGCGCCGCGCCCAGTTCGTACACGCGTTTTTCGATCAGCTCCCCCACGGTGCGCAACAAGGCGGCGCGCTGGCGCGAACGTTTCCAATCCGGAAAGGCGTGATGCGCAGCCTGCATCGCATCGTCCGCGTCCTTCGCGCCGGCGGCGGCAAAATCTCCGAGCACTTCGCGCTGGTCCGCGGGGTTTCGCTTCGCGAGCGAGTCCGCGGCCGGGCGATCCTTGCCGTCGATGTACAGGGGATGTCGTTCGCCGAGGTGCTTGCGGCGATGATCCATCGCGGCGTCGAAATGCTGATGCATCTCGGGCGGCGGATTGTGCATGGTCGAGTAGGTCAGCTTGAAACTCATCGCGCTTCGTCCAATTTCAGGAGTCTATTCTCATTTCACCGAGCAGAGCGTCGAGCAGCGCGAGACCGTCGGACAGCTCGCGCTCTTCGATGACCAGGGGCGGCGCCAGCAGCAACAGGTTGCCGCGCGCCGCGAAGGAAACTCCGCGTTCGAGCGCCTCGCGCAGCAGGTGCCTGAGGGCATCGTGCATGTCGGGCCACGGCGAGAGCGGCTCGCGCGTTCCACGATCGCGCACCAGCTCGACGACGGCAAACAGGCCATGCCCACCGCGCACTTCACCGATTACGGCGTGCCGCTTCTCGAGTTCCTTCAATCGCGAGAACAGCTCGACGCCCAGCCGGCGCGACCGCGCAACGAGGTCTTCGCGCTCGTAACTTTCGATCGCAGCCACGCCGGCCGCACACGACAACGGGTGCCCGCAGTACGTGAGCCCGGTGTACAGCATCTGCGGTTCCAGCGTTCGCGCAATCGCAGCGGAAAGGAGCACGGCCCCGAGTGGTAGATGTGCGCCGGTCAGTCCCTTTGCGAGCGTGACCAGGTCGGGCTTGCCGTCGTTCCCGTAGCGCTGCCAGGCGAACCACTCTCCGCAGCGTCCGAAGGCGCTCATGATTTCGTCCGCGACGAGGAAGACGCCGCGATCGCGCGTGACCTGGCGCAGCGCCGGCCAGTACGAATCGGGCGCGACGATCCCGTTCGTCCCGGCATTGGGCTCCATGAGGACGGCCGCGACCTGCGCCGCTCCGCGCTCGTCTATGAGGGCGGCTACGTGCCCGGCCGCCTCGATTCCGCAATCCCTGGCGTTGGAGGTGCCGAAGGGGCACCGATAGGAGTAGGGCGGCAGCGCATGCAGGACCCGAAAGGCCTCGGCATCGACCTGGCTCGCCGTGCGGGTGTCACCCGAGAACGCCATCGCCGCATAGCTCGCGCCATGGTAGGACCGATCGCGCGTGATCACCCAGCCCTGCGTCCTGCCGCTGGCCTGGCGCGCGAACTTGATTGCGTGCTCGTTGGCATCGGCGCCGCCGAGCGAAAAAAACACCCGGCCGCCGTCGAACCCGGCCTTCTCCAGGAGGCGCTCGGCCAGCTCCGCACGGGGCTTCGCGCCCCAGGCGCTGGTGACGAAGCAGAGCTGCTCCGCCTGCTCGCGGATCGCACGGACGACGCGGGGGTGCTGGTGACCGAGATTGCTGCACTCGGCGAGGCTGCTGAAGTCGAGGATTTCCCGGCCGTCCGCGGTGAAGAGGCGCGCGCCCGACCCGCCGACGATGGTTGGCGCGTCCCAGTCGATCTGCCTGCACCAGCTGTGCAGAACGGTCTGATGTTCGGGGCTCACGGGAGACTTCAGCCCCGTCTCGCGCGAATCGCACGGGTTGTTGCGAAGCACTGTAGAAGCCCCTAGGCTTGTCGTCAACGACAGCGAAGCAGCTCGGCCGTCGGGGCCGGGGCCTGTTCGGGAAACGCAGTCGAACCTATGACCGCCTCGCCAGAACCCGTCGGAACACTGGACGTGGCGCTTGCCCACACTCAGCGCCTGTTGCGCACGAGTCCCGCCCAGGCCCTTGAGCAAGCCTCGGAAATCCTCAAGGCCGTCCCGAATCATCCGGGTGCGATGTTCCTTCGTGCGCTGGCACTGGGTCGCTCCGGGCAGGGCGATGCCGCAGTCGCGCAGCTGCGGGGCGTGCTGCAACTCCGGCCGGAGATGGTTGACGCCTGGCGTGCGCTCGGGGATCACCTCACCGCGATCGGCGACACCGAAGGCGCGGACCGCGCGTATGCCCAACACGTACGCTTCTCCAGTCGTGATCCTCGCCTGCTGGAAGCGGGCGCACACCTGGTGGACGGTCGAATTGCGCCCGCGGAAGCCCTGCTGCGCGAACACCTGAAGCAGTTTCCGACCGACGTCGCGGCCATTCGCATGCTCGCGGAAGTTGCCGCGCGGCTCGGAAGGTACGGCGATGCCGAGAACCTGCTTGCCCGGTGTCTGGAGCTCGCACCCAGCTTCGCGGCGGCCCGCCACAACTACGCTGTCATTCTGCATCGGCAGAACAAGTGCACCGAAGCGCTCGCTGAAGTGGAGCGCCTGCTGGCGGCGGACCCGCGCAATCCGGGCCATCGCAATCTCAAGGCTGTGATTCTTTCGCGGCTGGGTGAATACCCCGAATCACTCGCGATCTACTCCGACGTGCTGGCGGAGTATCCACACAACGCCAAGGCGTGGATGAGTTATGGGCACGCATTGAAGACGGCCGGTACCGTCGACGCGTGCATCGATGCCTATCGCAAGAGCATCGAACTGGCGCCGGGGCTTGGCGAGGTCTACTGGAGCCTGGCGAATCTGAAGACGTTCCGTTTCACGGCTGCCGAGCTGGAAGCGATGCGCGCGCAGCTGGCGCGCAGCGACCTGGCCACCGAAGACCGGTTCCATTTTTACTTCGCGATCGGGAAAGCGCTGGAAGACCTCGAGGAATACGCTGAATCGTTCCAGCACTACGCGGAAGGCAACCGGCTGCGCCGCGCGGCGATTCACTACGATGGCGCCGAAACAACGGATCACGTCCAGCGCTCGCGGACGCTGTTCACGCGCGAGTTCTTTGCCGAGCGCGGGGACGTGGGTCACCAGGCCCCGGATCCCATTTTTATCGTGGGCTTGCCCCGAGCCGGTTCGACGCTGCTCGAGCAGATACTGGCAAGCCACCCCCAGGTCGAAGGCACGATGGAACTGCCCGACATGGTGGGCCTCGCCCGCGACCTGGGAGAAAGAAAGACGAGGGCGCAGGTCTCGAAGTACCCGGAGGTGCTTGCAACGCTCACGCCCGACGAGTTGCGCGCGCTGGGCGGGCAGTACCTCGCGCAGACGCGTGTGCAGCGTAAGACCGATGCACCGTTCTTCATCGACAAGATGCCGAACAATTTTCTGCATGTCGGGCTGATCCACCTGGTCCTGCCGCGGGCGCGCATCATCGATGCCCGGCGCCATCCGCTGGGTTGCTGTTTCTCCGGATTCAAGCAACATTTCGCGCGCGGTCAGCATTTCAGCTACAGCCTCGAGGACATTGGGCGGTACTATCGCAACTACGTGGATCTCATGTCGCACTTCGATACCGTGCTCCCGGGTCGCGTGTATCGTGTGTTGTACGAGAGAATGATCGAGGATCCGGAAGGGGAAGTGCGCCGCCTGCTCGATTATTGCGGGCTGCCGTTCGACGAGCGGTGCATGCGTTTCTACGAGAACGAAAGGGCCGTGCGCACGGCGAGTGCCGAGCAGGTGCGCCAGCCCCTTTATCGCGACGGGGTCGACCACTGGCGTCACTACGAGCCGTGGCTCGGACCCCTGAAAGACGCACTGGGGTCGGTGCTCGATACCGATCCCGGTCGGCCGGCGTTTTGAATCACTGCCACTTGCGTGTTCGCGCGCAACGGCGAACAAAGGGGGGATGCAATGAGTCGTGGGAAGAAATCCAACCGTCGAGGACAGCTGCAACGCAGGAACGCATGGGCCCGATTGCCACTGGCATCCGCGATTTCCGCGGTGCTGGCGAGCGCCGGACCGGTGATGGCCCAGGACAACGAGGAGACGAACCTCGGCGACATCCTGGTCACCGCGCAGAAGCGCGAGGAGAACCTGCAGAACGTTCCGGTCAGCATCACGGCGATCGGCAACGAGCGCATCGAGAACCTGCATCTGCAGGACTTCGAGGATTACGCCACATTCCTGCCGAGCCTCTCGTACCAGAACGGCGGGCAGGGCGGCGGATCGGGCTTCCAGCGCGCGTACATGCGGGGCGTGGCGAGCGGTGGCGACGGCAATCACTCGGGTCCAAAGCCGAGTGTCGGCATGTACCTGGACGAGCAGCCGATCACGACAAACGGCGGGTCGCTCGACGTTCACCTGTACGACATTGCGCGAGTCGAAGCGCTCGCCGGTCCGCAGGGCACGCTGTACGGCGCCAGCTCGCAGTCGGGCACGGTACGCATCATCACCAACAAGCCGGACCCGGCGGGTTTCGAAGCGGGCTATGACCTCCAGGGCAGTGCGATCGCGGACGGAGACAACGGCTATACCGCCGAAGGTTTCGTCAACATCCCGCTGTCAGCGAATGCAGCGATCCGCCTGGTGGGCTGGTATGAGAAGGAGGCCGGCTTCATCGACAACGTGGCCGGGCAGGTGACCTATCCAACCTCCGGCGTCACGATCGACAACACCACTCGCGTCGAGGAAGACTACAACGACGGTGAGAACTACGGCGCGCGGGCTGCGCTGCGCGTGGATCTCAGCGACAGCTGGACGATCACCCCGACGCTGATGGGCCAGGAAGCCGAGCGCAACGGCAGCTATGGCTACCGCGTCGGCGGCGATTCCTTCGATATCACGCGTTTCAACCCGGAGACCTCGAAGGATCGCTGGTGGCAGGCCGGCCTCACCGTCGAGGGCAAGATCAGCAACTTCGACCTGGTGTACGCGGGTGCCTACCTGACTCGCGAGGCCTGGACCCAGCAGGACTACGTCGACTATTCCTTTTTCTATGACGACTGTTGCGGGTACGGATACTACGTGCAGGACGATGCCGGGAATTTCATCGACCCGACCCAGTACATCTGGGGCAACGACTACTACAAGATGATGAGCCACGAGATTCGCCTCTCGTCGCCGGTCGACAAGCCCTTCAGGATCGTCGGCGGCGTGTTCTTCTCGCGCTACCAGCACGACATCGAGCAGAACTACCTGATCACCGGGTTGGGCAGCCAGCTCGAGGTCACGGGCTGGCCCGACACGTGGTGGCTCACGGAACAGGAAAGAGTCGATCGCGACTACGCCGGGTTCTTCGAGGCCACTTACGATTTCAGCAAGGCTTTCAGCGTGACGGCCGGCGCGCGGTACTTCGAAGCGGAGAACTCGCTGCGAGGTTTCTTCGGGTTCGGCCTCAACAACCCGTTCTTCCCGGTGCTGGGCGAGCCCGTCTGCTTTTCCACCGAGTCCGTCAATGGCGCTCCCTGCCTCAACCTCGACAAGGAGGTGGACGAGAACGGTTGGTCACCGAAGGTCAACCTGACTTACCGGCTCACGGACAACGCGCTGGTCTACGCTACTTACTCCGAGGGGTTCCGTCCGGGCGGCGTCAACCGGCGCGGCACGCTTCCGCCCTACAAGGCGGACTACCTGGACAACTACGAGATCGGTTGGAAGACGAGCTTTGCCGGCAACACGGTGCGACTCAACGGTGCGGTGTTCTACGAGGAGTGGACTGACTTCCAGTTCCCCTTCCTCGGGCAGAACTCGCTGACGCAGATCGCGAACGCGGGCGCGGCAGAGATGACAGGCATCGAAGCCGAACTCACGTTCCTTCCAGTCCAGGGCTTGACGATCTCGCTGGGCGCGGCGTACATCGATGCCGAGCTGTCAAAGCCGTACTGCGGCATCCTGCAGCCTGACGGTTCGGATACCGATCCATGTCCGCGGCCCCCGCTTGCACCGGAGGGCCAGCAGCTGCCGGTCACGCCCAAGTTCAAGGGCAACCTCATCACGCGTTACACCTTCGACATGGGACCGTTCCAGGCCCATGTGCAGGGGGCAGTTGCGCACGTGGGCGACCGCTGGGCGGACCTGCGAACTGCACAGCGCGATGTCCTGGGTGAGATCGAGGCGTACACGATCGTGAACCTCGCCGCCGGCGTCGAGGGCGAGACGTACTCGATCGAGCTCTTCGCCAACAACGCCTTCGACGAGGAGGGCCAGATCGATCGTTGGGCGCAGTGCGATGCGCTGATCTGCGGCAACGCCGGCACCTACATCACGCCGACGGCACCGCGAACCATCGGGCTGAAGTTCGCGCAGCGGTTCTAACACTCCACCCGAGGAAGACCACCCCGGAAAGTTCGGCGAAGACGCCGATACTTTCCGGGGGCCCGGCGGGGAAAAGAAAAAGAAAGCGAAGAGGCCAGTGTATTGAGGAGCCGCAGATGGTCATCAGGGGATTCGCGCTGTTCGAGACCGCGATCGGCCCTTGCGGCCTCGCGTGGAGTGCGCGCGGGATCGCCGGGCTGAACCTGCCGGAAGGAAATGAGCATCGCACCCGTGCCCGGCTCATCGAGCGCTTCCCTGGCGCGAGCGAGGAGACCCCGCCTCCCGAAATCCAGCGCGCGATCGACAGCATCGTGCAGCTGCTGGCCGGCGAACCGCGCGACCTCAGCGGGCTCGCGCTCGACGAAACCGGCGTGCCCGAATTCAACGCGCGCGTGTATGCCATCGCGCGCACGATTCCGCCAGGGACCACGGTCTCTTACGGCGAGATCGCCCGGCAGCTGGGCGACCTGACCCTTTCGCGGGCCGTGGGGCAGGCATTGGGACAGAATCCCTTTCCTATTGTCGTGCCGTGTCATCGCGTGCTGGCCGCGGATGGGTCCCTGGGGGGCTTTTCGGCGAAGGGCGGCGTGGAAACCAAGCGACGCCTGCTCACCCTGGAGCGGGCGCTGCGACAGGGCTCGCTCGAGTTCTGATTTTCGCAAGGAGTGCCGTCGACACCGGCGCGGCGCCGTGCAACCATTCCGGCCCTCGGCGCATCGATGGGCGCGAGGTTCAAGAAAACTCGAAGGAATCGGATGGGGCGGCCGCCATGCACCGCAACATGATTCGAACGCTCGTCGTCATTGGTCTGGTCCTGGCCGCCGGCACCGTCGTGGGCAAGGGACGAACGGTCAGGATCCTGATCACCGGGACGGGCATCGCCGAGTCCCTGGAAATTACCGATCCCGACATCGTCCGCAGCTTCTTCGTCTATACGGGCCCCGGCGTACGCATCAACGGACAGCAGGTGCATACGAGGCCTGAAGGGCAGCCAGGCGCTTTCATCGACTGGCCCAAGGGCAGGGTCCAGCATCGGCCGACGGGCCTGAGACGCTTCGAGGTGGGCTTTTACTGCGAAGGTAGCGCCAACTGGCTCTGCTACAAGGCGACATACGAATACGATCCGGCGTGCACAGAGGGGTACATGTACCTGCCGGGTCGCGAGGATGACAGGTACCGGCGCAACGTCAGCACGATCGTGCATGGCGTCGAAGGCAACTGGTTCCATTCGTCCCCGATGTGGGAACGGCTGGTGCGGCCCCGCATCGAGCAGGCTCGCCGCGAACCGGCAGCGCCCCGCACCCGGTTCATCACTCCCATTTGATTGCTACGCAACCTCTTAACGGGGTTCGCCCGAAAGGCGAACCCCGGCCGAGAAATTTTCAGAAAGGAATCCTAGCGCCGCGTTCTATCCAGTGGGGGCCACGCAGCCCAGCGCTCGGGGTCGCTTGTCAGCCGCTCGCGCGCTTTGACGCGTGCATCTTCCGACAGCGGACACGAACGGCGCGTCGCCGAATCCAGGTGCACGCCCTTGAGGATCGTCGTGGCGACCGTTTCTCCCGTCGCGTCGTTGCGCATGTCGTGGCAGAAACGAATGCTGCTGTTGCCGACTTCGAGCGTCTCCGTATGGATGCTCAGTACATCGCCCGCGAGGACCTCGCGCCGATAGGACGTGTGCTGTTCCACCGCGACCATTAGCCGGCCGACATCCCGCAGGTAGGCGGGCGTGAGTCCGATGAGCGAGCAGAGGTGCCACGTCGCTTCGTCGAATTTTCCCACGTACCACATCACGTTCATGTGACCCATGTGATCGCAATGCCACGGATAAACCGTGCCGCGGTAGGTGAGGGCGGGTGCGGACATGCCGGTGCGTCTCCTCAGCGTGAGGAACTGTTGTTTCGTTGCCGGGGTTTTAGCACGGAATTCCCCGGGTCGCCCCGTTCGCGCCCGGGCGGAAGCAGTTTGCGCCGCTATTCCGAGGTGCGCCGAACCGGACAGCTCACGCGCAAGGATGCGTTGCTCGATGCCGTCTGGGGACATCGCCACGTCAGCGAGTCCGTGCTCAAGACGACCGTCGCGCCACCGTCGATGACATCGAGCACGCGATCGGCAAGCTGTTCCGTCGATTCAGGGGATGGGGCAGCGATTCGCATCCTGCCGGGCAGGGACCAGCGCATCGAGCGCGGCCTGGGCTGCCTGTTGCGAATCCGCGATAAAGTCGCCTTCGGTCACCTGTCGGAATTCCGAATACGAGTAGCTGAGTTGCTGAGCGGCCTGGGTGATCGCGCGATACAGGCCGATCAGCACGGGAACGGGCTTGACGCCGCGCGCCGCCTGCGCGGCGAGACGGATTTCCGCGGCGGAGTCGTCGGTGGCATCCATGAGCCGGCCGGAGATTTCGTTGCGCTTCGCTTCGGACATCTCCCACGTCATTTCATCCCTGATCGCGAGCGCTTTCACGTGCGCCTGCGCCGCGCGCAACATCCGGGTCGATACTTCCGCGTACTGGGCTCGTGCCTTGCGGACCTCCGGCAGCTCGCAGGCATCGTGCACGACGCGATCCTCGATGGATCCGGCCTGGCCCGGCAAGAACTCGTGGCGGAACGCCACGGCCCCAAAACCGCGGTCGCACTGCTGCTCGAAGTCCTCGACCCGCCAGTTGGCATCGCTCATGGAGAGCGCGCACTCGAACTGCTGGCGCAAGCCCGTCGGGTAGAAAACGAACCGCGATATCGATGGCGCGTTGCGCGCCGGGCTCATCCACAGCGCATCCACCGAAGGCAGGCCTTGCCAGCTGCGCAGCTTTACCTTCACGAGCGCGGCCTGATCGGGCGGATCGTTGTCGGCGAGCAGCAGGTGTTGCCAGTCGCCTGGAATGCGCGCCGCCATTGCGCCTGGCGTTTCCGAGGTTCGCCGGGCATAGCCCTTGACGCGCACCAGCGTGTCGGGCCGATTGCGCCGGTCGCCCGACAGGTGCCGGCACTCGGGCAGGTTCGGCGTGCAGTAGGCGTTCGCGCTCGAGCTGTCGATGACGCGGAAATTCTCGTACGGTTTCAGCTCGAAGGCGGTGAAGGCGTTGGTGAAGAAGCGCCCGTCGTCACCCGGCGGCGCAGCGGTGCTGATCGCTGCACCTTGGGCACGCGCAAGGGCAACAGGCAGGACTAAAGCCAGGGCCAGCGCGATTGGCAGTGTCGACCGCGGTTCCATGAGTCCCTCCCCGGAAAGCTCCGCATCTGTTTCTTGGTTTTCGAGTCGATGCCGCTGTGAAATGTACTGCCGCCGGGGCCGTCCTTGCAATTTCCGGCCGCGTCCCGGTCAGTGCTAGGCGACGCGGTTGCGCCCTTCGTTCTTGGCGCGATACAGGTTCAGGTCGGCCGCGTGCAGCAAGTCCGCGGCGTTGGTGTTCTCGTGCCACTGCGAGATGCCGATGCTCAAGGTCACTTCCAGGTGCTGGTGCACGGAGTGCCAGTCGTGGGTCTCGATGGCATGCCGGAGGTGCTCGCAGAAACTGGTTGCATCCTCGCGCGTCATGCCGGGGAGGATGAGCGCGAATTCCTCGCCGCCGATGCGGGCGACCAGGTCGGTGGAACGGCAGAGCTGCAGCATCAGGGCCGCGCTCTGGCGCAAAACCTCGTCACCGACGACGTGCCCGAGGCGATCGTTCACCACCTTGAAATGATCGAGGTCGGCCACGGCCAGCGTCAGCGGGCGTCCGACGGTGCGCGCCACTTCGATCTCGGCCGCCAGCCGTTGCTGAAAGCTGCGGCGGTTGGCGATGCCGGTGAGCGGATCCTGGTGCGACTCTTTCTCCAGCTTGCGGCTGCGTTCACCGAGCGCCGCGATCAACAGTTCTTTCTGTTGATTGGCCTGTTCCAACTCCACCGTACGTTGCGCGACGCGCTCTTCCAGGTGCTGCCGGTAACCCTCGAGGTCTTCGAAGGCCAGCGAGTCGGCGACGGCCGCCGCGACCTGCTCGGCGAGGCGCTGCATGAGATGAAGATCCGCATCCGAGTAAATGCCCGGACGCGTGTGTTGCACGCTGAGAAGCCCGATGACCCGGCCCTCTTCGATGAGGGGCACGACCAGCAGCGACCCTGTTTCCTTGTCGGTGATCTCGGCACGCTCGCGCAGCAACGGCGGCGCGCGTTCCCAGTTTTCCACGAGCACGGGCTGCGCGCGTTCCACTACCCAACCGAACAGCCCGGTCTCCAATGACTTCTTGCGGCGTGGCAGACGCTCGCGTTGGCGCTCGTGCACGCGCAGATCGAGTTGCTGGTTCTCGGTGTCCACCAGGGCCAGGTAGAACTCGTCGAAGCGAAACAGCGCTCGGGTCTCGGTCAGGATGCGATTGCCCAGTTCGTCGATGCGCCGGGCGCCATGCAACGCCCGGCGCGCCTGCGAAAGCTTGGCCAGCGGTTCGCGTTCGGTATCGGCGCTGCTGAGCGTGCGCCCCACGCCGTGGAGACTCAGCACGAAAACCACCATCAGCACCGCGAACAGATAGAAGCTGCCGGTGGGGCCGCCATTGAACAGGACGGCCGCCAGCACGCCTGCCGGAACGAACACGAGATCCGTCAAGGCGTAAACCGGGGTCAGGATGCGCCGGACGTCACGGCCATCGAACTTATAGAAGAGTCCCATCAGCACGATGTTCACGATCTGCATGGTGATGGCCATCACCAGCAGGGGGATGAGGTCGCCCGCCGACAACCCCATCAACGGGGCGCTGCCACCTGCTGCCCGATAGGCATAGCCGGCGACCATCATCATCAGCGCGGTCATAGCCGCGTTATGCACGGCCCGCAGGCCTGCAGCCTTGAGGGATCCATGGCTGTAGCTTCGGTTCGCAAGCGGCCACAGGAGGGACGCCGAGGCCGCGATTGCTGCTGCAACCGGCGGGCTCAACACGAGCAACAGGCCGATCTGCGGCAGCCGTTCCATGGAAATCAGGCCGACGCGCGGCGCCGGCAGTCCGAACTGCCAGACAAACAGGCAACTGCCGATCAACAGGAGGACCGCCCAGAATGGGGGGAAATCGGCCTCGCCCAGCAGCGTGTAGGCGAGCAACACGCCAACAGCGCCCGCGAGCGCAAAGGAGTATGCGGCGAGCGGACGATAGCGGGAGGCCATGGAGCAGGACTCTACCCGCAGCCGGCCCACCGGGGGAATCATGAGTCGACCCGGGAAGGCTGCGCCACCCGGGCACGACGAAACTCTGGTCTGACTGCCTCTTCCAACTGTGAAGCCGAGCGTGGGGGCTCGGAGGGCAAGGGCCGCCGTCGGTGGTAGACGACAGGTTTGAAGATCGCTGGAACGGACTTTGGGGTCAGGTGGTCACACCGGGGCACGCCACGGAATGACAAGGAGTGTCATCCATGTTCCGACCCAAGGGACGGGCCCAACTGACCATCCTCGCCGCATTGGCGTCCTCTTCGGCGCTCCTCGCAACTCTCGCCACTGCGGACGAGCAGCTGGCACTTTTTCCGGCGGACGCGCAGGAGAGGCATTTCGGCGCCTCCCTCGACGTCTCAGGTCGCTGGGCCGTGGTTGCGGCCCCCGGCACCCGCCGCAGCGATGTCCCGTATCTCCGGGGCGCCGCCTACATTTTTGAGCGTGGGGATGAAAACAGGTGGGAGCAGCAGGCGAAGATCCTGCCCGCTCCCGGGCCCGCTGGGACATTCCGGGTTGCGCACGTGGCCATCGACGCGCGCACGGTCGTGATTTCCGGCACCGAGCAGACGCGCGCGGGCGAAATGGGAGTCGCCCACGTGTATATGCGCCATGACCGCCAGCACTGGCTGCCGCGGGCGGTGCTGCGCTCCGGATCCGTCGCGGAGAACGATGGGTTCGGATCGGCCCTCAGCCTGCATGGAGATGTCGTTCTGGTCGGAGCGGACGCGGAGGGCGAGGGGGCTGGCGCCGCGTATCTTTTCCGCCGGGACGACAGTGGTCAGTGGCGGCGGACGGCTCGTTTTGCTGCGGCGGACGCGCGGTCGAATGCGCGTTTTGGAAGCAGTGTCGCCCTGCACGACGGTATCGCGCTGGTCGGATCGCACGGGTGCGACGATCGCAAGGGTGCCGCCTACGTGTTCGTCCGCGACGAAACCGGCGTGTGGCGCCAGGAAGCGAAGCTCACTCCCGACGCGCAAGCCACGCAAGCGCTCTTCGGTGCGGCACTCGCAGTGAACGGCACGTACGCTCTCATCGGAGCGCCGGGCGAACAGGACTTCGAGGGCGCGGCTTACCTCTTCAGGCGTTCCGGCAATGGCAAGTGGACTCTCAGTGCACGCCTGCGCGCGGATGACGGTCTCGCGTTCGACCAGTTCGGCATTTCGGTGGCTCTCGCGCGCAACCAGGCACTCATCGGCGCCAATCACGGCGACCATTCGGGGCCGCGCATCAACGGAGCGGCCTACGTTTTCGAGCAGCGTGGCGAGGAGTGGACGCAACGGCGCAAGCTCGAATCGCCCGTGCCGGGCGAGAAGAACGACTTTGGCCGGCAGGTCGCGCTGAGCGAGGAAGGCGGCCTCATCGGCGCGAAAGATCTCGACGACAAGGCAGGCGCAGCATTTCCGCTGCCGTGCAAAGTTAACTGCGCGCCCGCGCACTGATCGCATCACCCGCTGTTTTTTCGCTCGCTTTCCCGCAATGGCGTGTCAGTGAAACACCTACACGCGGCGGGCGAAAACGAGCCGCACTACCCAAGCTCGCAAACCCCTGTAACCTGCGAATGCCGTTGGTGATCCGCATCACGACGCACTGCGGGCACCTGTGGCAAATGAAAGGAAATGAAAGGGCTGGCAGCAACAGCGAACCAGGGAAGCATGCGGGGCAAGGACACAGAGAGGGTCTTAAGGATCCTGTTCGTCGAGGACGTACGCGCTGAAGTGGAGCTGGCGACGTACCAGCTCGAGCGCGCTGGCTTGCGCTGCAAGCCCGTACGAGTGGAAGACGAAGAGTCCTTTGTCGCGGCGCTGCGCGATCACTCCCCCGACGTGATCCTCTCCGACTTCTCGCTGCCGCAGTTCGACGGCATGTCCGCGCTGCGCATCGCGCAGATCGTGACCCCTGAAACGCCCTTCATCTTCGTGTCCGGCACCATCGGCGAAGAGCGCGCGATCGAAGCGCTGCGTCTCGGCGCGACCGACTACGTGCTCAAGTCGAACCTGGCACGGCTCGCGCCCTCGGTGCTGCGCGCGCTGCAGGAGTCACTCGAGCGTCGCGAGAAGCGTCGGGTCGAGCAGCAGCTGCGCGACATCGTCGACACGTCGCCCGACTGGATCTGGGAGCTGGACGCGAAGGGGCGTTATACCTTCTGCAGCCAGGGCGTGCGCGACATTCTCGGCCTTGCGCCCGACGATTTTCTCGGCCGGCACTTCCTGGCGCGCGTGCACCCCGATGACGAGCGTAAGCTCACCGAGGCGTGGAATTACTTCACCCCGAATCGCCGGCGCCTCTCGGCGCTGACGGCACGCTGGCAGCACCGCGACGGCAGCTGGCGCTGGATCGAGTGCAACACGCTGGCGCTGTTCGATGCCAGGCGGGAGATCGCGGGTTTCCGCGGTACCAAGCGCGACATCACCGTGCGCAAGGAGCAGGACGAGCGCATCACTCGATTGAACCGCATCCAGACGATGTTGAGCAGCATCAACTCCGTCGTCTTGCGCACGCGCGATCGGCACGAGTTGCTGCAGGAAGCTTCGCGCATCGCGGTTGACACGGGAGGCTACTCGCTCGCGTGCGTCATGCTGGTCGAGCCCGGAAAGAATCGCGTGCAGCCCTTCGTGTGGAAGGGCGAAGCGGGCAGTCTCGCCGCGGAGCTCGGTTTCGACTTGAGCCAGCCCGATACGGGCGTCGAAGGCAGCCTGACCGAGCGCGCCATCGGCACCAGCGAACCGGTCGTGTGCAACGACCTCAGGAACGAGAACGAAGCGGGCCACGCGCGCGATCGCCAGCTGGCGAAAACGTTTGGCGCCATGGTGTCATTGCCGCTGGTGGTCGACGGCACGGCGGTCGGTACGCTCGACCTCTGCTCGATCGATGCCGGCGCGTTCACGGAAGAGGAACTCAGCCTGCTGCGCCAGGTGGCCGGAAGCATTTCCTTCGCACTTCAGTACCTGCACAAGGAAGACACGCTCCAGTTCCTCGAATACTTCGACGCGCTCACCAGCCTTGCCCGCCGCAGCCTCTTCGCCGAGCGCCTCGCGCGCATGCTGGGAGCAGTGGATGAGGATGAGCAGGCGTTTGTGGTGCTCGTGCTCGACGTCGAGCGCCTGAGTACGATCAACGACCGCTTCGGACGTCACACGGCAGATCGCCTGCTGCAGCTGGTGGCCGAGCGAGTGAAAGGCATGATCCAGGACACGAACTGCCTGGCGCACTTCGGCGGCGGCACTTTCGCGGTCGCTTTCGGCGAGATGATCGACTCGGAAGACGCGGCGTTCCTGATCCGCGAACAGATCGCGAGCCTTTTCGATCGTCCGTTCGTGATCGAAGGCCAGGACATCCGCGCCTCCGTGCGTTCCGGCCTCGCGCGTTTTCCCAGCGACGGCAAGACGGCTGACGTGCTGCTGCAGAACGCCGAGATGGCGCTCAAGAGCGCGAAGGAGTCCGGCGAAAAGTACCTGCACTACGTGCGCGACATGAACGCGGGCATCCTTCAGCGCATCACGCTGGAACACAAGCTGCGCGTCGCGCTCGAGCAGCAGCAGTACCTGTTGTATTACCAGCCGAAGGTGTCGGTCGAAACCGGCCGCATCGTTGGCGTCGAAGCGTTGATCCGGTGGAATGACCCGGAAACCGGGCTCGTGTCGCCGGGCAGCTTCATCCCGGTGCTCGAACAAAGCGGGATGATCGTCGAGGTGGGACGCTGGGCACTCGAGCAGGCAGTTGCTGACGGAGTGCTCTGGCAGCGCTCAGGCGCGCCCATCGTGCCGATCGCAGTGAACGTGTCGCCCCTGCAGCTCAAGCGCAAGGACTTCGTGGAAACGGTGCTGCGCGCACGCGGTTCCGGCGACAGCTGCCCCATCGACATCGAGATCACGGAAAGCGCGTTGATGGACGACCTCGCGGGCAGCGTGCGCAAGCTGCGCCGCCTGAAGGAAGCCGGGATCGGTATCGCCATCGACGATTTCGGAACGGGCTACTCGTGCCTCGGGCAGCTCTCGAAGCTCTCCGTGGACATGCTCAAGATCGACCGATCTTTCATCATCAACCTGTCGTCAGACCCGGCGGACATGACGCTGGTGTCGACGATGATTTCTCTCGCGCGATCCTTCGATCTCACCGTGGTGGCGGAGGGCGTGGAGACGCACGACCAGCTGAAGATGCTGAGGCTGCTGAAGTGCCACGAGATCCAGGGATACCTGATCGCGAAGCCGATGCCCGGTCCGGATCTCGGGAAGCTGCTCGCGGAAACCGGCGGGCTGCTGCGGGTTCCGGAAGCGCGCTAGCTGGACCCGATGACGCTTTCCGCGGACGAACAACGAAGCGCCCGGGTTCTGCGGACGTATTCCAGCCCGGTTCGATATTTGTCGTAGCGCGCTCGCAAGCGCTCGAAGACACCGAGACGCGCACCGCCGGCCCGTTCTCGCGCAGAGTTTTAGCAGCCCGTGGCTTCGCGTCCGTGCGGTATAAGACATCCCTGCAAAATGCGGCATAACAAAATCGCGCGTGTGGCCGATCAGGCACATAACTCGCGGGGCGTCGTGTTATACCGCAGTTCTGCGGTATTCTCTGCCCGGGTTTTGGTCGTATAAATAGAGTTAGACGTCAGGCTTGACACGCCCTACGTTGTAATTACACTGTCGGCATGCCAGTGCTGACGTTTGACTGGGACCCAAGGAAGGATCGAGCCAATCAGCTCAAGCACGGCGTTTCATTCGAC
>Ga0187892_10000870_pt1 | contig 75289 bp, 37 predicted proteins | sample MA1701073metaG_FD_139345 | JGI IMG/M metagenome (GOLD analysis project Ga0187892, IMG submission 139345) | Bio-ooze microbial communities from a basaltic lava cave in the Kipuka Kanohina Cave System on the Island of Hawaii, USA - MA170107-3 metaG ...
ACGCGCATCACCTTCCGGATCGAGGCGATCGACGCGAGGAGGCTCATGGCGATCGTGGGGAAAAGGACGGCAAGGGAAAGCGCGCCGGGCCGCGCTATCCAAGGTATGAGGTCGGCCGCGGCCCACGCCGCGGGGAACGCGGCCGCGATCCCGGCGACCCAGCCCACGATTCCGCTCGCGAGCGCCTGCAGGGCGACCGTGCGCCGGAGGAAGGACCGACCCGCGCCGATCGCCTTCAGCGTCGCGTACTCCTCGATCCGGTCCATCGTCGCGGCATAGACCGTCTGCGAGACGATGAGCGTCCCGACCGCGAATCCGAGGAGCCCCGCCATGAGGATCGCGCCGCCGGCGCCGGTCTCGAGGAGCCAGTAGCGCGCGGTGGCCGCGGCGAGATCGCCGCGCTCGAGAACGTCGAGCTCGGGGAACTTCGCCGCGATCGCGTCGCGCACGGCGAGAGCGTCGGCGCCGTCTTCGAGGTCGAGCGCGAGGAAGCTCGTCGTGTCCTTCGCGTAGCCGAGATAGCGGCGGCCATCCTCGAACGACGTGAAGACCGTCGGGCAGCCGAGGAACGAGCCGTGGCCCGTGACCCTTCCTGCGACGAGAGCGCGGTGCCCGACGATCTCGACGGGCTCGGGCAGGCGCCCGACCGAGAGGAACTCGGCGTCGCTCGCGTCGACGAGGACCGCTTCGGGGCGCACGGCGCCGTCCCGTCCCACGCGCGGCAGCGGGAAGTCGGCGCCGATCTCGGGGTCCGCTCCCGCGAGGAATACCGTGAGCGTCGCGCCTCCGCCGGTCTTCCAGAACGTGAATCCCTCGACGACGCGCGCCACCGCGCGGACGCCCGGCGTTCCGCGGACGAGGTCGCGAAAACGCTCGTCGATCGGGTAGCCGTACTGGAAGCAGGGGGCTCCGCGGCCCGAGATCCAGATCTCGCAGTCGGATCTCGTGACGAGACGGCCCGAGGCGTCGACGAATCCCTTGAGGAGCGCCCCCTGGAACACCATGAGGAAGACGGCGAACGCGATGCCCACGATGCCGACGGCCGTGCGGCCGCGGTCGTGGAGGAGGTTCCGGAAGGCGAGGGTCATCGATCGGGAAAACCGAGAGGGAGCGGCGATCCCGCGCGACGTTAACCGACGGTGTCCCCCGCCTCAAGTGCGGCCGGCGGCGCCCGCCGCAAGGACGGCGAGCGGCCGCCGCACCGTCCTTTCTCCTCTGGCGTCGGGAGCGGAGCGGCCCCGCGACCATGACCCGCGGGTCCCGGCGCCGCCGGTCGCCCGCACGGCCCTTGTCGCCGGCGGCGCTACTTCGACTCGGCGTGGCGGCGGAGCGCGGCGAGGCGCGTCTTGGGCGACGGAGTCTCGCCCGCCTCCGTGATCCCGCCGTCGAGAAGATACGCCTCGAGATGGTCGAGGTCCCACGCGAGGACGGCCTCGAGCCTGAGCTTCGCTTTGCCGTCGGGAAGGGCCGCCGTCATGTCGTAGGCGCGGAGGAACGCGCGCGCGTGCTCGGCGTCCGTGCCGGAGTTCATGAGCGGCGTCTTCGTGCGCGCGACCGCGAGCCACGCGGCGGCGTCGGTTCGAAGATCTTTCGCGGCCGCGACGACTTCGTCCATCGCGCCCTTCCCTCGCTCGTCCCCGACGAACCGCGCTGACTCGGCCGCGACCGCCCAGTCGAGCCGGCGCTCGGCGCGGGCCTTCGGATCGACGGCGGAGTCGTAGCGTTCTTTCAGCGCGGCGAGAAGGCTCGGGATCGTGTCGGGGGACTTCTGTTCCGCGAGGAGGACGCGCTGCGTCATCTGAAGGCGAACGAGCGTCTCCGGCTCGCGGTCGAGCGCGTCGAAAAGCTCTCGCTCGAAGCCGGGCATGAGCTTTCCGTCCATGTCGACGGCGACGAGCGGCGTTTTCGGCGCCCCTTCGGGGACCCACGGGTGGCAGACGAGCGGGGGGCCCGCGGCGGCGGTCGCGGCGAAGTGGATGAAAACGATGCCCGTCAGCGTCAACGCGAGGCGGTTCTTCATCGGTCGGCTCCTTCGTGAGGCGGTCTTCCCCTCAGACGCGCTCGACCGGGCGGGCGTTAACGGCCGATGAGTCCCGTCCCGCCGCCGGCTCCGGAGAATTATCGCGTCGTTGGCCCGGGGCATCGGCCGCGGGCCTGGACCGAGCAGGGGGACAAGGGAGGATCGCCGTCGCTCCGCTCGGGCGGCGCGCTCCCCCCTTGCGCGTGAGCGGATCCGAGGCTCAACCCCCCGAGGAAGCGGATCGAGACGCTTCTCGGGGCGATGCGACGCCCCGATCGGCGAGTCGTCGACCGACTCACGCCCTGCACCCGCATCGCCGGCGCCGCGTGACCGCATTGCCGTCGGCGCGCTGTTCGATCCGGAACGCGCCGCTCACGGGTGGACGGGGCGCGGCCGCGCCGCGCGGAGGAGGAGCCAGGCGAGCGCGAGCGCGAGGACCGCGAGGCCCCACGTCGAGAGCGTCGGCACCCCGGGCGAGAGGTTGCACTCCACGATCGCCATGCCCGATCCTCGCGGGATCGGGAGCGGGAGCTGCATTCCTGAGGAGTCGGAGCTCGCCGGAATGCCGTCCACGACGATGTACTCGCCCTCGGCCGTGACGTCGAAATGGAAGACGCCGTCGACGACGCCGTCGAGCCCGTCGATCGCCAGGCACTCGCGGAGGCCGGGGATCTCGATCCGGAACGTGTCCATCCGCGTCTGGTCCTGGACGAGCGAGAACGGCATCGGCGGGATCCAACCGAGCGCCTCGAGCGCGGCCGACCTGAGTCGGACCCGGGCCATGTCGGCCGGACCGTTCACCTCCGAATCGTTGGTCGTCCGGATCGTCACGATCAGGGTGATGGGATAGTCGTCGACGATGCGGAAGCGCTGCGATCGGGGAGTCCTGTCGCTCGCGTCTTCGACGATCCCGTCGTCGTCCACCGTGACCGAGGTCTTGAGCGCAGAACCGAGGCAGACGAGAGTCGCCGTGTCGGACGAGCCTTCGGCTCCGCGAGGGCTCGTGCCGACGGCCGTGAATGTGTCGGTGCGCGAACAGGTGAAGGAGTCCAGGCCTCCGATGACCGCATTGAACGTAAACGTCGCCGATGCCGAAGCGCCCGAGGCGAGGCTCCCCCCGGCCATCGGGAACTCGAACTCCGTGTTGAGATTTGCTCCCGCCGAGTTCGTGACGACGATGTTGTCGATCCGGTCCGGTCCCGTGTTGTTGACGCGGATGCGAACGAAGACGGGCGCGTTGGAGACGGCGCTCAGAGGGTCCTCGAACGCCGACTCCGGGAGGCCGCTTCCGCCGACGGCCGCTCCCGCCCCGGCAAGGACCGCCACGGTGTAGAGGTCGGGCACCTCTCCGCTCACGTCCGCGGACGGACAGTGCTCGTCGTCGGGCGGTCCCGTGCACTCGGCGCACGTGAACGTGGTCGATGCGTCGAACGTCACTCTGTTGAACCAGGTCGAATCGAAGATCCCGGTTTGCTCTTGGGCTCGCCGGATCAGTCCGTGAATGTTGGTCACACGGAACTCGACGCCGTCGCTCGGGCTCCCTTGAGCGTTGGCGAAGCCGCTTCCCGGCGTATCCGGGAGATTCGAGGGGATTCCGATGGAATGCCGGACGTTGCCGCTCCTGAGGTTGGGCGAGAGCAGTTGGAAGAGATTCGGGTCCTTCATGTGCTCGGGCAGACCGGTGCTATTGACGGAGAAGTCGGACGACAGCGTGAAATCGACGAACGCCGGGCTCATCAACTCGCCCGGACCGAAATACGCGCGCACGCGATACGTTTCGATCGTCCGGTCGCTGAGATCCGACTGCAGCGCGTTGTTGACCTCGAGGTGGTTGAGGTTTCCGTCGACGTCGAAGGGGTTGTTGTCCCCCACCGCCAGTCCGACCCACAACGTTCCGTTCCGCTCGCCCGAGTTGAGCGCGTAGCGGATCGCCTTGATGTTGAGCCCGGAGGGCCTGTTGAATCGGTCGCGGAATCGAGCTTCGAGAGGGTTGTCGTCGGTCCCATCCGGATCTTCCTCGACGGAGCGGAGGTCGGCGAGCTTGCCGTCGAGGCATTCGCCCATCCCCCCTTCGTTGGCGCGAGACACCGGCAAGAGCGGGAGAATCGACACGGCGGCCACGAGCGACGCCGCGAGACCGACGGAAATAAGCCCGAGGGACTTCATCGCGCTCGGAGCCGTTTTCGAATCGCGTTTCATGCGTGGAATTCTCCGATCGGTCGGATCCCCTGCGGCGACTGCGCGTGCAATGAGTCCGCCGACGGGCTCGCTTGCGGGCCGAAAATGGGCGCGATCGACAGTCGCATCTTGAGCATTCCGCGGCGCCCACCTCCTCGAGGACTCCGCAGCGCGACAAAGATCTCGTTGAGGGATCGGACTTCGTCGTCCGGCCGAACGGTGTCGCAGGTCGACGACGGAATCCGCCGCGATCGCCGGCTCAGATACCCCTTTGGATCGGTGCGATCATGTTGGGGGCATCGGCGAAAGTCAAGGGAATTCCCGTTCTCCGGGCGACTTGTAATGCGGGATTGTACGAGGCTCCCGAGCGTGGAGCGAATGTCCGGTCGTCGCCGGCGTCCGGAGAACGAGGATCAGTGGGCCGAGAAAAAGACCGCGAGCGTCATCGAGTCCCGATTGGCCGACGCGACGTCGAGATCTCCATCTCCGTCGACGTCGGCGAGGACGATCGAGAACGGGGAGTCGGTCGTCGCGGCGCTCCCGACGACGAGCGGCGCATACGGAAACCGCCGACCGGGCGCCTGGAGGAAGAGGGTCAGATTGTCCCCTCCGTTCGCGGAGCCGACGTCGGGAAGGCCGTCGGCGTCGACGTCTCCGATCGCCACGGCCTGCGGGCTGCGCGGTGACATGGCTGCGACGAAGACTTCGACCGGGTCTCCGAGGCCGCCCGTCGAATCCTGGAAGTAGACCGCGATCCGGTGCGAGTTCGTGTCGGTCGCGACGACGTCGACGCGGCCGTCGAGATCGACGTCGCCGGCCGCGACAGAAAAGGGCCCGTTGAGCGGCTTTCCGGGCTGAAGCACGAATCGGCCGTCGGCCGACTGGAAGAAAACCGTGAGGTTGGAGGAGCCGTTGTTCGCGGAGACGACGTCGAGGCGCCCGTCGTCGTTCAGGTCCGCGACCGCGATCGACTCCGGCCCCGCGAGCGGCGTCTCGGGCGAGCCCACGAGAGCCGGAAGTCGCTCGACGAACGTCGGCGGATCCGTCCGCGGAAAGGACTGCAGGAAGACGCGGATCGCGTTTCCGCCGTTCTCGCCGACGACGACGTCGAGTGTCTGATTCCCGTCGATGTCGCCGGTCGCGACGGCTCGAGGCCTTCCGTTCGGCGCGGCCGGGATGGAATCGCCCCAGAGCTCGAATGCGCCGGAGTCGTTTCGCTTGAAGATCGAGACGTCGTGGCTCCCTTCATTCGCAGAGAGGATCTCGACCGCGCCGTCGCCGTCGATGTCCGCCAACGCCGCCGAGAACGGGAGAGAGCCTCGCGTGCCGCTCACGGGGGAAGGCGTGGACGGGAAGACGGACGGGCTCGCCTGGAAGAAGAGCGAGAGCGTGCTCTGGCAGCGGTTGACCGAGACGAGATCCACGTCGCCGTCGCGGTCGAGGTCTCCCGCCGCCATCGTGTTCGGTTCGACGCCCGCGTCGCGGCCGAGCACGAGCGGGTCCGGCGACAGCTCCCGGCCGCGGGCCTGAAGGAACACCCTCGTCGCTCGCTTGGTGCCGTCGGCCGAGCTCTTTCCCGCGGCGAAGAGATCCACCGTGCCGTCCCCGTCGAGATCGGCGGCTCCGACCGCGGACGGGTCCGTGATCTGGCCAGCGCCGACGCGGATCGGCCTCGGATCGAATCGCCGAGGCGCCGTCTGCAGGATCGTCGCCACGAGGTCGAGGACGGTCGAGGCCACGACGATGTCGTCGTCGCCGTCTCCGTCCATGTCGGTCAGCGTCGGAGACACGAGATTCGGCGGGGCGCTCCGTTCGTCGAGCGGATCGACTCCGTCGAACAACCCGCCCATCTCGTCCGGCGACCTCCTCTGGAAAAAGGCCGTGATCGCGCCGTTCGCCAGGACCAGGTCCAGGAGGCCGTCGCCGTCGAGGTCGCCCGCGCTGAGAAGTTGATCGGTCCGAACGTTTGTGGAGCCGACCCGGATGGGCTCCGGGTCGAATCCGCTTTCGGAGCCGGAATCGTTGAGAAACGCGGTCACGCTTCTCGATCGGCCTCCGTTGGCCGAGACGACGTCCGGTCGGCCGTCTCCGTTCACGTCGGCGATCGCGAGCGCGAGCGGTTTCACGATCGACTCCGCTCCGACCGGCTCATCCACGAGACGAAAGCCGCGGAGTGAATTCTGCTCGAAGACCGTGATGTCTCCCGAGAAGCCGAAGGCGCCGAAATTGGCGACGACGATGTCGAGGCGTTCGTCGCCGAAGACGTCCGCGATCGCCAGGGCCTGAGGACGCTCCGCCACCCCCGTCTTGCCCGAACGTCCCGAGAGGGACATGCCGGGCTCGAACGTCCCGGGATTCGTCCGGCTCTGGAAGAAGATCGTCACTTCGTCGTCGTCGCGCTGGTTCGCCACGGCGACGTCGCAGAGCGTGTCACCGTCGATGTCCGCGAGCTCGAGACCGTACGGGAGGATGACCGCCGGGTCGGACTCGACGGGGAGCGACGTCATCGAGCAGAATACTCCCGGGCTCTTCTGCCGAAAGATCGAGACGTTTCCTTCGAACAGGTTCGCCTGGGCGATGTCCGCGAGACCGTCGCCGTCGAGGTCGGCGGCCGCGATCGCGAAGACGTCGGCGTTCGTTCCGCCCGGGTCGAGCTCAGCCCCGGCGGCGACGTCGATGTCGGCCAGGACCGGGCGCGGCACCCTCGTGCTGGTTCCGGCGTCCACGTCCGTGTCGAAGGCGATCAGGCGGAGCCTCACGTCGCCGCCCTGCGGCACGTCGCCCGTGTCCCACACGAAGACGTCCGTGACGGGCGTTCCCCCCCGCTCCGCCCGCACGACGCTCGCTCGATCGAAAATGCGCCAGCGGTCGTTTCGCGAGAGGGGCGGATCGAACGGCAAGTCGACGGCCGCGACGCGGCTCTTCGGGTCGTAGATTCGGATGGTCCGGCGCTGCGACACGCCGTTGCCGACGAGAACGTCGTTCGACTGGGGGATCGCGACGAGGCGAACGGCCTCGGGCCCGCTCGAGAGGCTCGGGGCCGGCCGATCGTCCGTCGCCGGGCCCGGAATGCCGTCGAGGAGCGCGAAGACCTCCCCGCCGCTTCGGCCTCCGAGGTCGATCGCGCGGAGGCTCCTCGTCCCGTCACCCCGGCCGGAGTTCGACAAGAAGAGGAGCCGGTTGCCCGGCGACTCGATCGCCAGGCTCTCGGGCCGTTCGATGCCGTCTCCGGGGCTGCCTCCGGCGGATACGAAGAGCGGCTTCCGCCGCAGCGTGTCGACGTCGACCTCCGAAATCCGGCCGGTCCGCGTCGCCTCCGGATAGTCCCGCTCCGCGACGTACACGGTCGCCTTCTTCGATCGCTCGATCGCGAGTCCCCACGGAGTGACGAGACCGTCGATCAACGTCGCGGCTCTCCCCGGAAGCTCGCCTCCGTTCTCGACACCGTACTCGAGTCGAACGAGGGACGCGCCCACGGTCGCGAGCGCGGAACTTCGATCGACGGAAACGAGAGCCCGCAGCGGTCCCGTCTCGGTGAATCCGTCGTTTCTCACGAGCTCGACCGGCGGGAGCGGGTCGGGGACTCCGTCGTCGTTTCGATCGCGGGGATAAAGGTCGACGCGGAGGACTCGCCAGCGCCCGGCGTTCTCGTCCGCGACGAGCGCGGTCCGCTCTCCCGGCTCGAACACGAGAAGGTCGGCCTCGCCGGAGTCCGGATCGATGTCCGGCGAGGACTCGGCGACGGGGCGGTCGGCGAGTCCGGTCGCGAGAGTCGTCGCCCGCACCCGCCACGACCGCGGCGCGGTGCGCTCGAGAAGGAAAGCGCGCTCGCCGTCGTCGATCGGGAGCGCAGCGGGCGTGGAGAGGGGAGGATCGGGACGCGATCCAAGCCCCGCGGAGGCCGGAGTCGGAGGCCTCAGGATTTCGATCACTCGGTCGGCGAGGAGAGCCCGATCGCCGGGATCGTCGTAGGCCGGACCCGGGCCTCCCGGACCGAGGATCATCGCCGCCGCGTCCGCGATCTCGGGAAGCCCGACGCGGGGCTCCCCGTTCGGGCCGTCGGGAACGGGGACGACCTGGCCGCCGACCGCGAGCGGCGCCTCGGTGGCGATCCGTTTCTCGCGCCTCAGGCCGGGGTCGGCGAGCACGTCGCGAATCTCCTGGACCCGAGGCTTCGATTCGTCGCGGAAGAGAGAGGGGAATCGTTCGGTGCCGACGGCCCACTGGAAGACGACCGAAACGAGATCTCCCTCGCCATCGCGCACCTGGAACGGGACGGGAAGGCCGCGCCTCCGATCGGGGTTCACGGTGACCGAGTCGCTGCCGATGATGCCGATCGGCGTCTGGTTGTTGTCGATCCGGAAGCCGGAGGCCATGCCGGGAGTGCCGGGAAAGTAGTCCGTTACGGGCCGCAAGAGATCGACGATCTCCGCGTCGAACGGCGTGATCCGGATCGTCGCCTTTTGCTCGGTGCTCAGGAGATCCGCGAGCACATCCCAGACGAACGTGTACGTCTCGCCGTCGGCGTCCGCTTCGACCGGAATCGCGCCGAAGGCGAGACACCTCGGCGTCGGGGCCATGTCGCCGCCGAGGCGGATGCAACGATTCGCGGCCTGCGCCTCGCCCAGCTCCGTCGCGCAGCAGAATCCGTCGCCGTCCCCCACGAGATCGTACTCGACCTGGATGAAGGTCAGGTCCTTCACCATGGGCCGATCCGCGCAGCCGTCGATCGTCGAGTCTTCGACCGTGAACTCGATCTGCGCGACCTGCCCGACCTCGTCGGTCGAGAGGTCGTTGACACCTCTGATCCGGATGTTCGAGACCTTGGGAAGCTTGTTGCCGATGTCCGTCGTGAAGACGTCGACGCCCTCCGTCCCGGGCCCCGGCGATTCGTCGAGCACTGCCTTGACGACGACGCACCGCACCAGATCGCCGCTTTTGAATTCGTCCTCCGACGCGAAAGGCCACTGGACGCGGAACGTCGCTTGACGCTCCGATACGGTGCACGTGAGCCGGTTCGAATTGGGGACGAAGCGGCAGCCGGCGGCGTTCACGCCGCCGATCCGGAGGGCGCGGTCCTCGGTCGATCCCTGAAGCCGATAGAAGAGGTCGATGTCGACGTCCCTCGCGCCTCCTGGATTGAAGACCGTGACGGCGATGATCGCTGGACTGAACTTCGTCCCGGCGACCGCCACCGCCGCGACCTGGGGGCTCCCCGCTCCGCCTCCGCCGCCGCGTCCGCCGAGGACCCCCGCGAGGATTCCGGCCGTCCCGATGCCGCAGCCGCCGCCGATGAGCGAGAGCAGGAGGACGAAGAACGATCGAAGACCGGCGGACTCGAGCCGGACTGTCATGGGGAATCTCCTCCGCGGCCCGGTGTCCCGCGAATCACGAGCTCGGTCGCTTCGAGGGGCCGTCCGGCGGCGGCAAACGGCACCGCCCGTCAGCCCCCCGGGTTTTGCGGGAATTTGAAGTACGGGAGCTTCACGTCGCGGAACTCGAACCGGTCGCATCGGATCTCGGGCGGCGGCTCCAAGGTGAAGCCGAGGATGCGCTGCGCGCGCTGGATGCCGAGCGAGGTCACGAGGTCGTCCTGCTCGACGCCGTCGCCCGAGACGCCGAGCCCGCCGATCAAGACCCCGTTCCGGTAGAGCGGCGCGCTCCCCGGGAAGAAGATGATCCCGCTCTGAGAGTCGTCGGTGACGGGCGGCGCGAATCCCATCCGGTTGAAGTTCTGCGGGATCGCGTTGAACTCGGCGAGGTCGCGGAGCGGGCCGGGCTCGTTGCCGTCGATCACGGGCGGATAGAACGGCGTCGCGAGGAAGCCGAGCGTGCGGGCCGTCACGGCGGTGCCGGGAGGGACGATGCCCGCGAGCGGGTGCTGGCCTTTGCGCGGCCCTTCGCAGTCGACGGAGTTCCGGTCGCTGAAGTAGACCGCATTCCGCGCTTTGGAGAGCGAGATCTCGAGCGAGAAGAGCGTCGCGTCCTCTTGCCGGAAGAGCGCGAGCACCTCGCCGCGCAAGTCGGTGACCGTAATGAACATCTGGCAGGCGCTCTCCGCCGGCAGACGGATGGCCGCGTGCGTCTCGTTCGACGCGCGAACGCACTCCTCGACGAGCGTCCGGACCTCGGCCGCGGTGAAGACCGACGTCGCGCTGTCGCGAGGCGCGATCAAGTAGTCGAACGGGTCCGGCTTCCCGCCGGCGGCGGGCATGAGCACGAGGCCGTCGAAATCGCCCTCGCCGAAGCCGGCGGGCCGAGTGGCCTGTCCGACATACGGAAGCAGGATCCCGCCGAGGAAGACGGCGCCTTCGAGAGGAATCGGGCCGAACGAGAAATCGGGAGTGACCTGGGAGCCGGCGAACGCGGCGAACTCTGAGAGCTCCGGGAGCGGATCGCCGGCCGCGTCGGTCGAGTAGACGCCGATCGCGCCGACGAGCCGCCGCTTCACGTCGAACGGGCCCGCGGTCGACTTGTAGAGCGGAACGCCTCCGGGGAGCGGCGTGAAGCCGGGCGTCGGCCGCGTGCCGTCGGGGTTCGTGAGGAGGGGGATCTCCTTCTCCGCGCCGTACGCGAGCACGGTCCCGCCCCGGTTCGAGTACGTGATGAGGAAGAGCGGCGCGAGGCCCGTGAAGCGCACGCCGGTCAAGAGGCGCTGCGGCGCGAGGGGAGAGGGGTCGGCGCCCATCGGGACGTCGGGGAAGCCGTAGGTCCTCGTGTCGAACGTAGCCGGGAAGTGGTTCGCGTTGAGAAACTGCTCCGTGCGCGAGGTGAGAGGCGCCTGGCTGTGGCTCATGTACGCGGCGGTGCGCGCGAGCGACGTCGCGATCGCGTTGTCCGGCGCGGCGAGGGTCGAGCCCGGATCGCGGTTCCACACCATGAGGATGTTCCCGATCCGGTCCACGACCGCGATCGCGAGGCGAGGCGCGTCGATCGAGCGCGCCGCGGCGTCGACGATTCTCTCGACCTCGGCTTTCGTCAGCGCGTCGACCGGCGCGAACGTCTTCACGCGCACGTTGTCGCCGGGGCTGCCGCCGCCGCCGCAGCGCGCGAGAAGGACTCCCGCGGCGACCGAGGCCGCGACCATCGCCAGGTGTCTTGCCGTCACGCGAGCCCTCACGCCATCCTCCCTCGAGTCGGGCTCTTCCTCCGGTCTCGACGGGTCGCAGACGCTCGGTCTGGACTGGTCGCGGACGCTGCCGCCCGCGCACGCGATCGGTGGGAGCGCGTCGCGCCGGCGGGCCCGGCTCGGCGATGGGGGCCTACTCTAAGCGCGAGAGGCTCGCGACTTCAATGGAAGATCGGGGATCAACTTTTCGGCTTCACGTTATTGCGGATCGGAAACGGCTCGCCTTATACTCCGGCCGCCCGCGACCGGCCGAGGACGCGCGCGCGTGAGCCAGGCCGCGGTTTGCCGGATCGAGTGAGGAGGAGCGGAAGAGGGATGGCGCGTCTCGCCGGTCGCGCGAAAATGTCGTCGTCGCTCGTCGCGCTCGCCGCGCTGTCGTTCTTCGGCCTCTGCGGCGCGACGCGCGTCCGCGCGCAGGAGACGGGAGAAGAGGAGAAGAGCGAAGAGCCGGCGAAGCCGGCGGAGGCCGCCGGGGAAGAGGAGTTGGAGCCACCGGCGCCGGCGGACGAGCCTTCGCCCTACGAGCACTTCGAGCCGATCTACTCGCGCTGGTTCGCGCCGGGCAATCCGGCCGGAGGCCTCGAGCCGCTCCCCTACGAGATCAACGAGCGAGCGGAGTGGTGGAACCCGTACACGCAGAACTGGCTCAAGGGCGACTTCCCGATCCTCGGCACCGAGGACATCTTCCTCGCGCTCACGATCACCGACCGCGTCATCGTCGGGATGCGCAATGTCCCGGTCGGGAGCGGCCCCTCGGGCCCGGATGACGACGACGCCGACGAGGACTTCTTCGGCGACGGCCGGCAGTCGTTCCTCGTCAACGACCTCGCCCTGAGCCTCGACCTCTTCAAGGAGCCGCAGGCGTTCAAGCCGGTCGACTGGCGCGTCAAGGCGACGGGCGTCTTCAACTACTCGAAAGTCGAGACCGGCGAAGTGGGGGTGGTCGACGTCGACATCACGACCGGCACCGAGCGCAACTGGCGCGACTTCGCGCTACAAGAGTTCATCGTCGAGAAGCACCTCTTCGACATCTCCGACCGCTACGACTTCATCAGCGCCGAGGCGGGGATCATCCCGTTCAGGAGCGATTTCCGGGGCTTCGTCTTCGACGACGCCAACCGCGGCGTGCGCCTTTCGGGCAACTACGACGAGAACAAGTGGCAGTACAACCTCCTCTTCTTCAACATGCTCGACAAGGACACGAACTCGGGCCTGAACGAGTTCGAGGACCGCGGGCAGGAGGTCTACATCGCCAACGTGTACCGGCAGGATTTTCCCGTGAAGGGGATCACCGAGCAGCTCTCGTTCCACTTCAGCGACGACCACCGGGGCTTCGAGTTCGACGACAACGGGTTCCTCGTGAGCCCGGCTCCCATCGGGCTCGCCGCCAAGAACAAGGTCCGCGCGTTCTACCTCGGCTGGACGGGCGAGGGACATCTCGGCTGGCTGAACGTCACCCACGCCTTCTACCAGGCGTGGGGCGAGGACACGAACAATCCGATCGCCGCGCGCGACGTCGACATCGACGCTCAGCTCGCCGCCGTCGAGCTGTCGCGCGACTTCGATTGGCTCCGCGTGCGCGTCTTCGGCCTCTACCAGTCGGGCGACGACGACGCGCGGGACGGGCGCGCCGGCGGCTTCGACTCGATCCTGGACGCCCCGAACTTCGCCGGAGGCGAGCTCTCGTTCTTCAACAGCCAGGCGGTGAAGCTCCTGGGCGTCAACCTGACGAACGCGGGCAGCCCGCTCGCGGACCTGCGGTCGTCGAAGACGCAGGGCCACGCGAACTTCGTGAACCCCGGCCTCCAGCAGATCGGCGGCGCGGTCGACGTCGAGATCACGCCCACGCTGAAGGCGGTCGTGGGCTCGAGCTACCTCCGGTTCGACAACACGGAGACGCTCGAGACGTTCCTCGAGCTGCCCGAGGTCGAGCGCGAGATCGGAGTCGAGGTGTTCATGGGCACGCAGTGGCGCCCGCTCCTGACGAACAACATGATTTTCTCGCTCGGCGCCTCGGCGCTCCTGCCCGGCGACGCCTTCCAGCGCATCTACCAGTCCGACCAGACTCTCTACTCCGTCTTCCTCGCGACGCAGCTCACGTTCTAGCCGGAACCGGAGGCACAACGGATGACGCATCGCGCTCTTGACGACAGGGTTCTCGCGGCCGCCTGGGTCGGCGGAGCCGTCCTCGCCGGCTGGCTCGCCATTGGCGCCTGCTCGTCGCGCGAGCCGTGGACGCCGTATCGCGAGCCCGAGCCGGCCATCCGCACGATGGACGGGGTGGAGTTCCGGCTCACCGACCTTCCCAAGAGCTACGTGAAGGCGAACAACGCGGGTTGCGTGGGTTGCCACGCCACCCAGCAGGATCCGCATGCACCCACCTTCGAGATGACGTGCGTCGACTGCCACGGCGGCAACGGCCTCGCGACGACCAAGGAAGAGGGACACGTCGCGAAGCCCGATCATCCGGAGCTGTTCAAGTCGGCCGCGAACCCGGAGCGTCTCTACACGCGCTGGCTCGACGAGAACAAGGAGTGGGTGAGATTCGTCAACCCCGGAGACCTGAGGGTCGCGAGCGAGGCTTGCGGGTCATGCCATGGCGAGACCGTCCTCGCGGTCCAGAAATCGCTCATGACGACGTCGGCGCACTTCTGGGGCGTGGCGGGGTACGCGAACGGCATCGTTCCGAACAAGCGCACGATCTTCGGCGAGTCGTACAGCCCCGAGGGCTATCCGCAGAAGGTGAACAACCTCGTCCCGGGAGAGGACGGGCGGCTCCGGCCTCCGACGGGCGAGGAGATCGAGAAGCACGGCTACGCGCCGTTCCTCGTTCCGCTGCCGCACTGGGAGGTCACACAGCCCGGCAACGTCTACCGCGTGTTCGAGAAGGGGAGCCGCCTCGGCACGAGCGCGCTCGGGTTCAACGGATTGAACTCGCCTGTGATCGGCATCCCGGACAAGCTCGAGGACCCCGGCCGCCCCAACAACCGCCTTTCGGACCGGGGTCTCGGGACGCTCAACCGCGTCGACCTGCCGCTCCTCAACGTCCACAAGACGCGCCTCAACGATCCGCACCTCTCGTTCCTCGGCACGAACGACCAGCCGGGAGACTTCCGGTCGAGCGGCTGCACGGCGTGCCACATGGTCTACGCGAACGACCGCGACCCCGTGCACTCGGGCCCCTACGCGCGGCACGGCAACTGGGGCCAGGGCAACGCGCCGCGACGGCTGGGCGACGGCTCGATGGGGAACGATCCCACGATCCCGACCGGCGAGCCAGGGCACCCGATCGAGCACCGGTTCACGCGCGCGATCCCGTCGAGCCAGTGCATGGTCTGCCACATGCACCAGCCGAACTCGTTCGTGAACTCGTTCTACGGCTACCAGATGTGGACCTACGAGACCGACGGCGAGCGGATGTGGCCGGGGACCGAAGAGACTCCGTCGCACTCCGACTGGTTCCTTCGCGTCGATCGCAATCCCGAGGGCGCCGCGGTTCGCGGCAATTGGGGAGACCGGAACTTCCTCGGCAAGGTGGCCGAGCTCAATCCGACGCTCCGCCACACGCAGTTCGCGGACTACCACGGGCACGGCTGGATCTTCCGCGCCGTCTTCAAGACCGACCGCCGCGGCAACCTCGTCGACAAGGACGGGAAGATCGTGCCGTACGACGACCCGAAGAAGTTCGAGGGCGTGATCCCGACGCTCGGCGATCCGGTTCCCGACCCCCGGACGTTCGAGGCCAAAGCGGGGCATCCCGTCCACCTGAAGGACATCCACGCCGAGAAGGGGATGCACTGCGTCGATTGCCACTTCACGCAGGACGTCCACGGAGACGGCACGACCTACGCCGAGTACCAGGCGGCCGTCGAGATCACGTGCCAGGACTGCCACGGGACCACGGAGGCGAGAGCGGCTCTCTTCACGAGCGGGCCGGCCAAGAAGCGCGATGGACGACGGCTGGACGACCCGTTGATCCGCGCGGCCGGAGGGCGTCCCCGATTCGAGGTCGGCGAGGACGGAGCCGTCTGGCAGCAGTCCATGCTGTACAAGGATCTTCGCTGGAAAGTGAAGCAGGTGAAGGACTCGGTCGACCCTCAGAGCCCGTCCTACAACCGCAAGGCCGCCTACGCGAAGCTCCAACCTTCGACGCGCAAGGACTGCCCGGCTCACGGCCTCGACAACATGGAGTGCTACACCTGCCACACGGCGTGGGTGACGTCGTGCTTCGGCTGCCACCTTCCGCAGAAGGCGAACTTCCGGACTTCGATGCATCATTTCGAATCCGAGGAGACCCGGAACTACGCGACCTACAACCCGCAGGTCGCGCGCGACGACGCCTTCCTCCTCGGCATCGCCGGCGACGTGAAGAAGAACAAGGTCTCGACCGTGCGCTCGTCGTCCGCCGTCCTCATCTCGTCCGAGGACGCCCAGCGCCGGCGCATCTACAAGCAGCTCCCGACGATCGCGGCGAACGGCATGTCGAGCCAGGCCTTCAACTCGCACTTCGCGCATACGGTGCGGACGACCGAGACGCGCCAGTGCGACGACTGCCACGTCTCCGAGGCGAACGACAACAACGCCTGGCTCGCGCAGACTTATCTTCTCGGGACGAACACCGTGAATTTCATGGGCTTCCAGGCCTTCGTCGGCTTGGGCGACGGCGGCCTCGAGGCGATCCAGATCACGGAGTGGGAGGAGCCCCAGGCGGTCATTGGCTCGAACCTGCACCGGCTCGCCTATCCGGAGTCGTACCGCGCGCACGTGGACGGATTCCGCCAGCTTCAAAACGCCGTGCACCATTCGGGCACGGACGTCCGAAGCGTCGAGCTCCGGGGCGAGTACCTCTACGCCGCCTGCGGACCGGACGGCTTCCGCGTTTACGACGTCGCGAACGTCGCCAACAAGGACTTCTCCGAGAAGATCGTCACGTCGCCGGTCTCGCCGCTCGGCCAGGACACCCACGTAAGGACGCGCTACGCGACGGCCGTGGCGCTGCCGACGAACAACAACATCAGCATGAGCCGCGAGTACCGTCCCGAGAACCGGGAGACCCCTTACGCGTATCGGGGACGCATCCAGAACATGCACGAGTCCTACCGGTACGCTTACGTCACCGACCGGTACGAGGGCCTCGTGATCGTCGACGTCGACTCGCTCACCGACGGCGACCCGCAGAACAACTTCCTCGAGCGGGTCGTGACTTTCAATCCCGAGGGGTTCCTCGACGGAGCCGAGAACCTCGCGGTCGCCGGCACGACCGTGTACGTTTGCTGCCGGCGGGGCGTCGTCGCCGTCAGCATCGCGGACCCGCGCGCGCCGCGAATCGTCTCGGTCGTGGGCGCGCCCGACGTCGTCGCGCCGACGTCCGTCGCCCTTCAGTTCCGCTACGCCTTCGTGACGGACTCGACGGGCGTCAAGGTGATCGACGTGACCTTCCCCGAGAAGATGGCCGCCGTGCGCGGAGCGGTGGTCCCGATCGCCGGCGCGCGCGACATCTACGTCGCGCGCCACTACGGCTACGTCTCGGCCGGAGCGGACGGGCTCGTGATCGTCGACGTCGAGACGCCGACGCGCCCGCGGCTCGACCAGAAGTTCGACGGGGGCGGCGCGATCTGGGACCTCCGCCAGACGAAGGTCGCGATGGCCTACGACAGCCTCTACGGCTTCCTCGCCGACGGGAGGAACGGGTTCCACGTCATCCAGCTCGTGACGCCGGAGGACGGAGGCCGGAGCGCGTACGGATTCTCGCCCCGGCCCCGGCCCGCGCTGATCGCGAGCCACAGCACGGACGGGCCCGCGCTCGCGGTCGCGAAGGGGCTCGACCGCGACCGCGCGGTGGACGAGTCCGGAAACCAGATGGCTGTCTTCGGCCGGATCGGCGGACGGCCTTTCAACCTCGAAGAGATGCGGCGGCTCTTCATCCGCGACGGCGGCCTCTACACGGTGACGAACCTTCCGGACGCGCCGTGGTCGCCGCCCGGCGCGACGAGCGTGGGAGGCGGCCAATAGACGTTGACCCCGCCGCGCCGATCGTGCTTACTTCTGGGGCGCCGGGCGTCGCGGATCGAGACATGAGGCGCGATCGATCGCCCGCGACCGTTCGGCGCCGTCGACGATCGATCGAATCGCACGCGACCCATCGAGCTCGGAGCCATGGCTAATCTCTCTCTCAGGATCCTCGAGCCGGACAAGCCCCCGCGCGAAGTCAAGGCCAGCGCCGGGATGAGCCTCGGCCGCCATCCGGACAACTCCTGCGTTCTCAGCGATCTCTCGGTCGGCTCGCACCACGCGCGCGTCGTCGAGGACGGCGGCATCCTCTCTCTCGAGGACCTCGGCAGCTCGAACGGGACCCGAGTGAAGGGAGCGAAGCAGATTCCCAAGGGAGAGCGCGTCCGGCTCGCGTCGGGCCTCGTCCTTCGGCTCGGGAAAACGACGATCGAGGTGCTCGGGCCGCCGGCAGCCGCGCCGCCTCCCGCGGCCGGCGGCGACGATCCCGCGACGGTCGGTGGGGGTGACGAGTCGGACACGGTTCACGAGCCGTCGCCGCCTCCGGTGGAGGAGGAGATCAAGGAGGAGGAGGAGGAGGACTCCCCGACCGAGCTCGGGGGAACGCCGCCTCCGGCTTCCTCACCCTCACCCGCACCCGCACCCGCAGCCGCCCGGAGGGCCGAGTCTCCTCCCGCGCCGAAGAAGCCGTCCGAAGTCTCGAAGGCGCCGGCCGCGGCCCGGCCCGAGCCGAAGTCGGTTCCCCCGCCGCCGCTCGAGGAGTACGAGGGGACGATCCCCGTCGACCGGGCCGAGTACGACCCGGCCGCGGAAGCGGCTCTCTTCCGCGTCGCGAACCCGCGGCTCGTCATCGCCGCCGAGGCCCTCCACGAGACGGTTTTCGTCTCCGCGACCCCGTTCGTGATCGGCCGCGGCGAGAAGTGCCAGCACCAGGTGAAGGATCGCGGCGTCTCAGAGGAGCACCTGAAGATCACCTTCACCTCCGGACGCTTCTTCGTCCGGGACATGAAGAGCACGAACCACACGTTCCTCAACGAGAAGATGTTGGAGCCCGGCTCGCCGCTCGAGATCGAGCCCAACGATCGCCTGAGGTTCGGCCCCATCGACGCGCTGTGGGTGACGAACATCGACGCGAAGGGGAACGCCGTTCCGGCGCAGGCCTACGAGATGGCCGCGCAAAACCTCCTCAGGGCGAAGAAGATCACGGCCGCCCAGAAGGAGCGCGCCATGGCCGAGGCACGCGCGGACGCGAAGAACGGCCGCCACGTGGGCGAGCTGCTGCTCCTCACCGGCGTCGTCTCGGTCGAGGACTGGATCGCCGCGTCGCGCGGCGGCGCACAGCGGCCGGAGCCGGGCGCCATGGCTAGGATGGGGATGGGCGGCGCCTCGTCCACCTCCCGGATGACGCTCTTTCAGGTCCTCATCGTCATCATCCTCCTCATGATCGTCGCCGTCCTCGCCAAGCTCGCGGGGTTCATCTAGATGTCGCGGAAGCCGGCGGGGGGAATCCTCGGCGCGGCTGCGCTGTCGTTCGTCCTCGCCCTCCTTCCGCCTCGGGACGCCCGCTCCTCGCGGCCCGAAGGTCCCGTGTCGCGGCCGTTCTCGCACGTCTCCCACGTCTCGGATGAGTGGCTGCGCGGGTCCGAGAATCTGAGGGACTGTCGCGGCTGCCACTCGTACGGCGCGGACGGCACGCGCGATCCCCAGTCCGTGTGCGCCGAATGCCATTTTCGCGGGACCTTCGAGATCGAGCTCCCGGACGGCGCCGACCCGGCGTTCCGGAAGGGTCTCGAGCCGCTCCGAGAAGACAACTCGCCGGTCTTCGATCACGCGGAGCACGGGAGGCTCGCCTGCCGGGAGTGCCACGCGCCGGATTCCGGCCGCCCGGTGATCCCCAAGTTCATGCCCGTGCGCCGCGGCGCCGCCGTGTGCGCTCGATGCCACGACAAGGACGCGCCGAGAGAGTTCCTCATGTCCGGCGGGAGAAAAGAGGGCGATCCGCCTCTCGCTTCGGACAAGTTTTTCGACCGGATCGACGCGGACGCTTCGATGGGGCCCGAACGGCTTGGCAGATTCCTGCACGCCGAACATCTCGGCGATCCCGGGAGCTGCCCGAGGCTCGAGGTCCTGCTCGCCGGCTCGGACGAGAGCAAATCCTGTCTTCCGTGTCACGAGGGAATCGTGACCGCGAAGACGCCCGACTTTCACGGCGGCCTCTTCGAGCCCGGCCGCTGCGGCGAATGTCACCTGTCGCGCGGGGAGGCCGCGTCCGCGACCCTCGCGACCGGCGTCCGTGACGGGAAGAGCCGCTCCCTCCTCACGTTCTCGCACGCCGACCACGTGAAGGCCGTCACGCCCCGCGATCCGTCGAAGGCGACGGCGGAAGGCTACGAGAGGATCTCCGATCACGCGTGCCTCGCTTGCCACGCCTACGGAGGGACCGGCTTCGCGGACGCGACCGGCGACTATCGGTTCCTGCGGAATCCGCATCCCGCCGCCCACGAGTTCGAGGGCTGCGTCACGTGCCACGCGGACGCCGCGTGGAAGCCGGTTCACGAGCGGTGGAGCGACGAGGACCGGGCGTGCACGAAGTGCCACGATTTCGGCCGCGGCGACATGAGGATCGATCGTCCGACGGTCGAGGTGACGCGGGAGAGGGCCCAGAGCTTCAAGATCGCGGGCCAATCTCATCCTCTCGTCACGGTCGGAGAAGGGGCAGCGGCCGTCGTGGACGAGGCGTGCGGCGAATGCCACAAGGCGGCGATCCAGAAGCTCCCCTCGCGGATCCAGGATCGGCCTTTCAACCATCTCACGCACGTCGGCCAGAACCCGGACTCGAAAAAGTGCGACGATTGCCACTCGCCGGCGATCAACCTGTCCGACGGGAGCGCCGAAATCGGCGAGCGCACCTACGACGTGAAGAAGTGCGTGACCTGCCACCGGGATGGGCTCGTGGCGGTTCCGGCGCCGGGCGGCCCGGAGACTGTCGTTCGATTCCCGCACAGGACTCATCTCGAGGCGAAGAACCCCCGGGACAGCCGCACTTGCCTCGATTGCCACGCTCTGGACCCGCGAAGCGGCGGCGCCGACTACGCGACCATCGACGAGGCGCGGAGCTGCACGAAGTGCCACGATCACGCAGAGAACGGTCCGAACGTCGAGCGGACCGGCGGGGTGTCGGGACGCGAGGTCGAAAGCTGCCGCAAGTGCCACCGGAGCGCGTCCGGACTGCGCGACTCCGTTCCCGAGGTCGGACGCGAGGACTTCGCCGTCCAGCGACTCGAGTTGGGCCGCCAGAAGGGCTCTCAGCACCATCCGCCCGGCCGAGCGTGCAGCGAGTGCCATTCCCGCGGCGCCGAGGAGATCTCGTCGAGGATCGAGCTCGCCGCGAGGGTGTTCCGCGACGACCGCGGCAATTCGGACGTCCACACGCCGGAGGAGGCTCCCGGCGCTCCTCCCGTGCGCCCCGCCGAACAGGAGAAGTGCCTCGGCTGCCACTGGAGGATGAAGCGTCCGGAGATGCAGTACGATCCGGCGGCTGCGGACGTGCGCCGGAGGTTCGGCGACCGGATGATCGGCTTTCCCGGCTGGCCCGATCGGCCGGGCCGCGGCTCGGTGCCGAAGTGAATCTCAACGCGAGCCTCTTCCGCTCGTGGCACGCGGCCGTCGCGGCCGCCGCCGTGGCCGGCTTCGTCGCGTGGAAGTTCAAGGGCGAGATCACTCCCGGCCGCCACACCGCCGGCTCGGACCGCCTCTACCTCCTTGCCTCGGGATGGGGGGCGTTCGTCCTCTTCCTCGTGGTCTATGCGTACGCCCTCCGGAAGTACATCCACAAGATGGGCATCTCGCCGGAGTTCGGCATGAAGGCCTCCGACCAGAGCCTCGAGCGCGCGATCACGCGCCTGAACGACGTCCGCAGGAAGATCGTCGCGGGCGTGATCGGCAGCCGGAAGGACGCGCTCGAGCTCGCCCGGAACGTCCTCAGGGAGGAGGGCGTGAGGAAGATCATTCGCGTTCGGGTCGCCGACGGCCCGCCCGGCGGTCCCCCGTTTCTTCTCGTCGACTCGTCGACCGAGCCTCTCGGGCGCATGGCGAAGTGGATGCACGCGCACCTCTTCTACGGCGTCGCCGCGGCGGTCCTCGTCGGGCTGCACGGGGGCGCGCGGTTCGCGTCGCCGATGGGAATCCTCCTCGACGGGCTCTCGTCGCTCGTCGTCGCGACCGGACTCGTGGGGATCGTCCTCTGGGCTCTCGGTCCCGCGTGGCTCACTCGCGCCGAGCGCGACCTCTCGATCGAGCAGGCCTTCGGCCTCGATCGCAATTTCGCCGACAAGGTCGACTTCGCGCTGAACGAGCTCGATCCGGAGGCGAGAGCAATCCTCGCCGACCTCCGGCGGAGCCGGGGCGGGACGTTCGTCGAGAAGGCAAAGTCCGCGCTCGAGACGCTCGCCCGCGCCGAGGCCGAATCCCGCCAGAAGTTCCAGAACCTCGTCGCGCTCCTCGGGCAGGAGCGCTGCGTCAAGCGCGAGCTGTCGCAGCTCCAGAGCCTCCGCGCCTGGATCAACGGGTGGAGGCTCGTCCACATCCCCGCATCGATCGTCCTCGGCGGGGCCGTCCTCGCGCACGTCATCTCGGTGTGGTGGTACTGACGACAATGGAAGCGACCCGTGGCTGACGAAGGAACCTCGACCCAGGGCGACGACGCCGTCGAGCGCGAGATCCTGAAGCTCCCGCTCTTCGCGGGCCTCAAGCCCAACGCGAAGAAGGCGCTCGTCCAGGGCATCCGGCCGGAGGTCTATCCGGCCGGCGGCACCTTCGTGCAGCAGGGCGATTTCGCGGGAAAGTTCTGCATCATCATCAAGGGCCTCGCCGGCGTCTTCCGCGCGGAGCCGGGCGGCGGAGTCGTGAAGCGCGGCACGATCGGCGTCGGCGAGTGGTTCGGCGAGATGAGCGCCCTCTCCAACCGGCCCGCGGTGGCGTCGGTCAAGGCCGAGACGATGTGCGTCGTCTACGTCCTCGATCCGCCTCTTTTCAAGAAGCTCTACGCGGCGGGCGGCGCGTTCAAGGACCTCGTCGACCGGCGCTACCGCGAACGCGCGCTCGCGGAGCACCTTCGCGTGGCGCCGCTCTTCAAGGGGCTCGCGGACGCCTCGCTCCGGAAGGTCAAGGACGACGCCGAGCTTCTCGTGTACGAGGAAGGCGACGTGATCGTGCGCGAGGGCGAGCGGGCGGACGCGGTCTACCTCGTCCGGAGCGGCGCGGTGAAGTGCTCGCGGCGGACCCCTCGCGGCGAGGAGAAGATCCTCTACTACTACATGGACAGCTCCTCGTTCGGGGAGGCGTCGCTCCTGGATCGCGACCCGAGCGGCCGCGAGCCCGCGTGGCCCGGGACGTTCGTGGCGCTGCGGCGCACCGACCTCGTCAAGCTCCCTCGGGCGCTCTTCGAGAGCGTCTTCGCCGACGACCCGACGACCCTCGCGGCGCTGAAGGGCGCCGCCGCCGAGATCATCCGGGAGGAGGCCGGACGGCGCGGGACTCGCGACGAGGCCACCGCGGCCTCTCGCCGGCTCGCCGACGAGATCGACGTCATGGTGCGAAGCCAGTCGGTGAAGGGCGGCGAGGCGCTCGTCATCGATCTCAAGCGCTGCATCCGGTGCAACGCGTGCGTCGAGTCCTGCGTCGCCGTCCATGAGGACCGCATCCCTCGCTTGAGCAAGACCGGCAATCGCATCTCGGCCAACGTCGTCCTCGCCTCGGCTTGCTACCACTGCGACGAGCCCGGATGCATGAAGGCGTGCGACTACGGCGCGATCCGGCGCGACAACCAGGGCTCGGTGCGCATCATCGAGGACAACTGCGTCGGGTGCTCGATGTGCCTCGACGGCTGCCCCTACGGCGTGATCCGGCTCGCGTCGCCGCGCCTCGAGGGCCCGGTGATCCGCCGGACGTCCGTCTTCGAGAGCATTCCGCTTCTCGGACGGTTCTTCCAGCAGTCCGCGGCTCCGTCTCCCGCGCCCGCCGCAGGCGAGGAACCGGTCAAGTCGGCGCAGGGCCTCAAGGTCATGGGGAAGGCGGTGAAGTGCGATCTCTGCGCTGGCCTTCCCTTCGAGGCGTGCGTCTACAACTGCCCCTGCTCGGCGATCAGCCGCGTCAGCCCCGGCGCGCTCTTCGGTCCCGGGAGCGACGCTACCGCCGGAGCGGAGTGAGGGATGGCTCCGGACAAGAAGCGACGTCCCGGATCGGCCGTCTTCCGCGTCTACCGCGTGAAGAAGGTCGCGGGCGCGGAGCAGGAGGAGGAGATCCTCCGCATCGAGGCCCTCCGGCTCGACATCGGAACGCGGTCTCCGTCGACGCTCCTCCTCGACGACGCGGTCGCGGCTTCGCAGCACTGCTCGATCGAGTGGCGCGACGGCGGCTTCGAGGTCCTCGACGGGGAGAACGCCTCCGGCACGTATCTCAACGGGCTCCGGGTCGTCTCGGACGTGCGCCTCTCGACGGGCGACGTCCTCGTCGTCGGGGTCTCGACGCTCACGGCGAGGATCGACGAGGAGGACGGCCGGCCGCGCCTCGGCCTCGAGCTCAAAGAGAACAGCTTCTTCTTCAAGCAGAAGGACCGGAGGGAGTTCAAGAGCGACCCCGACCAGTGGGTCGTGAGCGAATGGTCGTTCGGCCGGTTCCGGGCGCTCGCCGTGGCGAACTGGATGGTCCTATTGCCGCTCGCCGTCCTCCTGCCGGTCGCCGTCCTCGTCCCGTTCGTCCGCCTGCCGCTCTTCGACCCGGGACCGCTCGCCAAGGCCCACGCGGGACTCTTCGACACTTCGATTCGCCTGTCCGGCGACCTCGGATTCGAGGCGGCGCTGGCCCAGGACCAGAGCTGCGCCATCTGCCACGCCGCCTTCGGCGGCACCCCCATGTCCAAGTGCGGAGCGTGCCACGAGAGCCTGATGAAGGGGCAGCATCCGTTCCACGCGGAGCCGTTCGACGCGGCGGAGTCCGGCGGCAAGGTGAGCCGCGATTACGGCCGGCACGACTGCACGCTCTGCCACACGGATCACCGCGGCGACACGGACTTCAAGCCGTCGCTCGCGGAGACGAAGAACTCGTGCGCGATCTGCCACACGGAGAAGGAGCTGTCCGCGCCCGTCGATCGGCCGGCGGCTCCGCTCGGGGAGCCGCGCGGCGTGACGCTCGCCTACGACCGCTTCCCGCACGAGGCCCACCTCGCGAAGAAGATCGATTGCGAGGCGTGCCACGGCGACCCTCGGCCGGCGGCGGCGGCCGAGGAGCGCGACTTCGGGCCGGTCGGCATTTCGACGTGCCGCGGCTGCCACGAGAAGGACGACGCGAAGAAGAACGTCGCGTTCGGAGAAAAGGGCTGGTGGGCGCGCGAGAAGCTCTATGACCTCGCCTGGCACGGCGCGAAGGAGGACGGCGGACAAAAATGCCTCGCCTGCCACGCGGATCTTTACAAGAAGGAGCTGCGCACGGTCGCGTCCATCGTGCCCGCCGACGTCGCGCGGCCGCGGAGCGCGTACGCGCTCTCCCGGTACGCGCATGAAGCCGAATTCCGAGCGCACGCCGGTCTCGCGGGGAAGGACTGCAAGTTGTGCCATGCCCTCGGCCGGCCCGGTGTGGACGCGAGCGCGGTGGGCGTCTTCTGGCACGGGCTGCACATGCCTTCGGTCAAGCCCGGGAGCAACGCCGAGGCCTTCTCCTCGAGCGAGGCCTGCGCCGCGTGCCACGGGGAGATCGCCGCCTCGAAAGCGCTCACGCCCGGCGCGTTCTCGAAGCCGGCCGACGAGACTTGCGCGCGGTGCCACCACGTCGGGGGGAAAGCGACGCTCCGCCCCGAGCCGCGGCCCGCTCCCGCCGTCCCGGGCGACGCGAGGAACGATTTCCCGCACGATCTCCACGTTCGCGCCTTTGAGGCCGAAGGGACCGTCCCTTCACCGCACGCCAAACTCGCGCGCGGCTGCTTCTCGTGCCACGATTTCGCGAGCCCGGAAGGCGCGGCCAGGGAATCTGCCGATTTCGCGTTCCTCCCCGGGACGACTTCGGAGGCGAAGTCCTGCCTCCCCTGCCACGACGACCACGGGGCGATCGCCGGAGGCGGCTGCAGCGACTGCCACCCGACGGTCGACGGTGTGGCGGACGGCGTCTACTCGAAGCGGCCTACTGCGCGCGACTGGCCCGCCGCCAACGCCTTCGACCACTCGAGCTCGGGCCACGCCGGAAAGGAATGCGCGAGGTGCCACGGGGACGCGCGGAGTCCGGCCACGGCGAAGTCCGTTCGCGAGGTCCCGATCCCGGACGAGTCCGATCGCGCCTGCCGCGACTGCCACGTCGAAGAGCGCGCGCGATTCCACTGGCGCTGAGCGCAGGGATCGTTCTCGCGCCGGCTCAAACGTCGATCACGACCGAGTTCGATCGGGGGCGGGCGACGCAGGAGAGAATGTAGCCCTGCTTCAGCTCGTCCTCCTCGAGCTCGTTGTCGTCGCACGCGCACTCGCCGGAGGCCACCTTGACCTTGCAGGTGAGGCAGCTCCCGGTCCGGCAGGCGTTGTCGATCTCGATGCCGTTCACCTCCGCGAGCTCGAGGAGCGTCGCCTGGCCGTCGGTCTTGACGCTCTTTCCCGACTTCTTGAACGAGACCTCGAAGGCGCCTGCGGCCTTCGGCGCCTCAGGCGGAGCGGGCGCCGCCGCAGCGACCGACTCGGCGGCCGCGGGGGCCGCCGCGACCACGGATCGTGGGGGCGCCGCCTCGCGCTTCGGCACGTCGCGCGGCGGCACCTGCGTGCCGGCGGCGACGCGGCCGCTGCCGAAGCTCTCGGTGTGGAGCTGCGCGATGGGGAACTCCATCTCGCGGAGGATCGCCTTCACCGACTCCATGAAAGGATTGGGGCCGCACATGAAGAGGTGCCGCTCGTAGAGGTCGTCGCCGGCGACGAGCTCGAGCATCTGCCGGCGGACCCGGCCCGTGAAGCCGGTCCAGCACTCGGTGCCGCCCCAGTCGGACGTCACCGTGACGACGACCTGGAATCCGTTGTGGCGCGCCGAGATGTGCTCCAGCTCCTTCCGGAAGATGATGTCCTCGGGAGACCGGGCGGAGTAGAGCATCTTCACGTCGACCTCGGCGGCCGTGTCCGCAATCCAGCGCGCCATTGAGACGAGCGGCGTGACGCCGCTCCCGGCGCCGACGAGGAGGATCTTCGGCGATGGGTATTCGAAAAGAGTGAACTTCCCGGACGGCCCGCGGATCTGGAGCGTGTCCCCGAGCTTCAGGTTGTCGCAGAGCCAGTTCGAGACGAGGCCGGGAGGAAGGCCGGGCTTCGCGGGAGGGACGCGCTTGATCGTGAGGTCGAGCGTGTGGGGGCGGGAGGGGGTCGAGGAGATGCTGTACGAGCGGAGGACCTTCTTCCCGTCGATCTCGACCGCGAGCGTGACGAACTGCCCGGGCCGGAAGGAGAAGAGGATCGGCTCGATGCCGACGAATCGGAAGGTCTTCGTGTCGGGGGTCTCGTCGATGATGTCGGCGACGCGGAGCTTCGTCTCCCCGGAGGCCCACACCTTGACCGATTCGCGCTGCTCGATCAGGTGGCTGAGGAGCGGGCTCGGCGCCGGGGGCCTCTCGGCCTTCACGGACGCGCCGGCCGCAAGGGGCGCGCTCGGGCGGGCGACGGAGGCGGGCTTCGGCGCCGCGACGGAGGCGGCCGCGCCGCCTTCGACGTCGAAGACGAGGTCGAACCCGGCGAGGTGGACGACCGAGCCCTTCCGGATCGGGAGCGGAGAGCCGGGCTCGAGCTTCTTTCCGTCGAGATAGGTTCCGTTCGCGCTCTTCAGGTCCTCGACCACGTAGCCGTTGCCCTGGCGCGCGACGCGTGCGTGAGCGCGCGAGAGCTTCGGGTCCTCGAGCTGGATGCCGACTCCGGCGCGACGACCGACCACGAGCTCGTCCGCGAGCGGGACCTCGCGCACGACCGAACCTCCCTTCCGGATCACGATCTTCTCCACGGTGCCTCCGTTGCTCTGATTGAGCGGCAATCGACAGATGCTCTGGCTCGCCAGTCTCCGCGAAGCCCGGGAGATTTCAACCCGACGTTTTCCTCGTCGTCTCGCGGAGGACGGCGGGTCGAGCCCTTCCTCGGCATCCGACGAGGCCTTTCGGGCTTCGCGTGCACGAGCGACGTCCGAGCTCGGCCGAAGCTCGCCGGCGACAGTCCGGGGCCGCTCGGTTGACTTCGGCGAGAGCATCCCCGAGAATCCCGCACGGATGCGCTGGGACCCGCTGCGCCGCTGTCGCGTCCGGCCCGAGCGGGCGTAGGCTACCAGAACGAGCCGAGTGGGTGTGAGGGAAGAGAATTGACCTGCTTCACGAGAGGGTGCGAACTCCGTCCCGCGCCGGAAGCGCCGTGAGCGGCTCCGGCGGCGGCTCGGGCTCGGCGACCCCGCTCGAGGAGTTCTTCCTCGGCATCGTCGCCGCGGAGATGGGGTCCGAGCCGCGCGGCCTGCCGCATCGGGCCGAGGCGATCGCGGCGCTGCGCCGCGTGTTCTCCTCGCCGCCGAGCGACGACGAGGAGCGCCTCGCCTCGCAGGGCCCCGGTGGCGGGACGGCCGAGGCCCGCGCCTCGGCCCGCGTGCGCAGCGCGCTCAAGGAGGCGCTCGCCGCCGTTCACGGCTCGGCGCCGGGCCGGCCGCCCGAGCCGCCGAACGTGATCGTCCTCGGAGGCAGCGAGGGGAACGCGGACGGCCGGAGCGTCGAGCAGACCTTGTCCCTCACCCTCGGCGCGTCGCTCGCCTCGATCGTCGAGGAGGGAAAGAACCGTTCTTCCTCCGTCGAGCGTCCGGCTTCGGTTCCGCGGACGCTCGTTCTCGCCGACGAAAGCGCTGTCTCCGAGCTCAAGGACGTTCCGAGCATCGACGTCTTGGGGCGGAGCCTCCCGATCGCGATCTCGGCGTCGCCGGGCGGGACGCTCGCGGACGCGTCGCCCTCTGCGGCGAAAGGCGACTCGATCCAGGTCGTGCCGATTCCGGCCACGCTCGACATCGCGAAGGAGCTCGCGCCCGGGCTGCCGCCGTCCGCTCCGGCGGCGGGGGCCGGCGGACTCGTCGGATCGATCGTCGACGGGAAGTACGAGGTCGTCCGCGAGCTGGGCCGAGGCGGCTTCGGCTCCGTCGTCGAAGCGAAGGACCGCATTCTCGGCGCGCGCGTCGCCATCAAGTTCTTGAACCCGCACGTCGCTCGGTCGAAGGAGAGCCTGAAGGCGTTCAAGGCCGAGGCGAAGCGCGTCACCGACCTCGAGCACCCGAACATCGTCGGATGGAAGACGTTCGGCGAGACCCCGGACGGGACCCGCTACTTCGTCATGGAGTATCTCGAGGGCCAGGATCTCGAGAAGGCGATGAAGACGGAGAAGGCCCTCCGGCCGCGCCGCACGGCCCGGATCCTCCTCCAGTGCCTCGACGCGCTCCGCCAGGCGCACAAGAAGTCGATCCTCCACCTCGACCTCAAGCCGCGAAACGTCTACCTCCTGCCGGCCGAGGGGAGCGAAGACGAGCAGGACCTCGTCAAGGTCATCGACTTCGGGATCGGCCAGTACATGGGAGGGAAGGACGTCGTCTCGGCGGAGGCCGGCTCTGGGACGTTCGTCATGCCGCACAAGGGCGGCCGGGCGACGATCCGGCGATGTACGGGCTGCACGCCCGAGTACGCGTCGCCCGAGCAGTGCGGTCACATGCTGCCGGGCGACGACATCGCCGATCTCGACGGTCGATCGGACCTCTACTCGCTCGGCGTCATGGCGTTCCAGATGCTGACGGGCGAATTGCCATTCGAGGCGCCTCCGAAGGAGAAGCGCCGCGACTGGTACCGGCTCCACCGTGAAGAGCCGCCGAAGAAAGTCCGCGCGGTCAATTCGAAGGTACCGCGCCCGCTCGCCGCCTTCGTGGATCGCTGCCTCGCGAAGTCGCCCGACGAGCGCTTCGCCGACACGAACGAGGCGTTCGAGAAGCTCGACCGGTGGGTCCACCCGCCTGTCCTCGTCACTGCGGCGAAGATGGCGGGCGTCGCGATCGTTCCGCTCGCGATCGCGGGCCTCCTGATCGTGCGGGGGGTCATCGATCCGCCGGAGTTCAAGCTGAGCCGCGACGAGAAAAAGCTCGTCAATCTCTATCTCGGCTCCGAGACCCCCTCCGCCACCCTCGACGTCGCCGGCCTCGACGTCGCGGACGGGGAAGTCGATCCGCGTCTTTGCCGGCTCGACGGCACGGAAGTGCCGGGCGTCGAGTGTCGCTGGGACACGTCGACGCCCGGCGCGGTCAAGGTCACCGTCAGCGTGCCGCCCGACTCCGCGAGCATCGCGGTCCAGAGCGCGCAACTGCGCGCCGGAACCGGCCTCGCGAAGACCCGGAGGTCGGAGGATTTCGCTTTCGGATTCGTCGGCCGGGACGCTCTCGAGATCCTGGGGATCGATTTCGGAGCGAAGCCGAATCAGCTCGTCGACCCGGTCGGCGGAACGGCGAAGGTGAGCGTTCGAGCGTCGGATCGATCCGTCCTCCGGTCCGTCATGCTCGAGAGCGGGAGCTGGAACGGCACGGTCGTCTCTCCGGCGGGCCGAGAGGAGAGCTCGGATCTCCTTGTGTTTGAGGTTCCGCTGCTTGGGCTTCGCGGAAGCGAATCGACCACATTCACGGCGATCGTCGAGGACATCGCCGGAGGGAAGCACTCGTTCCCCTGGGCGGTGAAGCTCGCGACACACGACCTCGGTTTCGAGAGAGTCAGCCACGCCGGTGACGCGAGTCTCATGGCCGACCGCGTTCGCGTGTGGAACGGTGCGCGAGCGTCTCTCCGCGTCGTGTTGAACGGGAGGGCGGACCTCACGTGGAAAGCGCTGATCGGCGAAGAGGAGATCGCCCGGGGGGAGCCGCTCGACGATCCGAAACTCGCGAACAGCCGCGAATTCGAGATCTCGTTCGGCTTCCTCGACGGCCGGCCCGAAAAGACGGAGGGGACCATCGTCCTCGCGTGCGACGATTCGTCCTACGTGCACCGCGGATCGCCCGATCGCGGAAAGGACGAAGAGAAGCTCAATTTCCTCGTGACCCGCGAGATCCGACCGTGGATCGAGCTCCGGAGGAGAGACGGAGGCCCGATCGGGCGGGACAGCCGGCCGAGCGATACCGGAGAACCGGCTGCCGATCTCCACTTCGTCGGCTCCCGGGATATCGACCTTTGCGCCGGGCTCGAGTCGCCCATCAACGTCTGGGTCGTGACGGCGCTTGCGAGTCCGGGCGGCGCCGACTCGAAGACGTTTCCCCCCGCGTTGATGCGGAACAGCCTGACGATGAAGCCTCTCCCGCTCGCGCTCAGCGAGCCGGGCCTCCACGAGATCGAGCTTGCGTTCTTCTACTACGTCGACGGCGACACCCCGGAGTCCTTTCGGCGGGGCCGCGAACCTGACCGGGTCGAGAAGCGGAGCGTCGTGCTCGACGAGACTCCGGCGACGATCGTCGTCCGTCCCGCCGGCGCCGGCGGCGGCGGGACGGTGACGCCCGTCGTTTCGTCCGCCGAAGACTCGATCGCGTTCGAGATCGAGGTCACCGACTCGCCACCCGAAGGGGGCGTCGCCCAGGCACACCCGACTCCGGTCGACCTGAGATTCACCCTCCGTCGGTTCGAGAGCGAAGGCGACCGCCGGGTCGAACACAAGATCGAGACGCCGGAGCCGATCGCCAGAATCAAGCGAATCTATCCGGGGAAGAACGAGCCCGTCCGGTTCTTCCCGGCCGAGCCCAATTCCCCCGTCTCGAAGGACGGCGAGTACGTCTTGACCTGCGACGGCCGGGACTTGACCGGACGGGAGGCCCGAAGTGCCGAGTTCAAGTGGGCCGTCTCGACCAGCGGTCCGACGATGGTCTGGGTCTCGCCCTCCAAGGCCGACGCCGAGAAGGGTGAGAAGTGGAACCCGACCCCCGCGTGGAGAGTCCGCGTCGTCGTGAACGACCCGAACGGCGTCGAACGCGTGACGTGCCGCGTCGAGCGCATCGAGAAAAACGGCGCCGCCTCGATCAAGCCGCAGATCGTCGCCCTCGCTCCGGAAGGGGGCTCCGCCTGGGCCGGCTCCGCGGATCTGAACGGATTCGAATGGGCCGAGGGGAAGGTCGCGCGTGTCGTCGTCGAGGCGTACGACAAGGCCGGGCAGCGAAGCGAGGATTCCGTCGAAATCGGAGTCGGCGAGGCGAAAGGCCATTTCCCGAACCGGATCCAGGCCGTCATCGACGGCTTTGCGCCCAAGTACTACCTTCGCCTCATCGACGGCAACCGGAACGACAAGTACGTCTGTGGAGGCACGGGCGACTCGGAAGAGAACCGCTTGTACAAGCGCTTCGGCAACTGGGGGTCGTTCAATTCCGAAGAGGCGCGCTTCAGGGAAGAGTTCTCGTGGCGTGTCGAGATCCCTCGCGAAGGAATCACTCCCTACTATCTCGGCGAGTGCGAGGTGAGCCGCGAGTGGTTCGAGGCGTTTCTCGTCCGCGCCGGCGCGGAATCGGCAGGGATCGAGCTGGATCGCCGGTCCGCGCTCGAGCGTGCGATGAAGGGGAGGGACGGCTCCTGGCCCGCCACGTCGATCCGATGGCTTGAGGCGGCCGCGTTCGCCCGGTGGATGGGGATGAGGCTTCCGTCGTACGCAGAGTGGGAGTTCGCGGTGCGAGGGGGATCCGCCTACCGCGTCTTCTCGTGCCCTTCGGAAGGGACGAGCGAGGATCTGACGAGTCTTGGGAAGAGGGTGGTCATCACCGTCGCGGGACAGGAGAGGCGTGAGCCCGTGCCGGTCGGGACGAGTGCCGACGAGACGCCCGACTCCAGAATCAGAGATCTCTGCGGCAACGTCTCGGAGTGGACGGCCAGTCCCGATCTCAGGGGCACCCCGGAGTGGAAGCAGTCCCTCGTCCGTCCGCAGGATCTGCGAATCGACCTGAGCTCGGCGAAAATGTGGTACGTCGGCGCCAACTACGCGACGTTCCAGCGAGTCGACTTCTTCAAGCTGAACAAATCGGGTGCTCGCGACCTGAGCGAGCCGACGATCGGCTTCCGGCTCGCGGTGGATCGGAAGGTGGTCGCAGACGCGATGAACCTCGGCCCCGTCCCCGGCTCGATCGTGCGGATCGAGAAGGCGCCCGACGACGAGGCCGCAGACTCCGACAAGAAAAAGTAGATGGGCACCGATCCACGCTCGGCCGAGTCTCGCGCATCCGCGGGCCTCGAGCGCTCGAAGGGAGATCGTCCGTCATGAGCCCGGCAAAGACGTTCGTTCCATCCACCCTCCTTTTCGTCGCCGTGATCGTCTCGAGCGGCTGCTCGAGCACTCCGGAAGCGACGCGCGAGAGGCCCCTGCCGTTCAAGGTGGCGCTCCTTCCCATCCGGGCGAAGGAGCAGGTCATCCTCATGCGCCAAGCCGACGACGGCTCCGCGACGACCAGCCCCTTCAAGTGGGCGGTCGACGGCCGCGAGCTCGAGGAGCGGATCATCGGGGCGCTCAAGGGGCCGGTTTTCGCCGACGCCGAGAGGATCGATTACCCGCCGAACGTCTCTGCCGACCAGTTCTGGGAAGAGTGGACCGAGCAGCAGCGCAAGGACTGGTGCCTCGCCCAGACGAGAGAGAACGGCGCCGATCTCATACTTCGATGCCGGGCGGAGTTCCGCCCCGCCGCCGACAGCTCGACGAACGGGAACTTCTGGCCCAATCTCCTCCTGTTCCTGATCGGCGGCCCGCTGCCGTACCTCCTCAGCGACAGAACGTACTCGACCGACGCGACGCTGACGACGACGGTCTACGACGTCTTCGCCATGACCAATCGCGACGAGGCGACGCTCGAGAGGCGGGAGGCCTGGATCGTGGACGTGGAGAGCAAGTTCAAGAACATCGACTTGAACTTCTTCGCGCGCGCCGAGGCGGACGACTACGCGCTCTCGATCGTCTGCCCACCCGGCTGGCTCGCGTCGGAAACGGACCCGGCCAAGAAATCCGTCTCGTCCGCGGCAGCCGAGGCGCTCGCCGCCGTGCTCGGCGACTCGCTCACGTCGCGCAGCCGCGACCTCCTCGTCGCCTTCGGAATCGCCGATTTCTACTTCGGAGAGGAGGACATCCTCGTGGAGCGGACTCCCGACGGCACCATGGTCGTTTCGGGTTCGTTCCTCCTGAGGCGAGGAGAATTCTCCCAGCGCATGGAAGGATACGCCGTGACCATCGGCGGCCAGCGCGTGGTGGGCAAGTTCGAAGGGAACGGAGAACTCGCCGAGGACGTGCCGAACCGTGCGCCGAACCTCTACCGGTTCAAGTTCCGCGCGCCGGTGAAACCCGAGCTTCCCGTCGATTGGATCCGCCTGGAGGCCTGGAGCGACAGCCAGCGGCCCAAGTTCGGCCGGATGTTCACGTTTCGCGTGACGCCCCCCGGATCCGCCGGAAACACGTGAGGCGCCGGCCTGTCCGGCGAATCACGACGCAACTTGCGGGAGGAATGATGCCAGGACGATTCCAGCCGAGCCGACGCGCACCTTGGGCGTTTCTCTTGATCGCCGCATCTCTCTCCTCAGGATGCGGAGTCGGGACGGCGGGCATCCTCGGCGCCGTCTTCAGCGGCGGCGGCGGCGGCGGCAGCAGCAACGCGCCGCCCACGGTGGCGTTCCGCGTGGACGAGTCGACGACGAAGACGTCGCCCGCGCGGCTTGTCTTTCGCTTGACCGACCGAGAGGGCAACGACCGCGTCCAAGTCCAGCTCTACTACAAGCTCGAGGGGGAGCCGGACACCGCCTACCGCGTGCTCCGCGCGGCGGGGAATCCGATGCTCGACTTCGACCCGAGCTTCGAGCGCGACGCCGACTTCCTCTGGGACTTCGCGAGCCAGCTCGCGACGGGCACTGCTTTCGTGCGGGCGATCTCCTTGCGCGTCGCCGTCGTGAGGGGCACGCAGATCGTCTCGAAGGACGACCGCGCGTTTCCGGTCGGAAACGACCCTCCCGTGGTCGAGATCGATCCGTTTCCCTCGGGACAGGACTTCCAGTACGTCGTCCCGCTCTCGTTCAACTTGAGCGACTCGTCGAAGGACCTCTGCGACGTCGTCGTCGAGTACAACATCTCGCCGGGCTTCCCCGCCGACGGATGGCGGCGGGCCTGCGCCTACGGCGCCGCCTCGTGTCCGGTGGCGGACGACTTCGTCGCGTTCGCCGACGTCAAGGTGCAATCGGCCGACCGGGGCGGGCGCGAGTTCGTCTTCGTCTGGGACTCCTTCCGCGACCTGCTCTCGAGCGAGACGACGGCGCAGCTCCGCGTCACCCCGACGGACAAGGACCGCGGCGGAGTGCCGGTCGCGACGGGCGTGGCGCGCGTGACGGAAGTCATCTCGATCGACAACGACCTCCCGCCGGTCGCGCTCCTCAACCAGGACGCGTTCCGCGCCGACCCGACGGGGATCATGGGGATCCCGGCGCCGTTCGGCATCGTCGACTTCGAGCCCGACCTCATCCAGGTCGTCGTTCAATGGAAGCGCGAGGGCAGCGGTTTCGAGTACCCGGTGCTGCCCGAGACCTTCGACGAGCTCGTCCCGCTCCTCGCCGACCCCGCCGCTCGCGCGACGCTCCAGATCGCGACCGAGATGCCGAACGCCTACACGGGCATCGTCCAGGCGGACCCGATGGCGACGACGGTGCGGCTGCCCGAGCTCGCGTCGACCGCGAGCACTCTCGTCCTCGAGGGAATCGTGCCGCCGCCGGCGGACCCGGACCGCATCGAGGCCCGGCGCCGAGAGCTCGATCTTCTCCGCCCGTCCACGACCCCGGCGCCCGTCGGCGCGGGCTGGCGCTCGAATCCCCTCGACGGTCCCGTCGCGGCGCTCCCCTTGGGCGACGGCATCACGGCGCTCGTCCTCGACGAGGCCTCGGGCGGGGTTTTCCGGCTGCGCGAGATCGACCTCGCGACCGGAGCGGTCGTCCGCACGATCGTCGACGCCTCTCCGGGCGTCCCGACCGGCATGGCGTTCGAGCCGGGGCGATCGAGCGTCATCGTCGCGATCGAGATCGCCCTTGACTGGCAGGTGGTGAGGGCCGACCTCGCGACGGGTACGGTGACGCCGCTCGCCGCCGACTCCCCGGCGACCGAAGACGGACGCGTGAAGGGGATCGCGAGCCTCTCGTCCACGTCGGCCGTCGTCACGGTCGGCGGATCGCTCATCCGGCTCACCTACGCGTCGCTCCCCGGCACCGCGTCGACCGTCGTCTCGGGCCTCCCGAACCCTGGCGGCGTCGCCCCGGACCCCGCGCTTCCCGAGCGCGTCCTCGTCGCACAGCGCGACCTCGTGCGAATGGGCGGCAGCGGCAGAATCGAGGCGATCGACCTCGGAAGCGGAGCGCGATTCACGGTGGCCGACGTGCCGCGGCCCGAGTCGATCGCCGTCGAGCCCGGAGGCGCCCGGCTCCTCGTCGTCACGGACGATCTCCTGGACGGCGTCCGCGAGCTGCGCCAGGTGACGATCGAGGGCGGCCTCTCCGCGCTCGTCGCGTCGGGCTACGCGTCGGACGTGCCTCAGATCTCGGCGGGCCCCGACGGCCTCCGGATCTTGCCCCTCCGCTCGATCGACGACCTCGCCGTCGGCGGCGGGCTCGAGCAGCGGCGCGCGATCGTCGCGTACGACGGGACCACGCAGCGCGTGACGGTCGAGAGGGCCTTCGATCCGGCGCCGGTGCCGCTCCAGAAGTGGCGCATCTTCGACCGCGTCCGTCCGACGCGGGTCGAGCCGCAAGTCGTGCGGAACGACGTTTTCGTCTGGGACAGCCGGGACGTGCCCGGCGGCGGACCGGCGCAGCTCCGCGTCGTTCCGTACGACGTCGATCGCGGCGTCCCGAGCGACGCCGAGGTGGGAAAGCTCGTGAGCGCGCTCTTCTACGCGCCGCTCACGGTCGGCTCGGGCATGATCAACGCGCCGCGCGTCATGGCGGTGGCCGACATGGACGCCGACTTCGACTCCGACCTCATCGCGGCGAACACGGCGACCGACGATCTCTCCATCTTCTACCAAACGGGCCCGAGCACGTTCGGAGGGTTCCTGCAGGTCGGAGGCGGGGGGCTCATCGACGATCCCGAGTCGGTGATCGCCGCCGACATGAACGCCGACGCGCTCGTCGATCTCGTCGTCTGCAGCACGGGCTTCGACGAGGTCGTCATCTTTTCCCAGCAAGGAGACGGCACGTTCGACCCGACCGTGCTCGTGCCCGGGAGTCCGATCACGGGCGGCCCCGCGTTCGTCGGCCCGATCTCGGTCGCGGCCGGCGACGTCGACGGCGACGGCGACCAGGACCTCGCGGTCGCGTTCCGCGACAGCGGCAACCTCGGCATCATCCTGCAAGCCTCCCCCGGCACGTTCGACACCGGAAACGTCGTCAACCTCGACCCGGGCGACACGCCCACGACCGTCATGGTCTCCGACATCGACGGCGACGGACGGAGCGACGTCCTCTGCTCGTACGAGGGGAGCGACGAGATTCTCCTCTTCGTCCAGTCGGGCGGCTTCGGCGACCCGCCGATCCGGCTCCCGGTCGCGATGGGGGACCCGGCCTCGGTCTTTTCCGCCGACCTCGACGGCGACGGCGACCGCGACCTCGTCAGCGCGGACGCCGCGACGATGACCTTGAGCGTCTTCTTCCAGCCCGCGGGCGGCTTCATGACCGGGCAGGCGGCGAGCCTCGTGCTCGCGCTCTCGACGACGCCGCGCGCCGTCACGGCCGCCGACGTCGACGGCGACGGCGACGTCGACATCGTGGCCGCGGCCGACACCGAGGTCGACATCTTCCTCCAGACGGCGCCGGGCGTCTTCGCGTCGGCGCCGGTCCGCCTCACCGACGGGAGCGAGTCCGTGGGCGTCTCTTACGTCGTCGTCACCGACGTCGACGGCGACGGGCGTCCCGACATCGTCGTCGCCAACAACACGTCCATCTCCGTCTTCTTACAGTCGCTCACGGGGGAGTTCTTCCCGGCGCCGGACGTGAGGCTCGACCTCACCGGGCGGGGACCTCTCGGCGCGGCGACCGCGGACCTCGACGGCAACGGGTTTCCCGACCTCGTGTCGGCCGACGCGTGCACCGGAACGCTCAGCGTCTTCCCGCAGAGGGGCGGGGGTCTCTTCCCGCCGGCGCCGACCGCGACGCTTCGAGCCAGTTTCCCGGAGGACGTGATCTCGGCGGATCTGAACCGCGACGAACTCCCGGACCTCGCAGCGGCCGACCCGCTCGGCGTCCTCTTGTACTTTCAGGGCGGTCGCGGCGCGTTCGGCGACGGACGCCCCACCGTTGCTCTCGCGGGCTTCCCGGGAGGGGTCATCTTGAGCCTCGTGGCGTCCGATTTCGACGACGACGGCCTCGTCGACGTCGCCGCCAGCCTCTTCGGCAGCGACGGAGTTCCCCCCGAGGTCATCGGCGTCTATTTCCAGCCGGCCGGAGGGTTCGGGAACGGCCAGCCGCCCGACATCCTCCTCGGCGGCCCGAACGTCACGAACGGCATCCTCGGCCTCGCGACAGGCGATCTCGATGCCGACGGGCTCGCCGACCTCGTCTCGGCGAACGAGTCTGCGGGCACCGTCACGATCTTCCGGCGGACGGGGCCCGGGACGTTCGATCCCGATCCGGTGACGCTCGACCCGATCGGCGGCGGCTCCGCCGCGTGTCCCGTGGCGGTTGCGGTTTCGGACCTCGACGGCGACGGGCGTCTCGACGTCGCGGTCGCCGATCGCAATTTCGACAGCCCGAGCATCGCAGTGTTCTTCCAGCCCTCAGGCGGTTTCTCGGACGGCGACATGCGCTCCTTGACTCTCGGCGACCGCCAGCTCTCCGAGCCCATGTCCGTTGTGCTGGCCGACGTCGACAGGGACGGTCTCGGCGACGTTCTCGCCGCGTTCACGTTCTTTGGCGGTGCATCGCCGGGGAGCGTGGCCGTCTTCAAGCAGCGACTGCCGCGACTCTTCTCCTCAGCAGCGGACTTCGTCGGCGTGCCGGGGACGGGGAGCTTTCCGGTGGTCGTGCGCGTTGCGGATCTCGACTCGGACGGCGAGCTGGACGTCGTGGTCGCGGGCGACGAATTCAGCGACGCCGAGCCCGTCGACTGCGGCCAGCGGCCGGTCGGGGACATCTCCGTCTTCTTCGGAGGGCGCTGATTCCGCTCTTCCCAGTTCGCACGTTTTGAGGCACGCTGGAGCGGCCATAGCGACGAAGCCATGATCCGCGTCAACCTCCTCAACGAAGTGCAGAACGTCCAACTCGAGCACGAGCGGGGACCGCTTGAGTTCGGGCGTGGCCCGCAGCGGCATGCGACGCGCTGCGTCGTGAAGGACCCGTTCGTCTCCGGGAACCAGCTCGTGGTCGAGGAGCTGCCGGACAACCGGGTCCGTCTCGAGAACCTGAGCCAGCGGACGGTCGTCCAGATCGGCGAGGCCCCTCCGCTCGCCATCGGAGAGACGCGCGAGTACGTCCTTCCGATCCGGCTCGCCGTGGGCAAGACGAAGATCGAGATCCAGCCCTGCGGCCCCGTCGCCGCGGCCGATTACGATCTCGAAACGGTCGAGCGCCCGACGCAGCCCTGCTGCGAGCCGGGCGACGTCCGCTCGCTCGTCGCGCTGGGCGACGCACCCAGCGCGGAGATCTTGACGCGCTGGTTCGAGACCGTCGTCGCCCTCCAGCGCGCGGCCGCGGGCACGCCTGAGTTCTTCGACGAGACCGCGCGCGCTCTCGTGACGATGGTCGGCCTCGACGTCGGGATGGTGCTCCTTAGGGAAGGAGGCGACTGGCGCGTCGCCGCACGGGCGGAGGCGGAGACCGGGCGGGCCGCGCGCGGATTCAGCCGGACCGTCCTGAAGCAGCTCCTGGACAGCAAGCGAACCTTCTTCGGACTCCCGGCGGCGCGCGTCACCGACAGCCTGAAAGGCATCCACGCGGTCGTGGCGTCGCCGGTCCTGCGCCGCGACGGAGAGGTGGTCGGATCGCTGTACGGGGTCCGGAACGGCCGCTCGCCCACCCCCTCGACGCAGATCCGGCCGCTCGAGGCGAAGATCGTCCAGCTCCTCGCGTCCACGATCGCCGTCGGTCTCGCCCGGCAGGAGCAGGAGGCCGAGGCGGTGAGATCACGAGTCCAGTTCGAGCAGTTCTTCTCGCCGGTCCTCGCGCGCGAGCTGGCGCGGAACCCGAATCTCCTCGAAGGCCGCGAGCGCCTGGTGACGATCCTCTTCGCCGATCTCCGCGGCTTTTCGAAGCTCTCGGAGAGGATCGGGCCCGCGGAGATCTGCCGCATCGTGAGCGACGTCATGGACGTCCTCACGACCCGGATCGCGGAGCATCACGGCGTCGTCGTCGACTACCAGGGCGACGGCCTCATGGCGATGTGGAACGCGCCGCAGGACGAGCCCGATCACGCGGAGCGCGCGGCCCGGACGGGGCTTCTCCTGATCGATGACATGACGGAGGTCAGCCGCTCGTGGCACCGCGTCGTGGGCGCGGACCTCGAGATCGGGGTCGGCATCAATACGGGCTCGGCCCAGGTCGGGAACATCGGGAGCCGCCGCAAGTTCAAGTACGGGCCGATGGGCGCGACCGTGAACGTCGCGAGCCGCGTCGAGGGCGCGACGAAGCAGCTCGGCGCGCCCGTCCTCGTCACCAACTCGACGCGCGCGCTCCTCTCCGAGTCGTTCGCATCGCGGCGCGTCTGCCGGGCCCGGCTCGCGGGGATGCAGGAGCCGATCGACCTCTTCGAGATCCGCGCCTCGGACGGGTCCGGCGACTGGCCTGACCGCGCGCGGATCTTCGAGGCCGCGCTGGCGGAGCTCGAGGAGGGCCGCTTTCAGGAGGCCTGGGACACGCTCTTCCCGCTCCTCGCCGGCGACGAGGGGCGCCGCGACGGCGCGAGCATGAACCTCGCGGCGCGGATCATGAAGCACCGCTCCGCGCCGTCCGAGCAGTTCGACCCGGTGCTCGCGCTCGAGAAGAAGTAGCGAGGTCCTGTTCGGCCCCGGTCACTCGCGCGCGGCTTTCCTTAGCCACCCCTCGAACTCGCGCTCGAGCGCGTCGGCGTCGCGGCCGAACGCGTCGGCGAGTCCACGAGTTCGATCGCGGCCGAAGGATCTCTCCTCGAGGCCCTCGAGGTAGCGCTCGAGGTTCCGGCGGCCGTCGCGCGTCGCTCGGGCAAGGAAGTGAGTCATCGCCCACGCCTCGGCGTAGCGGGCGCGGGCGCTCTGACCCTCGAAGTCCCGCTTGTCGGCGAAGAGCATCTCGCGCCAGCCGAGGGCGACGCCCGAAGCGCGCGCGTCGAGGAGCGCCGCGAGGAGGTCTCTCCTCAAGAGCCCGGAGGCGAGGCCGCCCTGTCCGTCCTCGCTCCACTCGAGCTCGGTCGCGATCCCCTCGTCGAGCCAGACGGGCGTGCTCGTCGACCGGGGCGCCCGAACGTGGAGCATCGCGTGGCCGAGTTCGTGCGAGAGGCTCTGCTCGAGCCCGGGCTCGGAGTAGGCGACGTACATGTCGAGGCGCCACCTCTCCGAGCCTTCGCCGTCCTCGCGCACGCGGCCGCGCGGGCCGGGCCCGCCCCGGCCGCGGCCGATTCCGCCCGGCCCCGGCTTTCGAGCGAGGAAGCCCTTGCCGCGGTAGCCCTGCGGATACTCGCGGAGCCGCGCGGACTCGTGCTCCTCGAGCGTCCGGGCGAGGTGGAGCCGCACGGTCTCGGTCCACGGGCCCGAGATCCCGAGAAAGCCGGCGTGACCGTCCTGCATCGCGAGGAGCGCTCGCTCGAGGGCGCGCGGGAGCTTCGGTCCCACGCTCGTGCGAACCTCGACGCGGCCCACTTCGAACACCCAGCCGTCACCTCCGGCCCGGGTTCCGCGGGCGCCCGAGTACTCCGTCTCGCGGTCCCACTCGACGAGCCGAAGCCCGTGCGCGCACGCCTCGGCGTCGTGGCCGAGCTCGCGCGCCCGGGTCCAGTGCCCGCGGCTCGCGTCGAGGTCGCCTCCGACCCACGCGAGGTAGCCGAGCTCCGCGTGGCACCAGGCGGGGTCGGCGCCGGACGCGAGCGCTCGCGACACTGCGCCCGCAGCGGCGCCGTACTCGCCGCGCTCGCGGCGGATCCGCGAGAGCTTCGCCTGCGCCTCGACCGAGGCGGGGAGGATCTCGGCCGCTTTCGCCGCCGCCGCGATCGCCTCGTCGAAGCGGCGCTCGCGCGCGAGCAGGTCTCCGAGATTCATGTACGCCCACGCGCTCGAGGGATCGAGGGAGAGCGTCCGCTCGTACGCCGCGCGCGCGAGGGCGAACTGGCCCATCTGGTGGAGGGAGAACGCCCGGTACTTCCACGCGACGAGGGAGTCCGCGCGGGTCTCGATAGCCGCGTTCGCGGCCGCGAGCGCGCCGCGCCAGTCGCCGGCCTCGATGCGGTCCTCGAGCTCGCGCTCGAGGCGGGCGTCCGCCTCCGACTCGGCGGCGGCGGCGGCAACCGCAACGGCGCCGGCGACGGTCCCGGGCGGCGCGGAGATCGCGGCCCCGCACGCGAGAAAAAGGGCGAGGGAAAAGACGGCCGCGAGCGGCCTCCGCCCGCGGGTCGCCGTGCGTTCTCGGGCGAATCGCAATGTCGATCTGATATCGGGCCTCGAGAGATCTGGCCGCGGCGTCCTCGAGACGGACGGAATCGAGGCTCGCGGACGATGCGGCGACCGGCGCTAGCGGCCTTCGCCGCCGCCCTCGCGCGGGCGGCGCCGGCGCTCGCCGTCGGCGCGCCCGGGGCCCGGAGGAGGACCGGACGCGGACAGCGTCGCCGCGTACTCCTGCGCCTCCTTTTCGGTCGCGAACGCCTTCGGCATGATCTTGAGAGTTCCGCGCCGCGGCCGCTCGGCGCCCGCGCCGCCGGCATTATCGGGATTCCGGCGCGCTTTCTCGAACTCCTCGCGGTCCTTCCGGAACTGCGCGTCGACGTCGCGCCGGAGGCCCGAGACCTCGCTCTTTTTCACGACGCGGTATTCCGCCCCCACGCCGATGACCCGGAAGTCGCCCGGAAGCGAGTCCAGCACCTTCTGCTGCCACTCGGCCTTCGCTTCCTCGGCCCTGTACCGGCCCTCGATCGACTGTGCGAGCACCTTGAACGCCTTCGACTCGGGCTTCTTCTCCTCGAAGACGGCTCCCGCCTTCGCCGCCTCGTCTTTTCGCGCCTTCCACGCCTTCAGCGCCTCGGAGTTCTCGGTCTTGACCCCTTTTTCCAGGGCGTCGACCTCGTCCTTCGGGACGATCTGGACCTCGTCTCCGACTCGCACGATCGAGACGATCTCCTGCCGCTCCTCGTTCCTCTCCTCTCCCTCGTTCCCGGGCCGGCCTCCCCGGCCGCCGGGGCCGCCGCGGCCGCCTCGGCCGCGCTGGGCCAAGGCGTCGGCCGCGAGGAAGCCGAAGACGGTGACCGCGGCGAGCGCCGCGAGCCAGGGACGCGTGGATGGCGTGAGCTTCATGGGCTGGACTCCTTCCGAGCGACGCACGAACCCCTACGGCCCGGCCTGGCAGTCTCGGGCCTGGTTGCAACACTCCGCGGCGGATCCGGTTTCGCTCTCGGAGAGAAGAAAGGCTCGCACGGAACGGCGGGAACGGCAAGCCCTCCGCGCCTTCTCGGGGCCGGGGCGGCCGATTCCGGCCTCCGCCCACCTCTCTCGGCCGGAATTCGCGGCCTGGACGCCGTCCCGTCTTGACTCCGGCGGGCGAGTCCGATTAATTGTGCCGCCTCGGGTGGTCGTGGAGCTTGAGAGGAGTCCTCGCCGGATGGCGGAATCGACGTCGGGCCGATTATCGTCGCGTGCGTTCCTCGCGGCGGCGGCGGCGGCCGCGTGCTTCGGGTCGGCGCCGGGGCTCGCGCAGGAGACCGGAAAGCCGGACGACGTCGAGCGCCGGCTCGAAGACGTCGAGAGGCGGAATCGCGAGCTCGAGGCTCGACTGGACGAGATAGACGGCGGCGCCGAGACGGAAGAGGGCGCCGGCGACGCGGTCGAGCACCTCGGGCTCGGGCTCAATATCAAGCGCGGCCCGATCCGGGCCACGTTGCAGCTCTTCGGGGACGTCAACTTCAAGTACGACAACCCCGCCCGCGCAGATCGTTCGAACTCGGCGTTCGGATTCGGGCAGATCAACGCGTTCTTCACCTCGCAGATCGGCGACAACTTCCAGGTGCTCTCGGAGACCGTCATCAAGACGCGGGAATCGAAGACCTCGGACGATCTCGTTTTCGATCAGGAGCGGCTCTTCGGTTCGTGGACCTTGAGCGACGCGCTGTACGCCAAGCTCGGTCTCGAGCACAGCCCGGTCTCCCGGTGGAACCGCGTCTACCACCACGGCCGTTGGCTCGAGACGACGATCGACCGTCCGTTCCTCGCGCGGTTCGAGGGGACGGGCGGCGTCTTTCCGATGCACCAGGCCGGGCTCGAGCTCGGCGGCACTTTGGGCTGCGACCTGGGCCGACTCGAATACCTGGGAGTCGTGTCGAACGGACGGGGCGAGACGGTGACGCGTGTGCAAAAAGTCTCCGACGTGAACGACTCGAAGGCCCTCGACTTCGGGATCGGTCTCCTGCCGTCCTCGGTCGAGGGTCTTCGGGTGGGGGGGAACGCTCACTTCGAAGAAATCCCGAGCGACGACGGGAACCCGGCGCGGTCGGGCTCGATCGGCGAGTTCATTCCGAGCGGCTCGGCCGAATACCGGTCCTATCCCATCGAGGTCATCTCGGAGTTCGCGTACGTCGATCACGACGACCGCGTCAGCGACATGACCTTCGGCCACCACTCCGGATACGTTCAGATCGGCTACCACGAAGGCGATCTCACGCCGTACACGCGATTCGACTACCGGCAGATGGAGAGAGGCGACCCGTTCTACTCGGCTGTCGATCGCGATCTCGATCGATGGGAGCAGATCGTGGGCGTAAGGTACGACATCTTGTCGAACGTCGCGCTCAAGCTCGAGGTGGGGATAGGGCGGGCCGAGCTCCGGAGCGATTCCGGCGACATCCGTCGAAACACCGTCGTTCTCGCGGGCTTCCAGCTATCCTGGGTGTTTTGATGGGACATCTCGCCACGCTTCTCCTCGCGCCTCTCGGGGCGCTCATTCTGCTCGCGGGCCCGTCGTACTCCCAGCGTGAGCCCGCCGCGGAGCACGCGGAGGCTCCCGCGGTGCAGGAGATCGCGGTCATCGTCCACCCGAAGAACCCGGTGACGAACCTCTCGCTCGCCGAGCTGCGCTCGATTCTCAAGCTCGAGAAGCAGTTCTGGCCGAACGGCCGCCGCGTGGTGCTCTATCTCCCTCCGAGCCGATCGGTCGAGAACGAGATCCTCCTCGACAAGATCTACCGGATGCCGAACGAGAGCCTCCAGAAGTACTGGATGGGGAAGCTCTTCTCCAACGAGATCCCCGCGAAGCCATCCTACGCCCCCAACGCGAAAGCGGCGGGCTCGCGCGTGAAAGAGTCCGAGGGCGCGATCGCGGTCGTGCTCGCGAGCGAAGTGCCCGAGGGGGTGCGCGTGCTCGCGATCGGGGACTCGCGGCCGGGCGACCAGGGCTATACGCTCTCGACCGCCTCGAACAACCCCTGATCCTCAGCGCGGCGCTCGCTCGGGCTCCGCTTCCGCCTCCCAGACCCTCACGGTGTCGTCGAACGAGCTGGACGCGATCCGCGATCCGTCGGGCGAGTACGCGAGCGCGGTCACCCATCCGTCGTGCCCGCGGAGCGTGAGGAGCGATTCGCCCGAGTCCGCCTCCCAGATCCGGAGAGTCTTGTCGAATCCGCCGGTCGCGATGCGGCGTCCGCTCGGGCCGAACGCCACCGCGTGAACGTCGCCCGAGTGCCCGCGCAAGACGTGCCGGCAGTCGCCGGTCGCGGTCTCCCACACGCGCGCCGTGTCGTCGGCGGAGCCGGAGACGACGAGCGCGCCGCTCGGATCGAAAGCGACCGCCCGCACTTCGCCCTCGTGGCCCGGAATGGTCCGGACGAGAGTCCCTGACTCCGCGTCGAACAGGCGGACCGCGCGGTCGAACGACGCCGTCGCGATCATCCGGCCGTCGCGGCTCACGGCGACGCCCGTGACGCGGCCGTCGTGGCCCGCGAGCTTGTGGCGCGGTTTTGCGATCGAAAGGTCCCAGACGATGGCGGTGTTGTCCGCCGAGCCGGAGACGAGCGACTTCCCGTCCGGGAAGTAGGCGAGCGAGGTCACGGACGCGTCGTGCCCGGCGAGCGTGTCCACGGTTTTTCCCGTCGCCGCGTCCCGCACGACGATCGTCGCGCCCTCCTCGACGCCCGCCGCGATGCGCGACCCGGACGGGTCGAACGCGACGGCGTTCACCGCGTCGGGCGCGCCCGGGACCGAGAGGATCTCGGCGCCGGACTCGGCGTCGAAGACCTGGACGGTTCCCGAGAAGTGCGAGCCCGCCACGATCTTTTTCCCGTCCGGCGCGAAGGCGACGGAGCTGACGAAGTCGTCATTCCCTCGCAGGACTCGCACCGCGTCGGCCTGCCGCGTGTCCCAGATCCTGAGCGTGCCGTCGCTCGCGCCGGAGACGATCCGCCGGCCGTCGGGCGCGGCCGCCACGGACCAGACGGCTCCCTCGTGTCCGCGGAGGACCGCGAGCGGCGCGCGCGACGCGGCGTCCCAGACGCGCACGGTGCGGTCGAGCGAGCCCGAGACGATCGCGGACCCGTCCCGGATGAACGCGACCGAGAAGACCGGGTCGCCGTGTCCGCGGAGCGGAGCGATCGTCTCGCCCGTGCCGGCGTCGAAGACGCGAACGATCGCGTCGAAGCAAGCGGCGGCGACGCGAGCGCCGTCCGGGGAAAACGCGACGGCGTGGACGGCGGCCCCGGACTCGCTCGCGAGCTCGAGCGGCGGGTCGTCCGCGCGATCGAGCGCGAAGACGAGCGTCGCGCCGTCGGCGAGGCCCGCCGCGATCCGGCTCCCGCCGGCGTCGAAGGCGAGCCCCTGGACGGTGCGACCGCCGACGTCGAGCCGGCGAGCCGTCGTCCGATCGCTCACGTTCCAGATCCGGATCGAGCCGTCGGAGGACCCCGATGCGATGCGAGCGCTGTCGGGCGAGAAGGCGACCGCGGTCACGGAACCGTCGTGGCCGGGGAGCGTCGCGAGGAACTTCCCCAATCGCGCGTCGAAGAGCCAAAGCGCCGTGTCCTGGCGGACCCCGGCGGCGATCCAGCGGCCGTCGGGAGAGATCGCGAGGCAGTCGATGCCCTCGGGAGGATCCGGGATCCGGAAGCGCTCGAGACCCGTGACCGGGTCCCACGCGCGGATCGTCTTGTCCTCGGACCCGGAGAGGATCGTCGCGCCGTCCGCGCTCCACGCGACGCTCGAGACGCGGGCGCCGTGCCCCTCGAGCACTCGCCGGCTCGAGTCCGAGCGAAGGTGCAGGTGCCGCCACTCCCATCCGCGAAGCTCGGGGTCGCAATCATCGAGCCGGCGCTTGGCCTCGACGACCTCGTTCGCCCGGATGCTCGCGTCCGCGGCGACGACGTTCGCGACGTAGCTCTTCCGGACCGCGCTCCTCTCGTTCCGCTTGGCGCGCTCCGCGCTCTCCTCCGCGAGGTCTCGCGCCGCGGCGGTCAGGTTGCGCTCGGTGCGGATCTCGTCGACCTGGTTCTTCTGCAGGAGGATGAACGCGAAGAGCGACCCGACCAGCGTGACGATGAGACCGCCCATCGCGGCCGCGGTCGCCTTGTTCCGGAGGACCCATTTCTTGAGCTGCGCGACCGCGCCGGCCTCGTACGCCCCGACCACTCGCCCCTCGAGGTAGGCGCGGAGATCCTCCGCCATCGCCATCATGTCCGGATAGCGCCGGCTCATGTCCCGCGCCATGGCCTTGTCGCAGATCGCGACCAATTCCGGGGGCGCCGCGGGCTCGATCTCCGGGATCGGCACCGGCGGTCCCTTGATGAGGTCGAAGACGATCCGTTGCGGCGAGACCCTCCGGTCCGGCGGCACGTACGGCGCCCGCCCCGCGAGGAGCGTGTAGAGAATGGCGCCGACGGAGTAGACGTCCGACCACGGGCCCAGGTCGGAGGCGTTCTTGTCGCCGCGGCCCTCCGCCTGCTCGGGCGGCATGTAGGCGGGCGTGCCGACGACGGTTCCGTCGAGAGTCCGGAGCGGCTCGTCGGCGCCGCCCTCGCCGCCCTCGAGCCAGCCGGTCTCGACGTCGACCAGCGAAACCGAGACCTGGGGCGCGACCCGGACGTCCCGGGAGTCGGCGCGGCCGAGGACCTTCGCGAGCCCCCAGTCCATGACGTACGTCTCGCCGTAGCGCCCGACCATGACGTTCTCGGGCTTCAGGTCGCGGTGGATCACGCGCTTCGAGTGCGCGTACGCCATCGCCTCGCAGACGCGCAGCACGGCACCGACTGCGCGGGTCTGGTTCCAGCCCTCCTCGCCCGCGCGCGCGAGGCGGAAGATCTCGGCGAGATCGCGGCCCTTCACGAGCCGCATCGTGAAGAAGACGCGGTCGTGATCGTCGACGCCCAATTCGTGCACGGGGACGATGCCCGGGTGGTCGAGCTGCCCCGTGATCTGCGCTTCCTCGAGGAATCTGCGGAGCGTCTGGGGGTCGACGTCCGGCTCGTCCGGCTCCCCTTCGCCGTCCTCTTTTCCGAGGACGACCTTCATCGCGAGCGTGCGGCGGAGGTCCTCGTCCCAGACCTGGAGGATCCGGCCCATTCCGCCGCGGGCCAGCTCGCCGCGGAGCACGTAGCGGGACGCGACGTTGGCGCGCTGCGCGAGCTTCGAGAGGCGGCCCCGGACCTTCTTCTCGTCCTCGGGGGACTCCGTCCTCGGCGCGTCGAGGGAGATGTTGGGGTCGATGTCGGCGTCGAATTTCCGGGCGAGATAGGCCGCGATGCTCGACGCCGAGCGCGGGCCGGCGACGGCGCCGCTCGACTCGGTCAGCCAGTGCGCGTGCAGGACCCGCAATTCGTCGCCGACGTCGGCGTGCTCGGCGCAGAAGGACTCGAAGTCGACGGACTCGCCGCGGGCCCGCCGCGCGAGGAAGGCGTCGAACGTCTCGAGCGCCTTCGGCGTGACGGTGCGGCGGGGAGCAGGCTCGTTCGGGTTCATCCTCTCCGCGGCGAAAAGGGCCCTCGGCGGCCCGCCGGCCGCCCCGACCGGCGGCGCGCGCGAACGGGGGCGTTGCGAAGGCGCCATCATCGCCCCGGTCCGGCCCCCACTTCAAGGGCGAGCGGCCGCCGCGGCCGGAGGCGTGACATTGCGGGCGGCACTCTTTTCGCGCGCGCGCCCGTATCATCGGTCGTTGCCGGGACGACCCCGAGGACATGCCGATGACGACGATGAAAGATCTGACCGCCGCCGCGACGATTCGCCTCGCCGCGACCTTGCTCGCGTTTCCGGCTGCGGCCGCCTCCGCCGACGGCGGCGAATTCGTGAGCGAGACGTGGGGCTTCGCCGTGGAGAGGCCGGGTGAGGGCTGGGCGATCGTCGAGGAGGGCGGGAACGCGACGGCCGACTTCACGCTCAAGATCTTCCCCGCGGGCACGAAGGGCGAAGTGATCGCGCAGGTCCAGGTGAAGCGCGCCGCGGACGCGGACCCCGCGCGCGCCCTCGCGGATGCGCGCGGAGTCATCTCGGGCAAGTCCGAGTACTCGGGAGAGGAGGTCCTCGAGGAAAGGCTCGCCGGCCGCGCCGCGCCCGGGATCCGCGTGCGCTACCAGTCGCCGCAGGGCGAGTTCCGGATCGAGCAGGTCTACCTCGCCGAGGGCGGCCTTCGATACGTGATCCAGACGCACGCTCCCTCCCGCGAGTTCTCGTCCCGCGCCCAGGCTTTCCGCAAGGTGAAGGACTCGTTCCGCTTCGTCCCGCTCTCGGGCGCCGCGGCCGCCGAGCGCGACCTCCGCGATCTCGCCGGCCGGTGCGGGAGCGAGTTGGAGTGGGCCTCGGACTGGAAGTCGGCCTCGAATCGCGCGAAGCGCGAGAAGAAGCCGGTCGTCGTCGCCGTCCGCTCGTACCCCGGATTCGCGATCTCGGACGAGCTCAAGACGTCGACGTTCATGGATCCGGACGTCGTCGCGCTCGTCCGCGCGAGGTTCGTCCCGCTCCGCTTCTCGCTCTCGGACGACGCGCCGTTCAAGGACCAGACGAACTACGGCATGAGCGGGACGACGTTCGGCCAGGCGCTCCTCGCCGTCTCGCCGGAGGGCCGCGTCCTCCTCGAGACCCCGGCCGTTCATCCCGCGGCCGCCTACCCGTTCCTGCTCGAGGCCTTGGCGCTTGATCCCGAGCTCTCGGGCGGGCCGCCGCCCTCGGGCGCTCCGGCGCTCGAGCGCGCGCGGTGCCACGCCGACCGCGGCGAATTCGACCGCGCCGAGGCGCTCCTCGCGAAAGACCCCTCTTCGTCCGCGCGCCTCCTCCGGGCGACGATCTTGAGGCGGCAGCGCCGCGGCGAGGAAGCGCTCGCCGAGATCGCGCTCGCGCGCGAGGCGCTCGGCGACGGCCCGTCCGCCGACGCCGACCGGGCGGAGGCCGTGATCCAGCTCCGGCTGGGCCGTGACGAATGGGCGCGGCAGGCGCTCGAGCGGGTCCTCGCGGGCGTCCCGGACGATCCGGAAGCTCTCTATCTCGCCGGAATCCTCGATCTCCGCGCGAAGGGCGCCGACGCCGCGCGAGCGACTTGGGCCAGGCTCCTCGAGCGAAGCCCCGGGTCCCGCTGGGCGTGGAAAGCCGCGGCGGACCTCTCGAGCACTCGTCTCGATCTCGGCATGAGAATCCGCACGGAATGGCCGGCCGCGGACGTTCTCGCGTCGCTCCGCAGCGTGCGGAAAGCTCCGGCCCGGCGCTCGGAGGTCGCGCGCGCGGAGCGCGAGGCGGTCGACTTCCTCGTCCGCTCGCAGCGCGCCGACGGGTCGTGGGTCGGACTCTCGGTGCTCGAGAGCGACGGCGGGCAGAGGCCCGACGCGCTCCGCGACGGCGTGACGGCGATCGCGGGAGCGAGCCTGCTCGGCCGCGCCGGGGAGAACGGCGGCGCGCGGCCCGCCGCGGAACGGGCGATCGCGTTCCTGCTCGCGTCTCGCGAGAAGGCGCGCCTCGCGCCCGACGCGCCGCTCTTCATGGACTACACGGTCTGGAGCGACGCGTTCACGCTCGCGCTCCTGACCGACGCCATCGCCGCGCGGGCCGGCGACGAGGACCGCCTCCGCGCGGCAGCGGCCGAGATCGTCGGCGATCTCGAGCGGAAGCGGAAAAAGAGCGGCGGGTGGAGCTACTACGTCTCGGGGGACGTCACGAAGGGCAGCACGGTCGCCGACCACTCCATGAGCTTCGTCACCGCGGCGGTGGTCTTGTCGCTCGTAGGCGCGAAGGAGAGAGGCGTCGCGGTTCCCGAGGCCGTCCTCTCCGGCGGGCTCGACCTCCTCGAGCGCGCGCGGCGCCCGGACGGGCCGTTCGAGTACATGGTGTTCCACGGCGCCACGCGGCCGCCCGCCGGCGGCGGGCGCGCGGGGGCGGCCGGGCGCGGCCCCGTCTGCGAGCTCGCCCTCCTCGAAGGGGGACGGGGAACGAAGGAGCGCGTCCGCGACGCCCTCGACGTCTTCGTCGAGGAAAAGGACTGGCTCGCCCGTGAGCTCGGGAAAGCGCTCATGCACGCGGGGCCCGAGGGCCAGGGCTGCCACTACCTCATGTTCGACTACGCGTTCGCGGCGCGGGCGCAGCGCGAGACGCTCCGGAGCGGCCGCGGGAAGACCGGGGACGCGATCCTCGACCTCGTCCTTGCGGCGCGCCGCGAGGACGGGAGCTTCCTCGACACGGCGATCCTCGGGCCCGCCTACGGGACCGCGATGGCGCTCGTCGCTCTGAAGGAGCTCGGCGCCGCCCGCTGACGGGGGCCGCCCACTTGCCCGCGTCTCCGCCGCGGCGGAAGATGGAACGCGCGGCGGCGTCCAAGGCCCGCGCCAGGGACGACGTCCGCGGACGCTCGCGCGCGCCAAGAACGGTGGAGAAGAGATGACACGGACTCCTCGACCGACGAGAAAGCTCGAGCCCGCCGATCTCGAAAAGGCCGCGCTGTTCCTCCGGGCGGTGCGCGAGCGGGTCGCGACCGTCGTCGTGGGCCAGGACGTCGTCGTCGAGCGGCTCCTCGTCGCGCTCTTCACGGGCGGCCACCTCCTCCTCCAGGGCGTGCCGGGACTCGCGAAGACTCTCCTCGTCTCCGTGCTCTCGAAGTCGATCGACCTCGAGTTCGCCCGCATCCAGTTCACGATCGACCTCCTCCCCTCGGACATCCTCGGCTCGGAGGTGCTCGACCAGAGGACCCACGAGTTCCGGACGCGAAAGGGGCCCGTCTTCACGAACCTCCTCCTCGCCGACGAGATCAACCGCGCGGCGCCCAAGGTGCAGGGCGCGCTCCTCGAGGCGATGCAGGAGCGGAAGGTGACGATCGGGTCCGAGACCTTCAAGCTCCCCGCGCCGTTCCTCGTGATCGCGACGCAAAACCCGGTCGAGCAGGCCGGCACGTTCGAATTGCCCGAGGCTCAGCTCGACCGGTTCATGCTCGTCCACCGGCTCGACTATCCGAAGCGCGACGAGGAGCGCGAGATCCTCGAGCGCAACGCGGCGCTCCGCGTCCGGCGCGAGGAGAAGGGCGCCGTCGTCGAGACGGAGTTCGATGTCCTGAAAAAGGAGCCGGTCGGCTCGGACGAAGACCTCGTCGCCGCGATGGAGGCCGTGCACCGCGTCCACGTGAGCGAGACGTTCGTCGAGCACGTCGTCGACGTCGTGAACCGGACCCGCCGGCACCCGGCGATCGAGCTCGGCTGCAGCCCGCGCGCCGGCATCTCGCTCGTCAAGTCGGCGCGCGCCCGCGCGCTCATCCACGGGCGCCACTACGTCGTGCCGGAGGACCTCTTCGCGCTCGCCGAGGACGTCATGCTCCACCGGATGCGGCTCCGCTACGAGGCGGTCGCCGACGGCTTCACGGGGCGCGCGGTGCTAGACGACATCCTCCGGACGATGGGCGCCTCCTCCGCGAACGGAGCCGCGCGGTGACGGGCGGTCCGCGACCCGGAGGATCACCGGACGGGCGCATCGAGGACCTCGAGCTCCTCGATTCCCGCCGGTTCGTCATCACGGTGAGGAAGCTCGCCGACTCGCTCGCCTACGGCACCGACCGGTCGCCGTTCCTCGGCTCCGGCATCGAGTACGTTCAGTCGCGCCCGTACCAGGACGGCGACTCGGTGCGCGTCATGGACTGGCGCGTCACGGCGCGGGTGGGGCGGCACTTCGTGAAGGAGTACGAGGTCCCGAAGAGCCTCCCGTGCTGGCTCCTCATCGACACCTCGGCGTCGATGACCGTCGGGTCGACGCCGCGCACGAAGTACGAGACGGCGCTCGTGCTGGCCGGCGGGCTCGCGCTCGCGTGCCTCGACCGCGTGAGCCCGGTGGGCGTGATCGGGGTCGGGGACCGGCCGCTCCGCGTGAGGCCGAGCCTCTCCAAGAACCGGATCCTCGAGTGGCTCTTCCGGCTCAGGGCTTTTCGGTACGACGAGACGACGACGCTCGGCGCCCGTCTCCGCGAGGCGATCCCGAGCCTCTCGAACCGCGCGCTCGTCGTCGTGCTCTCGGACCTCTACGACCCCGACGCGGTTCCGGCGCTGAAGCGCGCCGCGCAGCGGCACGACGTGGTCGTGCTCCGGCTCGAGGATCCGTCGGAGGAGCGCGTCCGGGGCGCCGGGTTCTTCCGCGCGCGAGAGGCGGAGACGGGGCGCGAGTTCGTGGCCTTCGGACGGAACCGCTCGCTCGACCGAGAGGAGGCGGGAGAGGCGCTCAAGCGCTCCGGGATCGACCACCTCGTCGTCCGGACGGACCGCCCCTTCCTCCCGGAGGTGCGCCGTCTCTTCGAGTCACGCGGGTTCTTCGCGCGGCAGGCGCGATGACGGCGGCGGCGGCGGCGGCGGTTCCGGGGCTCGCCGTCCTCGGCCTCGCCGCCGCCCTCGCGGCGGCCGGCGCGCGCGAGGCCTCTGTCGGGCTCCCGGCCGTCATCGAGGGGCTCGTTCTCGAGGGTTCCGAGGTCGAGGTCGCGCGCGCCGAGGCGGCGAGCCCGATCGTCCTCCGCATCGTCGGCGCGTGGCCTCACGGCTCGGCGTTCCGCTACGACCTCGAGTACACGGGCCTCGAGCCGGGCGAGTTCGACCTCGCGCGGTTTCTCCGGCGCGCCGACGGATCGGACGCGCAAGGGCTTCCCCCGATCCCGGTGACGATCCGCTCGGGATTGCCCGAGGGCGACGCGCGGCCGCACCCGCCCCGCCCCGGGGGGACGCTCTCGTTCGGAGGCTACCGCGCGCTCCTCGCCGCGGGCGCTTTCGTATGGGCCGCGGGCCTCGCCGCGATCGTCGTCCTCGGCCGGAAGCGGCGCCGCGCCGAGGAGCGCGAGGCGGGCCGGCCGAGGATGACGCTCGCCGACCGGCTCGAGCCCCTCGTAGAGCGGGCAATCGCGGGCGCGCTGACGCGGACCGAGCGCGCCGAGGTCGAGCTCCTCCTCGTCGAGTTCTGGCGGAAGCGCCTCGGGCTCGGCGACGTGCGCGCCGAGGAGACGTGGGCGCGGCTTCGCGAGCACGCCGAGGCGGGGCCACTCGTGCGCGGGCTCGAGGCGTGGCTCCACCGGCCCGAGCCGCCCGGATCGGTGGACGTCGCGCGGCTCCTCGAACCGTACCGCGACGTCCGGGCGGCGGCGCCGCGGGACGCGGAGCCCGGGGCGTCGGGCTGAGGAAGGGGGAGCCCGTGGAGACGATCCTGCACTTCCGCCACGCGCCGGTCCTCGTCCTCCTCGCCCTTCCCATCGCGCTCCTCGTCTGGACCTGGCGCCGCTCGGGCCGCGCGGTCGTCCTTCCCTTCGACCACGGGCGACGGGGCGGAGGCCGCGTGGCGCGGGCCGTCCTCGCCGCGGCGGAGTCGATTCCCGCGATCCTCCTCGCGGTCGCGGTCGTCATCGCCGCGGGGCCTCTCCGCTGGGACGAGCCGAAGTCGAAGCGGCTCCTCACCAACATCGAGTTCTGCGTGGACGTCTCCGGGAGCATGACGGCGGAGTTCGACGGCGGCGACCGCTACACGGCGTCGATGCAGGCGATCAACGACTTCCTCGACTACCGAGAGGGCGACGCGTTCGGGCTCACGTTCTTCGGGAACTCGGTCCTCCACTGGGTGCCGCTCACGAGCGACGTGTCGGCCTTCCGGTGCGCGCCTCCGTTCATGCGGCCCCAGAGCATCCCGTACTGGTTCAACGGGACCGAGATCGGGAAGGCCCTTCTCGCGTGCCGGAAGATCCTCGTCCAGCGCGAGGTCGGCGACCGGATGATCATCCTCGTCACCGACGGTTACAGCTCCGACCTCGGCGGCGGGACCGGCGACGAGATCGCCGCGCGGCTCAGGAACGACGGGATCACGGTCTACGTCGTCCACATCGCCGAGGAGCCCGCTCCCGACGAGATCGAGAAGATCGCGGCGGAGACGGGCGGCGACGTGTTCAAGCCGGGCGACGCCCTGGGGCTGAAGCGCGTCTTCGCCCACATCGACTCGCTTCGCGCGACCCGCCTCGAGAAGACGCGCGCCGAAGCGCTCGACGACTTCGCGCCCTGGTGCCGGGCCGGCATCGCGGCCGCCTCCCTCCTCCTTCTCGCCTTCTTCGGACTCCGGTACTCGCCGTGGTAGAGAACTTTCCGGTTGCCGCGATCCTCGCCGCGCTCGCCGCCCTCGTCGCGGGCGGCGCCGCCGAGGCGCTGCACGCGCGGCGGGTGCGCCGGATCGCGCCGCTCGCGTTCGGACCGCGGGAGCGTCCCGCGGCGTGGGCCCGCTCCGCGCCGGTCCTCCGAGCGGCGGCGCTCGCCGCCGTCGCGTTCGGCCTCGTGACGCTCCTCCTCATCCCGCCCGAAAAGGTCTCGCGCGCCGAGACGGCCGCCGGCGACTCGGGCGAGAAAAAGCACGTCCTCCTCGTCCTCGACGTCTCGCCCAGCATGAGGCTCGCCGACGCGGGGCCGAGCGGGGCCCAGAGCCGCCTTCAGCGGGCGCGCGACGTCATGGAGTCGTTCTTCGACCGCGTGCCGATCGAGACCTATCGCGTGAGCGTCGTCGCCGTCTACAACGGAGCGAAGCCGGTCGTCATCGACACGAAGGACTTCGAGGTCGTAAGGAACATCCTCGGCGATCTTCCGATGGAGTACGCCTTTCCGTCCGGGAAGACGACGCTCTTCGCCGGGATCGAGGAGGCGGCGCGGATCTCGAAGCCCTGGAACCCGAGGAGCACGACGCTCGTCCTCGTGAGCGACGGCGACACGGTGCCCGCGTCCGGAATGCCGCGCCTGCCCGCCTCGATCGCGAGCGTGCTCGTGATCGGAGTGGGCGACCCGAAGGTCGGCAAGTTCATCGACGGGCGGCACTCGCGGCAGGACGTCTCGACCTTGCGCCAGATCGCCGTGCGCCTCGGCGGCTCGTTTCACGACGGGAACGAGAAGCACGTCGCGACGAGCCTCGTCTCGAGCGCGTTCGACACGGGCGAGGGCGAGCCGTGGGTGAAGCTCGGGCTCCGCGAGTACGCCCTCATCGCCGCCCTTCTCGGCTCTCTCGTCCTCGCGCTCCTGCCGTTCCTCCTGCACTATTTCGGCACCGGATTCCGGCCGGGCGTTCCGGCGGAGCGGTGGCGGGCGGAATCGGCCGCTCCGGACCCCGTGGCGGGAGGCCGTTCCTCAAACCCCGGCCCGGCGGGTATCATCTCGTGAAGATCGTGGGCCAGCCCGCATCATTCATGACGCGGAGCTTTTCTGGACAGGTCCATGAGCGGGTCGCTCCGGCGAGCCTCCTTTTGGGAGCGCCGAGCGGTTTTCGCACGAATTGCGCTTCTTCGCCTTTGAGCTTCTGTGCTCGGGCGTTCCGCTCGACTCGGCCGCTGGCCGCGTGAATAATGCGGGCAAGAGCCGGGAAGAGACCGCGCACGAGACCGTCTCTCGAACGGGTGATGACCATGCGAAAGCTCCTCCTCGTCGTCTGGTGCCTTTTGCCGGCGGGCGCGCTCGCCTACCACTACGGGCCGGGCCAGGACGCGCTCCGGGTCGATCGCGCCGCAGACCTCGTCCGCACGGCCGCGGCCGCCGCGGACCGGGCGTGCGCCGTCGCCGCGGAATCGGGCGACGACGCCGCGCGACCGCACTGGGCCGAGGCCGAGAAGGCGTACGGCGAGGCGCTCGAGCTCCTGCCCGCGGGACGCCTGCACGAGATCCGCTCGGCCCGCCTCGAGCGGGCGAAGGCGCGCGTGTTCCTCCGCGAGCTCCCGGCCTCGAGGAGCGAGCTCGAGTCTCTCGTCGAGGAGATCGCCTCCGACCCGGGCGAAAGCGCGGCGCTCCTCGCCGGAGCCCGGAACGCGCTCGCGAACGCGCGCTACTACATGACATGGCTCCTCCGGCTCGAGGGCGCGACGCGCGAGGAGTGGGAGCCCGAGATCGAGGGCGCCCGCCAGACCTACAAGCTCCTCTGCGAGGAGTCCGCGGCGGCCGGCGACGAGGCGGGCGCGAAGGAGGCGCGGGAGAACCTCGAGGCGACGATCCGCCTCGCGCGTCTCGACCTCTCGGAGCTGCAGGGCCTTCCGCTTCCGAGCCAGTGAGAGGGCTGCGCCACGGGCCGCGGTCGCGGCCGAGGAAAGCGGGGCGGAAAGTCGAACGACGGTCCGAAGGACGCGCGCGGCGCGAGCTCCGGCCCGCCGCCCGACGGCACCGGTTCATGACGCGCGACGCGGCGGGAAGACGGGGCCGCGCCGCGTTTGTCGCGCTCCTCGCGCTCCTCCCGGCGGTCCTTGCGCGGGCCCAGAGCCGCGTCATCGTCGACGACGAGGGCGGGGTGGTCTTCTTCTCGGAGAGCGGCGAGGGCGTCGTCCCCGCGGTCGTTCAGCCAGGCCAGCCGGCCGGCCCTCCCGCGCCGCCCGGTTCCCGTCTCGATCGGCTCCGGAAGCTCGTGTTCGACCGCCGCCCGTCGGCGATTCTCAAGGCGTGGTCGACGCCCTTCCCCCCGCCCGAGCCCGCGGAAAAGGCGGCCGGGGCCGCCACGGACGGCGCCCCCCTCCACTCCGGGGATGCCGGCGAGCGCGCCGCGACCGCGGCGGAGGCCTCGGCGGACCCGAAGGCCGAAGCCGCGCCGCCCGCGGCCGGGGCCGCGCCGGAGCCGGCGGAGGCCGCCCCGTCCGAGGCCCACGCCGTCCCGGCCGAGGCCGAGACGGAAGGAGCGGCGTCAGCGGCGTCGGCGGCGAAGGCCGCGGAGGCGAAGAAGAAGGCTTCCGAGGCGGCGGAGAAGAAGGCCGCCGAGGCGAAGGCGCTGGAAAAGGAGATGGCCGCCTTCCAGCGCAGCGTGACGCTCGGGGACTGGGCGGGAGTGAAGGCGTATCTCGCAGGGCTCGAGAAGGAGGACGAGGCGAAGGCCGGCTACGAGCGGCTCCTCCAGTCGCTCCGCGAGGGCCCGCCCCGCGCCCAGTCCGACGGCTCCGCCGCCGCCTACGCCGAGAAGAATGCGTTCGTTCCCGAGGACGTGATCTCGCTCGCGGCGGCGTGCCGCGGCGAGCCCACGACCGCGCACCTGACGTCGCTCGGCGGGATCCTGAGGCAGGCGCTCGACGCGGGCCACGTTCTCGAGGCGTTCCTCGCGCGCCTCCGCGCGGGGCTCGAGGCGAGCGGCGGCGCCGCGCCGCCGCTGACCCGCCGGCAGGCGGCGCTCGTCCTCGCGGGCGCGAACGAGCTCGTCGCCGCGGGCGAGTTCCTGCCCGCGGCCGGCGAGGCGGAGAGCGCGAACGACCGCGAGGGCCTGAACCTCCTGTCGCGCCATTTCCTCGCCCGCTTCGAGAAGGAGCAGAAGACCGAGTGGCTCGAGCGCGCCTGGGGCGCCACCCAGTCCGCGCTCGCCGCGGGCGACGTCGGCCCCGAGGCGAAGGACGAAGCGCTGAAGCGCGCGGTCGAGATCGCGCCGCGCATCCGGAAGGAGTTCGGACAGACCTGGCTCGACGAGAGCTTCTCGACGCGGCCCGAGCGCGGGCGCGAGATCCTCGCCGCGATCGGCACGTCGGCGTCGCTCGCGCTCCCCGCGCAGCCGCGCGACGCGGACCTGCGCCTGAAGCTCCTCGAGCTGCAGACGACCGCCGCAGAGGCGCTCCTCCGCGCTGCGCCCGAACGCGCGGGCGAGTGGAGGGAGCCGCTCTCCCTCCTCGCGTCGAACTGGCTGAAGGAGGCCCGCTTCTCCTACCAGTTCGACGAGTCGACCACGCGCGGCCCGGGACTCAGGCGCGACGCGTACGGGAACTTCTTCTACTTCGACATGCAGAACGCGCGGCGAGACCCCCGGCAGCCGCTCGCGATCAACACCGGGAAGCTCCTCGACGTGAAGCCGAGCGACTGGTGGCTCGCCCTCCTCGACGACTCCCTCCGGCCGCAGTTCCGCATGACGTTCGCGAAGCTCCTCTTGAAGATCGGCGAGGAGCCGGAGGCGTTCCCCCACATCGAGGCGCTCGCATCCATCCATCCGGGCCCCGCGAAGGAGCTCGTCGACGAGTTCCTTCGGGTCTGGACGAAGAACCACGACTTGAACGCCGAGCGATCGCGCGCGAACCCGTACGTCTACGTCTACGGGTTCGAGCAGCGCTCGAACTCCATCCCGCTGACTCGTTCGAAGCAGGAGCGGAACCTCGCCGATCTCGCGCTCTGGGTGGGGCGGCTGAAGAGCCTCCCGGTCGAGCTCGACGAAAAGCTGCTCGCGACGGCGTTCGTCACCGCGCACAGCTCGGCCGAGGTCTACCGGCTCGAGAAGATCGAGGAAGTCTTCGGCCCGCTCGCGAAGATCGACCCCGGCACGCTCTCCGAGCTGATCGAGGGCATGCGGGCGAACCTCGCGAGCGTCTGGCGCGACCCCGCCGTGCAGAAGGACAAGAAGACGAACCGGAAGCCGCAGGACATCCAGAACGAGGTGCTCCGCGGCTACGCGCTCGCGCGCGCGACCGTCCACTCGGCGCTCCGCGACCGTCCGGACGATTGGCGCCTCCTTCTCGCCGCGGCGGCGCTCCGCCACGACGAGAACAACTTCCTCGGCGAGCTCAAGAAGAGCGCCGAGTTCGCGCCCAACCGCGCGGCGGCGCTCGAGGCGTTCCGGCGCGCGGCCGATCGCTACGCGGCCGCCGTGCCGGACCTCGCGCCCGAAAAGGAGACGACGAAGGCCTACGAGACGTGGTTCTACGCGGCGCTCGGAGCGAGCGAGCTCGCCGCGCTCTCGCACGAGCAGATCCTCGCCGAGGCCGAGATCCCGCTCATCCGCGAGGCGATCCTCGCGCTCCCGGGGCCGCGGGCCGAGCGGCACATGGGGATGTTCGCGAACTCGCTCTTCACCCGGATGGGAGCCGTCAATCCCGCCGTAAAGTTCCGCTACGTGCGCGCCGGCCTCGCGATCGCGGGCGACCACAAGCTCGCCCACGAGGCGCGGAAGGTCTTCGAGTACTACGAGGACCTCGTGACAGAGATCCGGCTCGACGCGCGGATCGACGGGAGCGACCGCGTCGGGAACGGCGCTCCATTCGGGCTCTTCGTCGACATCCGCCACACGCGCGAGATCGAGCGGGAATCGGGCGGCTTCGCGAAGTACCTCGTCAACCAGAACGCGAACACGGCCTTCTCCTGGAACTACGGGCGCCCGACGGAGGACTACCGCGAGAAGTTCGAGGAGGCGGCGCGCGCCGCCTTGAGCGAGCACTTCGACGTCCTTTCCGTCACTTTCAACAAGCCCGAGTCGCGCTCGAAGTCGCTGCCCGAGTACGGCTGGCGGGTGACGCCGTACGCCTATCTCCTCCTGAAGCCGAAGGGGCCGGAGGTTGACCGGATCCCGCCGCTCAAGCTCGATCTCGACTTCCTCGACACGTCGGGCTACGCGGTGATCCCCGTCCACTCGCCCCCGCTCCCGATCGTCGCGGCGGACCCGGGAGAGGCCCGCCCGTACGAGAACCTGAAGCTCACGCGGACTCTCGACGAGCGCCAGGCGAAGGACGGACGGCTCGTCCTCGAGGTGAAGGCCGCGGCGCGCGGCCTCGTGCCCGCGCTCGACGAGATCCTGAAGATCGAGCCCGAGGGGTTCGAGATCGTCTCGCGGGACGACGGCGGCGCGAGCGTCGTGGCGTTCGACGACGAGGCCGAGACGCGGGCGGTCGCGACGGAGCGGATCTTCACGCTGAAGCTCCGCGCGCGCGACGGGCTCCCCGAGCCGCCGCTCACGTTCACCTTCGGCGAGCCGCTCGTCGAGACCGCGGCGGACGAGCGCTTCCGCTACGTCGACGCCGACCTCGAGGCGGTCGGTCCCGTCGTGACGCTCGGCGAAAGGTACGGCGAGCCCAGCCGCGCGTGGCTCCTCTGGGCGGCGCCGATCGCGGCCGCGGCCGGCGCGCTCCTCTTCCTCGCGGTCCGGTGGTCGCGCCGGCGCGTCCCGGCGGCGATGTCGCGGTTCACGGTGCCGGAAGCGGTCTCTCCGTTCACGGTCATCGGGCTCCTCCGCGACATCGAGCGGAACGACGGCCTCGGTCCCGGCGATCGCGAGCGCCTCGCGGGAGAGATCGGCGCGCTCGAGAGGTACTACTTCGTCGAGGAGGACAAGGAACGTGGCGGAGGAGCGGCGCCGGACCTCGTCCGGATCGCCGAGGGCTGGGTGCGCCTCGCCTCGGGCCGGAGCTCGGGCGCGCGCCGCTGACCTCCGCGACGACCCGGCTCAAGCCCGAAGCGGCGGGGGCGCGGGCGGGACGATCGCGGCCGCCGAGCTTTCGTTCCACACGGACGCGGCCGGAGCCGGGAGTCTCGCCGAGGAGGAGCGGGTGTGAAGACGGCCGACCGCGCGCTCTCGTTCGCCGCCGCGCTCGCGGCGCTCGTCGCCGCCGGCTGCCGGACGGCCGAGCCGCGCCCGCCGAACATCCTCGTCGTGCTCGCCGATGACCACGCGAGCCACGCGATCTCGGCCTACGGATCGAGGATCGCTTCGACGCCGAACATCGACCGACTCGCCGCCGAAGGGGTGCGCTTCACGCGCTACGGAGTCGGCAACGCCATCTGCGCGCCGAGCCGCGCCACGATCCTCACGGGTCTCCACTCTCACCGGCATGGCGTGATCGACAACGCGGCGGTTTTCGACGGACGGCAGGCGACGTTTCCGAAGCTCCTCCGCGACGCGGGCTACGAGACGGCGCTCGTCGGCAAGTGGCACCTGAAGAGCGACCCGACCGGATTCGACCACTTCGAGATCCTGATCGACCAGGGTCCCTACTACAACCCGCCGATGAAGACGGCCGGCGGACGCCTCCGGGAGCACGAGGGCTACACGACCGACGTCATCACCGACCTCGCGCTCGACTGGCTCGAGAGAGGGCGCGACCGCGCGAAGCCGTTCCTCCTCCTCTACCAGCACAAGGCGCCGCACCGCGAGTGGCAGTCGGGACCTGACCACCTGTCGCTCTTCGACGGCGTCGAGATCGCGGAACCCGCGACCCTCTTCGACGACTGGCGGGGACGGTCGAGCGCCGCGAGCCGCCAGGAGATGACGATCGCGCGGCACCTGACGCCGCTCGATCTCAAGCTCACGCCGCCGCGGAACCTGACCCCGGGCCAGCTCGCCGCGTGGACGGCGGCCTACGGCCCGGAGAACGCGGCATTCGAGCGAGCGCGTCCCGAAGGCGACGACCTCGTGCGCTGGAAGTACCAGCGCTACATCAAGGACTACCTCCGCGCCGTGGCGTCGATCGACGACAACCTCGGCCGCGTCCTCGATTATCTCGACGAGAGCGGGCTCGCCGGCGACACCGTCGTCGTCTACACGTCCGACCAGGGCTTTTTCCTCGGCGACCACGGCTGGTACGACAAGCGCTGGATGTACGAGCCGTCGTTCCTCGCTCCGCTCGTCGTCCGATGGCCGGGCGTCGCGCGCCCGGGCGCGGTCGAGTCGCGGCTCGCGCAAAACGTCGATCTCGCGCCGACGTTCCTCGACATGGCGGGCGTCGCCGTCCCGCCCGGCGCCATGGACGGCCGGAGCCTCGTGCCGCTCCTCTCGGGAGAGAAGCCGGGAGCGGACTGGCGCCGCTCGCTCTACTACCACTACTACGAGTTTCCGGGCGTCCACTCCGTCGAGCGGCACCGCGGCGTCCGGACGGACGCGATGAAGCTCGTCCACTACTACCGCATCGGCGAGTGGGAGCTCTTCGATCTCGAGAAGGACCCGGACGAGATGCGGAGCGTCCACGCCGACCCGGCCTACGCGGAAGCGCTCCGCGGGATGAGGTCTGAGCTCGAGCGCCTGCGCGAACTGTACGGCGACACGGGCGAAGAAGAGGAGCGCGGCGCCCCCGGGACGCCGCGCCTCGACGCGCCGGATCGCCGGCCGTAGCGCGCTCGGATCCGACTCGCGCTTCACACGGGAGTTCGGCTTCGCGAGCGCGGCGAGCCGTTCGCTCGCGTCCGCGCGGAGCGCGCCGGCGCCCGACCGAAATCCGAGCTTGCTCCCATTTCGGGTTTGGGCGACACTGCTTTCGCTCTGGCGGCGTGGTCGGGGACGGCAAGGCGAACCCGGTCGCATGGATCGCGCGCGACGATGCCGAGTCGCCGGCGTGCGCCAACGGGAACGAGGAGACGAGGAGCCAATGAGAAGACAAACGTGGGCCGTTGCCGTGCTCGCGGGAGCGATTGCTCTCGGCGTCGCACCATCCGCCGCTTTCGGCCAGGACGCCGACGAGGGACCGAGACATCCCGACATCGGGAGCTTTCAGGACCTCGTCAACGGATTGAACGGCGGGCACGTCTCGATCCGGAGGGCCCGGCAGCTCGGCCTCTCCGTCTTCAGCACGCCGTTCAACACCTACGACGGAATGGGCGACGGCCCGTTCGATCTCGACGAGTGGCTCGAGAGCCCGCTCGCGTTCGGTCACCGGCCGACGCTCCAGGGGAACGGCCTCTCTCTCCGCGTCAACGGCCTCGACGCTCAGAGCTGCAACGAGTGCCACACGATCGTCAGCAATCGCGAGACGCCCCCGACCTTGGGCTTCGCGGGCGTGGGCGGGATCGTGCAGAACGCGATCATCGTCCCGTCGATGATCGACGTCGCCGACTCGGGCGACGACCGAACGAGCTTTGCTGCCGGCCACAACCCGGATCTCCCGCTCGCGGCCGACGGCAACGCCGACTACAACGGCCGCTACGCGAACCCGCCCTTCCTCTTCGGCGGCGGCGGAATCGAGCTCCTCGGGAAGGAGATGACGGCGGACCTGCAGCAGCACCTCGCCGTCGCGCGCAGCTCGCCGGCGGGCACGGTGGTGAGCCTCGACACGCACGGGGTCAACTTCGGATCGATCACCTCGCTCGGCGGCGGCGCCGTCGACCTCTCGGCCGTCGAGGGCGTCGGCTTCGAGAACCAGGCGGGGCACACGCCGGAGGAGATCCTCGTGGTGCGCCCGTTCGGCCGGAAGGGCGACGCCTTCTCCATGCGCGACTTCGACCGGGCCGCCATGCAGTTCCACTTCGGGATCCAGCCGGTCGAGGTCGTCGACCCCGCCGGCGCGGGCGGCGTCGACGAGGACGGGGACGGGGTGACCGAGGAGGTGACCGAGGCGGAGATGAGCGTCCTCCACATCTTCGACGTCACGAACCCGAAGCCCGTCGTCGACAAGCTCGGCCGGCAGGGCCGCCGCGGCTTCGAGACCTTTGAGGCGATCGGCTGCACGGATTGCCACGTCCCGGTGCTGCGGACGCGCACGCGGTTCGTCCCGCTCGCGCACCCGGAAGTTCCGCACGACCCGAATGCGAACGTCTACGCGCGGATCGACCTCACGAAGGAGGCCGGGTTCGACCGGGCGGGGAGCGGCGTCCTCGTGCCGTGCTTCGCGGACCTGAAGCGCCACAAGATGGGGCCGCGCCTCGCGGAGACGTTCGAGGCGGGCGTCGGCGCCGTCGCTCAAGACGAGTTCACGACGGCCCGCCTCTGGGGCGTCTCGGACACCGCCCCGTACCTCCACGACGGCCGCGCCACGACGCTCTACCAGGCGATCGAGTTCCACGGCGGCGAGGCAGAGGCGCAGCGCGACCGCTTCATCAACGACCTCACCGTCGACGAGCAGCGCGACGTCCTGGCGTTCCTCCGGAAGCTTAGGACTCCGGAAGGCGCGAACGAGGATCTCCTGCACGGCGGCGGCCGCCACTGAGAATCCCGCGCGGAGCGCCGGACGGACACGCGATCCGGCGCTTCGGCTCCCGGCCCGCCCCGTCATCGAGAGATGGTTCAGAGCCTGAGGCTCCTCGTCTCGGCCGCGCTCGGCGCCGGCCTCGCGATCGCCCCGGCGTCCTGCCGCACGGCCGTCCCTCGGGACGACGCCCCGCCCGCCGCCGAGGACGAGGGACCGGACTCGCCCGACGATCTCGCGGTCCTCTCGGGAGAATCGGCCGGGGCCGACGACGACGCGAGCCCCCGCCGCGGGAGCGATCCCGACCTCGTCCGCGCCGTCCGCGACGGCGACGCCGAGCGATCGGCGTCTCTCCTCCGAGCGGGCGCGGACCCCGACGAGCCGGGCGAGTTCGGCCGGACCGCGCTCATGCACGCTTCCGCGGCGGGGCGGGCCGACCTCGTCCGCCTCCTCCTCGACGCCGGCGCGGATCCCGCAGGATCCGACGGCTCGGGCAACACGGCGCTCTTTTTCCATCCCCCGGAGGACGACCCCGGAATCCTCGATCTCCTCGCGTCACGCGGGGCCGGCGTCCGCGCCGCGAACCGGGCCGGTGCCACTCCGCTCATGGGTGCGGCGCTCCGCGGCCACGAGAGGATCGCCGAGCGCCTCCTCTCTCTCGGGGCGGAGCCGGACGCGAGAACCGCCGCCGGGCGGACCGCGCTCGTGGAGGCGGTGCTGCACGACCGGCCAAGGGTCGCCGCGATCCTCTTGCGCGCCGGCGCTGAGCCGAATCCGGTCCTCACGAAGACGGGGGAGAGCCTACTTCACCTCGCGGCGCGGGACGGCCGGACCCGGGGAGTCCTCCTCCTCCTCGACGCCGGCGCGAACCCCGACGCGCCGCTTCGCCCACCCGGTCATCCGCCCGGCGAGACGCCGCTCCTTCCCGCCGTCCGAGCCGGACACCTCGAGACGGTCCGAGCGCTCCTCGATCGCGGAGCGGACGCGGGCCGGCCGGGCGCGGCCGGGCTCACCGCGCTGCAAGAGGCCGCGCGCGCGGGCCGTCTCGAGATGGCAACGCTCCTTCTCGATCGCGGGGCGGACGCCGACGCGACGGGCGACGACGACACGCGGAGCACCGCGCTCACGCTCGCGGCCATGGGGGGACACGCGCCGCTCGCGAGGCTCCTCCTCGGCCGCGGCGCACGCGTCGACGCGCGGAACCGCCAGCGGATCACCCCGCTCATGTTCGCGGCGTACCACGGGCATCTCGACGTGGCGCAGATCCTCCTCGACGCCGGCGCCGACGCCGGCGCCGAGAACCGCGACGGGAACACCGCGCTCGTCTTCGCGGTGATCCGCGACCACGGCGACGTGGCCCGGGCCCTCCTCGAGAAGGGCGCGAGTCCGGAGGCGAGGGCGCGCGTCCGGAGCCTGGGCGACGTCACGCCGCTCATGATCGCCGTGCTCCGCGGGCAAGAGGCGACCGCCGAGACGCTCCTCGCGCACGGCGCGGCCGTCGATTCCGCGTGCGATCTCGAGGACGGCGGCCGCGTGACGCCGCTCTGCGCCGCCGCGCGGCGGAACGACCTGGAGCTCGCTGCGCTTCTCCTCGATCACGGCGCCGACCGGTCGATCCGAGACCGCGACGGCCTGACGCCGCTCGAGCGGGCCCGTTCCGAAGACCGCTTCGAGATGGCAGCGCTTCTCGAATCGGCCCGGCCGACGAGGGAGCCGCGTCGAAAGAGATAGCCAGAATGGGGCGGCGAGAGCGCCTCGGCCGAGACGACGCCGCCCCCGGTCGCTTCTTCCGTCGAAGGACCGAGGGCGGCGAGGGAGTGGGCCCTGGAAGGCCGGTACTCTTTTTTTCTACTCGGGGCAGCGCAAGACGGCGATGCGGTGCGCGACGAAGACGACGCGGTCGCCCCGCTTCTGACGCTCGCCCGCGGCGGCGAAGCACGCGCCGACCGGGATGCGGCAGAAGTCGATCTCGACGTCGCGGCCCAGCGTGATCAGCGCGTCCCGGCGCGGGACGAGGATAATCTCGTGCCCGCGAACGCTGACGAGGGCCGCCCGGCGCTCGCAGCTGAGACGCAGCACCTGGCCGCGGATCCGAACGGAGCCGGTGAGCTCGGCGCGGGAGTTGTCGATGTTGATCTGCCGGGCGACCACGAGAACGCGGCCGGCCCGATGGCGCCTCGCGGCGCCGTGAACCTGGACGTGATCGCCGACGACGATGTCGTCGAACGCCGCCGGCGCGCCGTCCTCGGTGACGACCGTGGCCTCGCGCGCCTTCACGATGACGTCGAGCATGCGACCGCGCACCTCGACCTGCGTGAGGAACGCATCGCGCTCGTACGAGATGCGGAGCACGTCGCCCTCGAAGCGGACCTCGCGCGCAGCGGCGTCCGGGGCGGCCAGAACGAGGCCGAGTGCGGCGACGGCAAGAGCGGGAATGACCCTACCCAGCATGTGAGGGACCTCCATTGCATGCGGGACCGCCGAGCGGCGGTCCCGGACCTGCCCCGAGGACGCCCATCTTACCGGGCTTCCGGGGCGGAAGGAAGTGGAGGGTGTATGGGTGGGTGGATCCGCTTTTTCGACGCCGAGAGGACGAAGGAACGGCCGGGCCCCCCTTTTCTCCCTGAGAGGTCGAGGGGCCCGGCCGGAGGCGCGTCAGGGCAGGTTGACGTTGATGATGTGGTCGGACAGATAGAGGGTGTTCATGACGAGGGGCCCCGACGGTGTCCGGAGGCTGTTTCCCTGGTCGATGAACGTTAGGTCGAGGGGCGGTCCGAAGCCGGTGGACGTGAGCGAGTTCGCGCTGTAGCCGCCGATCGTCGTGACCCCGTAGAAGAACTCCTGCCGCGAGACCATCCGGCAGGAGTCGGCGAAGACGTATCCGCCGATGTTCCAGCGGACGAACTCGACTCCCGGATACGTCGTCGGATCGGTCCATCGGCCGATCGCTTTCGACACGAAGCTCTTGGGGAAGGCGCCTCCCGCGGTCGTCACCATCGAGCCGCATCCGCCGGTTGCGTCGAAGCGCGCCTGCGCGTACTGCGGATTCGGGCCGATCGGCCGGCACACGCAGAGATCCGCGACGTGCGTGACCTGACCCTGGACCAGACGCTCCTCGAAGTAGCACGCGCCGGCGAGCCCGCCCATGGGAAGGTCGAGGCGGCGCAGCGACTCCGTCACCATGATCCCGGCCTCGACCGGGCCCGTCGGCGAGATCACGAAGCTCGCGGAGGGGCCGAGCCAGGTGTAGGTCCGGTCCTTGTGGAAGTTCCCGGCGCGCGGGAACCCGGGAGCGTGCTGGATGCGGTCGCAGTCGTGGTTCAGCATCCAGGCGTTGGTCCAGCCCCCGGTGAGGCAGTTCTGCACCCAGTCGATGTAGCCCGTGACGTGAACGCGGTTGCCGTTCGCCGCCGCGCAGCTCGGCACGGGGCACGGGACCGGGCCCGCGGCCGCCGTGGGCCGGAGGTCGCCGTTCACGAGGAACCGCCAGACCTGGAGCCGCTGCGTCACTCCGTCGAACTCGAACCACGTGCGCGAGTACCAGAGGCGCAGGGGGGCCGAGTTCCAGAGCACGAGACCGCCGGCCTTGAGCTGAAGCCGCGCGAGGTAGACGCTGCAAAGGGGGCCCGCCGCCGACGCTGCCGGGGTCGGCGCCGTCCAGCACGCGTCGTAAGGGATGGTCGAGTTGACCGTGCAGTCGCGCCAGCAGATCTCCATCGAGGGCTGAGCGAACGCGGGGAAGGTCGGGAGGTTTGCGAGCGTGGGCATGCAACACGGCCCGCCGTCCAGGTTGTCCGGCATGGGACATTGGGCGTGGGATGACGCTGCCATCGAGACGACGGCGGCGGCGCAGAAGGCGAGTCTCGTCCAGAATCGTCGCATCACCGGCATGCTCCTCGTCGGTTGCGGGAAGGCGATCAGGCGGCTCGCGGGGGTGAGGCGCGAACACGTGTCGGCCGTGGCTCGTCGCCCGGAATCTCCTTCCGCCGGCGCGACCACTCGGTTGAACTGAGCACGACCCAATGAGCTTCCCAAGCCAAGTTCCATCAGTAGAGACGCGAGCACGGCTCGCGTCAATTCGGAGTCTTCTTGAATCCGTGAACGTCGCGCGGCCTCCGCCGTTTTCGACGGGGCCGCGCGATAGAGCCGATCAAACCGGAATCGTCACGGAATATTGATGTTCACGATGTGATCCGAGACGTAGTCGACGTTCATCAGGATCGCTCCGGCCGCGTTCCTGAGGCTGTTGCCCTGGTCGATGAACGTGGTCGGAAGCGGACCGCCGATGCCCCCCGCGTTGATCTGGAACGCGTCGTAGCCGCGGAACGTGCTGACGCCGTAGAACACTTCCTTCCGGGTCGCACCGGTGCACGCGTCGAGGAAGCTGTAGCCGGAGATGTTCCAGCGCAGGTGCTCGGGGCCGGGGAACCGGGTGGGATCGGTCCAGAACCCGATCGACTTCGAAACGAAGACCTTCGGGAACGGACCGCCCGTCGTGGAGAATCGCGTGCCGCACGCGCCGAAGGCGTCGAGCCGGCTCAGGAAGTACTGGAACGGCCCGGCGGCGACGGGACGGCAGACGCAGACCTCCCGGAACGTTTGGATGAAGCCGTCGATCAGCCGCTCTTCGAAGTAGCAGGCGCCTGCGAGGCCGCCGCCGGGAAGGTCGAGCCGGCGCACCGCCTCGAAGAACACGGGGCCCGTCTCGTTCGGGCCCAGGGGAGTGACGACGAATCCCGGAGAGGGGCCGACCCACGTGTACGTCCGGTCGCGGTGGAACGAGCCCGCCACCGTCGCACGCGGGAAGCCGGGCGCGTGATCGATGCGGTCGCACTCATGGTTCAGCATCCACGCCATGAAGAAGCGGCCGTTCAGGCAGTCGAGGGCGTAGTCGATGTAGCCCGTCGTGTGGACGCGGTTGCCGAACGCCGCGGCGCAGTTCGGCACGGGGCACGGCACGCCGCCCGCGGCGGCGCTCGGGCGGAGGTCGCCGTTCACGAGGAAGCGCCAGACCTGGAGGCGCTGATTGGCTCCGTCGGACTCGAACCACGTTCGCGAGTACCAGAGCCTCATCGGGCCCGAGCTCCAGAGAACGCCGCCGGCCGGGTCCTTGAGCTGGAGCCGCGAGAGGAAGACGCTGCAGAGCGGCCCGGCCGCCGTCGCCGCCGGTGTCGGCGCCGACCAGCACGCCGCGTAATTGATGATGTTGTCGGGATTGCAGTCCTTCCAGCAGATCTCGATCGACGGAACCGTGAAGTCCGGGAACATCGGGAGAACGGCGTTCGTTATGGCGCAACACGGCCCGCCGTCCAGGTTGTCGGGCATTGGACACTGGGCGTCGGCACGGGCCGCGAGCACGAAGAGCGCGGCGAGAGGCAGGAGAAGGCGGGAGAGTCTGGACAACTGTGAACGCATTGCCGATACACTCCTTCGCGTCAGCATTTGGCGGACGCTTTGAATGGACGGAGAGCGCTTCGGCGGCTCCCAGGGGTGAAGCGCGAACACTCGTCGCTCGCGTCGTGCCGCGCGATATCCCCGCGCGCGACAGCGACGTCAGGGGTGAGCCCGGACCGATGAGCTTCCTGTACTCCTCCCTATTTCATTCGCGATCGGCATCGTCGTCAACAGCGGCGAAGACGACCAAGGGATTTCCCGTAGTGCGCCAACGGGCCCTCGGTTGATGGAAGCTATTATTCGATAACAATTTGTGGGATTCGGAAGCCCGCAAGGGGGCGCGGGCCGCTCTGCCGTGCGGCGTCGATCAGCCGCGGCACTTCCACGCCGAGGCCGTGCGCTCTGCGCCGCGCGCCGCGAGACCGGGAGCGACGGCGGCGCCGCCTTGGTCCCGGCCCGGGCGCCGTTCCTTCCTCAGATCCTCCGATCGTTCGATCGTGCGGATTCTCGTCCAGCATCGACCGCGGCGGGGAAAGAGACGCTTGACTCGAGAACCGAAAGGAGGGCTTCATGCGTTCTCTTCGCCCGGTCGTCTTCGCCTTGGTCGCCGCCGCCGTCCTTCTCGCCGAAGGGCCGTCCGTGGCCCTGGCTCAGGGACGCACCGAGTACTTCAACGTGGAAAGCCCGCAGGTCGAGCCGATCGCGGTCATCGTCCTCGACGGCAAGCGGTTCATCCTTGCCGCCAACACGCCGAACAACACGCTCGAGATCCTGAGCACGGACGAGACGCTGCCGCCGGCGGCGCGCATCCTGAAGACCGTGCGCGTCGGGCTCGAGCCGGTCTCGGTGGCCTTCAACCCGGTCAACCGCAGGGCCTACACGGCCAATTTCCTCGGCGACTCGATCTCGGTCGTGGCGCTCGGAACCAACGGATCGGGCGTCACCGCGACGCTCGTCATGACGAAGTTCGTCGGCGACGAGCCGATGGACATCGCGTTCTCGAACGACGGCCAGAGCCTCTTCGTCACTCACAACACGCTCGGGACGTTCGGCTGGCGCAACGCGACGACGCTCGATCCGGTCGCGCCGATCCCTCCGATCACCGACATGTCGCAGATCGACCTCGTGGCCTCGGGTCCCTTTTCGCCGATCGCGATCAAGGAGCCGAGAACCGCGGTCGTCGACGCGAACCGCCTCTTCGTCCTCGGATTCAAGGGAGGAAGCGATCCGGCGGTCTACGACTTCGACGTGTACGTCCGCGATCTCTCGTCGCAGATGGTGAGCACGATCGCGGGACTCGGGTCGACGAACTTCAACATGGCCTTCGCCGCGAACGGCGATCTCTGGGTCGTCGGAGGGGAGGCGCAGAACGCCGGGAACGTGACCGAGCCCGAAGTGGCGGCGGAGCCGACCGGGTTCGTGAAGAGCACGCTCTATCTCCTGCCCGCCTCGGGCTCGTCGTTCGGCCCGCCGGTGCGCCGCGACCTGAACGACGTCGACGGCAACGAGACGCCCGTCGGCCTCGGGCGCGCCCTGGCGCAGCCGACCGGCGTCGCCGTCTTCGAGCCGCCGGCCGGAGCGAAAAAGGTCTTCGTCGCGGCGTTCGGCAGCGACCGCGTGGCCGCGATCACTCCGTCGCCGCTCTCGAGCCCGTACGGCTGGCCCCTCACGCCGATCGTCATCAAGACCGCTCCGAGTTCGACGAACCCCGCCGCAGGGCCGCGGGCGCTCGCGGTCAAGTACGCGGATTCCGGCGATCCCGCCGACCCTGGGCATCGCGTCTACGTGATGAACCGGCTCGACAACTCGATCGCGATCGTCGATCCGGTTTCCGAGTCGTTCGTCGAGTCGATCCCGCTGTCGAACGACCCGACGCCCGACTACGTCCGCGCGGGCCGCGTCTTCCTCTACGGCGCGAAGTTCTCCGGCAACGGCTTCGTCTCGTGCGCGAGCTGCCACATGGACGGGCGCACCGACTCGCTCCTCTGGCGCCTCGGAACGCCGGCCGTTCCGCCGGCGCCGTTTCCGCAGGGATTCGCCGACGGCGTGGCGCCGCAGGTGACCTTTCTCGCCGACAAGGGCCCGATGATCACCCAGTCCCTGCAAGGGCTCGTCAACACCGAGGTCGAACCGTCGATCCAGGGATACTTCACGAATGCGCCATACCACTGGCGCGGCGACCGCGCCGACTTCACCGAGTTCAACGGCGCGTTCGTGGGACTTCTCGGCGGCGCGGACGTGGGGGGAGGGAACGGCCTCGAGCCGGCGGAGATGATCGCGTTCCGGACGTTCATCGACTCGATCCACTACCCGCCGAACCCCTATCAGCTGGAGACGCGCGTCTTCAGCGGAACCCTCGGCGATCCGGACGACGAGGCCACCGGGTCGGGCGCGCTCCGCGGCCTGAAGCTCTTCCACACGCACCCCCTCGCGATCTGCTCGGGGCGCTCGTGCATCCAATGCCACTGGCTTCCCGAGGGCAGCAACAACCGGGGCACGGTGAAGGGCGTGCAGGTGATCGAGTCGGCGGCGATGCGCGGGCTCGTCCAGCGAGAGGCCCGTCTCGACAAGGCCGCCGGCGCGCCGAGCAACGTCGTCACAGCCGAGTTCGGCCTCATCCACGACGGGGTCGTGCCGTCGCTCAACGCGTTCATCAACAGGTTCAATCTCGATTTCCAGAGCGTTTCCGGCGGCCTTCTCGCCGTGAAGGAGTTCGCTCGCCAGTTCGACTTCACGGTTGCACCGATCGTCGGCCGGCCGCAGACGGTCGATCGGGACAACAAGGGGGCGCCGGCGACGACCGCTGCGCTCGATCTCTTCGAGTCGCAGGCGTCGGTCGCCAATTCCGGTGTGGCGGTCCACTCGCGGATCGCGGGCCAGGAGAAGGGGTACTTCTTCGACCTGACGGCGAGCCCCGCCGCCTACCGGCTCGAGGGCTCGAGCCCGCCCGTCTGGATCGATCGCGCCGCGCTCCTCGCGCAGGTCACGGGGCTCCGCGACCGACTCGTCTTCATCGCCACGCCGCTCGGGAGCGAGCGTCGCGCGGCCTCGGTCGGCGGCACGAGCACGCCCGTCGCGGGGTTCGCTCCCTCGGGCCTCGAGCTCCGGCCGGCGGTGACGAACACGGCGTTCGCGGACATCCCGAGCCTCACGAAGAACTGGGACCCGAACGACCCGGTGCCCGGCCACGGATTCTCCTGGGCGAATTCGAACGTCGATTCTCCCCCCTCCGTGAAGTCGATCCGCTTCCTGCAGCACGGGCTGATCGTCGACGGCGGCGGGCTCTACGGCGTCACCGCGCTCCGGCACGAGGCGCCGCGCCGTCTCGCGGTCGCGGGGTTCGGCATCGAGCCCGGCGCGGTCTTGAAGCTCCACGTCCCGAACAGCGCGACGCCGCCGAACCCCCTCGGCCCGCTCGGCCAGATCCGGACGATCGAGTTCGCTCTGCCGGTCCATCCGACCGCGTCGACGCTCCCGGACGGACGGCGCGTGTGGCAGACCGCGGCCGAGATCGACCCGCTCGTCCTCTACACGTTCATGCTCGGAGGGCCTCTGGCGCGGGGCGTGCCGGCCACGCTCGATCCGCTGACGGTGGTCGGCGCGCTCGAGCCGCCCGCGGCGGGCACGTACGATCCGCACGGCTCCAACTGGCACTACGTGATCGTCGAGAACCCCGGTCCCGTCCCGGGGGACGGCGGGTGGCAGCGGCTCCTCGTCGAGTGAGTAGAGTCTTCGACCCCGGTGTAAATGGGTCGCAGACGCTTCTTTATCTTGCGAAGAAGCTGGAGCCTTTCCACGGCCAGCGATGATCCCTGTCGGGCGTCGCGTGCGGGCGCGACGTCCGAGTGCGGTTGCTGCCGGCCGGCGTCAGGGAGATCGGGAAGCGCGGGGATAGCGCGGAGAGTAAGTCCCGCGCCGTCGAGCCGGGGCGAGCCGCCTGTGCGGCGCCGTCAGCGCGACGCGGCGGGCGTAGGACGGTTTTCCGGCGCCTCGAGAGCGGCCGCGATCGCGCGGGCGGCGGCGGCGACGGCTTCGGGGCGCCAGTGGCCCTCGGCGAAATAGAGCCGCTCGCCACGCTCGATCCGCTCGCGGAACTCGTCGGAGAAGTCGACGAGCGCAATGCCGGCCTCGGCGCACGCCCGGGCGAGGTCCGCCTGCGGGCGGCCGACGTCGAAGGCCGCGGGATCGAGCCGCGCCGATCGCAAGGCGCTCTCGAAGAGGGCGGCGTCCACCTGCACCTTCGCGGGGACGGAGCAGGCGAGGAAGCGCGCTCCGAGCGCCGACGCGCGCTCGGCGATCGCGCGGAGAGCGAACGCCGTCGCCTCGATCGCGAGGCGCACCTCGGCGTCGGGCTCGTGCTCGAGCGAGCGCACGAGCATCGAGTTCGAAGGGGCTCCTCGAGGCGCCTCGCCGCGGCTCGCTGCGAACCGGGCGATCCGGTCGAAGAGGAGGCGGCCGAGGCGCGAACGGCTCTCGATGCCATTCCGGAGCCTCGAACGCTTCGGCGCCCCCACGATGACCTCGCGCCCGCTCTCCTCGAGCGCGGCGGCGCCGTCGAAGAGGCTCTCGCCGCCCGGGAACCGCGCCGAAAACCAGGCCCGATCGTGCTCCCGGGCGTGGCGGCGGAGAAACGCGAGGTTCTCCCCGAGGTCGTTGCCCACGTAGATCTGCGCGATCACGAGGGAGGGCGCGGCGTAAGCGCTCGCCACGCGATCGAGAAGGATCGCCTGGTCGAACGTGCCGAAACCGGCGACGCCCGCGTTGACAACGCGCGGAGCGACCGACAGCGCCTCGAGCCGCCCCGCCAAGGTCTCGCCGCCTTGAAGCCCGAGGCCGAGCCCGAACGAGTCGCCGAGGACGATCGCCGGCTCCTCGCACGGCTCCGGCTCGCGGTCGCGGAGCCCGAGCGAGTTCGTCTCGATCAGGACTCCTCCCAGCTCGGGGTGCACGAGGCGTCCGCGGAATCGGGGGCGCATCCGCCAGAACGTTTCGGGATCGGGCTCGTGGAGCGTCGCGCCGCTCCCGTCCAGCGCCTCGACCTCGTACCAGTCCTGGAGCGCGGCGGGGACGACCCAGGCCTCGAGCGCGAGGAGCGAGCCAAAGAAGACGAGCCCGCTCACGGCGAGGCGCGCGATCCACCGTGCGGCGAGGGCGGCGGCGCCGCCTCGGCCGGCGACCGCTCCGGCCGCGAGAGAAGCGGCGATCGCCCCTGCGCAGACGAGCGAGCCCGCCGCGAGGATCTCGACGGCGTCGCCCGTCGGCTCGGCTCGCACGGTCCGAGCGAGCTCGAAGCCCGCCATCGCAAGCGCGCAGG
>Ga0187892_10000871_pt1 | contig 75146 bp, 61 predicted proteins | sample MA1701073metaG_FD_139345 | JGI IMG/M metagenome (GOLD analysis project Ga0187892, IMG submission 139345) | Bio-ooze microbial communities from a basaltic lava cave in the Kipuka Kanohina Cave System on the Island of Hawaii, USA - MA170107-3 metaG ...
CAGGGCTGTGCCGCAAATGACATTGCGCCGGAACTCTCACGCTGTCAGTCCATTACCCCGTCGCGACGCGCTTCTTGTTCCTAATCCCGCCGTCACACCACACCGGCCAACAGGCCGGTGCGGGGCGCTACTGCCGTCGCGTGCGGTCAATCGCTTTCGGGCGTTCCACGATCGTGGGTGTCACGTCGTATGGCTGGCCGGCACGAATACCTCGCAGGCGCACGGGCCGACCGGGTGGCATCGCCGCCACGCGTGCGAGTGCCTCCTGCGCGCTCGTCACCGGTGCTTCATCGATGTGAGTGATCGCATCGCCCGGTCGCACACCGGCCTGGAACGCCGGACTGTTCACGTAGAGGTTCATCACGACGACGCTGGTGCCCGCTGGCAGGCGCAACGCGCGCGCCTGCTGCGGCGAAATGTTCTCGGGGACGATGCCGAGCCAGCCGCGGATCACGCGACCGTTGCGCAGTATTTCTTCGAGCACGCCGCGCACGAGGTTGACGGGAATCGCGAAGCCGATGCCCTCGATGCCGGCACTGCGCGAGAAGACCGCCGTGTTGATGCCGACCAGCGCGCCGTCCGTATTGACCAGCGCGCCGCCGGAGTTGCCGACGTTGATCGCGGCGTCGGTCTGGATGAAATCCTCGAACGTCGCCACGTCGAGCTGACCGCGACCCTTCGCGCTCACGATCCCGTGCGTCACTGTCTGGCTGAGCCCCACCGGATTGCCGATCGCCAGCACCACGTCCCCCACCTGCAGCGTGTCCGATCGGCCGAGCGGCATGGTGGGCAGGTCGTCGAGGTCGATCTTCAGGATGGCGAGATCCGTATCCGGGTCGCTGCCCACGATGCGCGCCGGCGCTTCGCGGTTGTCCGCCAGTTGCACCGCGATCGTCTCGGCCGCCTGCACCACGTGGTAGTTGGTGACGATGTGTCCCTGCGTGTCGATGATCACGCCCGAACCGAGGCTGTTCTCGACGCGCTGGCGATACCGAGGCCAGTTCTCCCCGAACAGGCCCTCCAGTTGCGGGGGCAGCGTCGGCGTGCGGACCACCCGCCGCGTCGAAACGTTCACGACCGCGGCGGCGCTGCGTGCCACGGCGGGTGCATAAGTCGGAGTGCCGGGTCCGTTGATCGCAAGCGGCACGATGGGCGCGGTGGCGGTGGGAGTGCTGGCGGTAACCGGTGCGGGGGCTGGCGGACGACGGAGCAGCTCGGGCTTCCAGAGGATCACGACGAAGGCGAGCGCCAGCCCCACCACGGTGAATCGCACCAGGAAACCGAGCACATTCTTGAGTGCAGCCATCGCAGACCAAGCCTCGCCGCGGGCCGTTGTGCCCGCCATTCCTCGCCCACGAGGCCAGGGCGCGCGCGGGAGCGGTTATCGATTTGTGTATAATGCGCCGCTTCCTGTGGAATCGAAACCCATCGAGCGATGCGCACGCCAATTCGCGGACCACATGCGAACCGTGCGGACCATTTGGACAATGACGCGAACAGTGCGCGCCTGCCGGCACGGGGTGGCAGCGAGTGACGAGGAGACTGGATGAGCGAGGTTGACGAGGGGCGACGCAAATTCCTGACCGCGGCCACGATCGCCACGGGTGCCGTGGGAGCCGCCTTCGCCGCGGTTCCGTTCGTCGCGTCCTGGGCGCCCAGCGCGCGCGCCAAAGCCCTGGGTGCACCGGTTGAAGTCGACGTGAGCACGCTCGAGCCGGGCGGCATGCTGACGGTGCAATGGCGCAAGCAGCCGGTGTGGATCGTCCGCCGCACGCGCGACATGCTCGAGCGCCTGCCAGCCCTTGACGACACCCTCAAGGATCCGGCGTCCGAGAGCTCGGACCAGCCGTCGTACGCGAAGAACGAATATCGCTCTCGCAAGCCGGAGTTGCTGGTGCTGGTTGGCACCTGCACGCACCTCGGCTGCCTGCCGAAGCAGCGCTTCCAGGTCGGTGTGGGCGAGGGCGGTGCCAACTGGCCGGGTGGATTCTTCTGCGTCTGCCACGGCTCGAAGTTCGACCTGGCCGGACGCGTGTTCGACGGTTCGCCCGCCGCCGCCAACCTGCGCGTGCCGCCTTACGCTTTCGTCAGTGACGCACTCATCCTGGTCGGCGCCGACGAGGCGCAGACGGGAGCTGCATGATGGCTTCCTCCACTGAAGCAGCTGCCAACGCCGCGGCGGAATCGTCGGTCGCCGGCCGCGGTCCTTTCTACAGTTGGCTCAACCAGCGTTTTCCGATCGACCTGTTCGTTCGCTCGCAGCTCACCGAGTACTACGCGCCCAAGAATTTCAACTTCTGGTACTACTTCGGCGTGCTGTCGCTGGTGGTGCTGGTGCTGCAGATCGTCACCGGCATCTTCCTGACGATGAACTACAAGCCGTCCGAGGCTGAAGCCTTCGGCTCGGTCGAGTACATCATGCGCGATGTCTCGTGGGGCTGGCTCATCCGCTACCTGCACTCGACAGGCGCGTCGGCGTTCTTCGTCGTTATCTATCTGCACATGTACCGCGCGCTCCTGTACGGATCGTTCAAGACCCCGCGCGAGCTGGTGTGGATTTTCGGCATGCTCATCTATGCCGCGCTGATGGCGGAGGCATTCTTCGGCTACGTGCTGCCGTGGGGCAACATGTCGTTCTGGGGCGCGCAGGTGATCGTCTCGCTGTTCGGCGCGATTCCCGGCATCGGTGAAGGCCTGGTCGAATGGATTCGCGGCGACTACAGCATTTCCGACATCACGCTCAACCGTTTCTTCGCGCTGCACGTCGTTGCGCTGCCGCTGGTCCTGCTGCTGCTGGTGGTGTGTCACCTCGTCGCTCTGCGCGAAGTCGGCTCCAACAACCCGGACGGCATCGAGATCAAGAAGCTCACGGACGCACGCGGCAAACCGCTCGACGGCATCCCGTTCCACCCGTACTACACGTACAAGGACCTGGTCGGCGTCGGCATCTTCTTCATTATCTTCGCGGGCATCGTGTTCTTCGCGCCCACGTTCGGGGGGCTGTTCCTCGAGCCGCCGAATTTCGAGCCCGCCAATGCGCTGAACACGCCCGAGCACATCGCGCCGGTGTGGTACTTCACGCCGTACTACGCAATCCTGCGCGCGGTGCCGGACAAACTGACCGGCGCGGCACTGATGGCGCTCGCGGTACTGATCTTCTTCTTCCTGCCCTGGCTCGATCGCAGCAAGGTGAAATCGATCCGCTACCGCGGCTGGCTGTACAAATCGTTCCTCGCCGCATTCACGGTGAGTTTCATCATGCTCGGCTACCTCGGGCTGCTGCCGGCCGAAGGCACCTACGTCGTGCTGGCGCGCATCTTCATGGTCATCTACTTCGCGTTTTTCCTGCTCATGCCGATCTATACGAAGCTCGACAAGACCAAGCCAGTGCCTGAGCGGGTGACATCCCATGGGTAAGGCACTCAGGCACGGCGTCATTGTCGTCGTTTTGGGCGCCGCGCTGACGCTCGCGTTCGGTACCGTCGTCGCCAAGCAGGGCGCCGGGGCGTGGCGCGAGCAGATGCAGGCGAACAACGACATCAACAGCACTGCGTCGCTGCAGCGGGGCGCTCGCAACTTCGTCAACTACTGCCTCGGTTGTCACTCGCTGCAGTACATGCGCTACAGCCGCGTGGCGGAAGACCTCCACATCCCCGAGGACCAGCTCGAAGCCAACCTGATGTTCACCGGCGACCGCCCTCATGACGCGATCATGAGCGCGATGCCCGCGAAGGATGCCGAGCAATGGTTCGGCCGTCCGCCGCCCGACCTGACGCTGACCGCGCGTGCCAGGGGCACGGATTACCTCTACCAGTTCCTGAAGACCTTCTACGTCGACGAGAGCCGGGCGAGCACGACGGGCGTGAACAATCTCGCCCTCGAGAACGCGGCCATGCCGCACGTGCTCGCGGATCTCCAGGGCCTGCAGCGAGCGGTGTTCAACGTCGAGCGGGCCGAGGATGGCACGCAGGTGAAAGTGTTCGAGAAATTCGAGCAGGTGACGCCCGGGCGGATTTCGCCCGAGGAATACGACGAATTCGTGCGCGACACCGTCAACTTCCTCGACTACGCCAGCGAGCCGGCGCAGCTCAGGCGCGTCTCGCTGGGCATCTGGGTGATCGCATTCCTGCTCGTGTTCACGGGGTTTGCGTACGCGTTGAAGAAAGAGATCTGGAAGGACGTCCACTGAATACGGGCCGGACACGCCGTGATCTGCCCGCAGGCTGGGAGATGACAATGGTGTCCAGTCGCCGTTCGGTGATGACGCTGTTCTCCTCAGCGCAGGATGCGCACAGCCATCGCACGCGCCTGGTTCTCGCCGAGAAGGGCATCAACATCGACATCGTGAATGTCGAGCCGGGCGCGCTGCCCGAGGACCTGCTCGACCTGAACCCGTACCACAGCGTTCCAACGCTGGTGGACCGTGACCTGGTGCTCTACGACTCCCGCGTCATCATCGAGTACCTCGACGAGCGTTTCCCGCATCCGCCGCTCATGCCGGTCGATCCGGTGACGCGCGCGCAGTTCCGTCTCGCGCTCTATCGCATCGAGCGCGACTGGTACGGGCTGACGCAGCAGATCGAGGCGGAGATGGACAAGAAACAGCAGGTGCGGCTCAAGAAGATCCTGCGCGACAGCATTCTTGCCAGCAGCGACGTGTTCAAGGCGAAGCCGTTCTTTCTCAGTGACGAGTTCTCGCTGGTGGACGCGAGCATCGCCCCGATCCTGTGGCGCTTGCCCGCGTTCGGCATCGATTTGCCGCCACCGGCGCAGGCTATCAGCAAGTACGCGAATCACCTCTTCTCGCGCACGTCGTTCCGTGACAGCCTGTCCGATGCGGAACAGGAAATGCGCCTGCCCTAGTCAATGGACTGGGTCAACGGCGCACGAGCGACGCAGCTGCACCCGGAGGCACTGCGAGATGACAGTCGAACGCCCGATTTCGAGAAGGCCGTACCTGCTGCGTGCGATGCACGAGTGGATCACGGATAACGACCAGACGCCGCACGTCGTCGTCGACGCGGAAATGGCCGGCGTGGACGTGCCGCGGCAGTACGTCAAGGACGGCAAGATCATCCTCAACGTCAGCCACGGTGCCACGCAGGCGCTGCAACTCGGCAACGAGTGGCTGGAATTCTCGGCGCGCTTCAGCGGCGTCACGCGCCTGGTGCGCGTGCCGATCCGGGCAGTGCTCGGCGTCTACGCGCGCGAGACGGGCCAGGGCATGATTTTCAGCGACAACGATGCAACGCCGGAGCCGCCGGGCAAGCCCACGCCACCGAGCGGTGACGACCGCCGCGGTCACCTGAAAGTCGTCAAGTAGCGTCGAACGCGCCACGGATCCATTGCACGCCGGCTGTTGTCGGCACCGCATCGTCGAAAGCGATCACGTCGAAGCGAATCGGGTAGGAACGCAGTTCCCGATGCGTCATCAGCAGGTGTTGTGTCGCACGCACGATGCGACGCCGCTTCGACCAGTTGATGCTTTCGCAGGCATTGCCGAAGCGACTGGCGGAGCGCAGGCGCACCTCGACAATCACCAGCACGTTGCCGTCGAGGCACACGAGGTCGAGCTCGCCGAGCCTGCAGCGGTAATTCGCACAAACGAGGCTGAGACCGCGCGCGCTGAGATGCTCGCGTGCGATCGATTCTGCCGTCGTCCCCAGCGCCTGCCGGTCCATGGCGAGCGATTCGGTGGCAGCTACTGGGCGGACGGTGGCGGCGTGGGCTGGATTGCAAGCACGCGCGGGCGACCCTCGCGGATCTGCGCCCAGTCGAGGTCGCGCCGGATGCGGCCCTGCTCGTCGAGCGAGAGCCGGCCTGTCATGCCGCTCACGCCCATCTCCGTGGATACGCGTCGCGCGCGCAGGACGGGAATGAGGCGGTAGGCATCGAAGCCAAACGCGTACAAGCGGCCGCGCCGCGTCGCGCGCGCCGGCCACGCGGAGCGAATGGTGTCGCGCAGCTGGCCGGAGACGGGATCGAGCGAGATCATCCACGGCATGTCCGGGAACACGATGCCGTCGAGGTCCACGTTCGCGACTTCGTCCGGTTCGAAGGCATCCGAAGTCATGTACGTCGGAATGTTGCCGGCGTAATGGAATCGCAGTTGCGGACGGATGAGCCGGCCGTGCGAAGGCTGTGCGGCGACAAAAATGAAATCGAGGTCGCCGCGCCGCCGCGGCTCGAACTCGAGCTTCACACCCAGGGTGCTGCTGAGACGTGCGTAGCGCTCGCGACTGTCGGAAAGGCGCAGCAACTGCTGAATGACACCGGTGTAGTCGCTCTCCGCGGGTTCGTACGTGCCGCTCGCAATCACGCTACCGCCGAGCGTCCCGAGCTCTTCCTGGAATGCGGCGAGCACGCGCGAGCCCCACTCGCCATTGGGAACGAGCACGACGCCGCGCGGCTGCGCATCCGCGATCACGCGCCGCGCGACCTGGCGTGCTTCGTCTTCGGGGTGCAGCGCGAACTGGAAAAATCCCGGCGGCGCGCTGCGTCCGTCGGTGAGGAAATTCAGCGCGAGTACCGGCAGGCGGCCCTCGGCAATGTCCGCGGTGGCGTTGACCTCGTCCTTCGTGAGCGGCCCAACGACGAACTGCGCGCCGTCTTCCACCGCGCGCAGATATGCGCTGGCGGGTTCCTGGCTCGCGACGTCGTAGATGCGAATCCGCGGCCGCTGCGCCGGATCCTGCTGAAAGTATGCAGACAGGAAACCGTCGCGCACCGCCATCGCTGCGGCCTGCTGCCGGCCGCTCAGCGGCAGCAACAACGCGACGTCCGTCGGATACTCGAGTGCGAGCGCATTCTCGCGCAGCAACTGCTCGAGGACGCCGCTGTTCGCGGGATGCTGTGGATAGCGGGCGCGCCACTTGTGCACGTTGTCACGCGCCGCGAACGGGTTGCGATCCAGCTCGATGAGAACCGAGCCGAGGTCGAGCCAGCCGGCCAGCAGCGGATCGGCACCCCGCGGCGGCGCCAGTGAAATGCCCTGCGCGGCTGCGGCGCGCAGGGCATCCGCGATCTCGCGGCGATTCGCGACGAGATCCTCGCCCTGCACCCACTGCTCGCGCGCGAGCAGCGTGCGCACACCGCTCGCCGCATCGCCACGAACAAACTGTGCACGAGCCTGCAGCGCAAGCACCTGCGCCGAATCCGACGGAGTGCCGCTCGGCGGCAATTCACGAAGCAGTTGCAAGGCGCGGTCGGGCAGGTTCGCGGCAATAGCGATCTCGGCTGCCAGCAGACCGCGCGCTCGCACCTGGTCCGTTGTCAGGTCGCGAAGCTCGTCGAGAATCCGCTGTGCACGCGCCCGTTCACCGGCCGCGAACCATTGTTCCGCCGCGCGCAGCCGCAACTGCGACTGCTCGGGCGGCAGGCTGATCGCCGCGAGTTTCTCGAACATCCCAGCCGCCTCGGCGTTCTGTCCCGCGCGCGCCAGCTTGTCCGCCGCCTGTGCGTCGGGCGCGCGCTCCGTGGGAGGGCGCACAATCGTCGGGCAGCCGGCGAGTGCCAGCGCCAGGACCAGCGGTATGCATCGCCATCCGAGCCTCAATGCTCCGGGTTGCATGCTTCGTCGACCTCCGTGCAGGATCGTCATCCGGCCGTCATCGGCCATCACCGCCGGGCGAAAGTGCCCAGTGGAGAGGACAGTATAGTGGCCAGACGCGTTGCGAGGAGCGAGTCTCCGCGCGAGCCCGAACGCGGTGCTCGCGAGCCGTCAAGCGGGGGACTCTTCGTCGTCGCGACACCGATCGGCAACCTCGCCGACCTGTCGCCGCGAGCGCGCGAAACGCTGGCGGCGGCCGATCTCATCCTTGCTGAAGACACGCGGCACACGTCCCAGCTCCTGCGCACCTTCCAGCTCGAGCGGCCCATGCTGTCGCTTCATGAGCACAACGAAGCCGCGCGAGTTCCCGAGATCCTCGAGCGCTTGCGGGCGGGCGAAACGATCGCCCTCGTCAGCGATGCGGGCACCCCGCTTATCAGCGACCCTGGATTTCGCTTGGTGCAGGCAGCCGCCGCGGAAGGCTTTCGCGTTTCCGCGCTACCGGGCGCGTGCGCTGCGATCGTCGCCCTGAGCGTGGCCGGGCTGCCCACGGATCGCTTCTCGTTCGAGGGATTCCTTCCGAGCAAGTCGGGAGCCCGTCGACGGGCGCTCGATGCGCTGCGCAGCGATACGCGCACGCTCGTGTTCTACGAAGCGCCGCATCGACTGCAGGAATCACTGCAGGAACTCAGCGCCGTGCTCGGCGCTGATCGCAATGCAGTTGTGGGCCGCGAGCTCACGAAGCTCTTCGAGTCCGTCTATCGCGGCTCGCTCACGCAACTCGCACAACGTGCTGCGAGCGATGCTGACATGACGCGGGGGGAAGCAGTCATCGTCGTGGCAGGAGCTTCTGTTCCGGGCAGCGATGAAAATCCGGAGGTCGATCGCGTGCTCGCGGTGCTTCTTGCGCAATTGCCTGTAAAGCAAGCCTCGGAGCTCGCGGCGCAGCTCACGGGTGCAGCGCGCAACGACGTCTACAGCCGCGCTCTCGCGTGGACGAAGGCACGGGACGAACGCGACCGTTAGCTCCGCAGCGCCCGCGCAGCTCGGGTGGACGTCGCGCCGTTTTCCTTCTATCTTGCACGCCGAGCCGGCCAGGCAGTCGCTGCGCGCGCAAGCGCGTGGAGGAAAGTCCGGGCTCCATAGGGCGCGGTGCCAGGTAACGCCTGGGGGGCGTAAGCCCACGGAAAGTGCAACAGAAAGCAAACCGCCCAAGCGTTCTCACGAACGACGGCAAGGGTGAAACGGTGCGGTAAGAGCGCACCGCACCGGTGGCAACACCGGTGGCATGGCAAACCCCACCTGGAGCAAGACCAAATAGGGGAGCGGCCGCGAAAGCGGTTTCGTGCGGCCCGCACGGCTCCCGGGTAGGTCGCTTGAGCGGCACGGTGACGTGCTCGCCAGAGGAATGACTGTCCACGACAGAACCCGGCTTACCGGCCGGCTCTTGTATGCTGCTGACGCAACCTTTCAACGGGGTTCGCCGAGAGGCGAACCCCGTCCGAGAGACTGGTTAACGGGAAAGACAGAAACCCCGTCCGAGACTGGGTAACGGGAAAGACAGAAACCCCGTCCGAGACTGGTTAACGGGAAAAACAGAAACCCCGTCCGAGAGACTTCGTAACAGGAAAGAACAAGCGAATCCCGGCTTCGAGCGCAGTCTTACCGAAGCCAACGTCTCCCATCGCCTGCGGTGCAGAGGCGAACCCCGTTCGAGAATTGTTAACGATTACACCGACAGTCGCTCCTGCAGGGGCACCATCGTTGCAGGAGCCACCTCGAGGGCGAGACCGCTTTCCAGCGCAGGTGTATAAAAAGACAGGCAAAAGCTCACTCATTGAGTGAACAAGCGCCCGTAACTACTTGTTTCCTAGCTGCTCAAGTGCTCTCCAGGAGTTGCTTGGAGCGCACCTAAGTCCCTGTAGTAGCAACAATTTCAACCCCACTGGCGATTGACGGGCACAGTTCGCGTACCTATAGTGGCACGCGGTGGGAAAAAGTGGGATGAAATGGGTGAGCAGGGGGAGTGGGGGCCACGATACGGGATGTTCCGCGGTGCAAACAAACTGACCCTCGATGCCAAGGGCCGGATGGTCATGCCGACCCGGTACCGGGACCGCATTGCCGAGCGCAGCCAGGGCCGGCTGGTGGTCACCGTCGATCGCGATCAATGCCTTCTCCTCTATCCGCTTCCCGACTGGGAAGAGATCGAACGCAAGCTCATGCGGCTTCCGACGCTTCACCCGCAGGCCCGCCGCCTGCAGCGGCTGATGGTTGGCCACGCCACCGATGTCGAGCTCGACGGGCACGGCCGCGTGCTCCTGCCGCCGCAGCTGCGCGAGTTCGCGGCGCTGACGCGCAACGCCGTCCTGATCGGGCAGGGAAACCGGTTCGAGCTGTGGGACGAGGAGCGCTGGAACGAGCGTCGCGACGAGTGGCTCAAAGGCGAAGAGCTCGCGTCGGACCTGCCCGCCGAGCTCGAAACGCTGTCGCTCTAGTCCCGCGGAGTCGAGCGGTGCCTGAACACACGCCGGTGCTTCTCTCTGAAGCGCTGGCGGCTCTCGAGGTGAAGGTGGACGGGTATTACCTGGACGCCACGTTGGGTCGCGGGGGACATGCCGGGGCGATTCTCATGAAGCTGGGCAGGCCGGGACGGCTGTTCGCCGTCGATCGTGATCCCGCGGCCGTGGCCGCCGCTCGCGCACGATTTGCGGGCGACGAGCGCGTGACGGTCCTGCACGGCACCTTCGGCGATCTGCCGCAGCTGCTGCCGGCCGACGCTCGTCAGCACGGATTCGACGGCATTCTCCTCGATCTGGGCGTTTCCTCGCCGCAGCTCGACGATCCGCAGCGCGGTTTCAGCTTTTCCCACGACGGTCCGCTGGACATGCGCATGGATTCGTCGCGTGGACGCACCGCGGCGCAGTGGCTCGCGGACGTTTCCGAGCGCGATCTCGCCGACGTGCTGCACGACTTCGGCGAAGAACGGTTCGCACGCAGGGTGGCGCGTGCCATTGTCGAGCGCCGCCGCACGGCGGCCTTCGAACGCACCACGGATCTCGCGGACGTCATCGCAGGCGCGGTGCGCACGCGTGAGCCCGGCAAGCACCCGGCGACCCGCACGTTCCAGGCAATTCGCATGGCCGTCAACGATGAGCTCGGCCAGATCGAGCGTGGCCTCGCCGCGAGCGTCGATCTGCTCGCCCCGGCGGGGCGGCTGGCGGTCATCTCCTTTCATTCGCTCGAAGACCGGCTGACGAAGCGTTTCCTGCGCCGGCATTCCAGCGTCGATCCCGTGTACGCGGGATTGCCGCACATTCCTGCTGCCGTGCGTCCCCGGCTGCGACTGGTTGGCAAGGCTGTGCGCCCGGGCACGCGCGAAGTAGCCGCGAATCCGCGAGCGCGCAGCGCGACGCTGCGGACGGCGGAGAAGCTGGAGACCCGGGCGTCGGGCCCAGGCGCAGCCACGAGGCCCAAGCATGAATAGCCGCCTGTTCCTGCTGTTCGCCGTCTCGGTGCTCTGGCTCGGCGTGCTGGCGTCCGCCGCGGGCGCGATCTACTGCAAGCACGTGTCGCGGGATCGCTTCGTCGAGCTCGAAGCGCTCACGGCGGAACGCGACGAGCTGCAGATCGAGTGGGGCCGGCTGCAACTCGAGCAGAGCGCCTGGTCCACGCACGGGTTCGTGGAGCGCGTGGCCGGTTCCCGCCTGCATATGGCAATCCCTGCACCCACCGGGGTGCAGATCGTGCGGCCATGAGAGCGGCCATGAGAGCGGTACCCGAACGTGACCAGGGAGCGGCGCTACTCGCGCGGCGGCTCTACATCGTGCTCGGCGTGCTGGTGCTGGCGGCACTCGCGCTCGTCGCGCGCGCGGTCGACCTGCAACTCGTCGATCACGGCTTTCTCGTAGGGCAGGGGGACGCGCGTAGCCTCCGCGACCTGCAGATCACGGCGCATCGCGGCACCATCACGGATCGTTACGGCGAACCGCTTGCCGTGAGCACGCCGGTCGATTCGGTTGCGGTCAACCCGCGCGTGTTCTCGCAGTCGGCCGACAACCTGCCACGGCTCGCGCGGGTGCTCGATCGCGATCGCGAGGCGCTCACGCGTCGCGTCACCAGCAATCTCGACCGCGAATTCCTGTTTCTCGGCCGGCACCTGCAGCCCGAGCAGGCCTCTCGCATCCGCTCGCTCGGGATTCCGGGCGTGCGACTGATCAGGGAGTACCGGCGGTACTACCCGGCCGGCGAAGTAACCGGTCACCTGCTCGGCTTCACGAGCATCGATGACAGCGGCCAGGAAGGGCTCGAGCTCGCTTACGACCACTTCCTCACGGGCGAACACGGCCTCAAGCGCGTCGTGCAGGACGGCTATGGTCGCGTCGTGGAAGTGGTCGAGAGCATCCGCGCGGTGCGTCCGGGCCGCGACCTCGTGCTGAGCCTCGACTTGCGAATCCAGTACCTCGCGTATCGCGAGCTGAAGCGCGCGCTGCTGGAGCATCGCGCGCGCGGCGGTTCGCTGGTGGTGATCGACGTCGAGACCGGCGAAGTGCTGGCGATCGTGAACCAGCCGGCGTTCAACCCCAACGATCGCGAGCAACTCGCCGCCGGGCGCTACCGCAACCGCGCCGTCACGGACATCTTCGAGCCCGGCTCGAGCATCAAGCCCTTCGTGCTGGCCGCCGCCCTCGGGTCGGGCCAGTACAACGCGCGCAGCACCATCGATACGTCGCCCGGCGCCATCCAGGTGGGCAACAAGCTCATCGAGGACAAGCACGGCGGCGTGCGCAGCAACCTGGGCGCAATCAATTTCGCGACCGTGCTCGCGCGCTCCAGCAACGTGGGCATGACCCGGATCGCTCTCTCGCTCGAGCCCGAGCAGATCTGGACCACGCTCGATGGCTTCGGCTTCGGCCAGGTGAGCGCGAGTGGTTATCCCGGCGAGTCGGCGGGCCTGCTCTCGCACTACTCGCACTGGCGGCGCGTCGGTATCGCGACGCTTTCGTACGGATACGGCCTGTCCGTGACGCCGCTGCAGCTCGCGCACGCCTACGCCACGCTCGGCGCCGGCGGGATCAGGCGACCGGTGACTTTCCAGCGCGTGTTTGACCCGGTGCCCGGCGAGCGCGTCATCGACGAGGGGGTCGCGCGCGACATCGTGCACATGCTCGAGTCGGTGGTGACGCGCGACGGTGAAGGCACGGGCAAGCGCGCCGCGCTGACCGGCTATCGCGTCGCCGGAAAAACCGGCACCGCGTGGAAAGCGAGCGCCGGCGGTTACTCGACCGACCGGTACATGTCGGTGTTCGCCGGTGTCGTTCCCGCGAGCCGGCCGCGTCTCGCCGCGGCCGTCGTCATCGACGAGCCGGGCGGCCGCGAGATCTACGGCGGTGAAGTTTCCGCGCCGGTGTTCGCGAACGTGATGGCCGGCGCACTGCGCCTGATGGCGGTCGCTCCCGACGATCTCGACGACGTTCCTGCAGCGCCGGTCCTGCAGGCGGAGGCGCGCCGGTGATTGCGCGTAAGCCGCGGCAGGGCAGCACGGACGACGGCATGGGCTCGCGCAGCGGCGCAGAGGCACGTCCCGTGGTGACGCGCACCACTCTCGCGGGGCTGCTGGAGGGAATTGCGCCGGTGCCGCGCGATGTGCCGCTGACGGACATCACGCTCGACAGCCGCACCGCTTCGCATGGCGGCCTGTTCCTCGCGTGCCGCGGCATCGCGAGCCACGGCCTCGAACACGTCGAGCGCGCTTTGCTCGCGGGCGTGTCGGCCGTCGCGTGGGAGCCGGCTCCGGGCGTGCTCGACCCCGATTTCCCGGAGTCGGTCGTCGGCGTGCGCGTGCCCGGGCTCGGTCAGCACGTCGGGCGAATCGCGGATCGGTTTTTTGGTAGTCCCTCCGCCGCGCTGCGCATCGCAGCCATCACGGGTACCAACGGCAAGACGACGATCGCGTGGCTGCTCGCGCAGGCATTCCCGGCGGTAGGTCGGCCCGCGGGCTATTCGGGAACGCTCGGTTTCGGTCCGGTGGGCTCGCTCGAACCTGCGACACACACGACGCCGGATTGCGTCACCGTCCATCGCCAGCTCTCGCATCTGCGGGCTGCTGGGGTGCACACGCTCGGGATGGAGGTTTCCTCGCATGCACTCGCGCAGGAGCGCGTGAGCGGTGTGCGCTTCGACACGGCGCTCTTCACGAATCTGAGCCGCGACCATCTCGACTATCACCGCACCATGGAAGCGTACGGCGAATCGAAAGCGCGCCTCTTCACCTGGCCAGGCCTCAACCACCGCGTCATCAACGTGAGCGACGCGTTCGGACGTCAGCTCGCGGAGCAGCTTCCTGCCAACGTTTCGTATACGGCCGTGCGCGTCGTTCCCGCTGACAGCGGCAAGCCCATCGACGCCGAGCGCGGCAATCGCTTCCTGCAGGCGACTGGCATTGCAGCGGTCACGGGCGGGCTGGAGATCGGCTTCGATTCCAGCTGGGGCGGCGGCAGGCTGCGCTCGCGGCTCATCGGCGAGTTCAACGCCGAGAACCTGCTCTGCGCACTCGCGACGATGCTGCTGTGGGAAGTGCCGGTCGCGCAGGCCGTCGCTGCTCTCGAGAATGCTGCAGCTCCGCCCGGACGCATGGAGACGTTCGGCGATGGCGTGCGCACGGCGATGGTGGTCGTGGACTACGCACACTCGCCGGATGCGCTGGCCAAGGCGCTGCGGGCGGCGCGGGCGCATTGCCGTGGACGCCTGTGGTGCGTCTTCGGCTGCGGTGGCGATCGCGACGCCGGCAAGCGCCCGCTGATGGGCGCGATCGCCTGCGAGCTGGCCGACGAAGTGATCGTGACCGACGACAACCCGCGCACCGAGGACCCGGACGCGATCGTCGCGGCCATCGTCGGCGGGATGCCGGCGGGTAGCGCACACAGCGTGATTCGCGAGCGCGCTCGCGCAATCGCGACGGCCGTCGCACGCGCGGCCGCGGATGACGTCGTGCTGGTCGCAGGCAAGGGACACGAGGAGTACCAGATCTACGGAACGCAGCACCAGGTCTTCAGCGATCGCGCCGAGGTGCGCCGGCTCGTGGGGGCTCGCGCATGAAGCGCCGACTCGCCGCAGCGGCGTCAGCCACGAAGGGAATCCTGCACGGTGAGGATCGCGATTTCGGCGCGGTGAGCACGGATACTCGCACGATCTCCGCGGGCGACCTGTTCGTCGCGCTGCGCGGGCCGAATCACGACGGCCACCAGTTTCTCGACGCCGCCGCTCGCGCCGGTGCCGCGGGCGCGATGGTGTCGCAGCCCACGCTGTCGCCCACCCGGGAGGCAAGCATTCCCACCATCGTCGTGGACGACACGCTGGCGGGGCTCGCGACGCTCGCGCACGCGTGGCGCAGCCAGTTTCGCATTCCGGTCGTGGGTGTCGGCGGCAGCAACGGCAAGACGACGGTGAAGGAAATGATCGCGAGCATCCTCTCGCGCGAGGGCCCGTGTCTCTCGACCCGCGGCAACCTCAACAACCACATCGGCGTGCCGCTCACGCTGCTGCGCCTGGCCAGATCGCATCGCACCGCGGTCATCGAGATGGGCGCCAACCACGTCGGCGAAGTGGCAGCGCTCTGCGCCATCGCGCGTCCGGCGGTGGGCCTGATCACGAATGCGGGTGCGGAGCACCTGGAAGGCTTCGGCAGTCTCGAAGGCGTCGCGCGCGGCGAAGGGGAGATGGTCGCGACTCTTCCGGCCGACGGCACAGCGGTTATCAATGCGGACGACCAGTTCTCGTCGCTGTGGCAGAGCACGGCGAGCGCGCGGCGCGTGCTCACTTTCGGCATGCGCGCCGAGGCCGATTTTCGCGCCACGGACTTGAGCCATGCGATCGGGCCGGGCGGTTTCTCGCTGCGCTTCCAGCTGCAGATGGCTCCCCAGGGTGGCCAGGGTGGCCGCACGGTCAGCGTAGGCCTGAATCTCGCTGGACGGCACAACGTGCTCAACGCTCTCGCCGCCGCCGCAGCTGCGCATGCCGCGGGTGCGAGCATCGACTCGATCGTCCATGGCCTCGCGGCGGTGCGTCCCGTTGCCGGGCGGTTGCAACTCAAGCAGTCGCGGCACGGCGCGTGGCTCGTCGATGATTCCTACAACGCGAATCCGGGCTCGATGCAGGCTGCGTTCGAAGTGCTCCGCGATCTCGAAGGCGAGCGCTGGGTCGTGATGGGCGACATGGCCGAGCTCGGCGAGTACGGCAGCCAGAGCCACGAGGAAGCCGGGGAACAGGCCCGCAGCTGCGGCATCACGCGGTTGTTCGCGATCGGCGAGTTGAGTGCGCTCGCGGTGAAGTCGTTTGGTCCCGGAGCGGAATGGTTCGAGAACGTCGATGCGCTGATCACGCGCCTGGATGCCGAGCTGCGCGCCGCAACGACTCCGCTGACATTGTTGACGTTGCTCATAAAGGGGTCGCGCATGAACCGGCTCGAGCGCGTGGTTGAAGCGCTCGGCGGCGCGGTGGATCCAGGTCACGGGAGGCACTGAGAACAAGCATGCTGCTGTTCCTGACCGAATACCTGGCGCGCCTGCACTCGGGGTTCAACGTCTTCAGCTATCTCACGTTGCGAGCGATCCTCGCGACGATCACCGCGCTCGCCATCGCGTTGTTCGTGGGACCGCCGCTCATCCGCCGGCTCACGCGTCACCAGATCGGGCAGCAGGTGCGAGACGACGGTCCGAAGTCGCACCTCTCGAAAGCAGGCACGCCGACGATGGGCGGCGCGCTGATTCTCGTCGCCATTGCGATCAGCACGCTGCTCTGGGCCGACCTGCGCAACCGGTTCGTCTGGGTGGCAATCGGGATCACGCTCGCCTTCGGACTGATCGGTTTCTACGACGACTATCTCAAGCTCGTCGTCGGCAACTCGCGCGGCCTGGCGGCGCGCTACAAGTATTTCTGGCAGTCCGTCGCCGGGTTGAGCGCGGCGGTCGCGCTCTACGTCACCGCGCACACGCCCGCGGAGACGTCGCTCTACGTGCCGTTCTTCAAGGACGTGATGCTGCCGCTCGGCGTCGGCTACGTGGTGCTCACGTACTTCGTCATCGTCGGCACCAGCAACGCCGTGAACCTCACCGATGGGCTCGACGGGCTCGCGATCATGCCGGCGTCGATGGTCGCTGCGGCGCTGGGCGTGTTCGCGTACCTGACCGGCAACGTCGTGTTCTCCGGGTACCTCGGCATCCCCTACATCGCGGGCGTCGGCGAGCTGCTGATCTTCTGCGCCACGCTGGTGGGTGCCGGTCTCGGATTCCTGTGGTTCAACGCCTATCCCGCGCAGGTGTTCATGGGAGACATCGGCGCGCTGGCGCTCGGTGCCGCGCTCGGCATCGTTGCCGTGATGGTGCGGCAGGAAATCGTGCTGCTCGTGATGGGCGGCGTGTTCGTGCTCGAGACCGTCTCGGTGATCCTGCAGGTGGCCTCGTTCAAGCTCACCGGCAGGCGCATTTTCCGCATGGCGCCGCTGCATCACCACTTCGAGCTCAAGGGCTGGGCCGAGCCGAAAGTGATCGTGCGCTTCTGGATCATCAGCCTGATCCTGGTCCTGGTCGGCCTCGCGACCCTGAAACTCAGATGATGGCGCACACCCACAAGCAGGACCGGGGTGCGCGGCACGCAGCCAGACGTGCCGTAATCGTGGGGCTCGGCCGCACCGGGTTGTCCTGCGCGCGCTTCCTGCACGCCCGTGGCGTGCCGCTGGCGATTACCGACAGCCGGCCGACACCGCCGGAGTTGCGCAACCTCGGCACACTCGCGCAGCGCGTCGAACTGCGCCTCGGCGCGTTCGACACGGGACTGCTCGAAGGTGCGAGCCAGATAGTCGTTTCTCCGGGCGTGTCGCTGCGCGAGCCGCTGGTGCAGGAGGCCGTCGCTCGTGGCATCGAAGTGCTCGGCGACATCGAGCTGTTCGCGCGAGAAGCGAATGCGCCGGTCGTGGCAATCACGGGCACGAACGGCAAGAGCACGGTCACGACGCTGGTGGCACAGATGGCACAGCGCGCCGGCCGCCGCGTGCGAGCCGGTGGCAACCTGGGCGAACCCGCGCTCGAGCTGCTCGAGACGCCCGCACCCGATTGCTACGTGCTGGAGCTCTCGAGCTTCCAGCTCGAGACCACTTCGTCCCTGCGCACGGTCGCGGCTACCGTGCTCAACGTCACCGCGGACCACATGGATCGCTACTCGACCCTCGCCGAATACGCGGCGGCGAAGGCGCGCATCTTCGAGCGCTGCACGCACGCGGTGGTCAATCTCGACGACGAGGTCGTCCGCGCGATGCCGCTGCCCGGCCAACATGTGATCGGGTTCAGCATCGAGCCGGGGCGCCGGTGCGACTACGGCATCGTGCCGGACACGAATGGCCGACCCAGCCTCGCGCACGGCGGAACACCGCTGCTCGCGCTGGCAGATATGAAGCTGACGGGCATGCACAACGCTGCCAATGCGCTCGCAGCCCTCGCGCTCGGTGAAGCGGCGGGCCTGCCGCGCGTGCCGATGCTCGAGGTGCTGCGAGAGTTTGTCGGCTTGCCACACCGGATGCAGTGGGTGGCCGACCGCCGCGGCATCCGATGGATCAACGACTCCAAGGGCACGAACGTCGGCGCAACGCTGGCAGCGGTGGGCGGCATGCAGGGGCCGCTCGTACTCATCGCGGGCGGCGACGGCAAGAACCAGGACTTCTCGCCGCTGCGAGCTGCTTTCCGCGGCAAGGTGCGACACGCCGTTCTCATCGGCCGCGATGCGTCGCAGGTCGAGGCGGCGATTGCCGGCGTCTGCACGATCGAGCACGCCGCAACGCTGGTCGCCGCGGTGAACGCCGCTGCTGCGGCCGCTCAGCCCGGCGAAACCGTGCTGCTGTCACCCGCGTGCGCGAGCCTCGACATGTTTCGCGACTACACGCATCGCGGCACAGTGTTTGCCGACGCGGTCAAGGGGCTCGCGCCATGAGCGCCGCGACCCTCACGTTTTCCCGGTCCAGTACGCGCCAGCGCATCAGCCTCGATCCCGTGGTCCTGTCGTGCGTACTCGCGCTGTTGCTGATCGGCCTGGTGATGGTCACGTCGGCTTCCATGCCGCTGCCGGTCGAACCGTTCCTGCACCTGCGCAAGCAACTGATGTTCGCGGGCGCCGGCCTCGTCGCGGCGATGCTGGCCTTCAGCGTGCGCACGGATCTCTGGGAGCGCTGGAGCTTCGTGCTGCTGCTGATCGCGTTTGCGTTGCTGATCCTCGTGCTGGTTCCCGGCATCGGCCATGCCGCGAACGGCGCGCGTCGCTGGATCCGCCTCGGGTTCTTCAATTTCCAGGTGTCCGAGCTGGCGCGGCTGTTCGTGATCGTTCACCTGTGCAGCTACGCGGTTCGCCATCGCGAAGCGCTGCGCACTTCGCTGACCGGCGTGCTCAAGCCACTTGGCCTGCTGGCACTGGTCGGCGGACTGTTGCTGGCGGAACCGGACTTCGGCGCTGCGACCGTGATGTTCGCGACCGGCTTCGTGATCCTGTTCGTGGCCGGCATGCCGTGGCGCTACGTGATCGGGGGGCTGGGCCTCGCGGGCGGTCTGCTCGCGGCGGCAGCTCTCACGTCCGCGTATCGCGTGCGACGCCTGACCACGTTCCTCGATCCGTGGGCGGACCCGTTCGACAGCGGTTTCCAGCTCACGCAGTCGCTGATCGCGATTGGCCGCGGCGAGTGGTTCGGTGTCGGCCTGGGCGCCAGCGTGCAGAAACTCTCGTACCTGCCCGAGCCGCACACCGACTTCGTGTTCGCCGTGCTGGCCGAGGAACTCGGGCTCGTCGGCGTGCTGCTGGTGCTCGCGCTGCTCATGATCCTGATCTGGCGCGCAGGAATGATCTCGCGTCTCGCCGCACGTGCCGAGAGGATGTTCCAGGCCTATCTCGCGGCGGGCTTCGCCATCTGGCTCGGCCTGCAGGCGTTCATCAACATCGGCGTGAACATGGGCGTGCTGCCCACGAAGGGCCTGTCGCTCCCGCTCATGAGCTACGGCGGCAGCAATCTCCTCATCACGCTGTTCTGGCTGGGCATCGTGCTGCGCATCCAGCATGAATGCGCGGCTGCCGGCCGGCTCGCTGTTCCCAAGCCCGTCGCGAGGCAGTCGGAATGAGAATCCCGGTTCTCATCATGGCGGGCGGTACGGGCGGACACGTGTTTCCGGCGCTCGCGGTCGCGCGCCTGTTGCGCGAGCGCGAATGTGACGTGACGTGGGTGGGCACGACGCGGGGACTGGAATCACGTGTCGTACCGGCGAATGGCTTCCCGATCGAGTGGCTGTCGATCGCCGGGTTGCGTGGCAAGGGGGTCGTTTCCTGGGTGCTCGCACCGTGGCGGCTGCTCGTCGCACTCAGCCAGGCACTGCGCATCGTGCGACGTCGCAATCCCGCAGTCGTTCTCGGCGTGGGCGGCTTCGTCACGGGCCCCGGCGGTGTCGCCGCGTGGCTCCTCGGCAAGCCGCTGGTCATTCACGAACAGAACGCGATCGCCGGCATGACCAATCGCTGGCTGGCGCGCATCGCGTATGAAGTGCTCGAAGCATTCCCCGGTAGTTTTCCACGCCAGGCGCATTCGAATTGCGTCGGCAATCCCGTGCGGCACGACATCGTCGCACTCGCGCCACCGCAGGAGCGCTTCGCGGGTCGCACGGGCCCGATTCGCGTGCTCGTGTTCGGCGGCAGCCTCGGGGCTGCGCGCCTCAACGAAAGCGTGCCGCGCGCAGTAGCCATGCTGAAGGCGCCCGCGCAGCTGGATCTCTGGCACCAGTCGGGAGAACGCGGACACCAGCAGGCACTCGATGCGTATCGGCAGGCGAGGATCTACGCCCGAGTCGACGCGTTCATCGAGGACATGGCATCCGCGTACGCGTGGGCCGATCTCGTGATCTGTCGCTCTGGCGCGCTGACCGTATCGGAGCTTGCCACTGCGGGGGTCGGTGCGATCCTCGTGCCGTTCCCGGCGGCAGTCGACGATCACCAGACGTACAACGCGCGCTATCTCACGGAGCATGGCGCCGCCGTGCTCGTGCGCGATGCGGATCTCACGCCCGCACGCCTGGCGCGAGAGCTCGAGCGCCTGGGCTCGAATCGGCAACAGCTGCTCGACATGGCGATGAAGGCCCGCGAGCGAGCCAACCCGCAGGCCGCGGAGTCGCTGGCGGAGGCTGTGATGCGCGCGGCGGGGGTGGTCGCATGACCGACCAGTTGCGCAGATTCGCCGACAACCGCATGCGGCGCATCCACCGGATTCACCTGGTCGGCATCGGTGGCAGCGGCATGGGCGGTATCGCCGAGGTGCTGCTCAACCTCGGCTATGAAGTCCAGGGCTCCGATCTCAAGCCGAACGCGGTCACCCAGCGGCTCGAGTCACTCGGCGCGCGCGTCATCGTGGGTCAGCACGACGCCGCCAACGTCGGCAACGCGGATGTCGTGGTGGTGTCGAGTGCGGTGAAGGCTGACAACCCGGAAGTGCAAGCAGCCACCGCACGGCGCGTGCCCGTGGTGCAACGCGCCGAGATGCTCGGCGAGCTCATGCGGTTCCGGTACGCGATCGCGGTCGCCGGTACGCACGGCAAGACGACCACGACCAGTCTCGTCGCCAGCATCCTGGCCGAGGGTGGCGAGGATCCGACGTTCGTGATCGGTGGGCGCCTCAAGAGCGCCGGATCGAATGCGCGTCTCGGCACCGGGCGCTACCTGGTCGCGGAGGCGGACGAAAGCGACGCCTCCTTCGTGCACCTGCAGCCGATGATCGCGATCGTCACCAACATCGACAACGATCACCTCGTCACGCACGAGGGCGACTTCGGCCGGCTGAAGCAGAGTTTCGTCGATTTCCTGCACAACCTGCCGTTCTACGGCCTGGCCGTGTTGTGCGCCGACGATGCGCAGCTGCAAGAGATCTTCGATCGCATCGGCCGCCCGGTCGTCACCTATGCCATCGACGCCGAGGCCGACGTGCGCGCGCTCAACATGGTGCGCGAGGGATTGAGGACACGCTTCGACGTCCGCAGACCCGGGCACGAGGCACTGCTCTCCATCACGCTCAACCTGCCGGGCCGTCACAACGTGCTCAACGCGCTGGCAGCCATCGCGGTTGCGACGGAACTGCGCATCGCGGACGCCGCGATTCAGCGGGCGCTCGAGAATTTCCAGGGTATCGACCGCCGCCTGCAGCAGGTCGGCGAGATCAACACCGCCGCGGGGCGCGTGGCGATCGTCGACGACTACGGCCATCACCCGACGGAAGTGGCGGCGACACTCGATGCCGTGCGCCAGGGCTGGCCGGGGCGCAGGCTGGTTCTCGCATTCCAGCCGCACCGTTACACGCGCACGCGCGACCTGCTGGATGACTTCGCCAGCGTGCTGTCCGCCGCGGACGTGTTGCTGGTAACGGAAGTCTACGCAGCCGGCGAGGCGCCGATTGCAGGTGCCGACGGCCGCGCCATCTGCCGAGCCATCCGCACGCGCGGTCAGCTCGAGCCGATCTTCGTCGAGAACGTCGAGAACCTGGCCGTGGCTCTGCGCGACGTGCTGCGCGATGGGGACGTGCTGGTCACGATGGGTGCCGGTCACATCGGCGCCGTTGCTCACGAGCTGGCCGCGAAACTGACGGTCGACGGCAAGGGGCGCAAGCGATGAACGCGCTCGCGGTCGCTCCTCCGTTCGCCAACCGCGTCCTGCGCAACGAGTCCATGTCGCGCCACACGTCCTGGCACGTCGGCGGGCCCGCGGACATCTATTTCGAGCCGCGCGATGCCGAGGAGCTCGCGGAGTTCCTGCGGACGTTTCCTGCCGGCACGCCGCTGCACTGGATCGGGCTCGGCAGCAACATCCTCGTGCGCGACGGCGGCCTGCGCGGTGTCGTGATCGCACTGCACGGTGCCCTGACCCAGCTCGAGCGCGAGAGTGAAAACGTCGTGCGATGCCAGGCCGGTGTTCCCTGTGCCCGCATCGCCAGGCAATGCGTGAAGTGGGGTCTCGGCCCCGCGGAATTCTTCGCCGGCATTCCCGGCACGCTCGGGGGTGCGCTGGCCATGAACGCCGGCGCCTTCGGCGGCGAGACCTGGCGGCACGTGATCGACGTGGAAACGATCGATCGCTCCGGCCGGCGACGCACGCGCGCGGCTGCCGATTACCGCATCGGCTATCGCAGCGTGAAAAGTCCCGCGGAGGAGTGGTTCCTCGCGGCGCGCCTCACTTTCGAGAAACGGCCGCAAGCGCACGCCGACGAGATCAAGGCATTGCTGGCCCGTCGCAAGGAGACGCAGCCGATCGGCGAATGGAGCTGCGGTTCCACGTTCACGAATCCTCCCGGCGACCACGCCGCGCGGCTCATCGAGGCGTCTGGCCTCAAGGGCTATCGCATCGGGGGCGCGCGCGTGTCCGGGAAGCACGCCAACTTCCTCATCAACGAAGGGTCCGCCACCGCCGCGGACATCGAGCAATTGATGCGGCACGTCCAGGAAACCGTCGAGCGCGAGCAGGGCGTCCACCTGGAACCGGAAGTCCGCGTCATCGGAGAGCCCGCATGATTGCCAGGGCGGGCCGGGTCCGGACACGTCGCAAGGCCGCGCAGAAGCGCGTTGCGCCGGCCGCGAAGAAGCGCGCCGCCGTCGCAACGAAGAAACGCGCGACGCCGGCCGCTGCATCGAACCGCAAGGCACGCGCCTTTGGCCGCGTGGCAGTGCTCATGGGCGGGACTTCGTCGGAGCGCTCCGTGTCGCTCGACTCCGGGCGCAACGTGCTCGAGGCGCTGCGCGCTCGCGGTGTCGACGCCCACAAGGTCGATGGCATCGGCGAGCTGGTGCCGGCGCTCACGCGGAAACGCTTCGACCGCGTGTTCAACATCCTGCACGGCCAGCACGGCGGCGGCGAAGACGGCGTCGTGCAGGGCCTGCTCGAATCGTTTGGCGTGCCTTACACCGGCTCCGGGGTCATGGGCTCCGCGCTGTCGATGGACAAGATCCGCACCAAGCAGGTGTGGTTGTCGCAGGGATTGCCCACGCCACGCTACGCGCGCATCCAGGCCGGCGAAGACGTGACGGCAGCCGCGCGCTCATTGGGCCTGCCCGTGATCATCAAGCCCTCGTGCGAAGGTTCCAGCGTCGGCGTGAGCCGCGTGTTCAACGAGGCCGATCTGCCAAGAGCGATCGAACTCGCTGCGCGTTATCCGGGCGAGATGCTCATGGAGCAACTCATCGTCGGCGGGGAGTACACCGTCGGCATCCTTGGCACGGAAGCGCTGCCGAGCATCCGCATCGTCCCGGCGGGCGAGTACTACGACTATCACGCCAAGTACATCGCGGAAGACACGCAGTACCTGTGCCCCGGATTGAGTGGTGCTGCCGAGGAAGAGCTCGGACAGCTCGCGCTGCAGGCGTTTCTCGCGGTTGGTTGCTCGGGCTGGGGCCGCGTTGACGCGATGCGTGATCAGTCCAACCACAACTACCTGCTCGAAGTGAATACGGCTCCGGGCATGACGAGCCATTCGCTCGTGCCGAAGGCGGCCCGCGCGCGCGGTATCGATTTCGAGGAGCTCGTCTGGCGCATCCTCGGGACGACTCTCGAGACGAACCAGCAGGAGGAGCGACGGCGATGATGCTCGGCCTGCGCAAGCGCAACCGCCGCAAGCTCGAATCGCGCGAGCCGGTGATCGCCATCAACTGGCGCCGGCTGACCGCGGTCGCCGCCCTGTTCCTCGCTGCCGGCGCGATCGGCTACGGCGTGATCTTCGCGCTCGACCAGCCGATCCGCGTGGTCTCGGTGGAGGGAAAGTTCCAGCGCGTGTCGCCCGTCCAGGTCGAGGAAGCGGTCACGCACGGCCTGGATGCGGGCTTCATGACCGTGGACCTCGATCGCGTACGTCGCAGCGTCCAGGCGATCGCGTGGGTGGACCAGGCGCGCGTGCACCGGCGCTGGCCGGACGGCCTGCGTATCGAGGTGACCGAGCAGATTGCGGCCGCGCGCTGGGGCGAGTCGGGGCTGCTCAACACCCGCGGCGAGCTCTTCCTGCGCAACGCGCGTCATGTGCCGCCGGAGCTGCCGCGGCTGAGTGGCCCCACCGGAAGCGAATGGCAAGTCGCGCAGCGCTACCTGAGCGCGCAGGGACGCCTGATCGAAGCGGGCATGCGACTCGCAGCGGTGGAACTCGACGCGCGCGGCGCGTGGCAGATGGAACTCTCCAATGGCATCGCCGTGCGCCTCGGGCGTCGCGAAGTGGAACAGCGCCTGGATCGCTTCATCGACACCGCGGTGCCGGTGATGAGCAACCGCGCGCGCGACATCTCGTACATCGACATGCGCTACAGCAACGGCTTCGCCGTCGGCTGGAAGGCGTCCGGACAGAAGAACCCGGGTGCGTTGGCGACCCGGGAGGCACCTGCCCGCCCGGCCCGCGGCACGCCGCGACGATCGACGGCATGAGCTCAACCGCATGAGAAGAAAACGCTGAGGGTCCAATTTGAAACGTTCTGACCGCAACCTGCTCGTTGGCCTCGACATCGGCACCTCCAAGGTGGTGGCGATCGTCGGGGAATGCTCGCCCGACGGCAGCATCGAGGTAATCGGAATCGGCTCGCATCCCTCGCGCGGGCTGAAGAAAGGCGTCGTGGTCAACATCGAGTCCACGGTGCAGTCCATTCAGCGCGCCGTGGAGGAAGCCGAGCTGATGGCCGGCTGCGAGATCCACTCCGTGTTCACCGGCATCGCGGGTAGTCACGTGCGCAGCCTCAACTCGCACGGCATCGTCGCGATCCGCGACAAGGAAGTGACGCACGGCGACGTCGAACGGGTCATCGATGCCGCGAAGGCGGTCGCGATCCCCGCGGACCAGAAGATCCTCCACGTCCTGCCGCAGGAATTCATCATCGACAACCAGGAAGGGATCCGCGATCCCATCGGCATGTCCGGCGTGCGCCTCGAAGCGAAGGTGCACATCGTCACGGGTGCGGACAGCGCCGCGCAGAACATCGTGAAGTGCGTGCAGCGCTGCGGCCTGAACGTCGAAGACATCGTGCTGGAACAGCTCGCATCGAGCTTCGCCGTGCTCACCGAGGACGAGAAGGAGCTTGGCGTGTGCCTCGTCGACATCGGCGGCGGCACCACGGATCTGGCGCTGTTCTCGCAGGGCGCGATCCGCCACACCGCGGTGATTCCCATCGCCGGCGACCAGGTCACGAACGACATCGCCGTCTCGATGCGCACGCCGACGCAGTACGCCGAAGACATCAAGCTGCGCTACGCCTGTGCGCTCTCGCAGCTCGCCAACCCCGACGAGACCATCGAGGTGCCGAGCGTGGGCGACCGGCCGCCGCGGCGCCTGGCGCGCCAGACGCTCGCCGAGATCGTCGAGCCGCGCTACGAGGAGCTGTTCGGTCTCATCCGCGACGAGCTGCGCCGCTCCGGGTTCGAGGAAACGATCGCCGCGGGCGTCGTGCTCACCGGCGGCAGCTCGAAGATGGAAGGGGCGGTCGAGCTCGCCGAGGAAATCTTTCACGTGCCCGTGCGCCTCGGCCTGCCCCAGCACGTCGCCGGGCTGCTGGATGTCGTCAGCAACCCGATCCACGCGACCGGTGTCGGGCTGCTGCTCTATGCGCGGACCAACGCGCAGGGCGCGGTCGCGGGCAAAGCGTCTTTCGAAGGTTTTCGCAGCGCATTCGAACGGATGCGCACGTGGTTTCAGGGGAACTTCTAGCTCACAGGAGAACAGGCCATGTTCGAATTGATGGATGCCTATAGCCAGAGTGCCGTCATCAAGGTGCTCGGCGTCGGGGGTGGCGGCGGCAACGCGGTATCCCACATGGTGTCGTCGGGCATCGACGGCGTGGACTTCATCTGCATCAACACCGATGCGCAGGCGATCAAGCATTCGAAGGTCAAGGCTTCGCTGCAGATCGGCTGCAACATCACCAAGGGTCTCGGCGCGGGCGCCGATCCGGAAGTCGGCCGCCAGGCGGCGATGGAAGACCGCGACCGCGTCATCGAGCTGATCGAAGGCTGCGACATGCTGTTCGTGACCGCTGGCATGGGCGGTGGCACGGGCACGGGCGCTGCTCCTGTGGTCGCGCAGATAGCGAAGGAGCTCGGCATCCTCACGGTGGCCGTGGTGACGAAGCCGTTCGACATGGAAGGCAACAAGCGCATGCTGATCGCCGAGCACGGCATCGCTGAGCTGGGCAAGTACTGCGACTCGCTGATCACCATTCCGAACCAGAAGCTGCTCACGGTGCTCGGGAGCACCACGACGCTGCTCGATGCGTTCAAGGCGGCGAACCAGGTGCTGCAGGGCGCGGTGCAGGGCATTGCCGAGCTGATCACGCGGCCGGGCCTCATCAACGTCGATTTCGCCGATGTGCGGACAGTGATGTCCGAGACGGGCATGGCGATGATGGGATCGGGCTCTGCGAGCGGCGAAGATCGCGCGCGCGAAGCGGCGCAGGCCGCGGTGTCGAGCCCGCTGCTCGAGGACATCAATCTCGCCGGCGCGCACGGCATTCTCGTCAACGTCACGGGCGGCATGGACCTGTCGATCGGCGAGTTCGAGACGGTGGGCAACACGGTCAAGCAGTTCGCGTCGGACGACGCGACGGTGGTCGTGGGCACGGTCATCGATCCCGAGATGACGAACCAGGTCCGCGTCACGGTGGTGGCGACGGGTTTGGGCCGGCCGACCGTCAGATCACAGGGTCATGCTCATGCACACGCGCAGAGCTCCAAGGCAGTCGCACATCCGGCACCTCAGCCGCAGATGAAGGTAGTGGCGTCTCCGAACCGCCGTGGGCCGATGACGGGTGCGGACTACGCCGCTCTCGACAAGCCGACGGTACAGCGTCAGCGCGCAGTGGGTGATGGCCTGAGGGCGGACACGGACAACGAGGATCTGCTGGACATACCGGCATTTTTGCGACGCCAAGCAGACTGACAGGGGGAAGGTAAGCGCCGCAGTTAGGGGTGGAGCGCATGCCGGGACGCGCCTGAAACGCACGTACCGGGAGGTAACATCCAGAATGGCTTAGGTTTTCGGGCTGTGATACGGTAGCGCCCCTTTTTGAATGGCGGGGCCGGCATCGGGGCGCGCCGGCTGGAAAATCGATTCCGAGCCACGTTTCGGCTGCCGAAGAGCCGTCGTCGTCCGGGATTCAACCGCCGCAACAGGCAGACATGGTCAATCAGCGCACGCTCAAGAACAGCATCCGGGCCACGGGTGTCGGGTTGCACACAGGTCGAAAGGTCCTGATGACGATCCGCCCGGCGCCTGCGAACGTTGGCATCGTTTTCCGCCGCACCGACCTGGAGCCACCCGTGGACGTCCAGGCCACCGCCCACAACGTCGGCGAGACGCAGCTCGGTACCACCCTCATCAAAGACGGCGTGAAGGTGGCTACTGTCGAGCACCTGTTGTCGGCCTTCGCCGGCCTCGGCGTAGACAATGCGTTTGTCGAGGTGAGCGCCAGCGAAGTGCCCATCATGGACGGCAGCGCGGGTCCTTTTGTGTTCCTGCTTCAGTCGGCAGGCCTCGAGGAACAGAGCGCGCCCAAGCGTTTCGTGCGCATCCTGAAACGCGTGCGTGTCACGGATGGCGACAAGTGGGCGCAGTTCGATCCCTTCGACGGTTTCAAGGTCAATTTCGAGATCGAGTTCAATCACCCCATCTTCAGGAAGCGCTCGCAGACCGCTTCGATGGATTTCTCCACCACGTCCTTTCTCAAGGAAATCAGCCGCGCGCGCACCTTCGGTTTCATGCGCGACCTCGAGACGCTGCGTTCGCGCAACCTCGCGCTCGGCGGCACCCTGGACAACGCCATCGTGCTCGACGATTTCCGCGTGCTGAACGAGGATGGGCTGCGCTACGAAGACGAGTTCGTGAAGCACAAGATCCTCGATGCGATCGGGGACCTGTACCTGCTCGGCCACAACGTGATCGGCGAGTTCAGCGGCTTCAAGTCGGGCCACGCGCTCAACAACAAGCTGCTGCGCACGCTGATGGCCGAGAAGGAAGCCTGGGAAGAGGTGACGTTCGAAACGCCGGCGCAGGCGCCGATTTCATTCGTTGCCGCGGCAACTGCGTAAGCGTTTCTGTCTCCAGACAGCGACCGAACCCGTTTGTCTTTTACCCTTCCGGCGTGGGTCTGGGCTGGACCCGTACCCGTACTCGAAGCAACTGTTTGCCCAGTGCCCGCGACAACGAGGCGCACAGTTTCGGACTTTCGAAGCGCAAGCGGGCACAAAACGCGCTCGAGTCGATCCATATGGTGAGTTCCTGCTGCCGCTCCTGCGCGTGCGTGACATGCGACGCCAGGGCCACCGGGAGGGCAGCCTGGATCAGCCCGCGCAGCGTTGCGGCAGCGCGGGCACGGCTAGCCAATTGGCGCAGCCGAGGACTGGGAGAGTGAAGCACGTCACCGAGGGACCGTGGTTTGTGCACCGCAAAAACCCTGTACTGAGAGCCAGTTCTGGTTGAGTTTTCTTGTCTTGCGTCGCTGTCTTTGTAATAGTCTAACGGACTGACAAGGGCAAACTCACCGAAAGGTGGGGACGCAAAGCCACCGGTCTACGGCGCGAGCTATGACAGCGGGGTTGCCAGGATGATTACGATAAACAACAACTTGCAAAATCGCCCCGTCCGGCCGGCAGGCCACGGCGGTGCATTGCGCCTCGTCGGCGCGGCGCCAGGGCAGGGGTAGCGGCTTTCATGAACGTCATCATCTTCAGTCGCCAGGACGGACGTGCCCGGCAGATCAATCTCGCGCACCCGCTGGCGATCGCGGGTCTCGCGCTCGGCGTGCTCGGCTTCGTGGGTGGCGCGTTCTTCGCGGGCCGCGCCACCGGGTTGAGCGATACGGCAGCGGCGCCGGCCGCGCAGATCGCGCGCTGGTCGCAAGAACTGTCCTCGCAGAAAGCCGAGATCGCCGAGAGCCGTCGCATCCTCCAGGAAAACGTCGATGCGCTCGCCAAGCGCGTCGGCCAGATGAATGCCCACGTGATCCGTCTCGACGCCCTCGGCCAGCGACTGTCCGAGATGGCGAACATCGACGAGAAGGAATTCGATTTCCGCCGCCCGCCCGCCCAGGGTGGCCCCGAACCCGATGCGCAGGGCCAGGCCGCCGAGTTGCCGACGCTCACCGCGATGATCGATCAGCTGCAGGCCGACGTGCAGCAGCGCGAGCTCGAGCTCGGCGTGCTCGAGAACGTGATCCTGAGCGAGAACCTCAACGCGCAAATCCGGCCGAATGGCCGCCCCGTGGTGCAGGGCTACATTTCCTCGTATTTCGGCTCGCGCTCCGATCCTTTCACGGGCTACCAGGCGAACCACAAGGGCGTGGATTTCGCCGGCCGCGCGGGTGCTGAAGTCGTCGCCGTGGCGGCGGGCGTCGTGACCTGGTCACGCGAGCGCTATGGCTACGGCAAGATGGTCGAGATCAATCACGGCAACGGCTACGTCACGCGCTACGCCCACAACGAGCGCAACCTCGTCTCGGTCGGAGACACGGTGCAGAAGGGACAGGCGATCGCCCTGATGGGCTCCACGGGCCGCGCCACGGGACCGAACCTGCACTTCGAGGTCCTGCGCAACGGCCGCCAGGTCAACCCGCTCAAGTTCATCGGCGCGACCCGCACATAAAGAACCGGCCCGGGGCTGGAAAAGCTCTTACGCGGCCCCACAGCAGCGCTCCGACGCCCCTCGTCCCCGTGCGGGACGGCGATTCGCTTTCCGCGGCGCGGCGCCCGTAAAATACGCGCCTTTTTAGGCCAGGACTCCCCCGTGCTCGAACTGCTCACGCGCATTTTTGGCAGCCGTAATCAGCGCCTGCTCAAGTCCTATACGCGGTGGATCGCACAGGCCAACGCGCAGGAACCTGCCATGCAGGCGCTCCGCGACGACCAGCTGGGCGACAAGACCGTCGAGTTCCGCAAGCGCCTGGAAGGTGGCGAGAAAGCCGGCGAGACAATCGAGGACCTGCTGCCCGAGGCCTTCGCGGCCGCTCGCGAAGCCGCGCGCCGGACGCTGGGGATGCGCCACTTCGACGTCCAGCTGGTGGGCGGCATCGTGCTGCACCAGGGCAAGATCTCGGAGATGCGCACGGGCGAGGGCAAGACGCTCGTCGCGACGCTGCCGGCGTATCTCAACGCGCTCAGCGGCAAGGGCGTCCACGTCGTCACGGTCAACGAATACCTCGCGCAGCGCGACGCCGACTGGATGGGTCCGGTGTACCGTGCGCTCGGCCTCACAGTGGGCGTCATCAAGAACGGGCAGTCGTCCGCCGAAAAGCGCGCCGCCTACGCCTGCGACATCACCTACGGCACGAACAACGAGTACGGTTTCGACTACCTGCGCGACAACCTCGCGTTGCGGCTCGAGGACCGCGTGCAGCGCAGCCTCAATTACGCGATCGTCGACGAAGTCGACTCGATCCTGATCGACGAGGCCCGTACGCCGCTGATCATTTCCGGCCCCGCCGAAGAGAGCACCGAGCTCTACGTCAAGATCAATGCGCTGGTGCCGCGACTCAAGCGCCAGCAGTCGGAAGAAGGCGAAGGCGATTATTCCGTCGACGAGAAGACCAAGCAGGCGCACCTGAGCGAACAGGGGCACGAGCACGTCGAGGAATTGATGGGGCAAGCCGGGCTGCTGCGCGAAGGCGAGAGCCTCTACGACTCCGCCAACATCCGCCTGATGCATCACCTCAACGCCGCCCTGCGCTCGCATTCGTTGTATCGCAAGGACGTCGAGTACATCGTGCGCAACGGCGAAGTCATCATTGTCGACGAGTTCACCGGCCGCACGATGCCGGGCCGGCGCTGGTCCGACGGCCTGCACCAGGCCGTGGAAGCGAAGGAGGGCGTGCGCGTGCGCGAGGAGAACCAGACGGTCGCCTCGATCACGTTCCAGAACTACTTCCGCCTGTATTCGAAGCTCGCCGGCATGACCGGCACGGCAGATACCGAGGCCTTCGAGTTTCAGCAGATCTACGGGCTGGAAGTCGTGGTCGTGCCGACGCACAAGAAGATGATCCGCGACGACGCGCCCGACCTCGTCTACATGACGCAAAAGGACAAGTTCAACGCGATCATCGAGGACATCCGCGATTGCATCACCCGCGGCCAGCCCGTGCTGGTCGGCACCACGTCCATCGAGACGTCGGAGTTCCTGTCCGGGCTCCTCGACAAGGAACGTGTTCCCCACCAGGTGCTGAACGCGAAGCAGCACGAAAAGGAAGCGCACATCATCGCGCAGGCGGGGCGGCCGGGTACGGTCACCATCGCCACCAACATGGCGGGTCGCGGCACGGACATCGTGCTGGGCGGCAACCTCGAAGCGGAGCTGCATTCGCTGGGGGATAACGTCGTTGCCGGGAATGCCGAGCGCATCCGCGGTGAATGGCAGGTGCGACACGACCAGGTGCTCGAGGCCGGCGGACTGCACATTATCGGCACGGAGCGCCACGAATCACGGCGTATCGACAACCAGCTGCGCGGCCGTTCGGGCCGCCAGGGCGACCCGGGCTCGAGCCGGTTCTACCTGTCGCTGGAAGACAGCCTGATGCGCATCTTCGGTGACCCGAACCGCACCAAGGCACTGCTCTCGCGCGTCGGCATGCGCGAGGGTGAAGTGATCGAGAGCCGCCTGCTCACGCGCCAGATCGAGCGCGCGCAGCGCAAGGTGGAGGCGCACAACTTCGACGCCCGCAAGAACCTCCTCGAATACGACGACGTCGCGAACGATCAGCGCAAGGTGATCTACACACAGCGTACCGAGCTGATGGCAGCCGAAGACGTTGCCGATGCCGTGCGCGGCATCCGCGAGGAAGTCGTCGGCGGCATCGTCGACCAGTTCGTGCCGCCCCAGAGCGTCGCGCAGGAGTGGAAAGTGGCCGAGCTCGCGACCGCCATCGATCGCGACTTCCTCGTCACACTGGAGATCCAGCGCTGGCTGGACGCGGATGCGTCGCTCGATGAACAGAGGCTGCGCCAGCGCATCGTCGACGAGATCGTCCAGGCCTACGACATCAAGGTGAAGCAGTACGGCGAAGGCGTCATGCGGCACGTTGAGAAGGTCATGATGCTGCAGCAGCTCGATTCGCACTGGCGCGAGCATCTCGCCGCGATGGACTACATGCGCCAGGGCATCCACCTGCGCGGGTACGCGCAGAAGAATCCGAAGCAGGAATACAAGCGCGAAGCCTTCGAGCTCTTCAGCGCGATGCTCGAACGCATCAAGTTCGATACGGTCACGGTGCTGTCGCGCGTGCACCTGAGGAGCCAGGAAGAGGTCGATCGCGAAGAAGAGGAACGCCGCCAGCGCATGGCGCGCGCCCTGCAGGCGCAGCACGCGCAAGCCCAATCGCCGGTCGCTCCGCCGCCGCCCGACGACGATGAAGTCTCGCCACGTTCGGGTCCGGTTTCACGGGCGCCCGCGCCGGCGCAGGCGCCGTTCGTTCGTGCAGTGCCCAAGGTAGGGCGCAACGAGCCGTGCCCCTGCGGCTCGGGCAAGAAGTACAAGCACTGCCACGGTCAACTCGCCGCCAGCGAAGGCCGATGACGCCGCCCACCATCCGGGTGGTGGCCGCCGCGCTGTTCGATTCCGAGGGACGGGTCCTCATCGCGCAACGGCTGCCGGGCAAGCACATGGCGGGCCGCTGGGAGTTTCCGGGCGGCAAGATCGACGCGCACGAAACCGGGCGCGACGCGTTGCAACGCGAGTTGCACGAGGAACTCGGCATCGACGTGCTCGAGGCCGCGCGGGTGCTGGAGCTGACGCACGACTATCCCGAGCGTCGCGTTCACCTGTCGCTCTGGTACGTAACCCGTTATCGCGGCGACCCCCATGGCCGCGACGGCCAGGCGCTCAAGTGGGTCGCCCCTGCGCAGCTCGCGAACCAGGACCTGCTCGAAGCCGATCAGCCGATCACGGAGTGGCTGCTGCAGGCGACTGCTGACGCTCGCCAGCGGCGCGATCGCTGACGCCTGGCACCAGGGCGGCGTCCAGGAAGCGCTTGATCGTCGCGTACGCATGCGGCCCGGTGTTTGCGTGTCGCAACAGCCCGTGCTTGCTCCCCGGATAGGCCATCACAGAGAACGGCTGGTTGAGATCCTGCAGGCGTTTGAACAGTTTCGTGCTGTGGGAGAACAGCACGTTGTCGTCCGCCATGCCATGCATGATCAGCAACGGCGCGTCGAGATTTCCGGCGTAGGGCAGCACGGCGCTCGCCTCGTAGCCCGCACGATTCTCCTGCGGCGTGCCCAGGTAGCGTTCCGTGTAGTGCGTGTCGTACAACGCCCAATCCGTGACGGGCGCTCCGGAGATTCCGGCACGGAACACGTCCGGGGCGCCGAGCAATGACATCAGGCTCATGTAGCCGCCATAGCTCCAGCCGTAGATGCCGACGCGCCGCGCATCGAACCAGGGTTCCTTCGAAAGGTGCCGCACGCCAGCCACCTGGTCCGCGACTTCGACCTGGCCCATGCGCAGGTGCAATGCCGTTTCGAACGCTTCGCCCCGGTAACCGCTGCCGCGATTGTCGAGCGTCAGCAGGACGTAACCGCTGCGCGCCAGCACTTGCCTGAAGAAGCCTTCGTTGGTGCGGGCGCCGCCATTCCATTGACGCCGCACGCGCTGCGCGCCCGGACCGCCGTAGACATCGACGAGCAGCGGATACTTTTTCGCCGCATCGAACCAACGCGGCTTGATCAACTGGTAGTGCAACACCTGGCCATCGGCTGCCGCCAGCGTGCCGTACTCCGTGCGCGCGTGCTGATCCAGGTACGGGTAGTACGGATGACGTTCGTCGAGTGCGTTCTCGACGAGCGTCGCGATCGGCGTGCCATCGATGCGGCGAAGCATGACGCGCGGCGGCCGCTCGCTGTCCGAGTACGTCTCGAGGAAGAACCGCTGATCCGGCGACAGCCTGATCGCGTGCCAGCCGTTTTCCTGCGTGAGGCGCCGGACTTTCTCCGGCGTGCGCGTGTTCAGCGTCGTCACGTACAGGTGTCGTTCCAGCGGCGTGCGCTCGGTCGCCTGGAAGTAGACGAGGCCCCTGGCCTCATCGACGCCCAGCAGCGCTTTCTCGTCGCCATCGCCCACGACCATCCACGGGCCGGCGGTGAGCGGGCGCACCAGTTTACCGGAGTTGTCGTACAGGTAGAGGTGCTTGTAACCCGTGCGGCTGGAGGCCCAGATGAACTGGCGACCTGCTTTGAGGAACCGCAGCTCGTCGTACAGGTTGACCCACGCCCGCGAAGTCTCGGTGAGCAGCACTGACGACGAACCGTTCGCGGCCTGCACTTTCAGCAGGTCCAGCCGCCGCTGATCGCGCGACTGGCGTTGCACGGCGAGGTCGCGCGAGTCGGGGAACCAGTCGACGCGCGCGAGATAGATGTCGCGGTCGGTGCCGAGGTCCACGCGCACGGACTCGCCCGGACGCTCGACACCGGCAACGAACAGCTCGATGGTGACGTTCGGCGTCCCGGCGGCGGGATAACGCTGGCGGATGACCTGGACGTCTGCGGCGCTGATCTCGAATCGCTCGCGCACCTGCACGGGCGTTTCGTCGGTGCGCGTGTAGGCGATGCGACGGTCATCGGGTGACCACCAGTAACCGGTGTTGCGGCCCATTTCCTCCTGCGCGATGAACTCCGCCACGCCGTTCTGGATCGGGCCGTCGCCATCCGTCGTGATCGCGCGTTCGCGCCCGCTGGCGAGCTCGATGACGTAGAGGTCCTGGTCGCGAATGAAGCTGACATGGCGGCCCGAGGGAGAGAACTGCGCGTCCGTCTCGAACGCTTCCGTGGCCGTGAGCCGGCGCACCGCCCGGTCGCGCGGCCGGCCAAGTTCGTAGTAGTAGAGGTCGCCGCCGAGCGGAAAAAGCAGGGCGCGGCCATCCGGGGCGAACAGGTACTCGACGATGCCCGACAGGGAAGAAATGCGCTGGCGCTCGCGCCGTTGTTCCTCTTCGGCGGAGAGCGGCCGGTCCTCCGGCACGAGGCTGCGGGAATCGACGAGCAGGCGCGCCTGGCCGCTGGCGATGTCGTATTCCCACAGGTCCATCCGATCCTTGTTGTCAGTGCTTCCCTGCAGGAACGTGACACGTCCTGCGCCCGGTGCAATCTGCAACGAGCGCAGGGACGGGCCATTCAGGTCGGGCGCCGCGAAAATCCGCTCGAGGGTAAGCTCGGCGGCCGGCGCAGCCCCGGCAAGACCGGCGGCCAGTGCCGCGGCGGCCAGGGAGGAGACGAAACGGAAACCCGCAGGACGTGGTCTGAGGCGCTTCACCCGTGTACGCTCCCGAGACTTTTTTGGCGATGCCGGAGTGTAAAGAGGATGGATACTCGCATCCACGGTTCGTATCGTTCGCGTGCAGCGCTTCTCGCGCTCGCCTGCCTGTTGCCCGTCATCCTGGCCTCGTGCCAGTCGGAGCCACCAGCCCGGTCGCCGGCCCGATCGCCAGCCGCGTCCGCACCAGCGACCCCGCTGGCGTCCGCGACACTGACGTATCCGCAGCCGCCCCGCGGCACGCACACGGACTCGTATCACGGCGAGACGGTCAGCGATCCGTACCGGCCGCTGGAACAGCTCGACGCGCCGGAAACCCGCCGCTGGATCGAAGCGGAGAACGCGATTGCGCGCCCCTACCTGGAATCGACGCCCGCGCACGCGTGGATCCGCGATCGCCTGAAGCAACTCTGGAACTACGAGCGCTACGGCGTTCCGGAAGAGGAGGGCGGACGCTACTTCTGGCTGCGTAACGACGGTCTGCAGAACCAGAGCGTGCTGCACGTCGCGGACAGCCTGGAAGGCACGCCGCGCGTGCTCATCGATCCGAACCAGTTCTCGGCCGACGGCACGGTTGCGATGGCCGATTTCGAGGTCAGCCCGGATGGCCGCAAGGTGGCCTACGCCGTCTCCGATGGTGGCACCGACTGGAAGAGCTGGCACGTCGTCGATGTCGACACCGGCCGGAAGCTGGCCGACCTGGTCCGGCACACCAAGTTCACGGATGTGTCGTGGGATCGCGATTCGAAGGGCTTCTACTACAGCCGCTATCCTACCGACCCGAGCGGCGCCGACCCGAGTGGCACTGGGGACGGCGCGCTGCAGGTCTCCATCTATCATCACGTGCTCGGCGCGGCACAGTCGGCGGACCGCCTGGTGTATCGCGTTGCGGATCATGCGACGCGCAACCCGTATCCCACGGTGAGCGACGACGGGCGCTTCCTGGTCATCGATCTCTTCGATGGGTACTTCGTCAACGGCATCTACTATATTGATCTGCAGAAAGCCGGGGATCTTCACCAGGTGCGCGCGAGCGGTCGCGCGGCTGGCCAGGACGATGTCGTGCGACTGCTGGACCAATGGGATGCCCGATACCGGTTTCTCGGCTCGAAGGGCAGCGAACTGTTTTTCCATACGACTGCCGACGCACCGCGCGGCCGCATCGTCGGCATCGACACCGCGGCCACACCGGCCCGGTGGCGCGAGATCGTCCCGCAGTCGGCAGACGCGCTGGAACAGGCTCGCTACATCGGCGAGCGTTTCATCGCAGCCTACCTGCACGAGGCGCACGCGCGCGTGCGTATTTTCGATGGCGCCGGCAAGCACGTTGCGGATGTGTCGCTGCCCGGCCTGGGCAAGGTGGATGGCTTCACGGGCGGCGCGGACGATCCGCACATGTTCTTCTCCTACACGGACTACCTGCGCCCGCTCGCCGTGTACCGCTATGAGCTCTCGTCGAACCAGCTGGCGGTGTTCCGCCAGCCGAAGATCGCGGCCGATACGTCGGTATACGTGACGGAGCAGGTGTTCTACACGAGCAAGGATGGAACGCGCGTGCCGATGTTCATCACGCGCCGCAAGGAGTTCACGCGCGACGGCAGTGCCCCGTTACTGCTCTACGGCTACGGCGGCTTCAATGCCCCGCAGACGCCCGCGTTCAGCTCCTCGGTGCTCGCATGGCTCGAGATGGGCGGCGTGTACGCGCTCGCCAATCTGCGCGGCGGCGCGGAGTACGGTGAGGCCTGGCATGAGGCCGGCACGCGCCTGAAGAAGCAGAACGTGTTCGATGATTTCACCGCGGCGGCGCAATGGCTCATCGAGCAGCGCTACACCTCACGCGAACGCATCGCCGCGATGGGCCGGAGCAACGGCGGTCTGCTCGTCGGCGCCGTGATCACCCAGCACCCCGATCTGTTCGCGGCTGCGCTGCCGGTGGTCGGCGTCCTCGACATGCTTCGCTATCACACGGCTAGTGCGAACGCTCGCCAGTGGTCATCGGACTACGGCCTGAGCGAGAACGCCGAGGAGTATCGCGCGCTCCGCGCTTATTCGCCGTACCACAACGTGCAGGAAGGAACCTGCTATCCGCCGACTCTGGTCACGACAGCGGATCACGACGACCGCGTCGTGCCGTGGCACAGCTACAAGTTCGCGGCCGCGCTGCAGGACGCGCAGGGCTGCGCGAATCCCGTTCTCATTCGCGTCGAGACACGAGCCGGGCACGGTGCGGGCAAACCAGTCTGGATGCAGATCGAGGATGTGGCCAACAACTGGGCCTTCCTTTCGCGGCATCTCGGAATGAACCACCCGGGCGCGGGTGGCGAGGGTCGCGTCAGCGCGGGCGAATCGCGCTGACCGCGTTGAGTCGGGTCAGGCGTCCCTGTTACCGGGCGGCTGGCGCGGGGCTGGCGCCCCGGGATGCTCATCCGCATGCTCGCCCTCATCTTGAGGGACTTTCTCTCCCGCGATGCTGCGATCCTCGCTCAGCCACGCACCAAGATCGATGAGCTTGCAGCGCTCGCTGCAAAAAGGCCGGTGAGGCGACGCACTGGACCACTCCAGCTCGCGATTGCAGGTCGGGCATTTGACGATGGGGTTCATCACAGCCCCTGAAGGACGTGCCCGGAAGCGGCAATGGAATCTCGCGGCGGCGACACGTCAACCGCAGCAGATCAGCGTGAACGTCACGTCCTGGTCGGTCTGCACCGGGCGCAGCAGCACGTCGCGCCATGCCAGGAAGCGCAGGCTGCAGCGATGCTGGCTGCCGCTGATCTCGGGGAAGAGATCCGACTCGGCTGGCAGCACGATGCGCATCAGCTGCGTCGGGTTCTCGCGCTCGAACTGGATCTGGAACACGCCACCCGGGGCCGTTACTTCGCGCGGCCGCGCGTTCTGTCGCGTCACCCAGAGCAGCTCGGCAACGCTGTCGCCGACCGGGCGGATCAGTTTCATCCACTCGTTGAGCGCGGCGAGCCGCGATTCCGCGGGCCGACTCAGCCAGAAGTTGTAGTCCGGCAAATCGAACTCGCAGGTGCCACCCGGGATGGCACTGCGGTGCTTGATGGCGTTCAGGAACTCGGAGTCGCGCAGCGGCTGCAGGAAGTTCGCACCGGCACCCATCAGCTCAGCACGCAATCGCATCAGGTTGGACATCACGCTGCGCAGGCGTCCCGGATCCACGCCGGGCCGGCTTTGAAATTCATTCAGCGCCTGCACGTGACGCTCGAGCTCCTTGAGGATGTCGCCGCGCACATCGCCACGCGCTGTGATCGCGAGGATCTCGAGCAGCCCCGCGACGGCGGAGCGGCTGCTCCACGCATTCGGCGTCTCCAGGTGATAGAGCGCCTGCGTGTAGAGAAACTCGAGTCGCAGGAATGTGCGCATCCGCTCGTTGAGCGGCTGCTCATACACCACTGTCGTGGGTTCAGGCTCCTGCGCCTGGTTGGGAAGGCCCGCCGTGTTCATGGCCGTATTCTGCGTTACCCGGCGCAGCCGTGGGAAGTAGTGTTCACAGGCCCGACCGTCGCGTTGTGCCGACAGGGCCGCGCGCCGCGCTCAGCGGGGACGCGCCTGGTGCGTGCTCGCCAGTGCTGTGTAGCGGTCGTGCAGGCGCTCGACCTGCGCAACGAGTGCAGTGCGATCACCATCGTTCACGATGAGATCGTCCGCGCGCGCGAGCCTTTGCGCGCGTGTCGCCTGCGCCGCAAGCATCGCCCGCGCTTCCTGTTCACTGCTGCCGTCCCGTGCCCGCAGGCGCTCGATCTGCGTGATTTCACTGGCGTCGATGACGAGCACGCGGTCCACCCTGTTCGCCAGCCCGGTCTCGACGAGCAGCGGAATCGCGAGCACCTGGTAGTGACCGCCGGCGGCCTCGGAGCGCCGCTCCATCTCCTGCAGGATCGCCGGGTGCAGGATGCTCTCCAGGCGACGCCTGTCGTCCGGATTCGCGAACACCCAGGCCCGCATCCGTTCTCGATCCAGCGTGCCGTCGGGCGACAGCACTTCTCGTCCGAAGGCTCCGATGATTCGCTGCAGCGCCGGTTGGCCCGGCTTCACGACTTCGCGCGCGATCGCGTCCGTATCGATCACGGGGACACCGAGCTCGGCGAAGAGGGTCGCGACGGTGCTCTTGCCGCTCGCGATCCCGCCGGTCAGGCCAATGCGCAGGGTTGGCGTGGTCACGGGCATTTACATGCCCCGCATGCCTGCCATGTGGAGGTAGCGATCGACGATCTGCGGACCCCACAGGAGGGCGATCCAGCCCGCAGCCGCCAGGTACGGGCCGAACGGAATGGGGACCTCGCGCCCGCGTCGCCGCAACACGATCAGGACGATGCCGATCGCGGCGCCCGTGAACGCGGACAGCAGGATGATCATGGGCAGCATCTGCCATCCGAACCACGCGCCGAACGCCGCGAAGAGCTTGAAGTCGCCGAAGCCCATGCCCTCCTTGCCGGTGATCAGCTTGAAGAGATGGAACACGAGCCACAAGCTCAGGTAGCCGCCCACAGCTCCGATGATGCTGCTGCGCGGATCGACTGGGATGGAGAAGCCACTGTCGCTGCCTGTATGGAACAGGCTGGCCATAAGGCCGAGCCAGAGCAGCGACAGCGTGAGGCTGTCAGGTAACAACTGGTGGTCGATGTCGATCCCGGACAGCGCGATCAGGTACCAGGTAAAGAGCAGGCCACCCAGGGCCGCCCAGCCAAAACCAAAATGCCAGGCCACGATGGCCGAGAGTGTTGCCGTGGCCAGCTCCACGAGCGGATAACGCGCTGAGATCTTCGTCTTGCAGCTGGCACATCGGCCGCGCAGCCACAGGTAGCTCACGACCGGGATGTTCTGCCACGCGTGAATCGGAGCCTGGCAGGCGGGACAGCGGGACCTCGGCGTGACCAGGTTGAAGGCAGGCTCTTTCGACTTGTCGCGAGTACTGCCCAGCGCTGAAACGCCGCCCTTCGACGTCGTCGGCGCGGCCGCATCCTGTCCCGCGAGCTCGGCGCACTGCTTGCGCCAATCGCGCTCCATCATGACCGGCAGGCGATAGATCACCACGTTCAGGAAGCTGCCGATCAGCAGCCCGAACAGGAACACGAGGCCAGCAAACAGGACGGGGGAGGACCGCAGCAGTTCGACGATCTCGGCCGGCATCGGCGACTCCTGGTTCCGTCCCCGTCAAGAGAGCAATAAAGCAGAACGCCGCGCGGCGCGCGGCGTTCTTCGGTCGACCGCGGGCGGCGTCAGATGACGGCGCCCATCTTGAAGATTGGCAGGTACATCGCGATCACGAGGCCGCCGACCAGCACGCCGAGGATCGCCATGATCAGGGGTTCGAGCAAGCTGCTCATGCTGTCGACCGCGTTGTCGACGTCCTGCTCGTAGAACGTGGCCACCTTGGCCGACATCTCGTCGAGCGAACCGGACTCTTCACCGACCGCGATCATCTGGATGACCATGTTCGGGAACAGGCCCGTGTTTTCCATGGCGCGCTGCAGGCGCTGGCCCGTGGCGACTTCGTCCTTCATGCGCAGCACCGCCTTCTCGTAGACGATGTTGCCCGTCGCGCCCGCGACCGAGTCCAGCGCCTCGACCAGCGGCACGCCGGCGCTGAACATCGTGGACAGCGTTCGCGCATAGCGAGCGATGGCTGCCTTGACGAGGATCGGTCCAATGACCGGCATCTTGAGCGACAGCCGGTCCAGCCATTCCCGCATCGCACGCGAACGTTTCTTGAAGTAGACGAAAGCATATCCGCCGCCGCCGGCGACGATCGCCAGCATCCAGCCCCTGGTCTGCACGAACTCGGACAGGCTGATGACCATCTGCGTGAAGGCCGGCAGGTCGGCGCCGAAGCCCTTGAACAGCGACTCGAACTGCGGGATCACGAAGATCAGCAGGATCAGCGTCACGATGACGGCGACCGCCAGCACGGCGGCCGGGTAGAAAAGCGCCTTCTTGATCTTCTTTTTGAGCGCCTCGGTCTTTTCCTTGTACGTGGCGATCTTGTCGAGGAGGGATTCCAGCGCACCGGCCTGTTCGCCGGCCTCCACGAGGTTGGTGTAGAGATCGTCGAAGTACAGCGGGTGCTTGGCAAGGGACTCGTGGAGTGACGTGCCGCCCTCGATGTCCGCCTTGATATCCAGAATCAGCTTCTGCATCGCCGGCTTTTCATGACCGTTGCCGACGATCTCGAACGACTGCACCAGCGGGATACCGGCCGCGAGCATCGTGGCGAGCTGCCGGCTGAAGATCGCGATGTCACCTGGCGTAACCTTGCCACCGCCCCTGAAGAGCGCGCTCTGCTTGCTGATCCTGACGGGTACGACACCCTGGCGGCGCAAGTCCGCGCGCAGGGCATTTTCGCTCGCGGCCAGGCTGCGGCCCTTGAGCTTGTTGCCCTTCTTGTCGGTACCCGTCCAGTTGAACTGGGTGTCCTTGCGGACTGCTGTTGCGCTCTGGGCCATTTGCCTTTCCTCTGTAGTCTTCGGCGCGGCTTTGCCGCGACGTCGTCACGCGCGGGGGCGCGCGTCAGTCCACCGTGATCCGCTCGATTTCTTCCAGGCTCGTCAGGCCGTCCTTGACCTTCTGCAGGCCCGAGCGACGCAGGTCCCACACCCCTTCTTTGGCCGCTTCATCGCTGATCGAGATGGCGTTGCCGCCTTCCATGATGAGTCTCCCGATCGCCTCGGAAACGGGCAGCACCTGGTAAATGCCCAGGCGGCCCTTGTAGCCGTCGACGCACTGCGCGCATCCCTTCGGCCCGAATATCGTCACTCCCTTCTTCAGCTCCTCGTCCGTGAACCCCTCCTTGTGAAGGGCTTCTGCGGGAACGTCGATCTTGTGCTTGCAGTTGTTGCAGAGCTTGCGCGCGAGGCGTTGAGCGATGATGAGGCTCACCGACGTGGCGATGGCGTAGGGCTTCACGCCCATGTCGACGAGTCGCGTCAGGGTTTGCGGTGCATCGTTCGTGTGAAGCGTGGAGAGCACCAGGTGGCCGGTCTGAGCGGCTTTCAGTGCGATCTCCGCCGTCTCGAGGTCGCGGATTTCGCCGACCATGATGACGTCCGGATCCTGGCGCAGGAACGCGCGCAGCGCCGAGGCGAAGGTCAGCCCGACCTTGACGTTGACGTTGACCTGGTTGATGCCAGGCATGTTGATTTCGGCCGGATCCTCGGCCGTCGAAATGTTGCAGTCCTCGGTATTGAGGATGTTGAGGCCCGTATACAGCGAGACGGTCTTGCCGCTGCCGGTCGGGCCGGTGACGAGAATCATGCCCTGCGGTTTGGCCAGGGCCTTCACGTAGAGATCCTTCTGGAACGGCTCGTAACCCAGCGCATCGATACCGAGCATCGCGCTGCTCGGATCGAGAATACGCAGCACGATTTTTTCGCCGTACAACGTCGGGCAGGTGCTGACGCGGAAGTCGATGGCGCGATTCTTCGACAGGCGCATCTTGATGCGTCCGTCCTGCGGCACGCGCCGTTCCGCGATGTCGAGGCGCGACATGACCTTGAGGCGCGCCGCGATCTTGATCGCGAGCTGCACCGGCGGCATCGCGACTTCCTTCAGCACGCCGTCGAGGCGCGTGCGGATGCGGAAAGTCTTTTCGTACGGCTCGAAGTGGATGTCCGAGGCGCCCTTCTTGATGGCGTCAAGCAGTACCTTGTTGACGAAGCGCACGATCGGCGCGTCTTCGACGTCGTCGCGGGTGACGCCTTCGGTCTCGAGCTCCTCATCGCCGGCGGTGACTTCGAGGTTCTCGAGGTCGAAGTCGTCGTCGCCCATGTTGGGCATCGACGTGTCGACCTGTTCGATCGCCTTGGTGACCGCCGTCTGCAGCTTGTTGTCCTCGACGACGATCGCCTCGATGCCGAGGCCCGTGGCGAACTTGATCTCGTCGATGGAATGGAGATTCGTGGGATCCGAGACGGCGAGGAAGAGCCGCTTGCCGCGTTTCAGCAACGGCAACACGCGATGCTTCTGCAGCAGCTTGTCGCTGACCAGCTTGACGGTGTCGAGGTCGATGTTGGCGCTGTCGAGGTCGAGGAGGGGAACACCGAACTCGTGAGAAGCCGCTATGGCGATCTCGCGGGCATTGGCGGCTCCGCTATTGACCAGCTGGGTAACGACGCTGACGCGCTTTTCCTTGGCGGCCGCCATGGCGTCCATCATGGTGGCCTCATCGATGAGGCCATCCTGGACGAGGCGCTGCGGCAATCCCCCGAGAGGCGACTTGCCGGCACCGAGCGCCATCATAGCGTTGTCATTCATTGGCTTATGAGCTGTTCTGGCGGGCTTGTCGACCCTTGCTCTGGAGATGCAGTCTACTCAGGAATCCGGGCCAATCAATTGTTAAATCGGCAGGAATGCTCGCATATTGAGTGCATTCCCCTACGTGAACGGTCTCACAGGCGTTGAAACGCAGCCAGACCCGTCGGCTTCTCCTCGCCCCAGGGGTCTTCGCGGTTCGAAAAAGAAGAGGCCCCTCCTTTGGGAGGGGCCTCCGGAGTATCCAACTCAGTTCGATTACGGACGGCAGTTGGACGGTACGTACTTGTTCAGCACCGTGGTCGCCACCGCACCTGAATTGGTGCCGGCCGAGTCAGCCTCGACGACGCCGGCGCCCGGGGCCGGACTCACGCCGCAGACCCACACGACGTCCTGGTTGCCGCTCAGGTACGGCTTGAGGGACAGCGTCAAGCCGTCGAGCGCAGCGTTCGCCTGCTTGCCAGCCTGCGAGCTATACGTAATGACGATCGTGCCAGTGGACAGGGCGACGCCGCTCACGTACTTGCCTTCGATGGGGTTGTCGATACCCAAGCAGCCTGCGACGGCAGGAGTGCAACTCATGACAGTCGGCCACGTGCCGTTCTGTGCGACGGACTCCGCGACGGCCGCCTTGACAGCGCCCGCCAAGTTCAGGCCTTCCGTGACCTGCGAGCGGATGGTGTAGTCCTGGTAAGCGGGAATGGCGATGGCCGCCAGGATGCCGATGATCGCGACCACGATCATCAACTCGATCAGGGTGAAACCCTTCTGAACTGTCTTCAACATTTGTGTGACTCCCAGAATTGCGTAGATGCACGATCAGCGGCCAGAAAGCGCCAGCGCCAGCAACAGTGCAAGGCATGTGCCACGGCTTCCGCAGCCGTACAAGCAGCTGAGTTTCATCGAAAGTTTCCCCTCGTCGCGTGACGCATGCGACATAAGAGTGGCGTCGGATGCCGTCACCTGTGCCGTTCGGCGTCACAATGTGACACGATTTGTCAGTCTTGGAGGCGCAGGAGCGACAGGTCCTCCTGTGCTGCGCAGGCCGCAACGTCCGCCAATCACTCGATTCCCAGCTTCTTGATGCGGTAGCGCAGCGCGCGAAACGTCATTCCCAGCTGCTTGGCGGCGGCCGTCTTGTTGTACCGCGTCTGTTCCAGCGCCTTCAGGATCGCATCGCGCTCGATGTCCTCGAGCTGTTCGCCCAGCGGGCCCGCGGCTGGCGCGCTCGCGGGTGTTCCTGGACCCGTCGTCTCGCGCAGTTGCAGGTCGCCAGGCTGGATCGTGCCGCCGGCTGAAAGCGCCAGTGCACGTTCCAGGATGTTCTCCAGTTCGCGCACGTTGCCGGGAAACGAGTAGCGGCCGAGCGCATCCATCGCGGCGGGCGAAAGGGTGGGTTCCTCGGTCTGCATGCGACGCGCGAGCCTTCGCAGCACCGTCGTCGCCAGCTCCTCGATGTCCTCGGGCCGCTCGCGCAGCGCGGGAACGCGCAGCTCGATGACGTTCACGCGATAGAACAGGTCCTCGCGGAACGCACCCTCCGCGACGAGCGACGACAGGTTGCGATGCGTCGCGCTCAGGATTCGTACGTCCACCGGCGTCTCGCGCTGCTCGCCGATCGGCCGCACCGTCTTCTCCTGGATGACGCGCAGGAGCTTGACCTGCATGTGCAGAGGCAGGTCGGCGACCTCATCGAGAAACAGCGTGCCGCCTTCGGCGGCCTGGATCATGCCTTTCTTGTCGGCGACCGCGCCCGTGAAGCTGCCACGCCTGTGGCCGAACAGCTCGCTCTCCATGAGCTCGGTCGGGATCGCGCCGCAGTTGACCGGAACGAACGGGCCCTCACGCCGCGGCCCGGATTCATGGATCAGTTGCGCCACGAGTTCCTTGCCGGTTCCCGATTCGCCGAAGATGTGCACGGGTGCCTGGCTGCGCGCCACCTTCGCGATCATTTCGCGCAGCTGTGACATCGGCTCCGACTGGCCGAGCAGCCGCGGCGCGTTCAGCGTGTCGCCGGCGCGTTGCTCCGAGACCTTGATGGCTGCATTGACGAGCTTGCGCAGGTCGGCCAGGTCGAGCGGCTTGGAAACGAAGTCGAAGGCTCCTAGCTTCAGCGCGCGCACGGCGGATTCGACGTTGCCGTGCGCGGTGATGACCGCGACCGGGACTTCCGGCGCGTTGCTCTGCATCCACTCCACCAGGTCGAGCCCGCTGCCATCCGGCATGCGCATGTCGGTGAGGCAGAGGTCGAACTTTTCCGTGCGCAGCAGTTTCTGCGCGGCGGCGACATTGCCCGCGGTGCGCGGTTCGAGGTTCATGCGCAGCAGGGTGATCGACAGCAGCTCGCAGATATCGGGCTCGTCGTCGACGATGAGAACGGTCGGCTTGGCCATGGCTTAGCGGGAAAAGATGCCGGAGCTCTCCCAGCGGCGCGGGTCGGCAAAAATCACGCGAAAGAGGCTGCCACCGCCGGAGCGCGGCTCATAGAGCAGGATCGCGCCGTTGCACTGGCAGAGCTCCCGCGAGATGAACAGGCCGAGACCCGTTCCGCCGTCGCCGGAAGTGAAGAAGGGCTCGAAGATGCGGTCCGCGTTCTCCGGGTCGATACCCGGACCGCGGTCGGCGACTTCGAGGTAGGGCCGGCCGGTGGCCGCGACGCGGCCGCAGCGCAGGTCCACCTGCGCGGGCTTGCCCGCGGCGGCCGCGAACCTGAGTGCGTTGTCGCAGAGATTCCACACGACCTGGTGCAGGTGGCTCGGATCGACGCGGATCTCCACGTCGGGGGCTTCCTGCTGGATGGCGAGGGCCTCCAGCCGGGTCTGCGTCGTCTGGCAGTACTCGCCGCGAAATTCGCCGAGCCAGTCCGCCAGCGTGAGCCGCTCGGGCCGCGTCGAGTCGCGCCGCGAGAGCTGCAGGACATTGTTGATGATCGTGCTCACCCGGTCGCCGTTGACCCGGATGATCTCGGTCAGCCGCTTTTCCTGGTCCCCGAGCTGCGGGGATTCCTCCAGCAACTGGCCAGCATGGCTCATGGCGCCCACGGGGTTGCGGATCTCGTGCGCGATGCTGGCGCTCAGCCGCCCGAGCGCCGCGAGCTTGGATTGTTGCACGTGTTCGGCCAGCAGGCTCAGGTCCTCGAGGAAGATGAGCACCGGGCCCGGATTATGCTGACCGAGCGGCGCAAAGTGCGGCTGCATCATGCGCGCGCCATCGGCCGCCACGAACGACGCCGGCTGGGTCTGCGTCGGGTTGGGGTGCGGGTTCTGCCGCCACGTGGATAGAAAATAAAGGAGTCGGGCCGACACTTCGCCGAGCAGGGCGCCCGGGATTGCCGCCCGGTCCCCGAGAATCTGCGCCGCGGACTCGTTGATCAGGCGGATGCGATCCGCAGCATCCACGACCAGGATGCTCTCGCGCAAGTGCTGAACGATGTATTGCGACAGCTCCGCGAGGTTCGCGAGGTCGACATCGCGCTGGCGAACCAGCTCCTCGCTTTCGCGGATGCGATCCGCCAGCGGCGAGAGGCTCAGAGAAATAAAGAACAGGATCGCGCCGAGCACGCCGGCCGTCGTGTAGTCGCCCGCGGACGCCCCTTGAAATTGACAGGCAACCTGCTGTGCGAGCAGTGCTAATGCCGCACCCGCTGCCAGAACAAATGCGCGCCGCCCTCGCACCAGGAGGCTCATGGCTCCCACTGGTATGACCAGCAGCATGCCGAGCCCGCTCGCCACGCCGCCACTCGCATAGAGGAGCAGCGCAATCGCGATGACATCCGCGATGAAATGGACCCACGCCTGCATTTCGAAATAGGGCCACCGGCGCTTGAGGGCGAAGATGGCGACGATCGCGAAGGCGAAGTAACCGACGGCAACGCCGGCAAAGAGGCGGGGATGGATCGTGCCCGCCGCAGCACCGGTCAGGAACACGAGATGAAAAGTGAGGAGAACGGCGGGGACGAGAAGGCGATAGATATTGAGAAGGATCAGGACTCGCCACGCGAGATCGCTCTGCGCGGATGCCTTGGCGATCACCATCGCCGCACTGTACCACGCACGCCAGCCGGACTGTCTGCAAACGCTGGCGCCGCGCGCCAACCGTGACGCCGCGCACGCAAGCAACTCGTGCCTGCTCGCGAAAACTTGGCGGCGCCCGCCATCATCGCGCAGAATAGCGGCCTTTTTTAGTCCACGCCGGCATGCACGCATGAATCTCCACGAGTATCAGGCCAAGCAGGTTTTTGCCCAGTACGGCATCCCGGTTCCCCGGGGCCACGTGGCGCGCACCGCTGACGAGGCGGTCGAAGCTGCGCGTGCGCTGGGCGGGTCGGTATGGGTGGTCAAGGCGCAGGTCCACGCGGGTGGCCGGGGCAAGGCCGGCGGTGTGAGGCTGGTGAAAGACTTCGACGCCGTGCGTGTCGCCGCGCAGGGAATGCTGGGCACGCGGCTCGCCACGAAGCAGACGGGGCCGGAAGGGTTGCCCGTCGATTCAGTCTACGTGGAGGCCGGCTCGCAGATCGAGCGCGAGATCTATCTGAGCCTCGTGCTCAACCGCGAACAGGGCCGCGTCGCCTTTGTCGCCTCGGCCGCGGGCGGCATGGACATCGAGGAAGTCGCTGCGCATTCGCCGGAAAAGATCGTCAAGGTGAGCATCCATCCCGCCGCGGGGCTGCAGCCCTACCAGTTACGGCTGCTCGCGTTCGGGCTCGGCTTCGACGGCAAACAGGCGGAGCAGTTCACGAACATGGCGCAGGCGCTCTATCGCCTGTACCTGGAAAAGGATGCCAGCCTGGTGGAAGTCAATCCGCTGATCGTCAGCAGGGACGGGAGCCTCGTCGCGCTCGATGCCAAGATCAACATCGATGCGAACGCGCTCTTCCGGCAGCGTGAGCTGGCGGCGCTGCGCGACGTGAACCAGGAAGACCCGATGGAGCGGGCCGCCAGCGAGCACGACCTGAACTACGTGTCGCTCGACGGCGATATCGCCTGCATGGTGAACGGCGCCGGTCTCGCGATGGCGACGATGGACCTGATCAAGCTGCACGGCGGTGCGCCGGCCAACTTCCTGGACGTCGGTGGCGGCGCAACCAGCGAACGCGTCACCGAGGCCTTCAAGCTGATTCTGTCGAACGCACGCGTGCGCGCCATCCTGGTGAACATCTTCGGCGGCATCGTCCGCTGCGATCTCATCGCGGAAGGCATCATCAACGCCGTCAAGCAGGTCGGTGTGAAGATTCCCGTGGTCGTGCGGCTCGAGGGAACGAATGCCGACAAGGCGCGGCAACTGCTCGCGGGTAGCGGGCTCGCAATCACCGCAGCGAAAGACCTGACGGATGCTGCCACCAAGGTCGTGGCGCTCGCTTCCGGTCGGTCAGCTGCTGCTCGCGGAGCACGCGCATGAGCATTCTCGTCGACAAGTACACCCGCGTGATCTGCCAAGGCTTCACGGGGAAACAGGGCACCTTCCATTCCGAGCAGTGCCTGGCTTACGGCACCAAGCTCGTCGGCGGCGTGACGCCGGGGAGGGGCGGGCAGAAGCACCTCAATCTTCCCGTGTTCAACACCGCGCGCGAGGCGGTTCTCGAGACGGGCGCGGACGTGAGCATGATCTACGTGCCGGCGCCCTACGCGGGCGATGCCATCCTCGAAGCAGCGGACGCCGGAATCCGTCTCGTCGTCTGCATCACTGAAGGCATTCCGGTGAACGACATGGTGCGTGTGAAGGCTGCGCTCGCTGGCGGCAGCACGCGCCTCATTGGGCCGAACTGCCCCGGGATCATCACACCGGGCGAATGCAAGATCGGCATCATGCCGGGCTTCATCCATAAGCCCGGTCGCGTGGGCATCGTGTCGCGCTCGGGCACGCTCACCTATGAAACGGTCTACCAGACCACGCTGAACGGTCTGGGGCAGAGCACGTGCGTCGGTATCGGCGGCGATCCGGTGCGCGGCATGAGCTTCATCGACGTGCTGGAGATGTTCCAGCGCGATTCCGCCACCGAGGGAATCATCCTGGTTGGCGAGATCGGCGGCAGCGACGAAGAGGCTGCGGCCGAGTACATCTCGCGTCACGTGCGCAAACCGGTGGTCGCATACATTGCGGGCGTCACCGCGCCTGCGGGCAAGCGCATGGGGCACGCGGGTGCCGTGATCGCGGGAGGCAAGGGAACCGCTGCGGACAAGTATCGTGCTCTCGGAGCGGCTGGAGTGAAGACGGTGCGTTCGCCCGCCGAGCTCGGCACCGCCATGCTCGAGTTGCTGACGACTCGCCATCGCGCGATGTCGCAGCGGGCGGCGCGGGCCAGCCGGTCCGCCGCGGCAGGGACTGCGGCGCAAAAGCCGGTCGCATCAACACCAACGGGGAAGCGCGCCGCGAAGTCCTCCCGGGGCAGGGGCAAGAAAGCGGGCCAGAAAGCGGCCCAGAAAGCGGCCAGGAAACCTGCAAGGAAACCCGCACGGAAAAAGGCTTCTGCGGTAGGCAAGGTGTCCCGATCACGGCGTCGCTGACCGCGGTCTGCCGGCTTACAATAGGCCCGTGGCCGACCGCCTACGCATTGCGCTAGCCCAGCTCAACCTCCTGGTGGGTGACGTCGACGGGAACACCCGTCGCATCATCCAGGCGTGCGCAGAAGCGCGCGACCGCCTGCGCGCCGACATTGCTCTCTTTCCCGAACTCGCGCTCTGCGGCTATCCCCCCGAAGACCTGCTGTTCCACAACTCCATGCGTCGGAAGGTGGCGCAGGCGCTAGAGCGCATTCGCGCCGAAGTGAAGGGCATAGGCGCGCTGGTGGGCTATCCCGAATACGCGGAAGGGCACATCTTCAATTCAGCGGCGCTGATCCGCGAGGGCGCGATCGTCGCCAACCATCGCAAGCATTGCCTCCCGAACTACAAGGTGTTCGACGAGAAGCGCTATTTCCACCCCGGTTCGCAAGCGACGGTCGTGGACTGGGAGGGTTGGCGAATCGGCGTGCTCGTCTGCGAGGACGTGTGGGAGCCGCAGCCCGCCGCGGGCGCCCGCGCGGCCGGAGCCGAGTTGCTGCTGGTGCTGAACGCTTCGCCGTACGAGTTGCACAAGCAGAACGAGCGCGAGTCGATCGTGCGCGACCGGGTGAGCGAAGTCGGGTTGCCGATGGCGTACGTGAACCTCGTCGCCGGCCAGGACGAGCTGATCTTCGATGGCCAGTCCTTCGTGATGGACGGCCGCGGCCAGTTGGTGCAGCGGGCGGGCGCGTTCGTCGAGGCGCTGGGGGCTGCGGATTTTCGCCGCGACAACCAGCGCATCGAGCCGGTGAGCGGCGAGATAGCGCCGTTCCAGAGCGACGAAGAAAGCGTGTACAGCGCGCTGGTGCTGGGTGTGCGCGACTACGTCGACAAGCACAAGTTTCCGGGCGTGGTGATGGGGCTTTCAGGTGGCGTCGACTCGGCGCTGACACTCGCGATTGCAGTGGACGCGCTCGGCGCGGATCGCGTGCACGCAGTGATGATGCCGTCGCGCTACACCTCGCACATGAGCATGGAGGATGCGGAAGGCCAGGCACGCCGGCTCGGCGTGAAGTTCAGCAACATCTCCATTGAAGGCATGTTCGCAGCCACGCTGGATGCTTTGGCCGCGGAGTTTGCCGGTCGCAAGCCGGATACGACGGAGGAGAACATCCAGTCGCGCTGCCGCGGTGTGTTGTTGATGGCGATCTCCAACAAGACCGGCCGCATGCTGCTCACCACGGGCAACAAGAGCGAGATGGCTGTGGGCTACGCCACGCTCTATGGCGACATGGCGGGTGGCTTCGCGCCGATCAAGGATTGCAGCAAGACGCTGGTGTATCGGCTGGCCCACTATCGCAACTCGCTCGCCGCGGCGGCGCGGCAGGCTTTTTTCATTCCCGCGCGCGTCCTCGAGCGGCCCCCATCGGCCGAACTGCGTGAAGGCCAGCAGGACACGGATTCGCTGCCGCCCTACGACGTGCTCGATCCGATTCTCGAGGCATTCATCGAGGAAGACCTGTCCGTCGACCAGATCGTGGCGCGCGGTTTCGACCGCAAGACGGTCGGCCGCGTGCTCGACCTGGTGAAGCGCAACGAATACAAGCGGCGGCAGGCGCCGCCCGGGGTGAGAGTGAGCGGCCGGGCGTTCGGTCGTGACTGGCGCTACCCCATCACGAGCGGCTACCAAACGTAAAGAGTCGGCTCGGGAATTCTTCCGGGGCCCCCAAAAAGTATTCGAGTCTTCGAGAAACTTTTTGGGGTGCTCAGTCAGGCCACCACCAGCGCTTCTTGCGAAGCGCGTCGGGATCCTCGGGGAAGTTTTGCGCGTAGACGCGCTCCGCCTGTTGCGCGAGATCCTGCATGTCCAGCGCGCGGTACGCGTCCACCATGATGCGCAGCGCTTCCTTGATCGCAGGCGCTCCGTCGTAAGCCTCGATGGTGTACTTCGCGCGAGCGAGCGCGCCGACGTAGGCACCGCGCTCGAGGTAGTACCGCGCGACGCCCGTCTCGTAGTCCGCCAGCCGGTTGCGCAGGTAGATCATCCGGCGGCGCGCATCGTGCGCGTAGTCGCTCTTCGGAAACTGCTGCACGAGCGTCTGGAAGGCAGCGAACGACTTGCGGGCCTCGGACGGCGGCCGGTCGGCGATTTCGACGTTGAACAGCCGCTCGACGACGTTGGGTGTGCGCTCGAAGTACACGAGACCCTTGATGTAGTGCGCGTAGTCGACGCGCGGATGCGTCGGGTTCTCGCGGATGAAGGAATCGGCCGCGTCGACGGCGGACTCCGTTTCACCGCTGCGGTAGTACGCGAACATGAGGTCCAGCCGGCCCTGCCGCGCGGAGTCGCTGAACGGATAGCGCGCCTCCAGGGCCTCGTAGATGCGGATCGCGCCCTCGAAATTCTGACCGACGAGCGCTTTGTGCGCCGCTGTGTATAACATTTCGGGAGTGGACTGGACGTCCCGGTCCGGATTGCTGCCGCAGGCGGCGAGCACGAGGCTGCCGAGCAGCAGCGTCACCAGGTGAAGGGCTTTGAATCGGACCAGCGGCACGCGTTGCCTCCGTCAGGCACAAGGCGGCAAAGTATAGTGCAAGGCCCTTCAGGGCACTCAACGAAAGTCAGCCGCGAAGCGGCCTGGGGTGGAGCGAGCCCGCAAGCCCCGGTAGCTGAAAAGAAGGCTCGTTTGACGACACCTGAGCACACCGAGTTCCAGACTTACGAGCTGATCGTCCCGGAAAGCTGCGCGGGCCTGCGGCTCGACCAGGCGCTCGCCCGGTTGCTGCCGGACTTTTCGCGCACGCGGCTCAAGGACTGGATCGATGCCGGGCAGGTCCTGGTCGACCGCCGACCGCTCAAGCCCCGGGACGTTCTCGTCGGCGGCGAGCGCATCGTGCTGCAGGCCCGGGTTCCCCAGGATGAGACCGTCGCGGCGCAGGATCTCGCCCTCGACATCGTGCACGAGGATGAAGCGCTCATCGTCATCAACAAGCCGCCTGGCCTGGTCGTTCATCCGGGCGCCGGCAATCGCGATCGCACGCTGCAGAACGCGTTGTTGCATCACGACCCAGAGCTGGCGGGAGTGCCGCGCGCGGGCATCGTGCACCGGCTCGACAAGGACACCAGCGGGTTGCTCGTGGTCGCGCGAACGCTGGTGGCGCACACGGCGCTCGTGCGCCAGTTGCAGGAGCGCGAGATCGGGCGGCAATACACCGCGATCTGCGTCGGGGTCATGACAGCGGGCGGCACAGTCGACCGGCCGATTGGCCGCCATCGCACCGACCGTGTGCGCATGGCCGTGCGTGAAGATGGACGCGAGGCCGTGACGCACTACCGCGTCGTGGAACGTTTTCGCTCGCACAGCCACGTGCGCGTGACGCTGGAAACCGGGAGAACACACCAGATCCGCGTTCACCTCGCCCACCTTCGCCACGCCATCGTCGGCGACACGACTTATGGCGGGCGTCTCCTGCCGCCGCGTGGCGCTACGCAGGAACTCAACGATGCGTTGCGCGCGTTCCCTCGCCAGGCGTTGCACGCGGAGCGCTTGCAACTCGAGCACCCGGCGTCGGGAGAGACCCTGGCGTGGGAAGCACCGATGCCGGCGGACATGACGCAATTGCTCGTCATCCTGCGCAGGGACGCCACGCTTGCGAAGTCCGGGCGATCCGGACGGCGCACGTGACGACCCGGTGCCTCCGATGAATCGCTTCATCCTTCCCGAATGGTCCGCGCCCCGAAACGTCCGGGCGGCGTCGACGTTGCGCACGGGCGGTGTGAGCCCGGCACCCTTCGATACATTCAACCTGGCAGCGCACGTCGGCGACGATCCGGCAAACGTCGAGAGCAATCGCGGCGAATTGCGCAGGACACTGCAACTGCCCGCCGAACCCTACTGGCTCTCGCAAGTGCACGGCACGCGTGTCGTGCGCGTAAACGAGGAAGCGGGCGCACCTTCCGCCGATGCCGCATGGACCGATAGGCCCGGCGAGGTATGCGTCGTCATGACGGCGGATTGCCTGCCGGTACTCTTCGCTTCCAAAGACGGGAAGCGGGTTGCGGTGGCGCATGCTGGATGGCGCGGACTGTCTGCGGGCGTACTGGACGCAACAGTTCGCGCTCTCGGCGTGCCCGCGGCTGAACTCGTGACCTGGCTGGGTCCTGCTCTCGAGCAAGCGCACTTCGAGGTGGGTGGCGAAGTTCGAGACGCCTTCCTGCTGCGTGACGCTGGGGCGGGCGCTGCCTTTGCTCCGGGCAGGGCGCCGGGAAAATGGAGGGCTGACCTGTTTGCGTTGGCGAAGCGCCGGCTGCACGCCATCGGGATTCGTGAAGTGCAGGGCGGCGGCGCCGGCACGTTCGGCGGCCGGTCCCAGTTCTTCTCGTATCGACGCGATGGCCGTTGCGGCCGCATGGCCACGCTCATCTGGATGGATCTCGCGTCCGATTAGCTCCTGGTCCCCGTGCTAGCATGCCGCGATGTCAGTGCTGATCTGGATCCTGGGCGCAACCGCGCTTGGCGGTGCGCTCAGCGCACTCATCGCCGCGTTGTTCCTGCTCGTACCCGAACGGCGGCGCAGCGCGTGGCTGCCACACCTGGTCAGTTTCGCGACCGGGGCGTTGCTGGGCGCCGCCCTCCTGAAACTCCTGCCGCAGGCCATCGAGCGCGCCGGGCTCGAGCAGGTGCATCTCATCGGGTTCGCCGCCGCGGGCGGCATCTTCGCGTTCTTCGTGCTCGAGAAACTGGTCCTGTGGCGTCACTGCCATGCGGAAGACTGCGACTCGCACGGCACCCACCAGCAGCACCGCGACAAGGCGTCCGGCGTCATGATCCTGGCCGGCGATGCCATTCACAACGCGCTCGACGGTGTGCTGATCGCCGCTGCGTTTCTCACCGACATCCGCCTCGGCATCGTAACGAGCGTTGCCGTCATCGCGCACGAAATTCCGCAGGAAGTGGGTGACTTCGCCATCCTGCTCAACAGCGGGATGTCACGCCGGCGCGCGTTCGCCATGAATCTCGCCACCAGCCTCACCTCGGTGGTGGGCGGCGTGGTGGCCTATTTCGCCCTTGGAAACTCCCTGCAACTGCTCCCTTATGCCCTGGCCATCGCTGCCGCCAGTTTCCTGTACGTTGCCGTCGCCGACCTGATTCCCGGCCTGCACCGCCGCGTGGAGCCGGTTGCAAGCCTGCAGCAGGTGGCACTCATTGCCGTCGGCCTAGCCGTAATCGTGGTGTCGGACCTGCATTAGGAGTCGGCTCGGGAAGGCTTCGCCGCCCGAGGCCGACGAAACTCTGGTTGTCGGATCAGTGGGCGTTGAGTTTCCGCCGGGTGTCCTTACATTCGGCTGGAATCCCGGTGTCGGAGCATTTTCCATGCCCAAAGTGACGGAGCGGCTGCAATCGGCGCTGGCCGAGGGCCAGTCGCTGGCTGTCGGGCGCGATCACCAGTTCATCGAGCCCGTGCACCTCGTGCTCGCCCTGCTCAACCAGGAGGGCGGGAGCATCCGTCCCTTGCTCGAAAAGGCGGGCGCGGACAACAAGCGGCTCCGTTCCGCCCTCATGGCGGGATTGGACCGGCTGCCCACTGTCGAAGGCGCCCCGGGGGAAGTGCATGTTTCTCAAGATCTCTCGCGGCTGCTGAATGTCGCGGACAAGCTCGCACAGAAGCGAGGCGACCAGTACGTCTCCTCGGAGCTGCTGGTGCTGGCGGCGTTCGAGGACCGCGCGCTGAGAAATATCTTCAGTGAGGCCGGCGTCGTCCGCGGAGCCCTGGAGAAGGCCATCGAGGAACTGCGCGGTGGAGAGAAAGTGCAGGATCCGAATGCCGAGGAAAGCCGCCAGGCCCTGCAGAAGTACACCATCGACCTGACGGAGCGGGCCGAGCAGGGCAAGCTCGACCCGGTCATCGGTCGCGACAACGAGATTCGCCGCACCGTGCAGGTGCTGCAACGGCGCACCAAGAACAACCCCGTCCTGATCGGCGAGCCGGGCGTCGGCAAGACGGCCATTGTCGAAGGACTGGCGCAGCGCATCGTCAATGGCGAAGTGCCGGAAGGACTGAAGAACAAGCGCATCCTCGCGCTCGACATGGCGGCCCTGATCGCGGGCGCGAAATTCCGCGGCGAGTTCGAAGAGCGCCTCAAGGCGGTGCTCAACGATCTCGCGAAGCAACAGGGCGCGATCATTCTCTTCATCGACGAGTTGCACACCGTCGTCGGCGCGGGCAAGGCCGAAGGAGCGATGGATGCGGGCAACATGCTCAAGCCCGCGCTCGCGCGCGGCGAGCTGCATTGCGTCGGCGCGACCACGCTCGACGAGTATCGCCGGTACATCGAGAAGGACGCCGCGCTGGAACGCCGTTTCCAGAAAGTGCTGGTGGACGAGCCCAGCGTCGCGGACACGATCGCGATCCTGCGCGGGCTGAAGGAGCGCTACGAGATTCATCACCGCGTCGAGATCACCGATCCCGCGATCGTCGCCGCGGCCACGCTGTCGCATCGCTACATCACGGATCGCCAGCTGCCGGACAAGGCGATCGATCTCATCGACGAGGCGGCTTCGCGCATCCGCATGGAGATCGATTCCAAGCCGGAGGTCATGGACCGGCTCGAACGCCGCATCATCCAGCTCAAGATCGAGCGCGAGGCGCTGAAGAAAGAGAAGGATGAAGCCTCTCGCAAGCGCCTGGTCGCGCTCGAAGAGGAGCTCGCGCGGCTGGAGAAGGAATTCGCGAGCCTCGAGGAGGTGTGGCGCGCCGAGAAGGCCGCCGTCACCGGCGTCGCGCGCATTCGCGAGGAGCTCGAGCGCGCCAGGCTCGAACTGGAAGGCGCTCGCCGGGCGGGCGACCTGGGTCGCATGTCCGAGTTGCAGTACGGGCGCATCCCCGAGCTGGAGCGCAAGCTCGCTGAAGCCGCCGAGGCCGAGAAGCGCGGCCTCACGCTGCTGCGAAACAAGGTGACCGACGAGGAAGTCGCCGAAGTCGTCTCGCGCTGGACCGGCATTCCGGTCGCGAAGATGCTCGAGGGCGAGAAGGAAAGACTCCTGCAAATGGAAGACGCACTGCAGCGCCGCGTCGTTGGCCAGGACGAGGCAGTGCGCAACGTGTCCAATGCCATCCGGCGCTCACGCGCGGGTCTCTCCGATCCGCGCCGCCCCAATGGCTCGTTCCTGTTCCTGGGTCCCACGGGCGTGGGCAAGACCGAGCTGTCGAAGGCACTGGCGGAATTCCTGTTCGACACGGAAGAGGCGCTCGTGCGCATCGACATGTCCGAGTACATGGAGAAGCACTCGGTCGCACGGCTCATCGGCGCTCCGCCGGGATACGTCGGCTACGAGGAAGGTGGCCACCTCACCGAGGTCGTTCGCCGCCGGCCGTACTCGGTGATCCTGCTCGATGAAGTCGAGAAGGCGCACCCGGACGTGTTCAACGTGCTGCTGCAGGTGCTGGACGACGGGCGACTCACGGACGGCCAGGGCCGCACCGTGGATTTCCGCAACACGGTCATCATCATGACCTCGAACCTGGGCTCGCCGATCATCCAGGAGATGGCCGGCGCGGAGAACTACGCGCGCATGAAGGCCGCGGTGATGGAAGTGGTGCAGACGAACTTCCGGCCCGAGTTCATCAATCGCATCGACGACATCGTCGTGTTCCATCCGCTCGGCGAGGAGCAGATCCGCAGGATCGTCGACATCCAGCTCGAATACCTGCGTCGCCGCCTGCTGGAGCGCGAAATCGAGTTCCGGCTCGACGACAAGGCGCGGGCCCTGCTCGCCGAGGCCGGCTACGATCCCGTGTACGGTGCGCGGCCGCTCAAGCGCGCGATCCAGCAGAAGATCGAGAACCCGCTGGCGCAACGCATCCTGCAGGGCGAGTTCGGGCCGGGCGATCGCATCATTGCCACGGTGCGCGACGGCGTCATCGGGTTCGGGAAGGAACGTGCGCGCTGAGGACTCCCTCGGCGCGCGTCTTTCTGCTTAACTTCGCAACCGGTCAGGACTACTGCGTGGGATGTGAATGCCGATCTACGAATACCAATGTGAAGCCTGCCAGCATCATCTCGAGGCACTTCAGAAAATCAGCGACCCGCCCCTGCGCAAGTGCCCCGAGTGCGGGAAGGCGAAGCTCACGCGCCTGATTTCGCCACCGGTCTTCCGGCTGAAAGGGTCCGGCTGGTACGAGACCGACTTCAAGTCCGAGAAGGAAAACAAGCGCAACCTCGCGGTCGAGAAGGACGAGGCACCGGCGTCGAGCGCCAATTCGACGGACAATGCGACCGCCAGTCCGACCGCCAGGCCCGCCGACGGCCAGCCCGCCAAACTGGCCGAAACCAGGCCTCAGCCCCAGTCCCAGTCCCAGTCCCAGTCCCAGGCGGACAAGACGGACCAGGCGGACAACACGGCCAGGCCGGCCCCCGCGGCGGCCACACCCCGCAAGGCTGCGAGCCGCCCGAAGGCCAAAGCCAGGCCCCGGCCGGCGCGCAAGCGCGCGCGGTAATCACTTCCACTGGCCTGCCCCGCGGGCCGATTTAGCGTTCCGGACGGCGTTTCGGTAACATTCGCGGCCTTTTTGAGGCGTCGAGTGTCCCTGTGAGCATGCGCAGCCACTATTGCGGGCAGGTCAACCAGGACCTGGCAGGACAGGCCGTCAGCGTGGCGGGCTGGGTCCATCGCCGTCGCGACCATGGCGGCGTGATTTTCGTCGACCTGCGCGATCGCGAAGGGCTGCTGCAGATCGTGTTCGATCCGGACGCCGCGGCCGTCTTCAAGGAAGCCGAGCGCCTGCGCAACGAGTACGTGATTCGCGTGCGTGGCCTGGTGCGGCCCCGCCCCGCCGGGACAGCCAATGCCAACCTGGCTTCGGGCCAGGTGGAAGTACTCGCCCAGGAACTCGAGCTCCTCAATCGTTCCGAGCCCCTGCCGTTCCAGCTCGACGAGACCGTGAACGAGGAGCTGCGCCTCAAGTACCGCTACCTCGACCTGCGACGCGACGAGATGACGCGCCGCCTGCGCCTGCGTCATGCGGTGACGCGCGCGATGCGCGCCTGTCTCGACGAGCAGGGCTTCGTCGACATCGAGACGCCGATGCTCACCAAGGCGACGCCCGAAGGTGCGCGCGACTACCTCGTACCCAGCCGCACGCATCCCGGCAAGTTCTTCGCGCTGCCGCAGTCACCGCAGATCTTCAAGCAGCTGCTGATGATGTCCGGTTTCGATCGCTACTACCAGATCGTGCGCTGCTTCCGCGACGAGGACCTGCGCGCCGAGCGCCAGCCCGAGTTCACGCAGCTCGATATCGAGACCTCGTTCCTCGATGAAGCCGAGATCCAGGAACTGATGGAGTCGCTGATCCGGTACGTCTTCAAGACCGTGCTCAACGTCGACCTGCCGAATCCGTTCCCGCGACTCAAGTTCGCCGACGCCCTGCGCCGCTTCGGGTCGGACAAGCCGGACCTGCGCAATCCGCTCGAGCTGGTGGACATCGCCACGCACGTCGCGGACAGCGAATTCAAGGTGTTCGCTGGCCCGGCCGGGGATCCGAAAGGCCGCGTGGTGGCACTCAACGTGCCCGGCGGCGGCAAGCTCACGCGCAAGGAAATCGACGACTACACCGCGTTCGTCGCGCGCTACGGCGCGAAGGGCCTGGCGTACATCAAGGTGAATGATGCGGCCAAAGGCCGCGATGGCTTGCAGTCGCCAATTCTCAAGTTCCTCAGCGACGGCGCCATCGCGGGCATCATTGCGCGCACCACGCCGAAAAACGGCGACCTGATCTTCTTTGGCGCGGATACGGCCAAGGTGGTCAACGACTCCATCGGCGCGTTGCGGCTGCGTGTCGGCGCCGACCTCGGCCTCAACAAGGCGGACTGGGCACCGCTATGGGTCATCGACTTCCCCATGTTCGAATGGGATGCCGAGGAGAAACGCTGGCAGGCGATGCACCATCCGTTCACCGCGCCGCGCGATCCGGACACTGCTGCGTTGCGCGCGAACCCGGAAACCGCGATCGCCAAGGCCTACGACATGGTGCTCAACGGTTCGGAGATCGGTGGCGGTTCGGTGCGTATCTACCGCCAGGAAATGCAGTCGACCGTGTTCGACCTGCTGGGCATCTCGCCCGAGGAAGCGCGCGTGAAGTTCGGCTTCCTGCTCGACGCGCTGAAATTCGGCTGCCCGCCGCACGGTGGCATCGCGTTCGGCCTCGATCGCATCACGATGTTCATGGCCGGTACGGACAGCATCCGTGACGTCATTGCCTTCCCGAAGACGCAGACGGCGGCCGATCCGCTCACGGACGCTCCGACCGACGTGAGCGAGCAGCAGCTGCGCGAGCTGCACATCCGGCTGCGTCCGAACGTGAAGGAAACGGAAAAGTAGACGCGTGGCCCCTCCAGCCACAGCCATCGTCTTTGTCCACGGCCTGTGGCTGACGGGAGTCGAATCGACGCTGTTGCGCCGGCGACTCGCCACCGAGCTGCAGTGCTCGACGCACTACTTCCATTACCGCTCGATCACCGCGAAGCCGGCGGACATCCTGCTGCAGCTTCGCGAGTTCCTGCGCGCACTCCCCGAGCGCACCGTGCATCTCGTTGGGCACAGCCTCGGCGGTGTCGTCGTGCTGCGTCTGCTCGAGACTTCACCTGACTTGCGGCCGGGCAGGGCAGTGCTGCTCGGCGCGCCGCTCTGCGGCAGCAAGGCAGCGCAAGGACTGGCGCGATGGCCGATCGGCGCGGCGATGCTGGGACGCGCGATCGAAGCCGAGGTGCTGAACCACGCGCCGCGGTCATGGGATGGGCGCCGGGACCTTGGCATCATCGCGGGGGACAACTCGGTGGGTCTCGGCAAGCTGGTTGCAACGCTGGATGAACCCAACGACGGCGCGATCTGCGTCGCCGAGACGCAACTGCCGGGCGTAACCGATCACATCATCGTGAAGACGAGCCACACCGGCATGCTGTTTTCCCACGAAGTGGTGCGGCAGACCGCGAGTTTTCTGTCGTCGGGCAAATTCGCGCGCTAGAAGGGGCTACGACGCGACCTCAAGCTGCGCGAGCTTGCTTTCGAAGAAACGCGGGCTCCAAAGCTCCAGGCTCTTGCGCTCGCTCGCACTGACAAACCGCTCAACATCCTGCGCGGCCGCCTTCCAGTCGATGCTGCGAACCTTGCCTCTCAATGCTACGAGAAGCCAGGCATCGTCCACGAGCGGAGCCTGTCCCGCCCAGGGGCCGGCCTGATTCAACGCCGCCGCGAGATGCTGAAAATTCGGCCGGGTTCTTTGCTTGATGTACCAGTTGAAGTCATACCAGTCGCGCCCCTTCAGAAAGGGACGGCAGAGGAGCGCATGGATCTTCAGGGCGAAATTGCTGGCGAGGTTCTGGTGGCAAACCTCGAAGTCGAGCGGGAAATCGAGATAGGTATGGTCGAAGCCTGAATCGGCAGGAGGATTGACGTCGATCTCGAGTTTGATCTGGACTGGGCGTTGCGCCGGTTCCCGGAAGAATTTCAGATTGAGCTGATTCGCTGCAGAGGTATCTTTGAGTACTGCCTGTCGGATGTTCTGGTCCATGCGGCTCCGATCCGCGAATTCCGATTGCAACCCGAACTCCTCCAGCACGGATGTCATAGGGCGCAGGTAACGCTGCCACGCGAAATTCACGTCAGATGCCTTGAGGATGAAATCAAGATCCTCGGAAAAACGGGGCATGCCATGCAGGATCCTGAGACTCGTGCCTCCCTGGAACGCAGCGACCTGGAAGAAGTCGGCTCGCCATAGTGCATACAGCGCGACCTCTTGCAGGACCTCTTTGAGGGCTTGGCTTTCTTCAGGGGCGCTTGCCGCACTGTAGGCCGCGAGGCGTCGCTGGATGATCTCAATCAAGCGCGAGTTCCTTCGCGAGAGCTTTCAGGAAGGCGTTAGCCCGCTTTTGCTTGTAGACCGGCCGCAGCGATCCGATATCTGCAGCCGTCACTGAACGCAGGTTGTCCGGGTCGATTCGAAGGCCCTCGATCATCCAGCCAGGCCCCTGCCACTCAATCTTCCGCAGGCAAACCAGGTCCAGCAGCGCACGGATCGGGCGCGCGACGAACATCGATTGCCGGTCGTGCTGCAGACGCTCTACCAGCTCCAGGAAATACCCCTTTTGGATCGCCAGTGGATGAAAGGAAAAGCTGCCGTAAACAGCGTGCTGGACTTCCAGCGATTTCCGACCCGGTGCGATGCTTGCCGTGACGTGCACGGTTTCCGGAATCCAGCCGTGGTGGGCCAGGGCAGTTTCCAGTGATACATAGCTTCCCGGTGCCAGGGCTTGTGCAAGCGCGAACGGATGGACTGCGTTGTCCCGGAGCTTCGCGTCCAGAACGTAGAGACCGCGGCGAAGACGATGAATCTCGCCCGCTCGGGTGGCGCGATTCACCAGGTGGTACCGGCGCTGCCGGGTTCCCGTGACGATGCGGGCAAGCTGCGCTTCGGTCAGCACCCGATTGCCCAAACCAGCGGAAACAAGCTGCTGCGTCAGGGTTTGCACAAAGTAATTCCAGAAACTTCCATTTTGTGGAAGATACGGGAATTAAACGACCGTTTCCACCCGCGGTCGTCGGAGGCCGTGGCGTCCCGCGCCAGGACGCCGCCCGTTGCGGGATCACCCCTCCAACAGTCTGCGGAGCTGATAGATCGCGTCGAGGGCGTCGCGGGGCGTGAGTTCATCCGGGCGCAGTGCTTCGAGTGCCGCGAGCGCCGCTGTCACGCGCGGGTCGTGAGTGACGATCAGCGGTAGCTCGCCCTGCGGTTGCAAGCCAGCACTGGCTTCATCGCGCTCCCGTTCCAGGCGTTCGAGCTTGCGTCGTGCCTGGCTGATCACTTCCCGTGGCACTCCGGCCAGCCCGGCCACCTGCAGACCATAGCTGCGATTCGCGGGACCCGGCTTCACCGCATGCAGGAACACGAGATGGTCGCCGTGCTCGGTAGCGTCGAGGTGCACGTTGGCGCATCCCGGCACTTCCTGCGCCAGCGCGGTGAGTTCGAAGTAGTGCGTCGCGAACAACGTGAACGCTCGCACCCGGATCGCAATGTGGCGCGCACTGGCCCAGGCCAGCGAAAGACCGTCGAACGTGCTCGTGCCGCGCCCGACCTCGTCCATCAGCACGAGGCTGCGCTGCGTGGCGTTGTTGAGGATGTTCGCCGTCTCCGTCATCTCCAGCATGAACGTCGACTGGCCGCCCGCGAGATCGTCGGATGCGCCGATGCGCGTGAAGATGCGATCGAACGGTCCGATGACGGCCCGCTCCGCGGGCACGAAACTTCCCATCTGCGCCAGGATGACGATGAGCGCGGTCTGGCGCATGTAGGTCGACTTGCCGCCCATGTTCGGACCGGTGATGACGAGCATGCGGCGCGTGTCGTCGAGGTCGAGATCGTTCGCCACGAACGGCTGCGACGAGAACGCTTCGACCACCGGATGGCGGCCGCCCTCGACCAGGAGCCGCGCTTCGTCCACCAGCTCGGGCTCGGTCCAGCGCAGCTCGATGGCGCGATCGGCGAGATTCGACAGCACGTCGAGCACCGCCAGCGCGGACGAAGTCGTCTGCAGTGTCGCAAGCTCGGCGATGAGCTTGCCGAGCAGCTCGTCGTAGAGCTGCCGCTCGCGAGCCAGGGATCGCTCGCGTGCGCTCAGCACCTTGTCCTCGAAACCCTTCAACTCCGGCGTGATGAAACGTTCCGCATTCTTCACCGTCTGCCGGCGCACGTAGTCGTCAGGCACGCGCTCGGACTGGCTGCGGTTCACCTCGATATAGAAGCCCTGCACGCGGTTGTATCCCAGCCGCAGGCTCGCGAGACCGCTGCGTTCGCGCTCGCGCTGCTCGAGCTCCAGGAGAAACTGCTCGGTGTTGGAGCCGATGCGGCGCAACTCATCCAGCTCGGCATCGTAACCGGCCGCAATGACATCACCGTCCCGCAGCAGGTGAGAAGGCTCCGCGGCGACCGCACGCTGGAGCAGGTCCACGACGTCGCCGTGGGCGCCGATGCGTCCGCGCAAGTCTTCGAGCAACGGCGAATCGACGCCCTCGAGCAGCGCACGCACGGCGGGCAGCAGGGAAAGGGCGGCGCGAAGTTGCACGAGGTCGCGTGGGCGGGCCGAGCGCAGGCCGATACGCGAAAGAATGCGCTCGATGTCGCCGACCTCGCGCAGCACGTCGTGGACATCGCGCGCGCGACCCGCGGCAATGACCGTTTCCAACGCGTGGTAGCGCATACGCAGGAGCTGCCGGTCGAGCGACGGCCGCTGCAGCCAGCGGCGCAGTTCGCGAGCACCCATCGCCGTGGCGGTGTTGTCGAGCACGCCCAGCAGAGTGCATTCCGGCCGGTCCCCGAGCGCGATTTCGAGTTCGAGGTTGCGACGAGCCGGGCCGTCGAGAACCAGCGCGTCCTCGCGCTGCTGAACGGTGAGCCCGCGGACGTGCGGCAATGCGGATTTCTGGGTATCGCGCACGTACTGCAACAGCGCACCGGCGGCGCGCACCGCGAGCGGGCGGTCGGCGCAGCCGAAGCCGGCAAGATCGCGTGTACCCATCTGCGTGGCGAGCAGGCGCGTGGCGCTATCGAGATCGAAATGCCAGGGCGGACGTGAACGCCGCACGCCAGGCCCGCCGAGCTCAGTCGGTGCGAGCTGATCTTCGCTGAGCAGCATTTCAGCGGGACGCAGGCGCTCGAGTTCCGACGCCAGGCTTTCCTGGTCCTTGCCTTCGAGCACGGTGAAGCGTCCACCCGCAAGATCGAGCCACGCGAGACCAAAGCGTTCGCCGTCGCGGATGAGCGCGGCGAGCAGCGTATCGCGCTTGTCGTCGAGCAATCCCTCGTCGGTGACCGTCCCGGGAGTCACAACGCGTACGACCTGCCGTTCGACCGGTCCCTTCGCGAGCGCTGGATCGCCGATCTGTTCGCAGATCGCGATCGATTCGCCACGCCGCACCAGCCGTGCGAGATAGCTCTCGACGCTGTGCACGGGCACACCTGCCATCGGAATCGGCTGGCCCGCGGACTGCCCGCGCTGGGTCAGCGCGATGTCGAGCAGTCGCGAAGCGCGTTTCGCGTCGTCGAAGAACAGTTCGTAGAAATCCCCCATTCGATAGAAGAGCAGCTCGTCGGCGTACTGCGCCTTGATGCGCAGGTACTGCTGCATGACGGGGGTGTGCTGCGAGAGGGGCGCGTCCACGGGGGCGCATAGTGTCCCGAGAAGGGAGGACGAACAAGCAGCCAGTTCCCGGCGTTCGCACTTGACTTGCGTGCCGAGGTGCGGTTGCTTGCGGGCATGACGTCGCACACGGGCTTGTTTCGTCCGGCACGCCGCCTGGGCGCTGCGCTTCTTGCGCGCGGCCTGCGCGTGACGACCGCCGAATCCTGCACGGGCGGATGGATCGCCAAGGCAATCACGGACGTGGCCGGCAGCTCGCAGTGGTTCGACGAGGGCTACGTGACTTACGGCAACGCGTCGAAGCGCACGCTGTTGCGAGTGAAGGCGCGGACGCTTGCGACACAGGGCGCCGTGAGTGAAGCGACCGTGCGCGAAATGGCGCGCGGTGCGCTCGCGGTTTCGCGAGCAAACCTGGCGGTCGCCGTGAGCGGCATAGCAGGTCCTGATGGCGGTACGCCCGGCAAGCCGGTCGGCACGGTGTGGTTGTGCTGGGCGACCCGGAAAGGCCGCCACGTTCGCCTGCGAACCGCCCGCAAGCGTTTCCGTGGAGATCGGGATGCGGTCCGGTGCAAGTCCGTGCTGGCGGCACTGCGGGGCTTGCTGGACGACGCTCTCACTTTCCGAAGCCGCTGACCTTTTTCAAAGGCCTTCAATGAGGTAGCCTCGCTGGATTGAGGATACGGCAAGGGTTGCCATCCATGGTGCGATGCTGAGCTTCCGGACGCCAGCCACCCGCGGCAGGGAAGCAAAGGAAGTCGGACCTTGCTTGCGGGAATCCCGTCATTTCCGTTCGGTCGTTCGCCTATTCGGAGGCTTTGCGGCTTGCCCCGAACCTGCAGGCTGCGCAGGTCAACTCGAGCCAGTGGGCCATCAGCGAGCGCGGTGTGCATGGCCGGGTGACATGGCGTTTCTGAGGTCAACCGTTTTTGCGGTGCTGTGCCTGCTGCTGTCAGGTGCCGCCTCCCAGCCATCGGAATACCAGGTGAAAGCGGTGTTCCTCTTTCACTTCACGCAGTTCGTCCAATGGCCGCGCACTGCCTTCGACGATCCTGGCGCTCCCGTGATCATCGCCGTCCTGGGCGAGGACCCCTTCGGCAGCTTCCTCGACGAAGTCGTGCGCGACGAGAACGTGGACGGCCGGCCCATCGTGGTGCGCCGGTACGGCCGTCCCGGGGAAGTGGGTCCGGCGCACATCCTCTTCATTGCGACTTCCGAGAATGAGCGCCTCGAGCAAGCCCTCGCGCTCTTCCAGGGTCGAAGCATCCTGACGGTTGGAGAAGGAGAGGGCTTCGCCGCCCGCGGCGTGATGATTCGATTCCGAACCCTGGAGAATCGTGTGCGCCTGCGCATCAACGTAGGCGCGCTGCGCTCAGCTGGCCTGAACGTCAGCTCCAAGCTGCTGCGCTCGGCCGAAATCGTGACCTCGGAAAGGCAGGGCGTGGTGCCATGAGGATCCCGATTCGGCGCCAGCTGATGGTCATGATGCTCGTGACGAGCGGCACGGCGCTGCTGCTCACGGTTGCCGCGTTCCTCGCCTACGACATCGTCACGTTCCGACAATCGGCCGTCCGCAACATCGCGACGCTGAGCGAAGTGATCGCCGCGAACAGCACGGCGGCACTCGCGTTCGACATCCCGGAAGACGCGACCGAAGTGCTCTCCAGTCTCGATGCCGAACCCAGCATCGTGGCGGCGAGCCTGTATTCCAGCGATGGGCGGCTCTTCGCGCGCTATCCCGCGGATGCGCCCGACGATGTGTTTCCCACGCATCCCAGCGCGGATGGGTTCCTGTTTCGCAACAACCGGCTCGACGGGTTCCAGCCCGTCGTGCAGAACGGCACGACTCGACTGGGCACGCTGTACCTGCGCTCGGATATCCGCGCGTTGTACGAGCGCCTCCTGCTTTACGGAATCGTTGCCGTCTTCGTGCTTGCAGCCTCGCTTGCGGTCGCGTACGTCACGTCGCGCCGGATGCAGAAACAGATTTCGCAGCCGCTGCTGGCGCTCGCTCGCACGGCCAGTGCCGTTTCCGAACGTCGCGACTACTCGGTGCGCGCCGGTCACGGCGAAGGACTCGAGATCGGCCGGCTCACCGATGCGTTCAATCACATGCTGGCGCAGATCCAGGGGCAGGACCTGCAGCTGCGCGAAAGCGAGCACCGCGTGCGCGCAGTGCTCGACTCGGCGCTGAGCGCCGTCGTCGTCATCGATGGTGCCAGCCGCATCGTCGACTGGAACGCGCGCGCCGAGGCCATCTTTGGCTGGAGCCGTCGCGAAGTGCTCGGCGAGAACCTTTCCGGCCTGATCATCCCGGAGCGCCACCGCGAATCGCACCGCCGCGGCATGTTGCATTACCTCCAGACGGGCGACGGTCCGATCATGGGCCGGACCCTCGAGCTGAGTGCGTTGCGGCGAACCGGCGAAGAGTTCCCGGTGGAACTAGCCGTCAGTGCCGTGCGCGCGGGTGAGTCAGTCAACTTCTGCGGTTTCCTCACGGACATCACCGAGCGCAAGCAGGCACAGGGGCGCCTGCAGGCACAGCTTGGGCGCCTCGAGCTGCTAAACCGCATCACGCGGGCAATCGGGGATCGGCTGGACTTGCCGAGCATCTTCACCGTTGTGCTGCGCAACCTCGAGGACAACCTTCCGATCGACTTCGGCTGCGTCTGCCAGTACGACGCCGGCAATGAAACACTCACCGTGGCGAGCGTCGGACACCGCAGTTTCGAGGTCGCGGAGCTGGTCGGCCTGATGCCCGGGGCGACTTTTCCGGTGGGCACCAACGGTCTCGCGCACTGTGTGCGCGGGCGGCTCGTGCACGAACCGGACCTGTCGCAGGTGACGTTCCCGTTTCCGGCACAGCTCACCAGGGGAAACATGGGTTCGCTGGTCATTGCGCCACTGCTGGCCGAGAGCCGCGTTTTCGGCGTGCTCTTCGCGGCCCGCCGTCTCAAGAACGCCTTCACCAGCGCGGACACCGAGTTCCTGCGCCAGTTGAGCGAGCACGTCGCACTCGCTGCGCACCAGAGCCAGCTCTACGCCGCGCTGCAGGCGGCGTATGAGGACTTGCGCCAGAGCCAGCAGACGGTCATGCAGCAGGAGCGCCTGCGCGCACTGGGACAGCTGGCGAGCGGCATCGCGCACGACATCAACAACGCGATCTCGCCCGTTTCGCTGTACACCGAATCCCTGCTGGAACGCGAAGAGAACCTGAGCCCGCGCGCTCGCGAGTATCTCAGCACGATCCAGCGGTCCGTGGACGACGTCGCACACACGGTCGCCCGCATGCGCGAGTTCTATCGGCCGCGCGAGCCGCAGCTGGTGCTGGCGCAGGTGGATCTCAACAAGCTCCTGCACCAGGTCGTGGAGCTCACGCGTGCCCGGTGGAGCGACCAGGCGCAGGAGAAGGGCATCGTCATCGAGCTCAAGGTGGAACTCGATCCCGACCTGCCGCGCATCATGGGTGCCGAGAGCGAAATTCGGGATGCGCTGACCAATTTGATCTTCAACGCGGTGGACGCGATGCCGGAGGGTGGCACGCTGGGCCTGAGCACGCACGTCAAGACCACGATCGAGCCGTCCGGCGAATCATTGCAGCACGTCGCGGTCGAAGTGCGCGACACCGGCGTCGGCATGGACGAAGAAACCAGGCGCCGGTGCCTCGAACCTTTTTACACGACCAAGGGAGAGCGCGGCACCGGCCTCGGCCTCGCGATGGTGTTCGGAATGGTGCAGCGGCATAGCGCGGATCTCGAGATCGACAGCGCCGAAAGGGTCGGCACGGTCATGCGGCTCGTGTTCCCGGTGCCCGTGACCATGGTCTCGACGGCTGTGAGACACGACGCTCGCACGCACGCGCTTCGTGGACTGCGCGTCCTGATCGTCGACGACGATCCGCTGCTCATCCGCTCGTTGCGTGAAACCCTGCAGGCCGACGGCCATGATGTCACGGCCGCGGAGGGTGGGCAGGCCGGCATCGATGAGTTCGCGGCATCGAAACAGAAAGGACAGCCGTTCGATGTGATCGTCACGGACCTCGGCATGCCGTATGTCGACGGCCGCAAGGTCGCCGCGTCGATTCGCGCCGCGGATTCCGAAGTGCCGATCGTTCTGCTCACGGGCTGGGGGCAACGCCTGATCGCCGAGAACGACACGCCGCATGGCGTGGACCGCGTCCTCGCGAAGCCGCCGAAGCTGCATGAGCTGCGCAGTACGTTTGCGGAGCTGTGCGGCCTGAAACGGAGCACGGGAACGAGATGAGTTCAGCGAAAACGCCCCCCAATGCGAGCGCGCGCCTGATCATCGTCGACGACGAGGCGGCGCAGATGAAGGCGCTCTGCCGCACTCTCGACGTCGAAGGCTATGAGACGAGCGGTTTTACGTCTGCGAGCGAAGCACTGAAGGCGATCAGCTCCCGGCCGTTCGACCTGCTGCTCACCGACTTGCGCATGCCGGAGATGGATGGCATCGCGCTGCTGCGCGCCGCGCACGCCATCGATCGTGACGTCGTGGGAATCGTCATGACGGGACATGCTGCCGTCGACACCGCCGTGGAAGCGATGAAGGCGGGCGCGCTCGACTACATCCTGAAGCCGTTCAAGCTGAGTGTGGTCCTGCCTGTGCTGGATCGCGCGCTCACGGTGCGCCGCCTGCGCGTCGAGAATGCGCAACTCGAGCAGAGCGTGCGCGAGCGGCAGACCGCACTGGAAGCGGCGAACAAGGAGCTGGAAGCCTTCTCCTATTCGGTGTCGCACGATCTGCGCGCCCCGCTGCGCACGATCTCCGGTTATTCGGAGATCCTGCTCTCGGACCATACCGAATCGTTGAGCGGGCCTGGCCAGCGGCTGCTCAACAACGTCCGCGCCGGGGCGCTACGCATGGAACAGCTGATCGAGGACCTGCTCTCGTTCTCGCGGCTGGGCCGGCAACCCCTGTCGAAGCAGCTCGTGCAGATCGACCAGCTGGCGCGCCAGGTGATCGAGGAACATCGCGAGTCCCTCGACGGCCGCGACGTCGACATCCGCATCGATCCTGCGCCGGTATGCGCCGGCGATGCATCGCTGCTGAAGCAGGTCCTCACGAACCTGCTCGCCAATGCCATCAAGTTCACGCGCGACTGCAAGCCCGCGCGCATCGAGGTGGGTTCTCGCACTGAGGGCAAGGACGTCGTCTTCCACGTACGCGACAACGGTGCGGGTTTCGACATGAAGTACGCCAGCAAGCTGTTCGGAGTGTTCCAGCGGCTGCACAGCTCCGAGGAGTTCGAGGGCACGGGGATCGGGCTCTCGATCGTGCAGCGCATCGTGCAGCGCCATGGCGGACGCGTGTGGGCTGAGGCGGCGCCGGGACAGGGAGCCACTTTCTTCTTCAGCCTGCCGGCCGCAGCTCCCGCAACGTAGCCAGGCCGTCCGGGTTCCGCATTTCGCGCCATGAGCGTACAAAGACCTCATGGCGGAAGCTCCTCGGTCGCGTCGCCTGTTTTTCGCGCTCTGGCCGGACGATGAAACGCGTGAGCGCATTGCGCACGCTACGCGCAAGGCCGTGCGAGGCAGCGGCGGCCGGCCGATCGCATCCGGGAACCTTCACACCACGGTCGCTTTCCTGGGTTCTGTACCGGAGGCGCAGCTCGCAGATGTGATGGCACTGGGGGAGGGCTGCGGCACCGGGCCATTCGAGATCACCCTCGATCGCGTGGAGCACTGGGCCAAGCCCATGGTGCTGTGCGTGGGCTGCAAGAAGGCTCCACCCGAGGCCACCCGGCTCGCCGATGGACTGCGGATCCGGCTCGGCCGCGCGGGCTTCGCGCCAGACCTCAAGCCCTTCCGGTCGCACGTCACGCTGGCGCGGAAAGTCATCAAGCCTCACGCGCTCGGCGCAATTCATCCCGTCACGTGGCAGGTCAGCGACCTGGCGCTGGTGGAGTCGGACACGACGCCCGAAGGTTCACGCTACCAGGTTTTGCAGAGCTGGCGCCTGTAGAAAACAGGAGCTTGCAGGCCGGCCCTTCGACGGAGCATCACGTTCGGCTCGCGACTGGCGCTCACCTGTACAGTAGTGACCGCGAGCCGCCACTGTATAAAGCCCATCGCGCCAAAAAAAACTCTGCGATTCACATCGCGCGCGTGCGCTCACGCTGGCGCACTTGTGAAATAATGTCGCCCGCCATCGTGAACAAGGCAGGCCGTGCACGCCGCAACATTTTCCGGAGGATCGACGCTCGTGGAAGAAAACCGCAAGAAGGCGCTCGCCGCCGCGTTGGGTCAGATCGAAAAGCAGTTTGGCAAGGGCTCCGTGATGCGCCTCGGCGATGCCGGTGCCGCGTGGGACGTGGAAACGGTGCCAACGGGCTCGCTCGGACTCGACATCGCGCTGGGCGTGGGCGGTTTGCCGCGCGGGCGCGTCGTCGAGATCTTCGGGCCTGAATCGTCGGGCAAGACCACGCTGACGCTGCAGGTGATCGCCGAAGTCCAGAAAGGCGGCGGAACTGCTGCGTTCGTGGACGCAGAACACGCACTCGATCCGTCGTACGCCGAGAAGCTCGGCGTCAACGTCAACGAGCTGCTGGTGTCGCAGCCGGACACGGGTGAGCAGGCACTGGAAATCACCGACATGCTCGTGCGCTCGAGCGCCGTCGACATCGTCGTCATCGACTCGGTGGCCGCACTGACGCCGAAGGCCGAGATCGAAGGCGAAATGGGCGAGATGCAACTCGGCCTGCACGCGCGCCTCATGTCGCAGGCGCTGCGCAAGCTCACCGGCAACATCAAGCGCTCGAACACCATTGTCATCTTCATCAACCAGATCCGCATGAAGATCGGCGTGATGTTCGGCAATCCCGAGACCACGACCGGCGGCAACGCCCTCAAGTTCTACTCCTCGGTGCGCCTCGACATCCGCCGCATCGGCGCCATCAAGAACGGCGAGGAAGTGGTCGGTAACATGACCCGCGTGAAGGTCGTGAAGAACAAGGTGGCGCCGCCGTTCCGCGAGGCCGAGTTCGAGATCATGTACGGCTCGGGCATCTCGCGCGAAGGCGAGATCATCGACCTGGGCGTCGCCCAGGGCCTCGTCGAAAAGTCAGGCTCCTGGTACAGCTACAGGAACGAGCGTATCGGCCAGGGTAAGGACAACACGCGCACGTTCCTGCAGCAGCATCCGGAAATCTCGAAGGACCTCGAGGACAAGCTCCGCGAGAAGCTGGTGCCACAGAAGATCATTCGCGGCGGCCTGGACCGGGGTGAGGCGACCGGCTGAGGGTTCGTCGCGGCCGGCGCGCTCTGACAAGAGGCCGATCGTTGGCCGGGCCCCCCCTTCCCGAGGACGATGGCGTCATGGCAGCGCGCCGGCTGGCCGTGGCCCTGCTGGCGCGCCGCGACTATTGCAGCGGCGAGCTGCGCTCGAAGCTGCAAAGGAAAGGGTTCACTCCCGACATCGTCGACCCGCTGATCGAGGACCTGCGGCGCCAGCGCGCCCTGGACGACGAGCGTTACATCGAGCGTTTCGTCGCCTATCGCGCTGCGAAGGGCCAGGGGCCGATACGCATCCTCGCGGAGCTGCGGCCGCTCGGCTTGCCCGAGGAGTCGATCGAACGCCACCTGGAATCCTTGGGCGACTGGCGCAACCGGGCCCAGGCGGTGCGCGTGAAGAAGTTCGGCGCCGAAGTGCCCCGGGACTTTGCTGCACGGGCGCGCCAGGCGCGTTTCCTGGAATACCGGGGTTTCGAAGGAGACCAGGTCCGCTCCGCGCTTGACGGCGAGTAGCCGCACGCGCGTAATCCGTTGCCACTGCGACTGCCCTTGGGCGGTTAGAAACGCAATAATTCCAACAAGGTCCGCATGAGCGACCGGGCTCAACCGATTGGGGCCAGCGAGCGCATCGCCACCATCGACGTCGTGCGGGGCTTCGCGCTGCTCGGCATCTTCATCATGAACTTGCCGGACTTCCACACTTCGTACTTCGCAGGCGCCGACGGCTCTCACGTGTGGAATGCGTGGTGGGATCGCAGCGCGGAGGTCGTGGGCGACGTGCTGTTCGCCGGCAAGTTCAACAGCATGTTCAGCCTGCTGTTCGCAGTCGGTTTCACTATCCAGCTCGAGCGGATGGAACAGCGCGAACCCGGTCGCGCTCGCATGCTCTACCTGCGCCGACTCGGGTGGCTGTTCGTGTTCGGTGTCATTCACGCGTGCGTCTTCTGGCCCGGCGACATCCTGCACATGTACGCGCTCTTCGGGCTGATCCTGCTCGGGCTGCGGAGAGCTCCGGACCGCGTTCTCTGGATCCTCTTCGGCGCCTGCATCCTGTTCACGCCGCTCATGGGCGTGCTTCGAGTCCTGTTCGCGACTCCGGAAGGCGTGCAATTGCAGGTCGCGACCGAACAAGCGTGGGAAGCATCCAACAACCTGGCCTATGGACAGGGTTCATTCTTCGATGGCATCCGCGAGCGCATTGCCGAGATGCTTTTCATCTACAGCGATCCGGACCAGTTGCGCTTCATGGCGAGCTTCTACGTCCTGATCTTCACCACCACGCTGCTGGGACTCTGGCTCGGACGACATCGCTTTTTCCAGGAGACGGCCCGGCATCTCGAAACCGTCCGCACGGTTCAGTGGTGGGCCCTCGGCGCCGGACTTGCGACCGGCACTGTCTTCGGCATCTGGGATGCGACCGTTACCGACCCCCGGCCCACGCCATTCCGGGTGTTGGCGATGACATGCTTCGTCGTGTGTCGCCTCAGCATCATGATCTTCTACGTCGCGACGATCATTCGCGCCGTCCACAACGACAAGTGGCGGAAGCGCCTGGCGCCAATGGGCGTGATCGGCCGAATGCCGCTCACGATCTACCTCGGCGAAACGCTGATCGCCACGGCGATCTTCCATGGGTGGGGACTGGGGTTGTGGGGCAAGATAGGACCGGCCCTCGACCTCGTCTTCGCGTTCGCGATTTTCTTCCTGGTGCTGATGCCGTTTGCCCATTGGTGGCTGCGCCGGTTCTCGATGGGTCCCATGGAGTATCTCTGGAGAGTCCTGACCTACGGCCGCAGCACGATGCGGGGCCGCGTGACTGCCGGGGTCCGCGAGGCCTGAGCCGGGCGCCGGCGTAGGCCGCTAAGGCCGGCTCGCGTATCATGTCGCGCTCCCCTGAGCGTGGCATTGAAGGCATGAAGGCGACCCGATCCGAGGCAAAGGCAGGCATCAGCAGCAACGAGCTGCGCAGCCGTTTCCTGCGGTTTTTCAAAGAGCGCGGCCATACCGTCGTGCCTTCCAGCCCGCTCGTGCCGGGCAACGATCCCACGTTGCTCTTCACCAATGCCGGCATGGTGCAGTTCAAGGACGTCTTCCTTGGCAAGGA
>Ga0187892_10000872_pt1 | contig 75145 bp, 47 predicted proteins | sample MA1701073metaG_FD_139345 | JGI IMG/M metagenome (GOLD analysis project Ga0187892, IMG submission 139345) | Bio-ooze microbial communities from a basaltic lava cave in the Kipuka Kanohina Cave System on the Island of Hawaii, USA - MA170107-3 metaG ...
AGGGGTCAAACCCGTGGACCGCGACGCCCACGAAACCTCGTCAGCCCCGAAGGGGCGGCGGAGGAAGACCAGCAGCGCTTCCCTGATCCGACCGACAGGCACTCGCCACTCTTCCTTCGCCCCTACGGGGCTACACTCGCTCCGGTCTCCGATTCTCACGGGTTTGACCCCTCCGGGGTCTGCACCCGTGGCAAAAACCGTTCGCCCCTCTTGGCGCGGACGCGACCCGAAAACTTGACTCATTCGCAACAAGTTTGCCCACCCAAGGAGTCTAGGCCGGAGCGGCGAGTGCCGGGATTTGTGGTGGAGGCGTCCCGCCTGCCCGCGCAGCCGAGACGGCCGCACCACAACGGCCACTCCGGGTTCGTTATGAGCAGAATTCACCTTTATGGCCACCGCAAGCGGCATGGGCTACCCGATAGTCGGCCGCGGCTACAAGTCCTTCGAGTAGACGCGTCCAGCACGGTTAGCATCACGGGTGTGTGACACTTGAGGCGACCGTCCGATTGCCCACGTCCACAAGAGCGACTCCGCCGCCACGGGAAGGTCGTACGCCGCGCGGCAGGCCGACCGTTGCCTTGCCGGATCCGCGCGACACGCATTGCCATCTCGCGAGGGTCGCTGCGGTGCGACACCACCAGCGTGGTGCCGGCGTGTTGCGAATCCGATTCTCGCCGCTCAATCGGCGCTGCAAGTTCGTACATTGGCCCGACGTGCCGACGAGGCTAGAATTACGGGGCGTGTATGCGCCCGCCGACCCATGCGGCCTCGGGGCTGACCCAAGCGTCCGCACCGGGCGAAGGTCGCGGACTCTGGCGGGACAGGTCTGGGAGCTGGGCGGGTTAATCTTGGTTGACGGGCCCCCATCCGCATCGGTCCGCGGGTTGGGAACCGTGAGGCGTAGCCGGCGTGGACGAGTCGACCTGGATTTGTCCTCACTGTAAGCAGCGCGGCACGAACGCCTCGCTGATCAGCGTGTTCCAACGCTGCGGCGAGTGCCAATACATTTATCCGCGCCCCGTCGACGGCTCAGACGGCAGCACCTGGCGGACGCCGGCGGAAGTCGACGGCGACGAGTCGCTGACCCGTAAGTGGGGTGCGATCAAGGCCGACCGCTACCGCGTCATTCGGGCCCTGGCCACCGGCGCCCAGGGCCGCATCCTGCTTGCTCACCATCGGCACCTGAACCAGGTGTGCGTCATCAAGCTGGTCGATGTGACCGACGACGAATGGGCCCAGGCCGCGGCCGCCCGGCTGCGGACCGAGGCCCAGGCCGGCATCCGCGTCAACCACCCCAACGTCGCCCGCGTGCTCGACTGCGACTGCGTCGACGGCTCATGGTACTTCGTCATGGAGTACGTCGAGGGCGAGAACCTCCGCAAGATCGTCAACGAATACAGCCTGCTGGCCTGGGGCCAGGTGGCCGACATTGGCATCCAGGCCGCCGAAGGGCTGGCCGCGATTCACTCGGCCGCCCTGGTCCATCGCGACATAAAGCCCAGCAACCTCATCCTGCGCTGCGACGGCATGATCAAGATTGCCGACCTTGGCCTGGTGAAGGTGCGCGGCGGGCCCGCCCAGCTCGGCATCACACAGACCGGCCAGATGCTCGGGACGCCGTACTACATGCCGCCCGAGCAGTTTGACGCCAAGGCCGACGTCGATCCGCGGGCTGATATCTACGCGCTCGGAGCGACGCTCTACCACCTGCTGGTCGGCCAGCCGCCACACCGTGGCCAGGGGCTGCTCGACCTGTCGGAGAAGCATCGCCGCGACCCGGTGGTCTGGCCGGAGGAGGCCGCGGAACGCACGCCCGCCTGGGTGCGGCACTGCATCGAGACTTGCCTGGCCAAACGGCCTGAGCACCGCTTCGAGTCGGGCACGGCACTGGCCGAGGCACTGCGCAACGGCCCGGACGCCAGCGCCGGCCAACGTCGCATGTTCGCTCCCATCGGCGGACTGCCCACGCTGGGGGCCGCCGGGGGAGCTCAAGGCGTAGCGGTCATGCCGTTCAACAATCTGACCCGCGTCGAAGCGGAGGCGTGGATTGGCGACGCCATCGCCGAGTATCTGACGAACCGGCTCATGGAGCTGCGCGGCCTGCACATCGCCGATGCGGCCAGCATGAGCAAGATGCTGGAACGGGCCAACGTATCACCGGCAGCCGCCGATCGGCAGCAGCTCCTGGACGCCGCACGCGTCGTTGGGGCCAACACCGTCATCATCGGCAGCTATCAACGAATGGGCCCGCAGCTTCGCATCACGGCCCATAGCCTGAGCGCCGAATCGCTGGCCCCGACGCGGATCGCCAGCGTGAGCGGCCTGGCCGATGAGCTGTTCGCACTTGAGGACGAACTGGCCAAGCCGGTGATCAACCTGGTTGGCCAGACGCTCGAGCCGGCGCGGCGCCGGCACGGCGGCGCTGAGGGCACTGAGAGCCTCGAAGCCCATGAGAAGTTCATCCGCGGCCGCCGCGCGTTCGCCGACGGCGATTATCGCACATCCATCGAATTAGCCCAGCAGGCCATCGCGATCGACAAGGATTACCTGGAGCCCGTCGGCCTGATCGGGGCCTGCTACGCGCGCCAGGGTGACTACGATCACGCCGTCGAGTTTCACCAGCGGCAGGAGCGGCAGGCAAGGCAGATTCAGGATCAGATGCGGCTGGCCGAGGCGCTCGGCAACCTGGGCGTGATGTACTACTACAAGGGCGAGCACGCCCTGGCGTTCGAGTTTCTCGATAAGGCCTGCTCGCTGTGCGTCGAGCTGAAGATGCCGCCGGACACGGCCAAGTACTACGGCAACCTCGGCTTTGCACTGCTGCGGCTCAACCGGCTCAAGGACGCCGAAGCGACGTTCAACGAAGCCATCGAGATGAACAAGCGGGTGGGTGACCTGGTGGCGCTGGTCTGGCCATACAACGGCATGGGCACCGTGCTGCTCAAGCAGCAGCGCTACACTGAGGCCAAGGAGTATTACGCCCGCGCCCTCACGCTGGCCGAGGAGATTGGTGACCGCGTCAACGTCGGCGTTTCACACATGAATCTGGGCCGCTGTGCCTGCCTGCTGCTCGACTTTGCCGAGGCGGCCGCCCGCTTCGATTCAGCCTTGCGAACGCTGGAGGGCACCGACTTCTGGAACGGCCTGACACTGGTTTACGAGCACATGGCCGAAATGCACCTGCAGCAGAACAAGGTCTCCGAGGCCATTGCGTGCGTCGACCGCCGCATCGACCTGGCACGCCGCCACCACAACAACCGCATGGAGGCCGAGGCCTGGGAGCAGAAGGCCCGCGCCTACGAGCAGATGGACGAGAAGGAAGAGGCGCTCAAGTGCCTCAAGCGCTCGTTCGAGGTCGCCCAGCGGCCCGCCCCGTACGAGAGCCTGCACCGCTACCTCGAAGAAGTCGCCAGCCGCCAGCCGTTCAACTGACTCGCGGGCCGAGCAATCGTGTCTCCCTGTGCAGGCCGAAACCTCGCCGACTTCCAAGCACAGGATCGCGATAACAACCGGACGACGGCTCGCCCGGCAGACAGATCTTTGTCTCGTCGCCGTACAACGCTTATGATGATAGCTGTCTGACTGCTGGCAGACGTGATGTGGAGCATGCTCATGACGTTGATGCTGGACCTTAGTCCCGATTTCGAACACCGGCTCATGCAGGCAGCTGCCAGGGCTGGGCTGCCGCCGGCAGAATACGCGTTAAAGAAACTTGAAGAAGGTCTTGGCGGTAACCGACCCAAGGCGCTGCGCGACTTGTTTGCGGCGTGGGACCGAGAGGATGCCACCGACGATCCAGCGGAACTGGAGTGCCGACGGCGCGAATGGGAGGAGTTCAAGGCCGCGCTGGATGAGAATCGATCCTCCGAACGTAGGCTCTTCCCATGAGTCTCGCGATCGTCCTGGATGCCGGGCCCTTGGGGCTCGTGACCCAGCGCCGGGCTTTGCCGGAGCGGGAGGCCTGCAGGCAGTGGATCGACGCAAGGCTTCACAGCGGCTGCCGGGTACTCATTGCTGAGATCGCAGACTATGGAGTTCGCCGCGAGTTGCTCCGCATGCGCAAGTCCACAAGTCTTGCCCGGCTAGACGTCTTGTGCGAAACGCTCGAATACCTGCCGATCACGACCGAGGCGATGCGCCGTGCGGCACAGTTTTGGGCCGAGGCGCGGCGATCGGGTCGTCCCACGGCCGATCGGCATGCGCTCGATTCAGACGTCATTCTCGCCGGCCAGGCATCGACGATGGGCATTACCAACGTCGTTGTTGCCACGACCAATGTTGCGCATTTGAGCCGTTTCGTCCCCGCCAAACCCTGGAACGAGATCGGCTGAACCCCACACAAAAGGTGAGAAGACGTGCCGCGAGAGCTAGCGAGGCTGCGCCGCAGACCAAACCAGTCCTGCACCGCGTTACCGGCCCCGGAGGGGCCAGGGCGTTTAGTCCCGGCGCGCCGGGATGCGGACCCTGCAGGGGTCAAACCCGTGGACCGGGACGCCCACCAAAAACCTTGTCAGCCCCGGAGGGGCGTTGGAGGAAGGCCAGCGACGCTCCCTGGCCCGATCTTTCGCAGAACGCCCACCGTTGCTTCGCCCCTTGCGGGGCTACCATTCGTTCTTGACGCCCATTCCCACGGGTTTCCTCAAGCGCTCGTTCGAAGTCGCCCAGCGCCCCGCCCCGTACGAGAGCCTGCACCGCTACCTCGAAGAAGTCGCCAGCCGCCAGCCGTTCAACTAAAGTCATGAGTGCTTCCTGAGTCTTCAGATGCCGCGTCAGCTTCTGGGCGGCGGCGGCAGGTAGGCCAGCACGATCTCGATCTTGGCGCGGTACGCGCCGTCGGTGCGTTCGATCAGTCCGAGACGCTCCAGCGCGTCCAGGTCGCGGGCCAGAGTCTTGTCGGCGAGCCGGGCATAGGCGCGGGCCACCGGCGGGCTGATGTCGGTGACGCGCTCGCGCGGAACTGGCCGGCCGGCTGCGGCCAGGTCGAGCACGAGCTGCCGGCGGCGACGCTGCGGCCCTGAATCGCCCAAGTGCTGGCGCACGTGGCTCTCCCAGAACAACTTGGCCTGCTCCTGCCGGATCACATCGATCTGTTCGCGAAGCTGATCGACGAACCCGCGCAGCGCATACAGGCAGAAGGGAAGCACCTCGCCGCCAGAGCGGCTGGCGAAGGCGAGCTGCCGGTAATACTCGCTCCGCGTCTGGTTGTAGTGATTGCTCAGCAGGTGGGCGGCCGGGAATGGAACGCCGGCCGTCACCAGGATATAGAACTCCACCAGTCGCGCGGTCCGCCCGTTGCCGTCGCCGAACGGGTGGATCCAGGCCAGATACAGATGCGCCACAACCGCCTTGAGCATCGGCTCGAGATACCGCTTGCGGAAAGCCGAAAGCTCGGGAATCCAGGGGCTGTTCAGCCATTCGCAAAGCCGGCCCATGAGTTCCGGTAGCGCCTCGGCTGGCGCACCGCGGTAGTCGGCCACGCCGACCCCGTACGTGCGCAGCTCGCCCGGACAAATGTGCTCATCCAGCTCAAGCCGGTCGAGCGCCGTGCGATTGAACCAGCCGATCCGCTCGGGCGTGAGCGGCGGCGCCGCACCGCGCGTGTGCTGCTGCAGGATCTCGTTGCAAGCGCGGGTGATGTTGTCGACCTCAATCCCTAGATACTCGCGAGAGGGCGGCAGCCGGAGCTTGCCCGCGATCCGCTGCCGAACCTCGTCTTCGGTGAGCGTGTTGCCTTCAATCGCGGTGGTGGCCGCAGCACCCTTGGCCAAGTAGATGGTCATCAGCTCGCGGGCCGTGTCCGGCGCGAGCGGCGTGCCGGCCACGTGCTCGCATTTCGAGACCGCTTCTCCGCACAGCAGCCATAGCTCCCACGGTGCACGCTGGAAGTCGATCCGGAAAGTGATCCAAGGATGCGTCCGCTGCCATGGCGCCATACCCGTCCATCATAACCTCTTGTCGGAACGATGGCTATGGCGATTCTGTCCGTAAGGGTGTCCAACCCCGCGGCCGTCGAATCGACCTGCTGCGCCCAAGAGGCGCTCGTCAAGCGCTCGTTCGAGGTCGCGGTACGAGAGCCTGCACCGCTACCTCGAAGAAGTCGCCAGCCGCCAGCCGTTCAACTGATGCAGCGGCAGGTCACTACACCTCATGCCATATTCCGGTCTGTAAAGAATCTGCTTGAAATCCAGACCGAGATTTGATACGAAGGCGTATGCACTCCACCCAGTCGGGCGTGAGCGAGCTTCCGTTTTCGTCGCTGGAGTGCTTGGACCGGCTTGACTTCGCAACGGCCGACTACAACGCGCGCGGCGGTGACGGGTTCCGAACGCCTTTCTCGCGATGTAGAGCAGGCAAACGAGGAGGTAAGGCATGTCCGCGAACCTTCGTCGTTCCAGTCGGGTCTCGGCGGTGGCAGCGTTGGCGGTGCTAGCGATTGCCGAACCGTTGGCAGCCGACCCCAAGCTCTGGCTGGGTAACGGGCAATCTTGGGATGACCCGAACGCCTGGTTCCCACCTGGGACTCCAGGGCCTTCCGACGCGGTGTTTATTCCCGACGGCGTCCTCCCCTGCATCGTCTCGGGGGTTGATGAATGGGGCACTATCTCTTGCAGCGGCACGCTCACGATCGCAGGAGGCAACCTTACAGCTGCACTTACTGCGATCGACGGGACACTCAATGTGTCCAGCGGCACATTCATGCCCAGCACCTTGCAAATCGCCGGTACGCTCGCCTGGACCGGCGGCACGATCCTGGACTCCAACGGCTCGTTCGAGATCTTCGTCGGCGGCACGGCAACGCTCTCCGGGGGCACGAAGACGCTCAATCGTGCTCTGAGTAATCACGGAACGATCGAGTGGTCTGCGGGTGACTTGATCGGTTCCGGCATGCTCGAGAACGCTTCGGACGGAGCGTTCACCCTTTCCGGCAACGGTGCCCGCTCGCTCGGTTTCCAACTCGTTAACCACGGCTCGGTGGTTTGGAACGACAACGCGACGCTTCAATTGACGGGCGTTCCGCCATTCAACGCGGCGGATGGCATACTCACCATCAACGGCGCGCCGACGCTGACCGGGACGGGGCCGCAGCTACTCGTCAATGTCGGGCAGCTCGTCAAGTCCGGGACCGGCACCGCGACACTGGCTGTTGGCCTGGTGGGCGACGGCTCCTTCGATGTTCAGGCCGGCGAGCTGCGCTGCGAACGCCCGGCGGACATCGGCAGCGGCGGCTCGGTCAACGTTGCCGGCAGCGCCAAGCTGCGCCTGATCGCAAACACGACGATTCCCGAGTCGACCTGGCACACCGGTGCGACGCTGACCGGCACGGGTACGCTGTTGGTCTACTCGCCGGTCCGGTTCGATAGCGACATCTCCTTCCACGAAGGCACGATCGATCTGAATCACACGCTCGCGGGTCCGGGGAACGTGTTTGCCAGGCTCGTTTGGAACAGCGGGACGATGCTGCCGGGTGGATTCTTCGAGGTCCCACCACTCGCGGCCGGCTCGATCGCCGGCAATGCGACGAGGACGCTCTCCCGAATTCTTCGTAACCGCGAAGACATAGAGTGGTCCGAGAACGGGACGTTGGTCCTCCAAGGCGGTCTCTTGCACAATGCTCAGGGGGCAGGCTTGAGCATCGCGGATTCGCCGACACTGCTGGCCATGGGCCCCGAATCGCCGATCAACGACGGCGCGTTGTCCAAGAGCTTCTCAGGGACGGCCACGTTGGCGGCTTTGCTGACCGGCAGCGGCGCCTTCTTTGTTAACGGCGGCGAACTGCGTTGCGAGCGGGGTGCGCAGATCCTCAGCGGCGGTACGGTGCAAGTGAACAGCGGTGCGACGCTGCGCCTGGCCGCCAATCCCGCCACGCTGGAGTTCCATCTGGACAATGGCGCGACGCTGACGGGAACGGGAACGATCGAAGTGCAGTCACCTCTGGCCATCGACAGCGAAATGACCTTTCCGGGGACGATCAACCTTGCTCACAACCTGGCCAGCGACGATTTGACGATTGCCGGGGCGCTCACCTGGGCGGCCGGGACGATTATCGGCGCGATCGAGATTGGGCCGGATGCAACGTGCTCAATCAGCGGAAGCGGTAGCAAGACGCTCTCAGCGACGTTCAACAACCACGGCGACCTAAACTGGTCGGGCGACTTCACGTTGATGGCCGGCACCTTCCATAATGTCCCGCCCGACGGCTCGCTGACGATCAACGTCTCGCCGGTGATGTCGGCGGGATTCGGGCAGTTCCTGAATGGCGGGCAAGTCACCAAGATCGGCGCAACGACGGCCACGATCCACCCTCCCACGTTGATCGGCGCCGGCCAAGTCGACGTCCAGGCCGGCACGTTATCGTTTGGCCAGACGGTGACACAAACCGGCGGTACGACGCTGCTTTCCGGAGGCGGCATCTCCACCGCGCAGCCGTTCGCGCTCAACGCTGGCGAAATTGCCTGAAGCGGAACGATCGCGGGCAGCGTAATGAACTTCGGCGGCCTGGTCCGGCCAGGCGCATCGGCCGGCTTATTGACCATCGATGGCGACTACACGCAGGCGGCCGGGGCAGCGCTCGACATCGAGATCGGCGGCACGGCGCCGGGCACGCAGTACGATCGGCTGGTCGTCACTGGGACCGCTGCGCTCGACGGAGCGCTCGATGTCACGCTGATCAACGCGTTCGATCGTGCCATCGGGAGCACGTTCGTATTCCTGCAGGCCGGGTCAGTTGTGGGCGCATTCGACCCGGTCAGTCTGCCGCCCGCGGATTGCGCTTCGAGCTGGAATCTGACCTACAACGCCACGAACGCGACGCTGGCGCTGGTCAGTCCGCCCATGGCCTGTGCCACCTGGACCGGCGCCGCCGGCACCGGTTTCTGGCATACGCCGGGTAACTGGGAGGCGGGCGTCGTCCCGCCGGCCGGGGCCGTGGTGGTCATTCCCGATCTGCCGGGTACGAGCGCCGTCACGTTCTCAACCGGATCGGTCACCATCCACAGCCTCACTTGCGACGAGCCGTTCGTGCTCTCCGGCGGCACGCTCGGGATCACGATCGAAGGGACGTTCAATTCGACGTACACGCAGTCGAGCAGCTCGGTCCTTACCGGAGCGGGGCAGGTCACGCACAACGGCCCGTGCGTCTGGACCGGCGGGGGCATGACCGGCGGCGGCGTCACCACGCTCCAGGCCGGCATGTCGATCAATGATGGGCAATTCAGGTCGCTGGGCCGCACGCTGAACAACGCCGGCGGCGGGACGATCGTCACGTCGACTTCCGGATCGGCGTTCAGCATGACGGCCGCCGCGACGGTTAACAATGAGGTCGGCTGCACGTTCGACTTTCAGAGCAGCGGCGGCATCAGCCTCAGCGGCGGCGGGGGAGGGCCCCAGTCGTTCAATAACGCCGGCCTCCTGCGAAAATCCGCCGGCGGCGTGTCGGGCATCTCCTGCGGGGTCAACAACACCGGCACCATCGAGGTTCAGACCAACCTCCTGCTCCTCTTCTTCAACGATCTGGTGCAGACGGCCGGCGAGATCGTGCTGTTGAACGGGGCCATCGACACGGGCTTCACTCCGATCGCCTTGCAGGGCGGCGCGCTGCGCGGCACCGGCTTTGTGAATGGCAACCTCGACAACAGCGGCGGCGTCCTTGAGGTGGGCCTGTCGGCGGGCTTGCTGACGATCAACGGCAACTACGTGCAAACAGCCGGCGGCACGCTCGACATGGAAATCGGCGGGACGATGGCCGGGACCGAATACGACCAGCTTGCCGTTTCCGGCGCGGTCACGCTCGACGGCACGCTCAACGTCGCGCTGATCAACGGCTACGAGCGCACCGGCGGCGGCAGCTTCGACCTGCTGACGGCCGACAGCGTCACCGGATCATTTGCCGAGACGAACCTGCCGGCGCTGTGCGCCCAGGAGTGGACGCTGACGTACGAGCCGGACGCCGTAAACTTGACGGCTGAGCTGCCGACGAGCAACTGCGTCCATTGGATCAACCCGGCCGGCGGCAACTGGAGCATCGGGGCTAACTGGGATACGGGCGTTGCCCCGGGCGCCACCGACATTGCTATCATCGATCTGCCCGGCACCTACACCGTGACGCTCAACGTCAACGCAACCGTTGGCGGCCTCCAACTTGGCGCTCCAACTGGCACGCAAACGCTTACGGCCAGTGGAAGGATCGTGACGCTCAACGGTGAGAGTGCAGTGGGCGCTCACGGGGTTGTTTCGCTGTCCGCGTCCACGATCAATGGCTCCGGTACATTGTCCAATGCCGGATTCCTGGCGCTCGATGGCGCGAACACGATCGCCGTGCCTCTGCACAATCAGCTCGGCGCCACGCTCCGCGTCCGCAACACGAACACGATCAACAGCACGGTCACGAATGCGTCGGGCGGATTGCTGCGTATTGAAACTCGGCGGCCAGGCGGGTCGACGTTCCCCGGAATCCTGGTGTGCACAGCAGGCTTGAGTAACGCCGGGCACATCGAGCTGACCATGACCGAAGGCATCGTATTCGAGAATCCGCACGCGGAGCTGACCGTGACCGGCGGCGTGCTGTTGAACCAGCCCGGCGGCGTGATCGACCTGCTGATCGGCGTCGGCAACTCGTTGCGACAGTTGAATGGCCAGTTGGACAACCAGGGGATCATCAACGTCGAGGCGACGCCCTCCGAGTTGCGCAACAATGCTCCCAGCCAGGCACATTCGAACACGGGCGCCATCAACCTGACGCTGGGAAACCTCACGCTCACGAACAACGGGTTCGCGAACTGCTCATTCAACAATTCAGGAGTGTTGACCGTTCCCGCAGGCCGAACGCTGTCGGTTTCTGGCCTGGCGTTCACACTGTCGGCAGGAGGATCGATCGTCCAGGCCGCGACGGGCGCGATCAGCGCCGCAAGCGTGTCGCTGACGCTGGGCGCGGACTATACCAGCGTGGGGACGCTGAGCCTGAGCTCGTCGACCGTCAACGGGCCGGGTGCGCTTATAAGTGCCGGATTCCTCGCGCTCGATGGCTTCAGCACGCTCAATACGCCGGTCACAAATCAAGCTGGCGCAACGATCCGCGTCCGTAACACGAACACGATCAACGGCGGGTTGACAAACCCGGTCGGCGGATTGGTACGCATTGAGACCCGGCGGCCGGGCGGATCGACGATTCCCGGCATCCTCGTGTGCACGGCAGGCGTGAGCAACGCTGGCCGCATCGAGCTGACCATGACCGAAGGCATCGTATTCGAGAATCCGCACGCCGTGCTGACCGTGACCGGCGGTGTGCTGTTGAACCAGCCCGGCGGCGTGATCGATCTGCTGATCGGTGTCGGCAATTCGTTGCGACAGTTGAATGGCCAATTGGATAACCAGGGAACCATCAACGTCGAAGCGTCGCCCTCCGAGCTGCGCCACAATGCCGCCAACCAGGCGCATTCCAACAGCGGCGCTATTAACCTCACGGCCGGCAATCTCACGGTCACCAACAACCTCAACCCAAACTGCTCGATGGTCCACACCGGAATGTTTAACGTCGCGATGGGCCGGGCGCTGACGATCACGGGTCTGCCCTTGAACATTCCCCACGGCGACCTGGCAGGGGGTGGGGTGGTCCTGGCGAGCGCTCCCAACACGATCACGCTGCCTTCGTTTGCTTCAGAGGAACGGACCACCACTGTTTCCTGCCACCTGCTGGGCACGGCGAGCATCCTTGTCGGGCTGGACCGCGAGCTGGTCGTCGCTTCCGGCGGCGTCATTGATCGCAGTGGCCGGGGCGCCGGCGGCGGCTGTTTGCCGCTGAGCGGGTCCGCCGGGTGGGGCACGATCACGGTCGATGGCCGGATCGTGGTCAATGGCACGATTCAGAACTCGAAGCTCACGATCAACAACGATGTGACCGTCGGCTCGTGCGGGAATGCCGTGGGCGGGTCGATAGCGGCCGAGAGCAGCGGGACTGTGCAGTGCTGCGTGCTCACGTCGTTCAGCGACCGGTTCTTTGACTCCGATCCGCTCGCGCCCGTGCAGCCGACGTTTGCCGGCAACAGTTTCGTGCTAGCCGTGACGCCGGACAATCTGCCGACCGAGCAGGGCGAGCTGCTCGAGCTGCGCAGCGCCGACTTCGACAACGGCGTCGGCATGGGCGCGCCGGGCGCTTATCAGCTCGCCACCAGCGCCGGCGATGCCATGGGCCAGGGCTACAGCAGCGTCTGGACGCCGCAGCAGCTTGCGCTGCAAGCCAGCGGCCGCGTGAATCTCATCAATCGGCCGGGTCTCGACTACAACGCGGCGGCGCTGGATGACGTGCTCTACGTACACGAGCTGCGGCTGGGGCCGAACTCCGTGCTCAACTACGGCACGCAGCGGATGTACTACAGGAACCTGTTGCTGACCGACGCGATCGGCAACGTCATTGCGACCAACCCGCCACCGCCGTTCAGCAATGGGACCGAGATCGTCTCGATCCCGCTGCTGGGCTTCTCGCTGGAAGTCATTCACATGGAGGACGACTGTGAGTTTGGCGTGCGCGTCAGAACGCCGCCCATGCCCCCCATTCGCATCGGGGGTTCTGATGGCGTCGTCGAGCGAATTGACACCGGGCCGCCGTTCAATACCGGCGTGATGAACATGGACACGCGGGCGGCCGAGTCGGTCTCAGCCAAGGGCAGCTTCGGCCCGTCGGCCGAAGACGACGTGGTCGTCAAGTTCGATTACCTCTTCCAGCAAAACGCCGATGCCGAGCTGATCGTCTACCTGTCCGACGCTTCCGACCTGGGCGAGAACCTCATCGAGGTCGCCCGCGTCAATCCGCCCGAGCCCGGCCGGGCGGGGGCGATCGGCTCGAACCAGTTCGCCCAGTTCTACGGCGTTTTCCCGCGCGGTCACCTGGCACTGCACTACGGCACGTTTGTAGAAGTCAAGCTGGTCGGGGCCAATTCGCGGGTCTGGATCGACAACTTCGATCCGCTGATCGAGTGCCTGGCCTGCGCCGATCTGAACGGCAACGCTGGTGTCGAAGGTCAGGACTACCTGCTGCTGCTTGCATCGATCGGCACCGACACGACCAGCCCGCCGGCTGGCCAGGTCAATACGTTCTGTCTCGACAGCGTGCTGGGTGGCGACAAGTACGTCGATCTGGCCGACCTGCTGGCATGGGACACGGTGCTGAACAATACCAGCGCGCTCAACGCCTGCGGCCTGGATCTGGGCAGCGGCGCGCCGTCGGCCGGCGTCGGACTGCCCGATGACGCACTGGTGGTCGTCGGCAAGGGGGGCATGGCCGGCCAGCAGGACGATGCACTCTACGCGTTGGACAGCGCCGGGGCGCTCATGGGCGCCCCGCTGGAACCCGCCAGCGCCGCCGGCCCGAACGGTCAGCAGCGGGCCAACGGCCGGCTGGCCAGCGACGGCGCCGGCGAGCTGCATCAGCTCCACGCCGCGCAGGGCCTGATCCGCCTGAGCGACGCGGCCGTCGCCATTGCGCCGGCCACCGCCATATTCGGCGGGGACACGGTCGACGTCGGCGTCACGTCGCTGTTCGACGGCTTCGGCGGCTACGCCGGCACGCCCATCCTCGACGCGGCCTTCGCGCCCGGCGATCCGACGCGCGTCTACGTCGTGCCGGTGATCGTGACGCCGGCCGGCGGCGGCTTCTGTGAGCAATATCGGGCCGCGGCGAAGCTGCACTTGCTGGGCGGCGGCGCCTTTGAGATCGAACAGCTCTACACCCCGCCGCCCGTTTCATCAACGACCGGCTGCGGGGCCGTACCCGAGCCTGCGCTCGGCGGCCTGCGCGAGATCGAAGTTAGCCCCGACGGCGCGAAGCTGTTCATCAGCAGCGCACAAGCCATCAACGACAACGATTGGCTACTCGCCTTTAATGCGTCGAGCGGCGTACTGGAGCAGCAGGTGCCGCTGAGCAGCCTGTTGCCGTCGAGCCTACCACTGAAGGCGCCACAGGCCATGACAGTGAGTTCGACCGGGTTGTACTTATATGTGACGTCAGGCGTCGGACTGAGCGGCCTGACGCGCGTGTTCCGCTTCAACCTCGAGAGCGGCGTGACGTTCGCCGGTGTGCTGGACATCACCCAGCCGCCGTGCGCCGACCTCGGTCTGGGTTGCCAGGCGACGATCAACGGCCTGGCCGAAAAGCCCTCGACGGGTGTGCTGTGGGTCAGCGGGTACACATCGCCGACGATCGCCACCGATCATCCGTTCAACGCCCCGCCGTTCAACATCGGTGGCATGACCGGCGCGATCTACACCACGGCGACGCTGGCTCAGATTCCGCCGTCGGGCACGTGGTCGCTGACGCCACCCGCGACCGCCGGCGCGACCGCCAGCGCGCTGTCGGCTGCCGACCTGGCGTTGCCGGTAGCGATGGCGTTCACGTGCACGCCCACGGCCGATGCCGACACCGACGGCGACCAGGACCTGCGCGACTTCGCCGTCCTGTCCAACTGCTTTACCGGCTCGGGCACGTTCGCCGTCGGCAGCGCCTGCACGACGTTCAACCTTAACTGCGACGACGACATCGACGCCGCCGACTTCGCCACGCTGCTGCCTTTGAGCGGGCCGTAGGTCTGCGTGCGACTCGCCGACAGGATGTCGGCGGGACAGTCCGGGACAGGGAGCTTGTCCCGGGCACTACAACTGCGACGACGCCCAGCCGGCCGGATGAGGTGGCCAGCCGCCCGTCGTTCAACTGACGCAGAATTCTGGCGTCATTCACTGTGATGGTCCGTCGCGGCGGATTTCCAGTCGCGAAAGTGGCGCGGTTTGCCGATAGCCTTTACGGAGACGCGACAGCGGCTCCGTTTCCTCCTTCCTCCTCCTCCAAGCAAACCCGCTGGAGCGGTTGACAAGCCGCCCCAGTGGGTTTGGATTCAGGCTCATCCAAGTTCCTGTATTCCAGCGACTTGCGCCCGCACGGGCGGGTTTGCGCTTACGAGATTTGACAACCGGACGTTTGTATTCGACGTATGATGGTGAGAAGAGCAACGACCTCCTCCACTACCTCCTCCTCCGAAGGAACCCGCCGGAGCCGGTGAAACAGCCAGCTCCCGCGGGTTTCTTTTTACAGCGTGCCGAAATGGCCGGTCGGGCCAACACGGCCTACGGACACGCGGCAACACTTTGCTGGTTGTACACCTGATTGGTCAAGACGCCGTTCAGGAGCTGAATGATCCGCAGCAGATCCTGCGTATTGGCCACGCCGCTGCGATTCACGTTGTAGCGGGCCGGGTTGGCGGCGGCAGCCCCGTTGTTCAACGCCAGGATCAGGTTCAGAAGGTCCTGCGTGTTCGCCGCCGAGCTCAGATCCACGTTGCCCGGACTGAAACGGTACTGTAACTGTTGTCCGGCGGTAAACTTGGCCCCGACGAACGAGATCGTCGTGCAGTGCAGCGGCGGAATCACGCTGCTCAGGGCGATCTCGTACGGGCCTGCGCCGGTGCCGGACATGATCGAAGCGGTCGGACACGTGCCGCCGGTGCAGGCGACGGTGATGTCAGCGTTTTGCAACCCTCCGGAGACCGGCCCGTCGAATGTGACCGAGACCGTGGCGTACTGGACCCCGCCCTGCACGGCCGTGCCGGCGCCGCCGATGCCGGCCGTCACCATCGCGCCCGAACCGGTATCGAGCGTATCGAGGTGACCGTCGGGCGGATTGGACGTCGCCACACTCACGGGCGAGACCGCGTCGCCCACGAAGATGTCGAACTCGCCGACGGCCGCGTCCGGATCGCTGCCAAACCCGCCGACGCGGATGATGTACGGGGTGTTGGCGGTCGCCATGAACTCAACCTGCGACGCGCTGCCGGTGCCGACTCCGGTGCAGAAGTCGTCGTCACAGGCGATCGTTGGGGAGAAGCAGCCGCTGCTCACCTCCAGCACGCTGTCGAAGTTAGGTCCACCGCACAGGCTGACCAGCACCATGCCGCTATTCGGCTGTGAATAGCTGAACCACACGTCCGCACCGATGATCGGGCTGCCCAGGAAGGGCGGCGGTTGGGTGTCGTCGGCATAGGTGCACCCGAAGAGCGTGTCGAAGCCGTCGTTCGTGGCGCAGAAGTTGTTGTGCGACGTCGTCGTATTGGGCGACAGGGCGATCGGTGAGAAGCAGCTATCGTTGATGGGTGGATCGCCTCCGGCCACGCAGTTGAGCGTCAGATGGTAGTCGGTCGGGCATGCATAGAGCCCCCCGTTCCAGCTCTCGATCCGGATGAAGTAGGTTCCGGCCGCCACGCACGCGGCGATGCTGATCGGCGTACACGGCGGCACGTCGAGCGTCTGTGCGACAAGCGTCGGCTCGGCGCCGCCGGGCGGACAAGTGCCTTCGCGGATGAACACGTTGGTGGGCGCCTCCGCCATGCCGGTGACGTGGATCAGGCTTTCGGTCGCGAGCGTGACGGTGAACCAGTCACGGTCGCGCGTGACCGCGGTGCCGCTAGGATCGAGCCCAGCGCTGATCGCGCCCGCTACGGTTTCGCCGCAGGCCAGGCTCTGAAAAGCCGGCGGCGGGGCGCCAGCGTTGAGCGCGAAGCAACCGCCATTGACGGTGTCGTTCTCGAATCCGAGCGCACACGGTCCCATCGCTGGCGGCGGTTCGGGAGTGGCCCCGCCGGGCGCCGTGACGACGCACGGTGTCGCGTTCGGTGTAATCAGCAACTGGCCCGGCCCCTCGTCGCCCGGACTCCAGCCACCGACACGGATCTTGTAACAGTTGCCGGCCGTGGTTGGGAACTCGACCTCCGACTCGAACGCGCAGTAGTCGTCGTTGCACGCCAGCAACGTCGAATCGAGCATCCCCGCGTCGCAGGTGCCGCAGCCGTCGTACACGACAACCTTGGTGTCGTACTCGCTGCCGCACAGCGACACATTGGTCAATCCGGTGGCGGTCGCCGTATAGTTGTACCAGACGTCGTTGTAGATGTCCGGGCCGGTCGCGGCGAAGAAGTTGCACAAGGCATGGCTGGCGCCCTCGGTCTCGGCGCCGCTGGTGTCGAACAGCGTCAAGCCATCGGTGACGGCCGGCGCGGCGACGACGCACACCTCCGATCCGGCGGGCCCGCCCTCGGCCGGATCGGGCAGGGTCATCGAACCTCCCGACCACGCCTTCGGGGTCGGCTGGACGGCGAGCTTGGAATCCGATCCTGGATCGGGCGGCGCCTGTGCCCGGCCGACGCAAGCGGCCATCAGGACGGCGCACGCCGAATACAACCATTGCTTCCGATTCATTCTGGGCCTCCTCTCGTCTGACTCGTATCTGACCAGCGCGCGCCGCCCGGTGGAGCACCCGGGCGTCCGAGCGCAGGACCAATGCACAGCGATCGCCGCACGATCAGACGATGCGACCGCACGCATCGCGCGGCGAAAGGCCGGAGACAAACACGTAACAGGACCGAACGAAGCTCAGATGTCGACGCTGTTCGGTGAGCCCGCGAGGCGGCGGGCTAATTCCACAACCACGTCCGTAATTGTGGCCGATTCCAATGGAGAAGTCAACGGCGCAAAGAGGCGCCCGCCCGAGTCGGACCGACCCGGGCGGGCGCTTTGGAGTCAACGTGCCCGGACACCTGCCGGGCACGAGCGGTATTCAACGTGTGCACACGACTACGGGCAGGCAGCCACGGCCGCCTGGTTGTACACCTGGTTGGTCAACACGCCGTTCAGGAGCTGGATGATGCGCAGCAGATCCTGCGTATTGGCCACGCCGATGCGATTCACGTTGTACCGGGCCGGGTTGGCGGCGGCGGCGCCGTTGTTCAGGGCCAGGATCAGGTTGAGCAGGTCCTGGGTGTTGGCGGCGGCGCTGAGGTCGACGTTCCCCGGGCTGAAGCGGTACTGGAGCTGCTGCCCGGCGGTGAACTTGGCCCCGACGAACGAGATCGTGGTGCAGTGCAGCGGCGGAATCACGCTGCTCAGCGCGATCTCGTACGGGCCTGCGCCGGTGCCGGACATGACCGAAGCCGTCGGGCACGTACCGCCGGTGCAGGCGACCGTGATGTCCGCGTCTTGCAGATCGCCGGAGACGGGCCCGTCAAACGTGACCGAGACGGTGGCGTACTGGACGCCGCCCTGCACAACCGTGCCGGCGCCGCCGATACCGGCCGTCACCGTCGGGCCGGTACCCGTGTCGAGCGAATCGAGGTGACCGTCGGGCGGATTGGACGTCGCGACACTCACGGGCGAAACCGCGTCACCCACGAAGATGGTGAACTCACCCTGGGCGGCGTTCGGATCCGTGCCAAACCCGCCGACGCGGATGATGTAGTTTGTCCCGCCGGTCGCCATGAACTCGACCTGCGACGTGCTGCCGGTGCCGACCCCCGTGCAGAAGTCGTCGTCGCACGCGATGGTCGGGGCGAAGCAGCCCTCGCTGACCTCGAGCACCGTGTCGAAGCCCGGTCCGCTGCACAGGCTCACCTGCACCAGGCCGGTGTTGGGCTGCGTGTAACTGAACCACACGTCGGAGCCGATGGTCGGGCTGCCCAGGAACGGAGGCGGCTGCGTCGCATCCGAGTGCGTGCAGTTGAACAGCGTGTCGAAGCCGTCATTGATCGCGCAGAAGTTGTTGTGCGTGGTGGTCGAGTTGGGCGTCAACGCGATCGGCGAGAAGCAGCTATCGTTGGCCGGTGGAGTCGGCGCCGGATTACACGTCAAGGTCGCGTTATACTCCAGCGGACATACGTTTCCTGCGGCGGTCGCGGTCGTTGGGCCGGGCGCGATGATGGTCCCGTAGGTCCCCGGCGCGAGGCAGCTTGAGACTGAGGTCACCTGACACGGATTGAGCTGCGACGCAAACGACAACGTCGTGAAGCCGCACGAGGTCGTCGCGGGCGCGACGATCGGGCAGGTGCCCGGAGCGACCGTTCCCAGCCAGATGTTGAAAGGATGCTCGGCAGAACCCGTCCAGGTTACCACGCTCTGGACGTCAATCGTGAACATGCGCCAGTCAAGGTCGCGGTTCAGCGCGCCGGTCATCGTATTCAAACCCGTCCCCATGAAGCCGGTCACGCTCGTGTTGCACGAGATGGCGTCAAAGGGCGATACGCCCGCCGCGTTGCACACGTTGCAACCGCCGTTCAACGAGTCGCCGCCAGCTCCATTGGCGTTACCGAACGCGCAGACGCCGCCCGGAGGCACGCCTTCGCTGCTGCCCGAAGGCACGACGTCGCAGTTGTCGGCGATGCTGATCTGGCCCGACCCAAACTGCGTGCCATCAAAGCCACCCACGCGGATCTTGTAGCAGGAGCCGGCGGTGACGTTGAACGCCATCTCGGATGTGCAGGCCGGTAGCGAACCTGGATCGGCCGGAAAGTTGCAGCCGACGTTCTGGTCGTCGCTGCAGCCGAGCAGCGAGGCAACCGTTGGGGGGCACGTGCCGCAATCGGTGTAGACGGCCAACTTCGTATCGAAGCTGCTTCCGTCCAGCGTGATCCGCTTCGTGCCGTCGGCAGGCGCGGTGTACGTGAACCAGATGTCGCTCTCAATCGCGGGATTGGCGAAGATGAAGCACACACCCGACGCGTGCATCGAGCCGTCCGTCGTGGCGCCCGTCGTGTCGAACATCGTGACGCCGTCGGTAATCGCGACGGAGCTGCCACACGCGTCATTGGTTGGCACACCCTCGCCAGGATCGACGTGAACGACGTTCGGCTGCTTGACGACTTCGCCGATTACGTACCCGGTGTCGTTCGGGTCCACGGGGGGGCTGGCGATCACGCTGCCAGCGGCCGCCAGCGTACACAGCACCGGCCATCTCAGTTTCCACACCATGTTTAATTCCTCCTTCGAAACTAGAAGCTCTGGCTCGCTCGAACAGACACCCAGACATTCCGTCAAATGCGGAGCGCGCGTCGAAGCGAGCGTCGACGACGTGGTCAGCAAGCGACAAGGCGGAGCGCAGCCCAGCGCCACGCCCACGGTCACGAACCAAGTTGTGTCAAAATCCGGGAACGACTACGTGTGTTCGGTCGTCCCCCAGCGACCGCCCACGGGGCGGCAACGCAATCTCAACCACTTGCCGCGTAGTATCGCCAATAGCACTCCAGATGTCAATGGCGACCAAGCGCAAAACGAAATCCGCCCGGCCTGCCAGGCATGCCGGGCGGATCTCAATCGTCCATTTCGTCAGAACTGACGAAATCACATTGTCACAACACGATGCGTCGGTCTCCGTCTTACGGGCACGCCGCGACACTCTGCAGGTTGTACACCTGATTGGTCAAGATGCCGTTCAGGAGCTGAATGATCCGCAGCAGATCCTGCGTGTTGGCCACGCCGATGCGATTCACGTTGTACCGGGCCGGGTTGGCCGCAGCAGCCCCATTGTTCAAGGCCAAGATCAGGTTCAGAAGGTCCTGTGTGTTCGCCGCCGAACCCAGATCCACGTTGCCCGGACTGAAGCGGTACTGTAGCTGCTGTCCAGCCGTGAACTTGGCCCCGACGAACGAGATCGTCGTGCAGTGCAGCGGCGGAATGACGCTGCTGAGGGCAATCTCGTATGGACCGGCGCCGCTGCCCGACATGACCGACGCCGTCGGGCACGAACCACCCGTGCAGGCGACCGTAATGTCGGCGTCTTGCAGGTCGCCGGAGACCGGCCCATCGAACGTGACCGAGACGGTCGCGTACTGGATACCGCCCTGCACGGCTGTCCCCACGCCGCCGATGCCGGCGGTTACCGTTCCGCCTGAGCCGGTATCGAGCGTGTCCAAGTGATCATCGGGCGGATTTGAAGTCGCCACGCTCACCGGCGAGACCGCGTCGCCCACGAAGATGTCGAACTCGCCCTGGGCCGAGGTCGGGTCGGTTCCGAAACCGCCGACACGGATCGTGTAGTTCGTGTTGGCGGTTGCCATGAACGTGACCTGCGACGCGCTCCCCGTGCCGACGCCGTTGCAGAAGTCGTCGTCGCACGCGATGGTCGGGGCGAAGCAGCCCTCGCTTACCTCGAGCACGGTGTCGAAGTTCGGCCCGCTGCACAGGCTGACCTGGACCATGCCGTCGTTCGGCTGCGAATAGCTGAACCACACGTCCGCACCCACCGTCGGGCTGCCGAGGAACGGCGGCGGCTGGGCTGCGTCTGCGAACGTGCAGTTGAACAGCGTATCGAACCCGTCGTTCGTCGCGCACAGATTGTTGTGCGTGGTGGTCGTGTTCGGTGACAGCGGGATCGGCGAGAAGCAGCTATCGTTGGCCGGGGGCGCGGCGACGAACGCCGTCGTCAATGCGTACGCGGCCGGCGTGGCTCCCGTGGTCACGCGAACCCGGCGCGACTCTCCGGCCAGCACGGCGATGTTGATCGATTCGCCGCAGGCGACCTCGGTGAGCGCCCCGCACTCACCCGCATAGGCCGCAACCGTCACGCCCGCGGGAGCTGTGACCGATTGCATCCCGTTGCACGTCGCAATGAACTGATACCAGCGGTCGGCTGCGCCTGTCGCGCCGCACGACGCGCTGCCATCGTTGCTCGCGCCGACGGTCGTACCGTTGATCGTTCCGTTGGGGACGAGCAGGAACGGTGTGGCACAATTGTCGTTATCGGCGATGGTCGAGACGCCGAATCGCACACAGGCGCCGAACGGGAGGCCACCCAGCTCGTTGGCGCCGGAGCAGACGGTCGTGCCGAGCGCGCCGCACGCCAGTGCCTGGAACGTCGGCTCAGCCGGCGGGTTCGGCAATGTACGCAAGTTGTCGTTGTAAAGATTGGCGGTGACCGAACCCTGGATGAACGGATCCTTGGTCGCCCACAAGCCGGGCTGGTTGTTGGCGCTCACGACCTCGCCCGCGGCGTCGTTCCAGAAAAACATCTCGTAGGTCCCGGACGCGGCCAGCGTGATTCCGGTGCCGGACACGTCGATCGGTCCGAACCGAATACGCGTTCCGGTGGCCGGTGGCACCGGTGTCACATACTCGAATCGGAACCCGCCCGGAACCGCGGTGCCGGTGGTGGTTCCCAGGTTTCCAAGCGCGGCCGTGGTATTGCCGAACGGTCCCGAAACGTTGCCCGATGGCGTACCGACGAGCGGTCCGAACACGGGACTCGCGACGCAGGGATCGGGAAACGCGCCCGTACGGATCAGAATGTCCACATACGAGTTGGCGCCGATGACGTTGCCGGCCAAGTCCGCTACGCCCGGTCCGCGGGCCACAAAGAGCGTAAAGTCGATGGCACAGATCGGCTGATTGGCAGCATAGGGCGGAGCCGTGAAGCCTTGCCGGTGACTTCCGACGACGTACGTGGCGAACGAGCCGGTTCCGGCCGCCTGGAACCCGAACCGCCCTGAGTTGAGCGGGCACGGGGCATCGCCGGTCTGGGCACAGAACGGATCGACGCCGCCCTCGGCGGCGCCGTTGGCGGTGCGTGACAAACACGAGCCGCCCGCGCAGGCGGCGGCACACGGATCGTTTCCGTCGATCACGACCTCATACGAGTCAAAACCGCGACCCGGGCAGCCGACACCCTCGGTCGGGTCGCTGCCGCCACGATACGGAATCCACGGACCGAGCGTACCGTCGGCGTAGATCGGGGCATAGCGGAGGATCACCGCCGGCTGATCTGGCGCCGTGTCCAATACCAGCTCGCTCTCGGCCGCCGCGTAGACAAGCGGCGCTACTGCTAGGCACGTGAGCAACGTCGCCGCAACGACAGAGTTTTTTCCTGCGAACATCGAGTTGCCTCCAAAAAGACGACCACAGCCGACGGGCCCACGAAACCCGTCAAACACCCATAGCAGGTGCAAGCCGCGCGATGTGATGCGACTTGGCACCGCTCACGAACGATGCGCTGGCGCAGCGCGCAGCCAAGACCGCGCTCGCCGAAGCCAGCCGAGTTGTAGGGGAGCGCTGCGAGGCACGGCACCTCCGACCACACGTGCCTCGCACACCGACGCTTTTAGAAAACGTGCCGACGCGCACGTTTGCTACTTCGACCTCCCATAGTTTGCCGAAATCGGGAGCGAAAGTCAATGCCGCTGTCTCGGATTTGTCGGGGTCTGTGAGAGATCAGGCGGGAGCGGCGGGTACCGGGAATTGTGGTGCAGGCGTCGGGCGCGCCCGCGCAGCTGAGACGGCCGCACCACAACGTGCAAACCCGGTTCGTTCCGAAGGGTCGCCCAAAGTGTCACGCACCGGACTCGTCGGATGGCGGGCCGGGTGGACGGATGGGGAACCGACGCCGACACCGACGCTCGACAGGCTTCCGCGAGCGATGTGCGCTTAGGCGAGGGGCGCGCCGCGGCCGCGGTAAGCGCCTGTCCGTCGGCCCAAAAAAGTGCCCGCCCGGCGTGATGCACACGCCGGGCGGGCCGAACCGCTCACGTCTGTGTTGGCCGGCCGCCGTAACGGGGCAGTCGGCCGGTCAGTCGGTCGCGCCTCCGCCTACGGCGGGCAAGCGGCGACGTTTTGCAGGTTGTACGCCTGGTTCGTCAAGACGCCGTTGAGGAGCTGGATGATCCGCAGCAAGTCCTGCGTATTCGGAGCTCCCATGCGGTTCACGTTGTAACGAGCCGGGTTGGCCGCAGCCGCACCGTTGTTCAACGCGAGGATCAAGTTCAACAGGTCCTGCGTGTTGGCGGCGTTGCCCAGGTCGACGTTGCCCGGGCTGAACCGATACTGCAGCCGCTGGTTCGGCGTGAACTTGGGCCCGACGAAGTTGATCGTCGTGCAGTGCAGCGGCGGGATGACGCTGCTGAGCGCCAACTGATACGGGCCGGCTCCGGCGCCCGACATGACCGACGCGGTCGGGCACGTGCCGCCGGTGCAGCTCACCATGATGTCGCTGTTCTGCAGACCGCCCGAAACCGGGCCGCTGAACGTTACCGACACGGTGGCATACTGCACGCCGCCCTGCATGGCCGTACCGGCCCCGCCGATCCCGGCCGTGACCGTCGTGCCCGTGCCGGTGTCGAGCGTATCCAAGTGGTTGTTCGGCGGGTTCGACGCGGCGATGCTGACGGCCGCCACACCCGTGGCCAGCATCGCCGTGTATTCTGCGCCGCAGACAACGCCTTCAAACTGCGACGTCGACACGAAGCCCCAGATGGTCTGATTATTCGTGGTGGTCATGACCTGCACGCTGCTCGTGGCACAGGCGGGACCCAACTGAGTCCCCAGAACCGTGCCGGGGCACATCATGGCGCCAGGGGTGAGCACCGCTGCGTGGAGCGGGAACTCGGCGTTGACGTTCCAGGTGAACGTCGTGCCGGCCGGCATGCCGTGATTGGCAAACTCATACCAATCGGTGTCGCGCGTCTGCGCCCCGGCGAAGTCGGTCGTTGCGCGGCCAGTGCCGCAGATGGTCGTTCCGACCGTGGCTGGGATGAACAGCGGCGGCATGCCATTACAGCCGGGATTGGTGAAGTCCGTTCCGTCGCCGCAAGCGGCCTCGTTTTCAATAATCGAGCCGCCGCCCGGGCAGGTCGAGAATGCCGGGCATTCCGACACGCCGGTGAAGATGTTCATCGTTCCGGCGCCGCTGGCGCCGCCAAAGCCGCCGACGCGGATCTTGTAGCACACGCCATTGAAGGCGTTGAACGTGACGGCCGACTGGGCCACGCAGGTTCCGAGTCCGGGCACCGAAGCCTCGTCATTGCACGCCTGCTGGTTGAAGTCGCCTGGCGGGCAGATGCCACAGTCCTGATAAACGGCCAGTACGGTGTCGAACGAGCTGCTGCACAGGCTCACGGTCACGGGACCGTCGGCGATGGCCGTATAGTCGAACCACACGTCCCTGAAGGCCTGCAACGGCGCGTCAAACGTACCGCAAACGTTGGTGATTGGCATGCCGTCGGTCGAGGCGCCGCTGGTGTCAAAGTTCGTCACGCCGTTAGACACGACCGTGGCACTGCTGCAGGCGTTGTTCGCAGGTGCAGGCGGTGGCGCGCACGGAGCGCAGGTGACCGTCGCCACATAGTCGGAAGGACACGGCACACCGGCAAAGACGGACGGTGCAATCACCAGGAAGTACGTCCCGGCGTTGACGCAGGCCGAAGCGGTGACCATCTCACACGCCTCGCCCGTGGCCGCCGCGATCGTGAACGTCGGGCACAATCCCTCGGTGATGAACAGTTGCGTCGGGAAGTTGCCCTGAGCAGTCCAAGTGATCTCGGTCGGTTCACCCACGGTTAGTGTGTACCAATCGAGATCTCGCATGCCGGCCTCAGTTCCGACGGCGCCACAGACGGTCTCGTCGCACGAAATCGGCGAGAAGGCAGGTGTAAACAGGTTGCAGCCGCCGTTGATGAAGTCGCTTCCGGGCAGGCCGAGCCCGCAGTTACCTGGGTTGCCTTGATCTTCCTGGGTCCCGCCGCCACACGCCGGTTCGCACAGGGCGCCGCACTGAATGTTCATCACGCCCTGGCCTGTAGCAGCCCCAAAGCCGCCGACGCGAATCAGGTAGGTCATGCCTTGTACGCCGGCGAATGTCAGGAGCGACGGCCCGCCAACGACACCGCACGACTCGTCATCACAGGCGAGCAGTGTCCCATCGTTGAGATTGCCGCAGTCGCTGGTGTTGTAGACGGCCACCTTCGAGTCGAACGTCGTGCCGCCGCACAGGCTGACGGTGACGTTGTCGGTGCACGTTGCCGTGTAGGTGAACCACACATCCTGCCCCACGTCCGCGTCCATGTCGAATGTGCACGCGGCGTGCGTCAGGCCAACGCTGTCGGTGGCAAAGCACGTGCTGAACGGGTTATCCCCGTCCATGGCGACAAAAGCGCCGGTACACAGGTTGTTCGCGGGCGCACCGCCGCCAATCGGCGTGCACGTCAGGGTCGCCACGTAATTTGAAGGACAAGGCGTCGTGTCGGTCGCGGGCGGGGGCGTCGGCCGGATGAAGACGCGAAAGTTGCCGGCCTGCAAACACGCCGACGCGGTGGCCGTCATCCCGGACGCCGCGCCGGAAACAGCGAATGCGCCGGGCGGGCAAGCCGCGTTGAGCAGCGCGATCTGCGTGCCGAAATCGCCGGTAACGGTCAGGGTCACGTAGGACGGCGTGGCGAGCGTGAACGAGTACCAGTCGAGGTCATGGAACCCCGGGACGAAGCCTGAAATGCCGCACAGCGTGGTGCCGCAGGGAAATGCCTGTGTCGGATTGCCGGCGACATTGCAGCCGCCATTCACCGTGTCGCCGGCGCCGACCGCGCAGGATCCACCCGGCGGCTGCGTTTCGTTGACGGCGCCACCAGGACACATGACCCCGCCGCCTTCCGGCGGATCGGCCGGCACCAAGTCGCCCGGCACCACATCTGAAATCATGGCGGCAATCAGCTCGGGTGTAATCCGGGGCTGTGCGGCCGCGTGGTCCTGAAACGGCGCCGGCGATGGCGCACGTGGCGGGGCCTGGGCGTTCCAATTGGGTCCTTCCGCGTAGGTCGCGCTGACCCAGATGAGCGCAGCGCTCCGGCAGATCGCATTCGTCTTCCAACCCTTCATGACTTCCTCCATTCCGTGACGGGGACGCATGCCGGGCGGCCCTCGCCGCCGATTCCAGCCGATTCGTCCCTTCAACCGTGACTCTGGTCTCGCCGTCGTACTCTTCGGATTCGTGGCCGGCGAGGCGCAGGCAACGGCGGCCTCGTCTGTCGCCGGCCTCACGCGCAGTACAGCACCGTGCCCGTTCGCGACTGAATCACCGAACCCGTGAAGTAGATACCCCCCGGCCCGCTTGACGGCCTTAGAGCCACCCCTAAACGCCCCAGTATGCGAAAACGGCCGAGGTTTGTCAAGGCGCCTGCTGCCACGGATGTACGGCCGGGTCCGTGACGTAATCGGCGGGCTCTGTGAGCCGCTGGCGAGCGGGTGAATCAGCAAACTCCGACGCCCCTGACCGGGTTGAGCCCCGTCGCGCAAACCCCTACCAACGGCTGGCGCTGGTGGGCGAGGGGACCCCAGCCGCAAATGGATCGCGGTTGGGGACCCCCGACCGCGGGATGCTCACCCAAACGCAAATCGAGCGGCTGAAGAAGCGCCCTGGACTGGGTTGGAGCTCAGCCCTGCGCAGCGCTTCAGGCCCGGGCTCCGGAACGGATCAACCTTTACCCAGTGCCGGGAAGTCCCACCAAACCGTAAACGACTGAAAACGCTGGGCTTAGCGATTGCCTGATAAAGGAACTCCAGCTTAATACGCGTATCCGGTGCCCACCACACGGATGTTCGGGGCCGGGTCCGATACCCTCGCGGCGCAAGACGATGACCGGGAGCGATGTCGAACACTGCGACCCGGGCGCTCGTCAAACTGGACCGATGGCGGCCTCGATCGCTCGCGCAACGCGCTGCGAGCGCAGCAGCGTCAGCGCCCGCTGGATGTCGTCGCCAAATGCGCGATCCGACTCGGCATGGGTGATCTCTCGGCGGATTTCGGCGTGCGCCACGCGTGGGCCGATGCCGGGTACGAGCGGCGCACGGTAGTCGAGCGCCTGGGCCGCGCACATCATCTCGATGGCCAGCACCGTCTCGGCATGGTCCATGACGCGCCATGCCTTGGTGGCGGCCGTCGCGCCCATGCTGACGTGGTCCTCCTGGCCCAGCGACGTGGGGATCGAGTCGACCGAGGCCGGATGCGCGAGCACCTTGCTCTCGCTGACCAGCGCCGCCGCCGTGTACTGCGGCAGCATGAAGCCGCTGTTGATGCCGGTGTCGCGCATGAGTAGCTCGGGCAGGCCGTCGTGACCGCTGAGCAGCAGGTAGATGCGCCGCTCGGCGATGGACGCCAGGCTCGTCAGCGCGATGGCCAGATAGTCCACAGGCAGCGCGAGCGGCTGGCCGTGGAACAGGCCGCCGCTGACCACTTTGTCGGCATCGAAGACGACTGGGTTGTCGGTGACCGAGTTGAGCTCGACCTCGACCACCTCGCACAGATGAGCGACGGCGTCGCGCACAGCGCCATGCACCTGGGCCACGCAGCGCAGCGAGTACGGATCCTGAACCTTCTCGCAGTTGGCGTGCGATTCGAGAATGGTGCTGCCGGCCATCAGCCGCCGGACGTTGCGGGCCACGCGCAGTGCGCCGGCGTGCGGCCGCACGCGGTGCAAGTCCTCATCGAACGGCGCGACACTGCCTTGCAGCCCGTCGAGCGACATCGTGGCGATGATGTCGGCATGCTTGAGCAGCCGCTGTGCCCGGATCACCAGTGCCGCGGCGTAGGCGCTCATGAACTGCGTGCCGTTGATGAGGGCCAGCCCTTCTTTCGGCGCGAGCGTCATCGGTTCAAGGCTGTGCGCCGCCAACGCTTCGCCCGCGGGCCGCTCGCGCCCACCGTCACGCACGGCACCGCGCCCCATCATTGGTAACACCATGTGGGCCAGCGGCGCCAGATCACCGCTGGCGCCTAACGATCCCTGCGTCGGTACGATCGGAAGCAAGTCGGCATTCAGCAGGTCCGCCAGGCATTGGACTGTGCGGCGGCGCACGCCGCTGTAGCCGTGACACAGCGCAACAATCTTGAACAGCATCATCCAGCGCACGATCTCGTCGGGAACCGGCGGCCCCACGCCAACCGCGTGCGACAGGATAAGGTTCCTCTGCAGCTCATCGAGTTGATGGGCTGGGATGCGCTTGTTCTTGAGCACGCCGAACCCGGTGTTGACGCCATACACAGTGCGGTCGCTCTGCAGGATCGCCATGATGGCCGCCTGGCCGCGATCGACCTGCTGCCAAAGCCGATCGCCCACGGTGACGTGCAAGCGGTGCTCATACAGCCGATCGAGCACGTCGAGCGTCAACGGCGCCCCATCAAGCATGAGCTCCGAGGCTGATAAGTGTGCCGATTCCATTGCACTCGCATTATAATCGCGCGCAGGACGGCGGCAGCAACAAGGAGCTTCTGATGAACGCGAAGAACCGACACCGGCGTAACCTGGCCGTACCCGTAATGGCGCTCTCGCTGAGCCTCGCGCCTGCTCGGGCGGTCGACGTCAAGAGCGATCTGGCCGAGCTGATGCCCGAGTCGACGCTGGTCTACGTCGGGTGGACCGAGCTGTTCGAGGAGAAAACGGCTAACGACGTGATCCAGATGATCCGTGGCATCGCCGTCGCTTCGGGCAACGGTGACGACGCGCCGATGATCGACCGCGTGCTGGCCCTGGCCAAGATCGCCGTCCGCAATCCGGCCGGCCTGGCGTTGCTCGACATCGACGCCAGCGGCCGTGAGCCGGTGCCGCACCTCGCGCTGGTCGTCGCTGCCGGCGCGGACTCAAAGAGGCTGGCTGACGGTCTGAGCGAGCTGGTCGCGGCGCATCATCCGGAAGCGCGCAGCGCAACGATTGGTGACGTCGCCCTGCGCGTGGTCGATGTGCACGGCACGCAAGTCCTGTGGGGCGCCCACCGCGAACGATTTCTGCTCGCCCTGGGTGAGCCGGCAGCACAGGCCGTGATCGCTTCCATGAACGGCGGGCCGTCGCTGGCCGCCAGCACCGAGCTCAAACTCGATCGCTCGAAGGTCGCCGCCAAACTCGACGGCCGGACGTTCTGTGCCTACGCCAATGCCGACGCGCTGCTCGCCAAGGTGCTTCAATTCGTGCCCGAGGATGGCCCGCCTCCGCGTGCCGCGGTCAATCAGGTGCTGGAGGCGCTCGGCATCAAGCAGATGCGCTCGTATTACCTGCATGCCCAGCTCGACGAAAAGATGCCGTCGTGGCAGGCCTTCCTGCACGCCGAGGGGCCATCGGTCGGGTTGCTCAAGCTGTGGGACCAGAAGCCGCTCACCGACGACGACCTGCGCATCATTCCCAAGTCCGCGCACTGGGCCTGTGTGTCGAATCTCGACTTGGCCGGACTGTGGGCGGAGATCGTCGAGGTCATCGGCCGCATTGACCCGAACGCGCGGCAGACCGTCGAAAAGGTGGTTCAGGGTGCGTCGGGCCAGCTTGGATTCTCGCCGACGGACGACCTGCTGCCGGTCTTCGGCGACACGTGGGCGCTCTACGATGCACCCGCGCACGGCGGGCTGTTATTCACCGGAACCGTGCTTGCGGCTGAGGCCAAGGATCCGGCCAAGCTGCACGGGCTGTTGACTCAGATCGTTGAGTTGATCCAGCCGATGGCGGCACAGGGCAACGTCAACCTCACGCTCAACGAGATGCGGCACGGCCAGCACGGCATCCACTACCTGCTCGTCGGCGGGCTGCCGGTCCCGATCGCCCCGGCCTGGGGATTTGTCGGCGAGCGCTGTGTGTTGGGCCTGTTCCCGCAGACCGTCGCGGCTGCACTCGACGAAGTCGATGCGGCCCAGCGCGGCGAGAGTATTCTCGACCATCCCGACTATCGGGCTCTGCGGCCCAAGCTGCCCAAGACGGTGCAGTCGCTGACGTACGTCGATACCCGATACTACTCCGAGATGTTCTATGGACTCGGCCTGCTCGTGCAGACGGCGGCCGTCTCGATGGCTTCGTCGGCCGCGCCGATGGACCTGGGCGGCATCAATACGCTGGCCGACGACCTCAAAGGCGTAACCAATGCGCTGGCCGGCACGTCGTATGACCAGGATGGCGTCCACTTTGTGCAGGCCGGCCACGGCGTGCCGGCCATGATGGTCGCCGCCGGCGCCGCCCTGTCGGCCTCGGTACTCATGCCGTCAATGGTTCATGCCCGCCATCGGGCTCAGCGGACCGTGAGCATGGCGAATATGAAGGGCATTGGCATGGCCTGCATGATCTACGCCAACGACAACGACGAGCGGCTGCCGCCATCGCTCCACGAGCTGGTCGAGCAAGGCCAGCTCACGCCCGAGCAACTGCGCGCCCCGCTCGACCCGCACGACGGTGTCTCGTACGTGTACATCTCCGGCCAGCGGCTGCTCGGGGTCCACCCGCGCGACGTGCTGGCTTACGAGCGCCACTTCGACGACGAAGGCCGCTGCATCCTCTTTGCCGACGGCCACGTCGAGTTCCTGGCCCATGACGCCGCCAAGAATGCCGTCCGCGAAACGTACCGCCGCCTCAAACGCGAGGACGAGCTGCCGCCCGACATGCAGGAATGAGTCGCTCACGGCATCGGACAATCTTCGAGGGCCCGACACGACCTATGGCCGCAGCATCAATGCGCCGCAGCAAACTCGGCATCGCCGTTGGTCGTCGGCGGCTCGCCGGCGCCGACGGTCATGCTCGTGACGAGCAGTAAATCGATGATTTCGTGATCATCGCTCGGCAACGCCAGCACAGCCGTGCGGCCGGGCGGGTTGTAGGCGAGGTTCTCCGGGTGCGCCACCCGCAACGACCGGCCATCTGCCATATGCAAGGTGAACGGACAAAACGGCTGCGCGCGATGTGCCTTGCTGAGCTGCTCCATCGTCATGCGCTCGATTCTATCGAGGCGGTCCAGTCCGGACAAACTCCGCACAACCGGGTGCCGCGGACATCACGCCGCGAGTCGAAAGGGCGTAGACTCTGATGATGCGCACCACGCTGGCCTGGATCCTGGCGATCGTCTCGGTCGCGCTGCTCACCCTCGGGATGTGCAGCCGGCGGACGGTGCTGTGGTACGTGGCCACGCCGACCGATCACCACTTCGTTAGCGCGACGGTGGCCGTTGGTCGGCTAACGCTCGATCACATGTACTCGAACGATGTGGACGCCATCTCGCGAATCGAACGCGGGCTTCCGCCGACGTACTACTCCGAGAGTCGTGTCTTGGCCGACGAGCAGGAACGCGAGCGGCGAGGTCAGCAGGTGAGTCGGCCTTTTCGGCGTCGTTGGTTTAGCTTCGCGTGCGGACCGACGTCGGCGCTCGTTATGTGCCACGCCGATTTGGTTCCAGTTTCGCGCTGGGACCATCTGACCGTCCCCATCTGGCTCGTGGCCGGAATTACCGGTGCATTCCCCATGATCTGGCTCGCGTTCGCCCTCAGACGCCGTCGCCGCCGCCGGCAGAACTGTTGCATGGCGTGCGGCTATGATTTGACCGGCAACGTGTCGGGCATATGCCCGGAATGCGGCAGGACCGTGGGGGCAGGGACCTGATTGGAAGTCCAGTTCGAAGGAATACTCGCCCGGTAGGGCGCATGATCGTTGCCAGGGCCTTCAGGCCCTGGTGAAGAACTCGCAGTATGCACCCCGCCCGGAGGGCGGACGACGGCCAGCTTCGGTCGATCGCACGCCCATCAGCGACGCGCACAGGTAATCTAATGGCACGCCGCGCGCCGCGAAATCCGCGCCGGCGGGGCGCATACTGACTCACGCGTGCACGCGACGGGTGGATGGGCGCGGCCGATGCGCCAAGAAAGAAGGCATCCGTTTTCGGGACGGATTGGCATGGCTCGAGTCCGCACACACAAGTTTCACCGTCATGTGCCGACGTTGTGCGTCATCGTCGCCGCGCAGGCGGCCGGGGCAGTTCTGATGGTGGCGGGTCCAGGTGCGCCGCCGCTGGGGCCTTGGCTGTCGCTCAATCTGCTGCTCGGCATCCTCTTTGTTGGCTACATTCCCTTTCGGTGCCAACATCTTGGCTGGTGCATGATCTTCGGCGTCGTACTGGGTTGCACCGGCATGGCCATTCCGCTCCTCTGGACAACCATTCCGTTGATGGGCTCGCGCGTGCTGACCATCCGCCCCGCGATAGCGCTGGCTTTCCTCATCGCCGCCGGCGGCGTGATCGGCGGGTCGGCGCTCATGTTCTGGCGCGCCGTGCTCAGACTCTTGATCCTGCGCCTGAACGATCCGGATGGGACCACGTGCCCATTCTGCGGCTACTGCATCCTTCACCTGCAGGGAACGATCTGTCCGGAATGCGGAACGGACTGTTCATCACACGTCGCTGCGTCCCATTCCGTGAGCACCGGCCGGAATACGGGAGCCTGGCGCCGGCGACTTGTCGCGACCACAGCGCTGGCTGCGCTGGCGGCGACGGCACTGCTCATGTTGCCCCCGGTGCGTTCGGGGCATTGGCGCGCACTGGCTATGCCGTGGTACTGGGATTACGCGCTGTGCGAGGCGCACGATCGTCGTGGCGCAGCCTTTTACGCGCTGGTGTTCCGTTTAAATTCCGAGGCGCGAATGCTGGGCCGCGCGATCACGCCGGATCAGTTTCGCTCGGTCGTCGGTCCTCCCGATCTGTTTCTGACGGACGGAACGAACACATTCTACATTTATCGGTTCGGCCCCAATCAGCAAGTGGCCTACGTAGACTTCATGGGCGGGCAGTTGACAGTCATCGGCTACAACATCGAGGGCGTCAACGATCATTCTCAATGGAGGCCGTTCCCGACGAGCGAACCGATCGGCCGCGCGACATGATATGCAAAAACGGCGGAGGTCGTGCCTTCGCGACTTGGCGTCTTGGCGCGAGGTTGTCGTGAGTTGGTACGAGCGTTTCTTCCTCTTCGGTGGTGGCCCGGCGATCGCCATTCCGGCGGCGCTGCTGCTGCTGGTCTTGATCATCGCCTGGCAGGACCGCCGCACGCGCAAACGCGCCGCGCGCGGGCTGTGCACCAGGTGCGGATACGACCTGACCGGCAACGTGTCAGGAACGTGCCCGGAGTGCGGGAAATCAAGATGATCCAGGCCGCGCGGAAACAATCGGCCCGGAGCAGCTCTTCTTGGAGGAACTGACAGCCATCACGCCGACTGCCGGCAGTAGACGGCTGGGTCGCGGAGCCAGCGCACCAGGTCGTCCAGATAGGCGTCGCGGTCGGGGTCGAACTCCAGCGTGTGCCGCGAGTGCTGATAGGTGGTAATGACGCGGTTGGGCCAGCGCAGCTCGCGGACGAAATGGCGGGTGCGTTCGTTGTCGATGATGCGCTCGTCGGCCGCCAGCATGAGGTGGATCGGCACGGACGGCGCGTCGCCCAGCGCCAGCGCGATGCGGTCCATGCGCCGCGACGCCAGGTAGAAGCCGGCCGTCGCCTGGTGAAGCTGCAGCGGGTCGTCGCGCAGAAACGCCATCCATTTCGGCACCGAGGTGAACAGGCCCGGGTCGTTCAGCGGGATATCGAACAGGTTGGTCGGTTTGGAGAGCATCGACAGGCCGATGCGGAACTTCTCTGCGTTGCTAACGCCCACCAGCGGGTAGAGGCCGGGTGTGATCAGCGTCAGGCTGGCCGTGCGCGACGGGTCGGTCACGTGCATGGCCGCCACCAGCTTGCCGCCCCAGCTCACGCCCAGCGCGTGCGCCCGCTTCTCGCCGCTTTGCCGCAACAGCTCACTCAGACAGCACAGCGTGTCGTCGATGAGTTGCCTGGCCGACTCGGCGTGCGCCCGCTGCTGCGTGTTGCGGCCCGAGCCGCGCCGATCGAATTGCAGCACGGCGAAGCCGGCCGACTGGAGCCGCGCGGCCGACGCCTCATACCAGCCGCAATGCGACTGGATGCCGTGTACATACAGCACCGCCCGGCACGCAGGACCCGCCGCCGTCGTCAGCTCGGCGTCCGGCGACGGCGGCCAATACCGGCCGTACGCTTCGTAACCATCCGGCAACCGAATCGTGCATTCGTCGTAGCGAGTCACGCGGCGTATGGTACTCACCCAATTCGCTCACGCGAAGCGCCGATGCCTCTCGGCGTACATGACCGGACCTGCAAGGTCTGGTGGCACCGGCATCTTGCCCGTGTTTCGTCCCACGGCCTTCCACGTCGTGGCGAAGCACTCGTCGCGGAGGCGAGCACACGGGCCAGAAGCCCCTGCGACGCTTCACGGGCTGGAAGGGAACCCCAAGCCCGTGCGACACAAGAGCCGGCGTGCTCGCCGCGCGAATGCGCTGTTTCCCCGTTTATGGCGACGGCCAGTGCCGCCGTTGCGGGTACATGCTCCGCGGGCTGCCGACATCGCGTTGTCCGGAGTGCGGCGCCGACGCCGCTGAGTCCTCTATCGCTGACGAGGAGGTCGAGCTCTGATGACTGCACGATGGCTGAGTGCGATCCTGCTGGTCCTGGTCGGCTGCGATCGTCGCAGCAACTCGCCGAGCGCCACCTCGGACGCCGACCTGCGGCGCTATAACGAGGGCTACGAAAAGCGCGCCGCGGAACACGAGGCACAGCTCAAGCGGATGGCCGAGCAACTCCGCGTGGCCGACGAGCAACAGGCCCAAGGCGAAGCCCAGCTTCGCAAGGAAGCTGAATTACAGGCCCGTTATGAAGCGATTCTCGCCCGGTGGGAAAAGCAGGCCGCTCGCTTCGACGCGCTGCTCGACAAACGGGAGCGCACTGGGCCTGCGCCCGCCTCAGACGGCGAGCCTCACCCGCTGTCATATCTGTAGACCTCCCTCGTCCAACCAATCCGCTGTGAAGCGAAACATTGGCTATCTCTTCAGAAAAATACAAGAATTGATCTCTAAAATACCGTTACAATTAACTTTTGTCTGCGCGCCAAATCTATCTACTCTGGCTCAAATCCCAGTCTCGCAGCGATCCGGTCGAAGTCGTCCAGCGTGTAAAACTCAATAATCAACCGCCCGCTTCCTTTCTTGCGGCCCTCTCGGATCGTCACCTTCGTACTCAGAACCTGCTCGAGCTGCTGCTCGACGTCCCGGATGTTGGCCGGTTTGCGTGCTGAGGCTAGTGCAGTCTGCGGGTCGGATCGCCCGCGTCCGCGTTCGCGACGCACGAAGCCCTCGAGCGTTCGCACCGACCATCCTTTCGCAATCGCCAGCTCGGCGACCCGTTCGCGCTCGGCGTTGTCTGAGATACTGAGTAGGCATCGCGCGTGCCCCATCGGCAGCTCGCCCGATGCGACCTTCTCTCGCACCGCCGGCGGCAAGCCTAGGAGCCGCACGTAATTGGTGACCGTGGACCGGTCCTCGCCGAGCCGTTGTGCGATGACCTCAGGTGATACGTTGAAGCGATCGCAGTAAGCCTTGTACGCGCTCGCCCGATCAATGGCGTTGAGATCTTCGCGTTGCACGTTTTCGATAATGGCAATCTCGATGAGCTGCGCGTCGTCTGCCTCGCGAACGATAATCGGAACCTCACTCAGCCCGGCCAGCCTGGCGGCTCGCCAGCGGCGTTCGCCCGCAATAATCTCGAATCGCTCGCCAGCTTTTCGAACCGTGATCGGCTGAATGATGCCCGAATTGCGAATCGAGTCGGCCAGCGACCGCACCTGATCATCCGTGATCGCACCCCTCGGCTGAAACGGGTTGGGCACCAGCCGATCGATCGCGATCGTTCGGGGCGGCTCGTCCGCGCCGACCTCCGTCGTTGCCGCTGGCGCGACGTCGGGCATCGTCCGATCGAACGAGACCCGGGTCTGAGCCGTTCCAATGAGCGCGTCAAGTCCGCGACCGAGACGCTTAGTCGTTTTTTCCATGATGTGCGAACTCCGTTTCGTGAGGTCAAGCGCCGTCCAGACGAACAGACTTGCGCAGCTGTGCAGTTTACCTTGCCGGAGGCTACCAGCAAGCAGAAACTCGTTTCACGTGAAACACGTCGAATGGTGCACGCGCTTTCGATTTAACGTTTCACGTGAGACACGGTTCGACCGGGCGGTGGCGGGAATGAGAGGGCTGTGACTGCGAATCGTCTAGTCGAGGTAGCCGAGATCGCTCAGCCGCCGCGTTACCTCTCTCAACTGGTCGGAATTGTAGGCTGTTTCGGGGCTGCGCCCGCTGGTCTCAAACCGTGCGGTCTGGGTAACGTGCTGCATTGGATGCACGAATAGTTCGTCAGCTACCCGGCCCTCCATGTCCGCATACACGGGCACGCCAAGCATCGCCAGCAGCGTCGGGGCGCAATCGACGATCGAAATCCTAACACAATCCGAACATTTGACGCCCGCTCCGATGGCCGCAACGATGCCGTCGGGACGATGCGTTCCCTCGATCCGACGCTCCGGGAGCCACCGAACGGCCGCGCGGCCGCGGATTTTGCGTACGACCGACAGCGACTCGTGCGGCACGAGCATCAAGTCGGGAAGCCATTCTCGATCTTGCCGCAGGCAGCCATACAACAGTTCCGGCTTGAGCACGTCCCAGAAGGTCGGAACAGTCTTGCCGCTTGGGTCCGTGCATCGGGTTGCGAGCAGCCTCTCCCGCAGCTCATCACGCAACGGCTCGTAGTCCGCCGCCTCGACGATCCCGCCAGGCTGCCGGCCCTTGAGGTTGACGTACAGAAACCCGTACATCCCGGCGTGCATCACGCATGCCTTCGTCCGCGCCAGATCAACCGCTAAGTCATGCTCGATACTGAAGGTACCCTGCGCATACCGCCCACCCTTCCGCTTGCGGAACAGCCGGTAAAGCAGGTGGTTGGCGCGAGTCTGCGCCTGCGCGCCGCCCTCGCGCAGCGCCAGGTATCCCCATTCGCGCAGGAGGAGGTTCGGTTGTACCTTTCCTTCCAGGCTTCCGTGACCGTGGTCCGACATCATCAGCACATGGGCGTCGCGCCGCTCGGCGTACTCCGCAAGCCGGCCGATCGCCACATCCAGCGCTGCGAAGCAATCGGCCACCATGGCAGCCCGCTTCGGATGTCGCTCACGCGTGCGGGGATCAAGGTACTTCCAGGCCTTATGCTGGAGATTGTCCACGAGCTTGAAGACCACCATCAGCACGTCCCAGCCATATTTCTCTCCGCAATATTCAGTAATATCCGCGCCTTGCGCGAAGCTGTGCGAGATCAGTGCAAGGTTTTCAGCGAAGATCTTCGTGCCGCCGAGCGGCTTTCGCCGCCAACTCGTGCGATACGAGTAGTCCGGCCAGCGGGCCAGGATGTCGGCCTTCAGTTCGGGCGGCCAGGTGAACTCGGCGGCGGTGCTGGGAGTTTCGAAGCCGCTGATCACGAAGCCGTTCACCCGCGGCGGAGGATAGGTCATGGGGATGTTGACGCAGCCGACCCTTAGCCCCTTTTCGCCCAGGATTTGCCAGATCGTCCGGACGTGGTCGATGCTGAGCGTCGTGTTGAACGACAGCTCGCCGGTCCTGACGTCGTAGCGCTCAAAGTCGATCACGCCATGCGCGCCGGGGTTTTTTCCGGTCATGAACGTGGTCCAGGCGGCGGGCGTGATGGGGGGCTTGGTCGACTCGAGCACGCCCCAGCTCCCGCGGGCCAGCAGCGCCGCCAGACGGGGCATCTTGCCAGCCGCCATCATCGGCTTGAGCACATCCCAGGTGGCCCCGTCGAGACCGATGATCAGCACGCGCTTGGCCAGCGCGTCGGGAGATCGATGGGCGCTGCTTTCGGCCGCACGGGACGCGTCGACTGTGGTCGCAGATTGGGTCATCAATGCCCTGTGAGTTCCTGATTTCTCGTGATGGCCGCCACTGGGCTATGGTAATGCAAGATCGCGCTGACGCCAACGCGGTCGGCGCGGTCGCCGGCAAGAGGGGGAGCGTCAGGAACTTGGTTTGTGGTGCAGGCGTCCCCGCCTGCACCGGCAGCCGAGGCGGCTGCACCACAAATGACCCCCAACGATGACCGCCTACCCGGCAGGAGGCTTGGCTGTCGATGAAGGAGTATCTCGATCTCGTCCGGCTGGTGCTTCGGGAGGGTGTGCGCAAGCCGTCGCGCACCGGCGTCGATACGATCTCGTATTTCGGCGCGACCTACCGCGTCGATCTGGCCCGCGGCTTCCCGCTGCTGACCACCAAGAAGATGCAGTGGAGCTCGGTGCTGCGCGAGCTGCTGTGGTATCTGTCGGGCGAGAATCACATCCGCAACCTGCGTCAGCACACCAAGATCTGGGACGCCTGGGCCGACGAAGAGGGCAACCTCGAGACGGCCTACGGCCACTACTGGCGGCACTTCCCCAGCGCCGAGCGCGATGCGGCCGGCGAGTGGCGCGTGCGCGAGATCGATCAGATCCGCTACGTGATCGACACGCTCAAGCGCGATCCGAACAGCCGGCGGCTGGTCGTCACCGCCTGGGAGCCCGGCAACGCCCAGCGCAGCAAGCTGCCGCCGTGCCACTACACGTTCGCGTTCCAGGTATTGGCCGGCCGGCTCAACTGCCACCTCAGCCAGCGCTCGGGCGACATCGCCCTGGGCATCCCGTTCAACCTGGCCGCCTACGCCGCGCTCACGCACATGATCGCGCAGGAAGTCGCCCTGCAGGTCGGCACGTTCGTGCACTCGATCGTCGATGCGCACATCTACGTGGCCGATCCGGAAAGCGCGATGGCCGAATACGACCACGTCCGCGGCTTACAGGAACAACTCCGCCGCGAGCCACGCGGACTTCCGCGACTGCTGATTGCCAACAAACCGTTCGATGAACTGACGTTCGAGGACTTCCGCCTGGAAGGTTACGACCCGCACCCCGGCATCAGCTTCAAGGTGGCGGTGTAGGTGGAGCTGCTCGAAGCCCACTCGTCGGGCCCGCGCTCAAAGTAAGGCATCGCGGTCGGATCAGAGTTGGCGACAGTCGCAAACAGGAGCAGTTTGATGAAGCGTGACATCGACTTGGCGCGCAAGATTCTACTAACCGTGGAGGCGAGGCCGGCCGGCGCGCGCCCGGCCGTCTTGGTCCTTGATGAGTATCCGCCCGACGAAGTTGCGGATCACATCGAACTCCTTGTTGAGGCGAACTTGCTTGAAGCTCTGGATGCGTCAAGCTTCTCTGGTAGAAGTTGGATAGTGCAACGCCTGACTTGGGAAGGGCACGACTTTGTCGAGGCCGCAAGAGTCGAGAGCATATGGACCAGGGCAAAGGCCTACATTCTGGACAAAGGGAGTGTCTTGACGTTCGAAGTTCTCAAGCAAGTCCTCGCAGCGCTTGCGAGGGAGCGGCTTAGTTCTTGAAAGGGTGCGGTGGCAGGAATGGCTCTCTGGATGGTCCGTGCGGGCAAGCATGGCGAATATGAACAGCGCTTCCTCCAGACGAATCGAATCTACGTTTGCTGGACCGGGTTGAAGCATGACCTCAGCAAGTTGGCAGAAAAGCCTGACCTGCGGGAGTTGCTGGCGCGAGTCTACCCCGAATCGCCGAAAAAACGCGTCTCGCACAGCACCGGGCAGATTTGGCCTTTTGTGCGTGAGATGAAACCCGGTGACTGGGTCGTGACGCCGTCGAAGATCAAGCCGTCGGTCAACATCGCCGAGATCACCGGCGGCTACGGATTCGATCCGGAGGCACAGGAGTCGGCCTACCACCACCGCCCGGTGAAATGGATCGCAAGGGACATCCCACGCTCGGTGATCGATCAGGACCTGCTCTACTCGCTCGGCGCATTCATGACGATCTGCCGTATCGAGCGGAACGACGCTGAGAAGCGCTTTCGAAAGATGAGCGCGGCGGGCTGGAAGGCGACTGCGACTTCGCCGCTCATGATCGAGACCAGCGAGGGGCTCGAGACTGAAGGGGGCGTCGACCTCGAGCAGTTGGCCCGCGATCAGATCGCGAAGATGATCATCCAGAAGCTACAGGGGCACGGCCTTGTCACGCTCGTTCGAGCAGTGTTGGACGCACAAGGATACACGACCTACATGAGCCGTGAGGGGCCGGACAAGGGCATCGACATCCTGGCGGCACCGGGACCGCTCGGATTCGGCCGCCCGCGCATCTGCGTGCAAGTCAAGTCGAGTGATGCGCCGGTCGATTCGCCCACCCTCAATCAGCTCATCGGCTCGATGCAGAACTGCCATGCCGAACAGGGGTTGCTCGTATCGTGGAGCGGCTTCAAGGCTTCGGTCGACAAGGAAATACCCGCCCAGTTCTTCCGCGTTCGGCTGTGGGATCAGGACGCACTGATCGGCGAAGTGCTGGCACACTACGACAGACTCAACGAAGATCTGCGGGCTGAATTTCCGCTGAAACGGATCTGGACCGTCGCAGCACAGGACGATGAGGTCGCTGAGTGAGCCTCGCGCATCACCAGCCAATTCAACCGTCAAGCGGCAGTCACAGCACAACGGCGCTGACGAAACACTCGCTGACGAGCTTGTACCTGGAGCGTGCCTGTTGAAATCGCTCGGCAATCCGACATTCGAACACTTTCTGGCTGGAGATATGATTCGCGGCTGGCGACGTGTTCCAATTCTCCCGCCGGCCATTTGGCCGGGGCGAGGTCGCCGGCACCATGTGATCGGAGCATGACCATGACCGCACAGGAAGTCTTAAGCGAGCTGAAGTCGCTCGGCCGCGAGAGCTACAAGAGCGTGCTGCTGAGCCACGGCGTGGAGGAGCCGGTGTTCGGGGCTTCGATCGCCGAGATGAAGAAGATCGTGAAGCGCGTCAAGAAGAATCACCAGCTCGCGCTCGACCTCTACGCGACCGGCGTGTACGACGCGATGTACCTGGCCGGGCTGCTGGCCGACGATGCCAAGATGACGCCCAAGGACCTGAACCGCTGGGCGAAGCAGGCATACTGCGCCGCGCTCAGCGATTTCACGGTGGCATGGGTCACGGCCGAGAGCGGTCACGGGCTCGAACTGGCGCTCGAATGGATCGATTCGAAGAAAGAGCGGATCGCTGCGGCCGGCTGGGCCACGCTGAGCAGCCTGGCGTCGATCACGGCCGACGCCGACCTCGACCTCGAACTGTACGAGCGATTGCTGCGGCGCGTGAAGACGACCATTCACGAGCAACCCAACGGCGTGCGTTACGTCATGAACTCATTCATCATCGCCGTCGGCTCGTACGTCAAGCCCCTCTCGAACGCCGCCCAGCAAGCAGCCCGGCAGATCGGCCGCGTGTCGGTCGACATGGGCGACACCTCCTGCAACGTCCCCTACGCGCCAGACTACATCGCTAAGGTCAAGGCCCGCGGCGCGATCGGAAAGAAACGCAAGTCGGCCAAGTGCTGATGGCGTTGCCGTGCCGCATCGCGCGCGCCGGCGTCACGGACTGCTGCGACGGCAGTGCCCAGCAAATGAAAAAGTCGCCTGCCAAGTACGCCGCAGCCGGCCGGTGAACGCAGCTTGGCGGTGAGGCCGGGCGACGTTCCGCGATGAGGCACGACGCGTCGCCGCGTGAATCGTTCCGGCCGGGTGAGTGGCGTCACGAGCGGCGGGCTAACTGTGCGGCCACTTTCAGCGCTCGATCGATGCCGTCGGCCGATACATCGAGGTGCGTGACGGCCCGGATGCGCTGCGGGGCGGTGCTGAACATCCAGACGCCTTCGGCCCGCTGCCGGTCGGCGAAGTCCTTGCCCGTGCCGAGCGCCGGATCGACGTCGAAGTAGACGATGTTGGTCTCGACCGACGCCGGATCGACGCTGATGCCCGGAATTTCGCTGAGCCCTTCGGCCAGGCGGCGGGCGTGGGCGTGGTCGTCGCGGAGGCGCTCGACGTGGTGATCGAGCGCGTAGATCGCGGCTGCGGCCAGGATGCCGGCCTGCCGCATCGCCCCGCCGAACATCTTGCGGAAGCGGTGCACGCGGCGGATCACGTCCTTCGGGCCGGCCACCGCGCTGCCGACCGGCGCACCCAATCCTTTCGAAAAGCACATCGCCACCGTGTCGACGTGTTTGGCGTACTCACTCGGGGCCGTGCCGCTGGCGATGCAGGCGTTCATCAGCCGGGCGCCGTCCAGATGGAGCGAAAGGCCCAGCTCGCGGGCCGTCTTGGCGATGGCCGCGACGCGCGCGAGCGGCCAGACCGATCCGCCGCCGCGGTTCTGCGTGTTCTCGATGACGACCAGCCGCGACTGGGCGTAGTGCGCGTCGGGCGGCCGGACCGCGCCACGGACGTGTTCGCCGTCAAACATGCCGCGCTCGCCGTGCAGCAATCGCACCGAGCAGCCCGACAGCGCGAACGGGGCGCCGCCTTCGTATTGGTAGAAGTGGCTGTCGACGTGGGCGATGATCTCGTCGCCCGGCTGCGTCTGGGCGCGGATGGCCGTCTGGTTGGCCATCGAGCCGGACGGCACGAACACGGCCGCTTCCTTGCCCATCAGCGCCGCGACCTTCTCCTGCAGCGCGATGACGGTCGGATCGTCGCCGAGCACGTCATCACCGACCTCGGCCTCGACCATCACCCGTCGCATGGCCGCCGTCGGCCGCGTGACCGTGTCGCTGCGCAGATCCACCACGTCGCGAGGATTCATCGACCGCAGATTAACGGCAGGAACTGATCACGTCCATCGAAACTCGTGGTGTGCAACGACCCGACGGGTCGTTCGTTCAACGCCGCAGATGGTCTGCCAAGCGCGTTCGCAGGCGCCCCAAGCGGGCCGCTTCGATCGTACCGATCACGCCGACCAGCTCGGACGACGTTGCGGCGTGGAGGAAGCGCAGGCGGACGATCGACGGGCGCCTCAAGCCGCTCGCCGCGAAGTCCGGGTCAGTCGAGCTGATCGATTCGTCCCAGTTGGCCTGAGATGCCTGTAGCTGCGTGCTGACTCCACAAAGCAGCACGCATTGGTGGGACCCAGCCCGGATTATTCATGAGGCGCGCGGTTGACCCGTCAGCGTTACGGCGCCCGCGACCCTCAGCCTTGGCGGCCGGGGTTCTGACGCGCGGCCGCTCAAGAACCCCGCCCGCCCAGGGCGCGGACCACGGCGCGACGGACGCTGGCGCTCCGACAGAGTGTCGCGCACGGGTTGGCGCCAAAAAACGCGCGCCAGCGCTGCCGCCCACGCAACGTGCGATGCCGCCGCTGGCGCCTTCGTGAATAATCCGGGCCAGACAGCGCCGACAGAACGAGCGCGGGCCGGAGCTTCGGTGGCCGGCCGCCGGTTTGCTGCAATCGAATCAGGACGACGTCACCTGGGTTCATCGGTGGTCTGCGGACCGGACGTCGCCCTCAGTGTACTCCGGTTCGTCATCCGCGTAGGCCCGTGAGAATTCCTCACGGGCCAAGGAGCGCCAATCATCCTGCTCGTCGCCCCAGGCCACGAATCGAACGAAATCGAGCACAAAACGCTGCCGATGCTCGGGAAGTTGGTCAAGCAGTTCAACGACCTGTTCTTGGACGCTCATGCCGCCATTGTACCCTGCGGCCGAAGCGCCGGCGACCCGCTCACGGGAGATAAACTATCACTGCAACGAGGTTGCGGGCCGCCGTCGAGCAGGCTGATCTCGCCGAAGAAGCCGCCGGCGTCGAGGTGGTTGAGCACGACGTGCTCGCCGCGCTCGTTGGGCACCATGACGGCCACGCGGCCACGGTTGATCAGGTAGAACGAGTCGCCCTTGTCGCCCAGCCAGAAGATCGGCTGGTTGGCCTCAAATGTCTGCACAACTCATCAGCTCGAACAGCGACGGCTGATTCCTTGCCAGCCGCGATCGCCGCCTGCCGTGTCGCCGTTTGTGCCCGTGACTTGGCCGCCTTCGCTTGAATCCGAACTCAACTTGGGTACGATAGAACCCAATATGGGTACGAAGACTCGATTGGCAACCGAGCGCATCTCGGCCGCGCTCTTCGGGGCCGCGAAGCAAGCCGTGCTGCGCCTGCTCTTCGAGCACGCCGACGAGCGGTTCTACCAACGGCAGATTGTTCGCGAACTCGGCGTTGGCTCTGGAGCCGTTCAGCGCGAGTTGCGCCGGCTGGCCGACTGCGGGATCCTGGTTCGCTCGGTGGAGGGGCGTCAGACCTACTACCAGGCCAACCGCGACAGCCCCGTTTTTGACGATCTGCGCGGGCTGATTCGCAAGACGTTCGGCATCGCGGGTGTTCTGCAAACCAGTCTGGCCACGTTGGGCCGCCGGATACGTCTGGCTTTCGTGTACGGCTCGATCGCCAGCCACGCCGAAGGAGCCGGCAGCGACGTAGATGTCATGGTCGTTGGGGACCATATCGGCTTGGCCGAGACCGTGAGCGCGCTTCGCACAGCACAGCATGAGCTTCGTCGCGAGGTGAATCCGACCGTGTATCGCACCGACGAGTTTCGCCGTAAGCTGGTGGCCGGGCAGCACTTCGTGAGCAGCGTTGTGGCCGGCCCCAAGATCTTCCTGATCGGCGACGAACGTGAGCTTGCAAGACTGGCAAAAGGCCGGCTGGCTGAAGCCGCATCGGACGAGCCGACGAGAGATCGCCGAGCTGTTCCGGCTGGCTGATCGGGACATTCAAGCCTGCCAGACGGCCAAGCTGGTCACTGACTGGCGCTTCAGCATCGCGTACAACGCTGTCCCGCAGATGGCCACTGCGGCGCTCGCCGCGGCAGGTTACCAGGCCGCACGTGGTGGCACACATCATTTCCGGACCATTCGCTCACTCGAGCTTACCATCGGACTCGACCTGGACCTCGTGGATACGCTGGACGCCTTCCGCAAGAGGCGTAACGTGGCCGACTACGAACGGGCGGGCACGGTCTCGGAAACGGAAGCGGACGAGGCTCTGGCCCTGGCCCAGCGCCTTCGGCGCGACGTTGGGGCCTGGATCGCGCAGTACCACCCTACTCTGCAGCCGTAGGCGTGTGCTCTATGCCCAAATCATCCAGCGTGAATAGCGCCTCAAACGCGTGCCCGGCCCCCGTGATGTTCTCGCGGGCGCCTTCCTGGCGGTCGATGACGGCGACAATCTTCTCGACTTGAGCGCCGGCCTCGGTGATGACCTTGGCCGCCTCGAGCACTTGCCCGCCGGTCGTGGCGATGTCTTCGACGAGCAGCACGACGTCGCCGGCCGTCAGCCGCCCCTCGAACAGCTTGCTCGTGCCGTAGTCCTTCTTCGCATTGCGCAGGATGACGAACGGCTTGCCCGAGGCCATCGAGGCAGCGGCCGCGAGTGCCACACCACCCAGCTCGGCCCCACCAATCAGCGTCGTCCGCAGCGTGACGCGCTCGGCAAACAGCTCGCCCAGCGCCCGCAAGATGTTCGGCTGCGTCTCGAACAGATACTTGTCGAGGTAGAACTTGCTGCGCCGGCCCGAGCGCAGCACGAAATCGCCTTCGAGGTAGGCATGTCGCTTGATCGCCGCCGCCAGCTCGTTCCGCGTCATCGTCCTGTCACTCCGCGTAGGGGTGGCATCACAGAGGCTCGACCCGATTGACACATTGCTTAAACCAATCTGCGAAAGCACTGATGCAAGATGTTGCGCGGCAAACGACGCTCATGGCAAACAGCGCGCGAGGAGAACCTGTATCCTCGAAGGCAGGGGGCCTGTCACGTTGAGTTGCGTCCCACCGCGCGCTGCAATGTCAGAAAGCCCATCGCCGTCGAAGTCTCCGACTACCGTGTACTGCGGTGTGTCGAACCCGCCATATAACTTCAATTGCCAATCACCAATTCCGCCATTCATGAGCACGGCCAAGTTCTGACTTGCAACGCACGGCACAACGATATCTGGCCTTCCGTCTCCGTTCAGGTCTTCAACCGTCACCGACCCAGGCAGCCAGCCGATAGTTTGAAACACATCTTGGATCGGCTGAGGAGCAAACGAATAGACTCGTACGGAGCCGTCGGCGTTAGAGGGTGCGCCGGTCGCAACCACAAGCTCATCCAATTCATCGAAGTCGACATCTCCTCCGCGAACGTGAGGGTACGTGAGGTTGTCGATGACGATCGCGCTCGCTTCAAAAGTGTGCAGCACGTCGTCATATGTGTACAAGCGCACGTAATTGACATAGCTCACAGCTACGTGTTTTGCGCCCGCCACAAAGGCACCGAAAGCAAACGTCTGCGGGTAACTGTCCAGGAAACTCGTCGTGGGCTCAGACCAGCCGTCTGCGCCCCGTAGCACAACACTGACAGCACCTGCGAAGCTGCTCAGCGTCATCAGGTCCTTGTCACCGTCCGCGTCGACGTCCACGTAGAGCAACCGAGCTGCTGGCAGGCCCAGCGGAACAGCAGCGAACTGAACCAAGCCTCCCGTCGAACCTCTTTCGAAGAAGAGGACGCTGCTCGACGCGGCGTCGGCGACGATAAGTTCCGGTGTCGAGTCTCCCATCAAGTCAGTGCAAACCATATCGCGACCACTTGGACCAAGGTCCTGTGAGAATGCGACAGAAAAGGAACCACTACCATCCCCGGTCATCAGCAGGACGGCTGGACTCACGTTGACGAACAGATCGAGGTGGCCGTCCGTATCCCAGTCGCAGGTGCAGATTCGACCTGCACCGGCGCTGCCGATTGAGCTCGCGATAGGAAAACCGTAGCCGTGATCTATCAAATCGAACACGGTTGCATAGTTCGACGCCGTGCAGACGCCATATGGCACACCCGCACACACACTCGACACGACAATCAACTCGTCTCCTGATGTGGCAAAACTAGCGCGGTTATGGTAAATCTCCTGCAGCTCGTAGTTCGCAACGCGATCTGTTTTCCAGACCGAAAGTGAACCATATTGCAGTTCGGGGAACACAGGACCTTGGTTTACGTTTACAGCTGTCGCTTGCAGAACGTCGCTGAGTCCATCGCCATTTAGGTCGGGGAAGTCGTTGAAAATCGGTCCAGCGTTGGCGATGCTTGCCGTCTCAGTAAAGGTACCATCAGGCTGCCGCGTATGGAGGTACGTCGTTCCAGTCATGCTGATGACAAGGTCATCGAGTCCATCGTTGTTTAGGTCTGGATGGCGGAGGATACGCACTTGCGTTTCCTCGGCAGGTAGTGCTTCTATAACCGGAATCGGCGTCTCGAGCGCAAAGCTGCCATCGCAAGCGCCGAGCAACCCGCTGACTTCCCAGTGCGAGGGCATGCCTGTGACGAAGTGACTTACGAGCAAATCGTCGCAGCCATCAAAGTCGAGGTCCAACAGTGCTACCGGTCCGGTAAGGCCATTCGATAAGGCGACGGGGTGCAGCTCGGCCATGCCTGATCCCTGGCCGAGGAATACCCTGAGAGTACCGCCGTTAGCAAACGGATGAGTGACTGCGGCGTCGGCGACGCCGTCGTTGTTAACGTCGCCAACCGCAAGACTCGGTGCACCGCCAAATGGGCCGAAACAACCGAAAGTACTCGCCGACAAGAATTGTCCGTTGTCGGATGTACAGAAACTCACGCAGGGGCCTACCCCGGTGCTGACGGCCATCAGGTCATCGCCACCCGAGTGATCCAAGTCAATCGACCCAATGACGATGCCACTGCACGGAGAGCTTATCGGGCTCGCGGTCAACTCGCCGGCATGCAGTGAGAAATGGAGCATGTTTAGTCCTGGTGCAACGGCGGGGACGAGCACGTCGTCGAGTCCGTCGTTGTCGAAATCTCCGACAGCCTGTGAAATGGAAATGGTGTTGGGATTCAGCATGGCCGGTGGAAGAACCGTCTGTGAGCGGCCGTAGTCGAGCGCAAATACGTGGCCCAAGTCTTCCAGACCGACGCCAGCGGGCACCTCGACATCGAAGTCGGTGCATTCTGACTGTGTGATCCCGAAGCAATTCTGGAGTTCCGCGAAGCGAGAGAGAACCGAACACGTACTCGCCTTGGTATTGGTCGAACAGAACAACAACAGCACGAAGGCGACCATCGTCAGTCGAAACATGTGCCTCCTCCGGTACGGCGAAATGATAGCATCGACCGACAAGCCGGGCCAGTGACGCGCTCGCCCAGCGCCCGCAGGATGTCCGGCTTGTCTAGGTAAAACCTGCCGCCGGCCTGAGCGCAGCACAAAGTCACCTTCGAGGTAGGCATGTCGCTTGACTGCTGCTGCCAGCTCCGCGTGTTGCATGTCTCCGAAGTGCGCGGTAGTCACGACAACCCCAATGCCCGACTGACTTCGTTCACAAGCTCCGGGTGGCGCTGGCGCTGGCGGGCGAATTCGAGCGCGTTGTTGATGGCTTCGATGACTTCGGCATTCCAGCTCTCCTCGGGCCGGAGCAGGCCGTTCTGCACGAGCCAATGGCTGACCGCGCACCACGTCCAGAGCGGCTTGTCGTCCGCCAAGTGACACTCGGGGGGTGGGAATCCGCCCGGGCCGCGTTGGCCGGTCATATACTGGTGCACCAGTTGCCGGCTGCGCTTGATCCGACGGGCGATCTCAGAGGCTGTCACCAGATCGCACTCGTCAACCCGCAACACCTGCGCGCCAATCCCCGCGCCCTGCACCTGCTGGACTGCGCTGATGATCGCGTCCTGGAGCGACGCGGCCGACCGGCTGAATTCGATGAAGAGCAGGCCGTAGCGGATGCCTGGCGTCGCGTCATCGCAGCCGGCGTCGAAGAGCGCGTCCTCAACCTCCGCTGTCAAATCGGGTACACCGCCGACGATGAGGGCGAAATCGTACTCGCGCTGACAGGGCTGTTGTTTCGCTGCGTTCATGACTCAACCTCGCTCGGCGCCTTCACTTCCGGTTCTGGTTCATGCGGGCAGGCGTCGACAGCCTTGCGCAAGTGCCGCGCGTGGTTGTCCGGACTACGAGGCGTCGACCACACACTCACAATACATCCGTCCCATGAGCTCGACGGACAATACAAGCGCCCCCAGGCGTGTCCTTTCGACAGCTCGACACGCCACCCGAGCTGTTCCGCGTACTGCACCGCCTTCTCAATGGCGGCTTTGGGGTGCCGCGGCCTTGATGCTGGCATCTTACGGTCCTCTGTTGACACTTGTCAAGCGGGCGTGGTTCCGTACAAGGTGTAGGCAAACTGAGATCGTTCACACCTCCAGCGCCGCGTCGCGTGCGAGCGCTGCCCGATAACGCCGGCGAATCGATGCGACGTAGTCTCGCAGGAAGAGGTCGACCTGCTGCGGCGCGCGGCCGACGTAATGCCGGGCGTCGAGCGTCGCGTTCAAGTCGACGCGTGCGAAGAGCGGGTCGGCCGCCAGGCGCTCGAGGATGTCGTTGTCGCGGCCGTGCAGCTTCACCTGCTCGCCGGCCGCGTGACTGTGCTGGCGGATGCGCTCGTGCACCGCCTGCCGATCGCCGCCGGCCTTCACCGCCGCCATCAGGATGTTCTCCGTGGCCATGAACGGCAACTCCTGGGCCACGCGCCGGGCGATCACCTTTGGATACACGACCAGCCCGCGGCTCACGTTGGTCACGATCCGCAACATGCCGTCGGTGGCCAGGAACGCCTCGGGCACGCTGATGCGCTTGTTGGCGCTGTCGTCCAGCGTGCGCTCGAACCACTGCTCGGCCGCCGTCTGGAGCGGTGAGCTGACCAGCGAGATCACGAATCTCGCCAGGGCCGTCGCCCGCTCGCAGCGCATCGGATTGCGTTTGTACGGCATGGCGCTCGAGCCGACCTGCTCGCGCTCGAACGGCTCCTCGATCTCCTTGACGTGGGCCAGCAGGCGGATGTCGTTGGCGAACTTATGCACGCTGGCGGCGATGCCGGCCAGCGTCGACACGACCTCGGCGTCGATCTTGCGCGTATAAGTCTGCCCGGTGACCGGCTCGCTCGCCGCAAAGCCAAACCGCTGGGCGATCATGCGGTCGAGCCGCTCGACCTTGGCGTGATTCGCTTCGAAGAGCTCCAGAAAGCTGGCCTGCGTGCCGGTCGTGCCCTTGACGCCGCGCAGCTTCAGCCGGCCGATGCGCCACTCGACCTCCTGCAGGTCGCGCACGAAGTCATAGCACCACAGCACCGCCCGCTTGCCGACCGTGGTGAGCTGGGCCGGCTGGCCGTGCGTCAGGCCGAGCGTCGGCAGTGCGCGATAGCGCTTGGCGAACCGGCCGAGCGCATCAATCACGTTGACCAGCCAATCGCGGATCAGGCCGAGCGCCTCGCGCATCAGGATGAGGTCGGCGTTGTCGACGATATAGGCGCTGGTGGCGCCCAGATGCAGGATCGGCCGCGCGACCGGGGCCACGTCCGCGTAAGCGTGCAGGTGGGCCATGACGTCGTGGCGGAGCTGCTTCTCGTAGCGCGCAGCCGCGTCGAAGTCGATGTCGTCCAGGCCGCGCTTGAGGGCGGCGATCTGCCGGGCGCTGATCGACAGGCCCAGCTCCCGTTGACACTCAGCCAGAGCGAGCCAAAGCTCGCGCCACAGGCGGATGCGCCTCCGCGCGCCGAACAATTGGGCCATTTCAGGCGACGCGTTGCGGGCCACCAGCGGAGACTGATAAACGGCGAGTGGGTCCATAGCGCGTTCGGCTACCGGGGGCGGCCATGCTGGCCGCCGGGGCGGGCGAGGACGCCCGCGCTCCGAGCCGGTCGGATTGTAGCGGAAGCCGCAATTCACACGCCACGGGCGTTCCGGTAAGCTTGGTGCGACGATGACGAGCGTGGGCGCCGTGCCGGGCTTGCGGGAACGAGCGTCCCGACGGTCAATCTGAGGGCTATATGAGGGACTTGACACGAATCTTCACTGGACTGCTCCTGCTGATTTCCATGGGCGCCTGCACGCGAAGCGGCTTGCCCGGGACGGGCGGAAGCGCCGACTCGGCCAGCGTATTGCGGGCCGACGCCGGAGCGAACATTGTCATTGGCGAGGGCGACTCGGCCACGCTGCGCGTCGCGGTCCGAGGCGGCAGCCCGCCGTACCGTATCCGCTGGAACCAGGAGAGCGGCACGCCGGCACAGATTGCCGACGTGACTGCGACCGAGACGGCAACGTCGGCGCTGACGGTTCAGGAGACGCTGGTGTTCCGCGTGGTGGTGGCCGACGCGGCCGGCCGCAGCGACCGTGACTACGTCTCGGTCGAGGTCGGCCCGCCGGGCAGCGGGGGCGAAGACGTCCTGATCACCGGACCATCGGTCATCGAATCCGAAGCGGGCATCATGTTGACCGCGGCCACCAGCCTGTCCGGCACGCTGACGTACAACTGGGAAGTCGTCAGCGGCGACGGCACGTTGACCAACGCCGACACGGCAACACCCACGTTGACCGGCGGCCAGTTTGGTGATGTCACCGTGCGCGTCCGCGTCGCGGACGAGAGCGGCCAGACGCGCGAGGCCGAGACGACCGTTCGCGTGGCCCTGCGCGTGTCCATCGAAGCGCCGACCGTCGCGATCGTCGGCGAGCAATCCAACATCGGAACTGAGGTGAACGCCGATCCGTCGCTCGTGCAGTTCGAGTGGTCGCTGGTCGAGGGGAGCGCCAGCTTCGGCAACCTGGCCGGCTCGCGCACGTCGGTGGAGACGACGGCAGCGGAAAGCGTGCGCATCCGGCTCACCGTCCGAACGACATCGGGCGATGAGGAGGTGGTCGAGGAAGCCACGCTCGTGTCGATCGAGGACCGCACGCCCGAGGTGCTGCTGGGCACCAACCGGGGGGACATCCGGTTGGAGCTCTTCTATGAGGATGCGCCGCAGACCGTGCACAACTTCCTGCGCTACGTCGACGAGGGGTTCTACACCGACGTGCTGTTCCACCGGATCGTTGCGGACTTTGTGATTCAGGCGGGCGGCTATGTGCTCAACGGCGATGAGCTGGTTGAGAAGGAGGCCACTTACGACCCAATCCCGAGCGAAGCCGGCAACGGGCACAGCAACGTCCGCGGCACGATTTCCATGGCCTTGCGCGGCAGTGACGCGAACTCGGCGGATTCGCAGTTCTTCATCAACCTGAGCGATGAGAATACGTTTCTGGACGAGCCGCGGCCGAACAGCCCGGCGTTCACGGTGTTCGGACAGGTGATTGAAGGCTTGGACGTCGTTGATGACATTGCCGAAGTTGAGACCGGCAGCCGGTCCGGGCTGACCGACGTGCCGGTCGATGACGTGATTATCGAGGGCGCGTCGCGGTAGAATCGAGATGTGGGCTGCGCACGGCTCTGGATCGCGGCAGGCACGTTACGACGTTCGTGCGGGCAGGATGCCCGCGGCCCCAGAAGCGGGCTGGAAGCCCACGGTCCCAGGATAGCAAACATGGCCCGAGCCAGTTTTCGACGATTCGATGTTCAAGCGAAATGGTCGCTGCTCTGTTCGCTGGCGGCCATTCCGCCGCTGTTGGCGGTCGCGTTTCTGGAGTACCAGCGCTTCGACGCGGAAATGACCATGATTCCTTACCGATCCGCCGGACCGCGGCATCTGGCCATTCTGGCCGGCATCGCCGCCGCCGGACTCCTGAGCCTGATCGGGATCGCGCTGGGCCTCAACAGTGCCGGCCAGCGCCGCAACGACAAGCAGAAGCAGTCGTGGCTCGGCTTCTTTGTCGGGGCGGCGGCGCTCTCGCTCACGATCATTCTGTTTGCCGCCTTCCAGATCCTCGGATTGTCGGTCGCGGGATGAACCGGTGATGCCATGTTGAACGCTCGCCATCTTGCCACGCTGAAACAGCTCCTGTCGCTGCCGACCGCGCCGTTCGCCGAGCGGCACGTGATTGCCGCGATCCTGCGCTACTGCCGCTCGCGGACCGCGGTGAAGGCCAGCCGCGATACCGCGGGTAACATCCTGGTGCACTATCGCAGCGGCAAACGGGATGTCAGCCGGCCGTTTTGCCTGACGGCCCACATGGACCACCCCGGCTTCATCGTGGAAGAGCGGCTCGACAAGCACACGATCCGCACGACGTGGCGCGGCGGCGTGAAGCCCGAGTACTTCGTCGGGGCCAGGGTCCGCTTTTATGACGAGACGGCCCGCAACGGCCGCCTGCGCGGGGCTGGACTGTCCGGTCAGTGGGTGCGCGGCAAGATCGAGTCCATCGCCACGGCGACCCTCAGCGGCATCGATCGCGTTCAGACGGCCGACGTGGCGCTCAAGCCCGACTTGCGGTCCGGCACGATTGGTATGTGGGACTTTCCCGACCCGGTGGTGCGTGGCCAGCGGATCTACGCCCGCGGCTGCGACGATATTGCGGGCTGCGCGGCGCTCTTGTGCTGCTTGGACGAGCTGGTCCGCCGCAAGATCGAGACGGAGGCCTATTGTCTGTTCACGCGGGCCGAGGAAGTCGGCTTTGTGGGCGCGATCGCGGCCTGCCGTGAGATGACCATTCCCGACCACTGCCTGGTCGTCTCGATGGAGACCAGCGCGCAGCTTCCGCATGCGCCGATGGGCGCGGGCCCGATTTTGCGCGTGGGCGACAAGGCCACGACCTTCACGCCGGCGGCCACGGCCCACGTCCGGCGCGTGGCCGACAAGCTGGCGGCGGCCGACAAGTCGTTCAAATACCAGCGCCGGCTCATGGATGGCGGCACGTGCGAGTCGTCGGTCTTCTGCGAGTTCGGCTACACGGCCACGGGCACGTGCGTGGCCCTGGGCAACTACCATAACATGGACACGCAGCGCGGCCGTGTCGGCGCCGAGTTCATCGACTTGTCCGACTTTGAATTGATGATCCGCTGGTTCGTCGAGCTGTGCCGGGCCAGCGATCCGTTCGACGGCACCGACCCGGTGCTGCGGGCCAACTTCGAGCGGCTGGAAGAGTCACACGCCGACCTGCTGGCCCGCTCGCGCCACGGCGACGTCACCGGCGCCCGGCCGATCCGATCGAACCTGCTGTAGCGTGTGGCATGCCCAAGCGCAGCGCGGGCATGACGTCCGCCGGGCATGGCCGCGCTGCGCTTGGCCATGCCACGCGCGATGGCGACTGATTGCGGACAGCGACTCTGCACGCGCGGCACGCGAACCATGGCGCACTCGCAGGTCTGGAGACCTGCGGTACATGCGGCGCTCAGCCGGTCCTTCGCAACACCGCCCGCAGCCCGCGCGCAATCAAGGCCGAGCGCGACAAGCCCAGCTGCTTGGCCCGCTCATCCGACTGGCGCAGCAGATCGCGCTCGATCGTCACCAGCACGCGCTGGGCGCCCTTGCCGACGACTGGGCGACCGCGGCGGCGGGCGCGAAGCTCAATCGCGCGCTCCTCTGCCGTCATCGGACGACTTTGGTCAATGACAAACTCGCGATCGAACATGGCTACTTCCGCGTCCAGTTCCGCTGCATCCATCTTCCCGTAGCGGCCCGGCAAGAGCGGATCGACCACTTTCTTCTTCATCGTTGGCTCCTTCGGTAGCGTCTCTTCTCCCTGTCATTCAGAGGCCGAGCGTGGATCACGAAAACCGAGTCGTCCTCGCGAACAAGGTAGGCGACCTGAATGAATCGGCCGTGCTCTGTTTGGCCCCAAACCAATCGCTTCTTGTCGCCTGCCAACCGCGGGAACGGACGGCGAGCATGCGTGATCACGTACTCCACCTCGTCCGGCGTGACGCCGTGCTTGGCCAGCTTGTCGCGATTCCACTCGTTCCAATCGAACCAATAACGCACCTGTGCAAGTATATACCTAATTTGCGGATGAAACAAAGATGCGGCCGGCCGTTCCGGCGTTCTCGCGAAAGGCAACTCGACACTGGCGGCGTTTCGTCGTACTAAGTGCCCGCCGCACGAGCGCGGCCCAGGAGACAAACATGCGACCGGCAATCTGCTTGGCTGGAATCATTTGCGGGCTGGCAGCCTTGGTCGTGCGCGCGGAGGTCGTAGAGTTCGCGGACGAGCGTGATGGCGACACCTGCCTCATGCTCTCGTGCCGCTGCCTGGCCAAGGGGGGCAATTCGTTCCTCTATTACGAGATTGGCACGCGGCCGATCACCATCAAGTCCGGTGACCGGCTCGAGTACGATGTGTTTCTCGATCCAGACGCGCCCGAGCCGAAGGGCGGGATCGAGCTGCTGGCCGGGGCGGAGAACCTGCGCGACTCGGGGGCGCGCGACCGTGAGGACCGCCGTTCGCATGGCGATACGCTGCTGCCCGATGCGCTCGGCAAGTGGATCGGCCGCTCGATCGACCTGGCCAGCCTGACCGACAAGACGCTGACGCACGTCCTCATTCAGCAGGAGGGCGACAAGGAGGGCCGCTACAACCAGTTCATCGACAACATCCGCATCGTGCACGCCGATGGCACGAGCGCATCGATCTACACCGACGGCCGGCCGGCCAGCAGCCGCATCGCCTGGAAGAGCGGCTACAGCGACCGGGCACTGCTGGCCGTGACCGAGCGAGCCCGCGTCAAGCCCGGCCCCGAACTGATGGCCTGCGTCGCCGACCTCACCGCCCGCGAAGACCTCTTCCACCGTTACAACGAGTTGAGTCAGCACGTCGAGCTGATCGAAAAGTTCCTGAAGGCCTCGCACCGCGAGGACCTGATCCCGAAGGTGCGCGAGGCCCTGTCCGTCGAGAAGCCCGACGAATTCAGGGGCACGGCCGAGGAATACGCCGCCAAATTGCACGCCGCGCATCACAAACTCGACCACGCCCACCCCGTCATGCAGGAATACACCGGCGAGCTGGTCGGCCATGCCCACATCGATCTGCAATGGCTGTGGGAATGGCCGGAGGGCATCGAATGCTCGCGGGCCACGTTCGCCCAGGCCTGCAAGTTCATGGACGAGTTCCCCGAGTTCACGTTCAGCCAGTCGAGCGCGGCCGTCTACGAGGCCATCGAGCAGTACTTCCCCGACCTGTTCAGCGAGATGAAAGTCCGCATCGCCGAGGGCCGCTTCGAGCCGGTCGGCGGGCGCTGGTGCGAGGGCGATACCAACCTGATCTCGGCCGAGTCGCACGCCCGGCACCTGCTCTACGGCCAGCGCTACTTCCGCAGCCGCTTCGGCAAGACCTGCACCGTCGGCTGGGAACCGGACACGTTCGGCCATTGCTGGACCATGCCGAGCATCCTGAAGGCAGCCGGCATCGACTCCTATTACTTCTGCCGGGCTGGCAAGAACATCCCGCTGTTCTGGTGGGAAGGGCCGGACGGCTCGCGCGTGCTGGCCTTCGACGAGCCGGCCACCGGCTCGTGGTACAACTCCGACATCAGCGACGCGCACGTCAAGGAACTGCTCGACTTCTATGAAAAGACCGGCCTTAAGGAATTGATGTGGGTGTATGGCGTTGGCAACCACGGTGGTGGCCCGACGCGCGAGATGATTCAGCGCGCCCTGGAATGGCAGAAAGACAAGTCCAAGCCGCGCGTCAAGTTCGCTACCGCGTCAGCATTCTTCGCGGCTCTGCGCGAAAAGGACCTGAGCAAGCTGCCGGTCGTCAAGGACGAGTTGGGCTTCGTCTTCCGCGGCTGCTACACGACCCACGGCGACGCCAAGCGCCTCAACCGCGACGCCGAGGCGGCCCTGACCTCGGCCGAGACCGTGGCGCTGTTCGCCAACCAGAGCGGCTACCCCTATCCGGCCTGGGACTTCGCCCGCGCCTGGGAGACGGTTTGCATTCACCACCACCACGACACGCTGCCCGGCAGCGGCATCCACGAGGCCTACGAAAACACGCACCAGCAGCTTGGCGCGGTGATCAGCAAGGCCGAGTGGATCACCCGCTCGGCCCTGCGGCACATCGCCGCCCGCGTCGACCCGGCCGGCGAGGGGATCGGCAAGATCGTCTTCAACCCGACCGGCTGGCCACGCAGCGAAGTCGTCGCATGGCCAGCCTCAAAGGCGGACGAGGGCAAGTCGTTGCGGCTCGTCGGTCCCGGAGGTTCTGCGTCCGTGCAGCACGTGAAGGCCGATGATGGGACGCCCCACCTGATCGCTTGGACCCGGGATACACCGCCCTTCGGTTACGCCATCCACCGACTCGCCGAAGGAGACGTTCAATCGCCGCGCGACGTGCGCGTTGCCGAGGACGCGGACACGATCAAGCTCATCGACCCCGACGCGCTCACGGTCACGATCAGCCGAGCGACCGGCCAACTGACTTCCGTCATCGATGTGAACCACTGTCAGCTCCTGATTGGGGCGAGTGAAGGCCATCGCCTCGAAGCCCACATGGAAGAGCCCCACGGCATGAGCGCCTGGGAGCTCGGCAAGATCGTCGAGATCATTCCGATCGATAAGGTCGAGTCGATCGAGGTGCTGGAGCGCGGCCCGGTCCGCGCCCGCGTCCGCGTGACACGGAAGTTCCGCGATACGTCGATCACGACGGACATCAGCCTGTTGCAATACACCCACCGCGTCGAGTTCGACACGCGCATCGACTGGCGCGAATACGGCACGAAGGACAAGCCATCGCCCACGCTCCGCGTAAGCTTCCCGCTGGTCGAGAAGGGCAAGGGCGAGGCCCGCTATTCGATCCCGTTCGGTGACATCGTGCGCCCGGCCGACGGCCAGGATGTCCCCGCCCTCACCTGGGCCTCGCTGACCGGTCCCGAGGGTGGCGCCGCCCTGCTCAACGACAGCAAACACGCCTACGCCGCCACGACCGAAGGCGAACTGCAGCTCACGCTCATCCGCGCCTCGTACGACCCCGATCCGATGCCCGACCAGTACTTGCAGCGCATCCGATACGCGCTGGTCCCGTGCTGGCCCGACGGATCGGGCTATGGAATACTCACCCCCACGACCCCGGCCGCTCTGACCCGGGCCGGTCTGGCCTTCAACCAGCCTCTGCTGGTCGAGGACGTCATCACCACCGGCCGCAATGCGTTCGGCAACCCGCGGGCCGACGGGGCGCTCCCGCAACAGGCGTCGCTGCTCTCGCTCGATCAACTCGCCGACGCCGTGCCCACGTGCCTGAAGCGTGCCGAAGACGACAGTGACGCCGTGCTGCGCGTGTTTTTGGAGAGCCCCTCCGCCGCCACCGGCGCCATCGTCAGCGAGCGCGGCATCTCGCGGATGCTCGACGTCAATCTGCTGGAAGACAGCCCCAACACCGGCGCATCCGCGCCGCCGACGTCGTCTAAGTCCGTGCCCCTGGCTCTCAAGCCCTACGAAATCCGGACGCTGAAACTCAAGTTGGGCGCTGCCGGCACAAGCGGCGGATCAGAATGACACTATCGGAGTTCGTCGTATCTACGATCACGGTCGCAGCGGAATCGCCCGGCCACGACCGCGTCGGCGTGAAGCGGATCACTTCGGGACTCACCGTGGCCGTCGCAGACGGGGCTGGCGGAGCGGGCGGGGATGCGGCCAGCGCCGCGGAGTTTGCCGTTTCCCGTGTGTGTGATGTAGGCGAGGCAGAGACTCATGAGCGTGGCTATTGGGCTCGTGTTCTCTGCGAGCTGGACCAGTCACTCGCGATTCGACCTGCGGGCGGCGAATCGGCGCTGGTCGTCGCCGCCGTCAGCGAGCGGCACATTGAGGGGGCGGCAGTCGGCGATTGCGTCGCCTGGCTCATCACGTCAACCGAAGTCCAAGGCCTGACGGCGGGCACGCCACGCAAGCCTCTGCTCGGTTCGGGCGCTGCGTTGCCGCGCGAGTTCGGCCCGCTGCCATTGGGTGACGACGCATTGCTATTGGCAACCGATGGGCTGGCCAACTACGCCGTCGCCGAGCGAATCGCGGAGTGTGTGCGTTCGCTGATCATTCCGGGATCGCTTGAGCCGCTGGTCGATCTGGTGCGCCTGCGGTCAGGCGCCCTACAGGACGATGTCGCTGCAGCGCTGGTGCGGCGTTCGGCAGCGAACGGACGCCTGAAGCATCCGGCTGCCGGATCGCATTGACCCTCACCGCCCGCCGCGTTGTTTGCGGCGCGGCCTCGGACGGGTGCCGTTGACCGGTTCAACCGTGGTGACCTGGACCAGGTTGACCCACAACCAGTCGTGAGCAAGAACCTCACCCGAACTGGGGGTTGCCAGCGGTTTGGACGACTCCAGCTTCGCCAGCCCGACGAACAGCGTCCGGTCTGATACCACGACCTGGTCCGGATGGCGGATAAGCACAGAGCGCCCGTCAGACAGCCCGATCCGCACGGGCTTGAACGGTCCGGCCTTCAGAATCTTGCGGAGGTCGTCTGCCTTCATGTTCATCCAATTCTACGGCAGATCGCATGAGTCGGCCAGCGTTATTGGCAAGCCACCGTCGATCCAATCACTCGGCTGCCTCTGACTCGGGAATCACGGGATGCCGCGAGAGTATCCGCGGCGGCGACGCTCAACATGACCGGTGCCTCGGCGTGCGCCCATGTTTTCGGGCGCCGTGCGCAGCGTTCGCTTGCAGGGCGAAGCCCTGCGCTACGTCAGTCCAGGGCAACGCCCTTCGGAACCGAACGCGTTGGCCGTGCGAAGCTCTGAAAGGGCGCGCTATTGCATACCGAACCGTAGCGCGCCCCTTCAGGGCTGCCACTCGTGGGGCATCGTATTCCCCAGGCCGTTGGCCTGGGCTGGCGTAGCGCGGCCCCTGCGGGGCGAAAGGCTCCCTATCCAGAAGTGAACTTGCGCGGCGTTTTGGGCACACCCGTCCCAGCCGATGTTCGGCGTGAAAGCCCGTGCGATGAACAATCGGCAACGCTCGTGTGACCGGCAGCAGCGGCCGCAGCTTCTGCCCATCCACTTGACGATCGCATCAGAATTGGGTCGAGTCCGAAACCGCACAACATCTAGATTTGGCCACGGCCAGATTTAGATGTTGTCGCGTTTTGGTCGGACTCTCATCCGAGCCGGTTCAGACCCCTTTTTGCGGATTTGCGACCGCAATAGCCCACAAACTCGCACGTTTGACCTGCTGAACACACGCGGCGCGCCGCTCGCCGGACTGAGGAGGCCGGTGGCCGACGGGCCGACTCCCAAACGATAAGGATGAGCACCATGAGCCGCACTCAGACTGCGCGCACACATCCGGTCATTTGCGTCGTACTCTTGGTCACCGCGCAAGTTGGCTTCGCCCAAACCGGTTTCGTCAACTGGGAGAGCCCGCACGTTCACCCGATCGACCTGACGCCGTCCGGCGGGCTGCTGCTGGCCGTCAACACGGCTGACAACCGGCTCGAAGTCTTCGACGTTTCGTCCGGGACGCCGGTTCCGATCCGTTCGATCCCGGTCGGACTCGACCCGGTCTCCGTCCGCGCCCGCACCAACAACGAAGCCTGGGTGGTCAACCACATCTCCGACTCGATCAGCGTCGTCGACCTTCCGACCGGCCGCGTCATCCGTACCATCCCCGCCGGCGACGAGCCGGCCGATGTCGTCTTCGCCGGCACGCCGCAGCGGGCCTTCGTGACGCTCGCGCAACTCAACCAGGTGCGCGTGTTCGATCCGGCCAATCCCGCAACGCCGCCCATCACCGTCCCGATCCAGGGCGAGGATCCGCGCGCCCTGACCGTCAACGCTGCCGGCTCAACCGTGTTCGTCGCGATCTTCGAATCAGGCAATCGCTCGACACTGGTGCCGCGCCCGGCGGTGTCAGCGCCCAACGGCCCGTATGGCGGCCAGAACCCGCCGCCCAACAGCGGCAACGTCTTCGATCCGCCCATCGCCCCCGATCTCGACCCGCCGCCGCCCGTCGGCCAGATCGTCAAACAGGCCTCGGACGGCACGTGGCGCGACGACAATGACGGCAACTGGTCGGCCCAGGTCACCTGGGGTCTGCACGATCAGGACGTCGCCATGATCGACGCCAACACGCTGAGCGTCACGTTCGCCAAGAGCTTGATGACCATCGTGGCTGGCATCGCCGTCACACCCGCCGGCGACGTGACCACGGTCGGCATCGACTCGCTCAACGAAATCCGCTTCGAATCGAATTTGAACGGGGTTTTCGTCCGCTCGCAGTTCGCCTCGTTCGACCCAGCCGCGCCCACGGCCGTGACGATCGCCGACCTCAACCCGCATCTGACCTACACGTCCCCGTCCGTGCCGCCCGCCGAGCGCGAGCAGTCGATTGGCGATCCGCGCGGCATCGTCTGGCATCCGTCCGGAACGCAGGCCTACGTGACCGGGATGGGCTCGAACAACGTGGCGGTCATCGACGCCGCCGGCGCCCGCCTCAGCCTGATCGACGTCGGCCAGGGCCCGACCGGGCTGGCGCTGACAGCCGACGGCGCAACCCTCTACGTGCTGAACAAGTTCGAAGGCTCGCTCTCCGTGATCGACACCGCCGCAAACGCCGAGTCAGCTCGCATCAACTTCTTCGACCCGACGCCCGCGGCCATAAAGCTCGGCCGCCCGTTCCTGTATGACACGCATTTGACCTCCGGCCTCGGCCAGGCGTCGTGCGCCTCCTGCCACGTCGACGCCCGCACCGATCGGCTGGCCTGGGACCTCGGCAACCCGCAGGGCGAAATGAAAGAAGTGAACCAGCCCTGCCGCCAGGGACCGGGCAACTGCTCGCCATGGCACCCGATGAAGGGCCCGATGGTCACGCAGACGCTGCTCGGCATCGTCAATCACGGACCGTTCCACTGGCGCGGCGACCGCGAAGACGTGGCCGCCTTCGCGCCCGCCTACACCGACATCCAGGGCGCTGACGCCGCCCCATCGGCCGATGAGTTGCAGCTCCTGACCGACTTCGTCGCCTCGCTGACGTATCCGCCCAGCCCGAATCGCAACCTCGACGGCTCATTGCCGCCCAACCTGCCCGTCAGCAACGGCAACGGCAATCCGCAGATCGGCCAGAACATCTACCTCAATCAGCCCATCCTCGGCGGCGCACTCACGTGCGTGGCGTGCCACGCGCTGCCCAGCGGCACCGACGGTACCATCGACGATCCACCCGTCGGACCCGTCAATCAGAGCCTGAAGGTCGCCCAGCTCCGCGGCATGTACGACAAGACCGGCACCAACAAGCTCTCGCTCACCAGCAACGCCGGCTTCGGCTTCAACCACGACGGCGATCAGGACACCCTGTTCACGCTGCTGTCCGGGCCGGGCTTCGTCTTCCCGCCCGGCGCCGTCGGCCAGCAGCAGCGCCGCGACCTCGAAGCCTTCATGCTGGCCCTCGACACCGACACGCCCGCCGGCGTCGGCCGTCAGATCACGTTCAACGGCCCGAACAACAACAATCCGATGCTCGTGGGCCAGATCGGCACAATGATAGCAATGGCCGATGCCGGGCAGGTGGGCCTGGTGGTCAAGGGCCGCCAGGGCGGCCTCGACCGCGGCTTTGCCTACATCGGGTTCAACGTGTTCGCGTCCGATCGCGGCGGCAGCTTCATCAACACCACCGTGTTGCGGACGGCTGCCGGACCCGGCAACGAGCTGACCTGGACGGTCGTCCCCGCCGGAACGCAGCTTCGCATCGGCGTCGACCGCGACGGTGACTCTTTCTTCGACCGCGACGAACTCGACGCCGGCTCCAACCCGGCCGATGCCACCTCGATTCCGTCGGGCGCAATCGGCCAGCCGTCGATCGTCGCCGCGAATCCGCCGCCTGCCAGCCCGTTCGGTCCGGGCGCCTTCCGCGACGTGCTTGACACCGGCACTGGCGGCTCGCTCACGCGCGGCATCGGTGGCGTCACGACGCCGCCCCAAGGCCCGGTCAGCTACGCCACGATCAGCGTCACGTTCAACGCTCCGCCAGCCACGCCGCCGACACCAGCTAACACAAACGTGTCCTGCACCGGCACCCCCGAAGCGTGCCCGACGATCACCGAGATTACGGGTGCCGGCGCCGGTCCGTACATCCTCGCCCTGAGCGGCCCGATCCCGCCCGGCCAGTGCACCACACTGACCTTGTCCAGCACCTTCGGCGCTCAGGCGCTGCGCTATCAGTCGCAGCCCGGCAATGCGTCGCTCGACCTCCTGACCAACACGCAAGATCTGCTGGCCCTGATCCAGGCCATCAACAACGGCTCGGCCAACCAGGGCCTCAACCTGACGCGCTTCAACATTGACCGCAGCCCCGGCCCGGCCCCGGTCAACACGCAAGACCTGCTCCGCCTGGTCCAGCTCCTGAACGGCACCAACACAACCCAACCGTTCAACGCCGCCGGCGTGGCCCCGTGCCCGTAGGAGCGGCCTCCGACCGCGACCGCGAGGCCGTAGGAGCGCTCTCCGACCGCGAGCCTCGCGCCGGACCGTAGGAGCGCTCTCCGACCGCGAGGCGGTAGGAGCGGTCTCCGACCGCGACACGCACGCCGGACCGTGGGAGCGGTCTCCGACCGCGACACGCACGCGTCGGCGCGCCTCTGGACCGCGAGCAGCCTCCCCGCAAACCGTGGCACGGGCATCCTCCCCGTGACGGCCTTCCAGACCGTGAGACCTCTACGATCGCCGCGCATGTTCTGTCTGTGCTGGCTGGATCCAGCCGGCGGCGCGAGGAATGGAGCTGCATGCCATGACCGACTACGTACCAGGACACGTCGTACTGGACCGGATTTCCGTGCCGCCCGCCCCCAAACGAGGAGAAACCGCGCCATCTGACCCGTCTTCGACGCATTTTGTCGCCGTTTTCGCCGCGGCCGCCGACCGTCCTGACCGTCCGGGTTCCGCCCAAACACCGTTTCCGGACCGAAAACCGCGCTGGAGTACCCGCATTTGACCGCCCTCGCCGTCCTCGCCGAATTCGCCGCCGCCTCAGATGCAGCCGGCCCGCCCGACGCCTTCGTCGGACGGATGGGCCCTGTGTATACTGGCCGTATGAGTCGCACGCCTGACTGCTCCGCTGCGCGCGTAATCATTGTGACTTTGGTGTGCGCCGTTTCCGGCAGCGCACCACTGCTGCCAATCGCGAGTGCTGCCCCCGTCCGACTCGACCCGCCGGCCGTCGCCGACATCCTGGCCCGCGCTCCCATTGCGCGTCCCGAATGGCAACTGCCGTCCGGCCGAATGGCAAAGCTCGAACTGGCCCGCTTCGACGTGACCGTTCCGCACACGCGTTTCGTCGTCGCCGGGCACACAGCCTCGACTGAGCTCGCCGCGCCGCGCGTGACGCTCTACCGCGGGCGGATCGTCGGCGACCCGCACTCGCGGGTGTATCTCGGCGTGACTTCCAACGGCCAGCTTGCCGGCCGGATCCAATCGACGGCCGACAGCTCGCTCCGCGTCTCGACACAACCCACCGCCGACGGTGCCGCTACGACCGTCATCGAATCCGCCGATGGCGCCGTCGATGCCATGCCCGACGTACCCGAACTGTGCGGCCTCAACGAGATTCCAACGACACCGATTTCCGGAGGGGGTGACGCCCCCGAGGGTGCGGCGCCGACCGAACGCGGTCCGCGCGTGGCCGAAGTCGCCATCGACGCCGACCAGAGCTTCGTGAACCTCTTCACCAGCACCGACGCGGCAGCCGAGTACATCGTCATGCTCATCGGGGCGGTCAGCGACATCTACATCCGCGACATCGACGTGAAGCTTGTGATTTCGTTTGTCCGCCTCTGGCCGGACGGGGGTGAGCCGTTCAGCGCCGACGACATCAGCGGCTTCCGCAGCTATTGGCTGAACAACGAAGACCCCAGCCCCTACAACCTGGTACACCTGCTCAGCGGCCGCCGCGACACGCCCTACGGCGGTGTCGCCTATCTCGGCGGCACGTGCAGCGGCCAGGCCACGTACGGCATCAGCGCGCTGCTGCACGGCTCGTTTCCGACGCCCGTGACCTCCGCCTCGCTCGGCAACTGGGATGTGATCGTCGTCGCCCATGAAATGGGCCATAACCTCGGCACGTACCACACGCACGACGGCTACGATCCGCCCATCGACAACTGCGGCAACGGCACGCCGACGCGCGGCACGATCATGAGCTACTGCCACACGCATCCGGGCGGCATTACCAACATCGACCTGCACATGCACCGGCGCGTCGAGCAGGTCATTCGCCAGGAAGTCGCCGACGGCAACTGCTTCTGGTACGACTGCAACGGCAACGGCATCGACGACCTCGGCGACATTTCCGGCGGCGCCAGCCTCGACCTCAATGCCGACGGCGTGCCCGACGAGTGCGAGGATTGCGACGCCGACGGCACGCTCGACAGCGTCGAGTTGGCGTCTGGCGCGGCCGATCTCAACGCCAACGGCATCCCCGACTCGTGCGAGAGCGACTGCGACGGCAACGACGTTCCCGACGCCTTTGAGACCGTGGCCGGCACGGCTGCCGACAACGACGGTAACAATTCGCCTGACTCGTGTGATCCCGACTGCGACTCTGACGGCTTGCCCGACTTCGACGAGTTCGTCGCCGACCTCTCGCTCGATCTCGACCGCGACCGCGTGCTCGACAGTTGCCAGGACTGCGACGGCAACGGCGTCACCGACTGGCTCGATCTGGAACGGCAACGCAACCTCTACGTCGCCAGCCGCGACGGCTACGTCCGCGAGTATCACCGCCGCAGCGGCGTGCCCATCCAGAACCTTTCGGAGCCCGCCGGCGTCAACGCCTACGACGTGACGTTCGGCGCCGATCGCCAGCTCTACGTGGCCGACAACGCCGGCGACCGGATCGTCCGCATCAACGTCGATTCCGGCGCATCGTCTGTGTTCGTTCCGGCTGGCAGCGGCGGGCTGAACGGCCCGTCCGGCCTGGTGTTCGGTGCCGACGGTCAGTTCTACGTCAGCAGCCGGCTGACCTCGAGCGTCATTCGCTACAACGGCCTGACCGGAGCGCTCATCGGCACGTTCGTGGCGGCCGGCACAGGAGGGCTGACCCAGCCGTTGGCCCTGACTTTCGGACCCAACGGCAACCTGTTCGTCACCAGTGCCGACCACCGCGTGCTTGAATTCGCTGGCACGGACGGCGGGTTGGTGGGCACGTTCGTCTCGGCTGGCAGCGCCGGCCTGCAAGACCCGCGCGGGTTGGCGTTCAAACCGGACGGTCATTTGCTCGTGACGAGCTTCGACTCCGATCAGGTGCTCGAGTATGCGGCCGACGGGTCGCCGCTCGGCCAGTACAACGACGAGTTCCCGCTCGGCGGTCCCTGGGGCATCCGGCTCGGACCGAACGGCAACGTGTTTGTCACGCGCACCGGCGGCGCCATCCGAATCGTGGAATTTGATTTGACGACCGGCCGCTACCTGCGCGCATTCATCCGCAACGATCCCGGCCTCAGTGAGCCGACGACGTTTGCCTGGCGGCCGGGGTCCAACGCCGATTGCAATGGTAACGATCGATTAGACACGTGCGACCTCGCGTCCGGCGCGAGCCTCGACTGCAACGCGAACGCCCGGCCCGATGAATGCGATGTCATCGTCCTGGGCGATTTCAACGCCGACGGCGTCAGCAGCCTCGCCGACCTGCCGGCCCTGACCGCCCACCTCACCGGGCCGGAGATGCCGATCGACGCCCCGGTCGAGTGTGCGGCTGCGTATCTGGCTGCGTTCGACTTCGATGGCGACACTCATCTGAGTCTGCGCGACTTCGCCGGGTTCCAAGTGCAGTTCTCCGGACCGTAGCTGGCTAGCGCCGCGCGCGTGTCCCGGACCAACGCTTCGGGGGCGGCGCCGCTCGTGTACGCCGACTCACTCTGCCTTCGTGAGGGCGGCGAGACCCGGAGCGTTGGCGCGCGGCCCTAACGGGACCGCGGCTAAACGTAGGCGCCATCCGGCCATAAGCGTCGCCATCTGGCCATTAAGTACCGAATTGCACTGTGGCCCATGCCAACATTCATGAGCACACTCGCTTCGGGCTATGACGCTGGCGACCCCTTGACTTCCCAACGCAACTGAGTCACAATACCGGATCAGCGACTGTTACGATGGGGCTGCGCTGCCCAGCAGCGGCGGTTTGCCGCTCGACGTTGTGTCGCCCTCCGTATCAGCCAAATCCAACGCTGCCAGGGAGCGCGCGATCCGCCCGGTGCGTTTCAGCGCACCGACTGGGATCGCTGGTTCGACATCTTCATCTCACAAATGGAGGCTGTATATGCTGGCGTCTCGATGGCTTCTCGTCTCGGCGTCCCTTCTGGGCGCCTTAAGCGCTCGACCGGTCCTCGGCACGTTTCACTTCATGCAGATCGAACAGGTGATCGGCGGCGTGAACGGCAACACGTCGGCGCAGGCGATCCAGTTACGGATGCGTTTCGCCGGCCAAAACCTGGTGGCTCAAGCGCGGCTGCGCGTGGCCGACGCGGCCGGTCAGAATCCGATTACGGTCATCAACTTCACGTCCAATGTGCCCAACGGCGCGGCCGGAGCGCGGATCCTGGTCGTGAGCCCGACGTTCTCGAACTTTACCAGCCCACCGGCGGCGCCCAACTTTGTCATGACCAACCCGATCCCGGCTTCGTATCTGGCGGCCGGCACGCTCACGTTCGAGAGCGACTCCGGGATCGTCTACTGGCGTTTGAGCTGGGGCGGCGCCGCGTATACGGGGCCGGGAAACGGGGCCTTGGATAACGACCTCGATGGCAACTTCAATCCGCCGTTCCCCGGGCCGCTCCCGTCAACCGGAGTGCAGGCCCTGCAGTTTCAGGGCCCCGCCAACGCGCTGAGCACGAACAACGCGGCCGACTATGCCCTCACGCCCGGTGCGGCCGTGTTCGTGAACAACGCCGGGGCGAGCTTCACGGTCAGTCCTCCCGCGCCGACGGGCGCTTGCTGCGCGCCAGGCAACCCGTGCCAGGTAACCACTCAGGCGGCTTGTGGCGGGAGCTATATTGGCGATAACACGACCTGTTCGCCCGATCCCTGTCTGGGGCTGGTTTGCGACGAGTCGAATCCGAACGAATGTGTCGAACAGAGCCAGGTCAGCGCACCGGGTTGCAACGCGGTCGAGTGCTGCCTCCAGATCTGCGGAGTCGACCCGTTCTGCTGTCAGGTGGCATGGGATTCGGCCTGCGCCAACCAGGCCGACAGCCAATGCCAGGAGCCGCCGCTCAACCGCAGCGTCAAACTCGTGAGCTTCGAGTTCGGGTCTGGGCCGGGATTGTTCAACGTGATCGGCAACGTAAGCCTGGAGGTCGGCGTCCTGCATCCGGTCGACATGTCCAGCGACTATGCCGTGTTTGTCAACGGCCTGTCCGTTGGAACGGTCGGCGAGCGAATCGCCACGATTTGCCCGGGCGCGAACGATTGTACGGGCACGAACCCGCCGTGCGCGGGAAAGGCCTGCCCTCAGGTGAGCTGGCCCAACGCCGGCAAGGTCGACGGCACGTGCATCAAGGGTCCATGGGGCAAGTGCAAGTGTAATTGGACCACGACCAAAAAGAAGAACAATGTTTCGCTCGTGCCCGGCGACCAGGTCACGTTCGTGGCCGTGGCCGTTGCGGGGGCAGAGCCCGAAGTGTATGCCGTTGACGACAGCCTGACCGTGATCTTCCAGCCGCCGTCATCGGTCTGTCATCCCTCGAATCCCAATGATTGCTGCGTGCCATCGCAAGTCAACATGCCTGGGTGCAACAACCCGGTCTGTTGCCAGGTGATTTGTGCCTCCGACCCGTTCTGCTGCGAAGTCTCGTGGGATCCGATCTGTGTTGACCAGGCGCAGGCCTCGCCGCAATGCGGCTGCTTCGCCGACTGCAATGGCAACGGCATTCCCGACGAGCAGGACATCCACTCCGGCCAGAGCCGCGACTGCAACGGCAACCAGGTTCCGGACGAGTGCGACCTGGAGCAGGGCGAATCACAGGACGTCAACCGCAACAACCTGCCGGACGAGTGCGAGCCGGCCTGCTGCCGGATCGAACGGCGCGGCGATTGGGACGACGACTGCGACGTCGATCTGCTCGATTTCTCCACGATGCAGATATGCCTGCCACGGCACCCGCCCGAGGAAGGCGGCGGGGCGGGCGGCTGCTTCGCGGACGGATGTGTCCCGATGGACATCAACTACGATGGCGCCATCGACCTCTTTGACTACGGCGACTTCGCCGGGGCCATCAGCGTCGGCGGCCCGGGCAGCAGCCTGCCGGATTGCGATCCGGGTGGCGGAAGCTGCGATGCCTGGGCAACCGGGTCGCCAACCGGCCTGCCCTTCGGCGGAACGTACTACGTGTTCGGCGATCCACTGCCGCCGGTGCCGCCCGGCTACGATGGCGACAACCCGCCGATTCCGGCTGGGTTCTTCGCGCCTGGGTCGTTGCCGTTCGACGGGGTGGTGATTCTGAAGGGTCAAGCCTCCGACGCTTACAACTTCGGCTCGACCGACACGATCATCGAGCATCCACCGCTGCGGTTCGGCTTCGGGGATCTGCCGTTATGCGACATCGTTCCGGCCCGCTTGGAGTCGCTCAACCTGCGCAGCAGCAACCCGATCGTCGTGGACCAGTCGGTCGCGCCGGGCGATTGCAACGGCAATGGCATTCCGGACGCGACCGATATCGCCGGCGGTGCATCGGTCGATCAGAATGGCAACGGTGTTCCGGACGAGTGCGAATGGTATGTGGCGGCCGTGCGCTCGCAGGTTCTGCCGCCGGACGGGACGATCGAGGCCTGCAAGACCACCGATAACGGCGGGACGTTCAATGCGACGATTCTCATCCAACCGCTGTTCATCTTCGTCAACAAGGCCGAGCTCGACGCCGGCGCGCCGCTGTCGCCCGACAGCGTGAAGACACTCGATACGGGCCTCGAGGGCCTGCCGCCGATCATCTTTGAGTTCTTCGATCAGCCGTTCGTGGTTTGCGCACCGGATACGGCGATGTACCAGACGCCGTGCTCGCAGGGCAATTTCGTGCCCGGCGTGACGGATAACAGTCCGCTCGGACCGACCACGTGCATGTCGCACATTTCGCCGGGCGAATCGCATTACTTCTGCCCGCCCGAGTGCTTCACGCACCTGTGTACGTATCCGGCCGTTGGCGTGCCGTTCGCCGTTCCGGGTTCTTGCGGAGCCGGCTGTGCCCCGCCGACCTGCCCGGCCTTCCCGGCCTCGCTGCTGCCGTCGGATACGGGCATTCCGGGCATGGACACCAACTGCGTCGGGCCGGATGCGAGCATGTGTCCGATGATCGGCTACTTCGAGATATCGAACTTCGACCCGGCCGTGGGCATGACGGCCGATTGTCTGCTGCCGCCGCCTGCGGGCTGCTTCCCGATGGGCCTGTGTCTGCAGGGCTACGGCTCGACGGTGACGTGCACGAACACCGGCACGCTGACCGGAGCGTGCCCGTAGCCGCGAAGTCGGGTGCAGCCGGGCAGAATATCCCAGTGGGCATGAGCTCCGCGGTTGCCGAAGTCAGTCCAAACTCACCGCGCCTCGTGGCGCGTGTCAGCCGCCGTCACCAATCAGGATGAAGGCGGCCCAGTAGTACGGGTCGGCGTAGGGATGGTCGGGGTTGGCTTCGACGTGGACGGGCGCGCCTGGCGCGAGCGACGGGCCGCCGCGGGTTTCGGCGCCATCGGTAGGAGGCGTCTCCGACGCCGAAGCGGTCTTCGACGCCGATTCCGGTCGACGGCTTGCAGATCCCGCTTCGTGTGGTTCTGACGGTCGCGATTGCGGCGCGGAATCAGTCTCGGACCCCGAACCAGTCGACTTGGCCGCATGTGACGGTTGCAACTCCGTCCCACCCGTAGGAGGGGTCTGTGACCCCGACGACACGGCCTGCGACCCCGACACGGTCTGCGGCGCCGATCCCTCGGTTGGACCGATCTGATCGAGGCCAATCGCACGGCGGGCCTTCTCTGCATCCTCGCGGGTGAGGCTGCGCAGCCAGCGCTTGGCCTCGTGCAACGCCTCGGCCTTGGCCAGCACCTTGGGTGAGCCATCGTCATTCCGCGGCCCCGGCCGGCCGATCCCGCGGCTGTAAAGGTCCTTGCCGAGCATGCATTCGTAGAATCGAACCATGAGCAGAGCCGTCGCTGTGTCATCGACCTTCCACAAGCTCGCCACAACGCTCTCTGCCCCGGCAAACAAAAAGCCCCACGTCAGTGCGACGAACCCATCGCCCGCTTCCAGCCGCCCGGTGGCCGTGCGGCAGGCGCTCAGCGTGACCAGTTCGGTGCCTTCCAGCTTGCCGGCCCATTTCGTCAGCAGATCGCCGAGGCGAAGGAAGCCGTCGTCCTCCGGCGTCGGTGCATCTGGGGGTGTAAACGCTAACGCACACAGGTGTGCGTCTCGAGCGCTGGCGGTTCCATGCGTTGCGAGATGAAGCACTGCGGCACGGGCCGCGTTCGCGTCCAGGTTTCCGACTGTGGCGTCCGAGCCGAGCAAGACAATGGGCTCCGGTGCTGTCGGTTCTGACGTAGCAAGTCCGACCTTCGCTGCCGCGAACAGTCGAGCGATGGCTTGGATCTCCGGGCGAGTCGCAGGCAACTGGCGGAGCGGCCCCAGCGCAGCGCGAGTGCGACTGCGAAGCTCGGGAACCTCGGGCGGATCGGTCGCGGCGGCTGCAAGCAGGAACGACTCGCTCGATTCTGCTACCGTGAGTTGGGTCTGGGAACCAAAGCGTGCGTCCCCGATGGCCACGAGCCCTAGTTCCGTTTCACGCTGCCTAGCGCGGCGTGCCTCCGCTCTGCGACGTACGTCCGACCAGACGGAAATGGAGGCGTTGTACACGACTGCCGGCGCAGAATCGACGAGCACGCTATCGCCCTGGACCTCTGCGCCCAACACCTCCACTGGCAGCAGGTTCATGGATCCATCCGGGACCACGCACAGGTTTCTGACATGTGGCAAAATCCGACGAACTGGCTCGGGCAGCAGCGCGAGACAGAGCTCGCGGGCTAACCGGCCCTGATCGGGCGGCACGCTTTCGCGCGAGCTTCCGTCACCGTGAGATACCCATGTCGCCAGTTCAAGTATCTTCGAAGTCAGGGTGTCGGCATCGACCGGATTGCCGTTCTGCCAAGACAACTCGTGGATCGCGATGTCGATCGATGATGCATCGGTTGTCGTCGGGCGGATGACGAATAGAAGTGCATCCGATGGCGAGACGTCGTAGACCAGCAGCATCTCATCATCTCGAAGAGGCTGCAACAGTTGTCCGAGTGACGTGTTACCTGCGGTTGAAGACAGAGATGATGCGTCAGGCTGCCGACCTGTTGTTCTCAATGTGTCCAGCAAGGCTCTCGCTCGCCCTTGCTCGATCGACTCCAATGCCGCTGCTCGATGATGCTGGGGACCGGTTCCGTGGCCGACAGCGAGTTTCAGGTGTGCCCGAGCCATTCCGCTGAACGCGTCCATACGCGTCAGCACCGAAAAGTACTGGGCTCGATCTACCGCGTCGCCGGCTACTTGAACGCGTAGGCTCTCCAGTTGCTCAATTGCCTCGGAGTAGAGGTGGATCGCTTCGGCCGCTCGACCGCGCTGGCTGAAGAGGAAATTGGCGTAGGTTGTGGCGCAATGGTAACGCTGAGCGTGATCGCAGGCTCTCAGGCGTTGGATCGCTGCCTCAAAGTGCGACTCAGCCTCGTCGTAGCGCGTCGCGTCTTCGGCCAGGATGATCGCCAGCGCAAGATGGCCGATGGCGACTCGCGGATGATCGTCCCCGAGCGCCGCCCGGTTGATCGCCAGGGCTTCATCGCTGAGGATTGCAGCCTCGGCATGCTTGCCGCTCGTGACCAGCACGGCCGCCAGGTTGCTCAGGCTTTGTCCGACGGCTGGATGTTGATCGCCGAAGTGCTTGCGGCGAATGGCGAGGGCCTGGCGATGGGCCTCCTCGGCCTGCATCAACCGGTCGCTGCTGGATTCGACCAGCGCGACGTTGTAAAGCGCCAGCGCGGTTCTTGGATCATCCTCACCGTATCGACGGATCGCGTGGCCGAGCGCCGCCTGCGCCAGTTCACGGGCGCCGTCGTCTTCGCCGCGAAGTCGCAGGATGTGGGCGAGTACCTGCGACGTTTCGTAGACGTCTGGATGATCGTCACCCCGGATGCGGTGCTGCATGGCCAGGGCTTCGCGACCTAAGACCTCGGCTTCGGCGAGGCGACCCTGATCCTTGAGTGAGTTCGCGAGATTGTTCAGGCACATTGCCAGGTTCGGGTGCAGTTCGCCGAACTGGCGGCGCGCAATGGGCAGCGCTTGGCGGAAGGCCAGTTCCGCACCACGAGGGTCGCCTCGCCGCGTTAGAATGAGCCCCAACTCGTTCAGGCTCTGACCAACCTCGGAGTGCTCGTTGCCCAGCGCGCGTCGCCGAATCTCCAGACTCTGCCGAACCAGATCCTCAGCGGAAGCGAAATCACCCTTCAGCTTCCGCACGGAGGCGAGGGTGAACAGGGAGTGGGCCACGCGAGGATGCCCGTCGCCGAACAGGGCGCGATGCAAATCCAGCGATTCGCGAGCAGCTTCTTCGGCCCCATCGCGATCACCCAGCCGGCCGAGCACGGATGAAAGGTTGAGAAGCGCCGTGCCGACTTCGACGTGTGATCCCAACACGCGTCGCCCGATCTCGAGCGCCTCCCGGTAGGCTAGCTCCGCCTCGGAGTACTTCCCCGCGGCGCGTAGACCGAGTCCGACGTTTGTAAGCATCGTCACCACCGTCGGATGATCGACGCCCAAGTGCTTGCGTCGAAGCTCGAGCTGGCGACGTGCGGCCTCTAGCGCGTCTGCGAACTTGCCTTGCGCGTACAACCTCTCGACGTCACGCTCGGTGCGGAACATCTCACGCACGGCATCTTGGGCGTCGGCCTGCAGTGAGCACACCTTGCGGAGCGTGAGCACGTCGCTGACGGCATCGCGAGATTCATACCAGTCGCTTCCCTGCTGTTCCGTCCTGATCGTGGCAATCTGTTCCGCAACCGCGACGGCCACGGCAAACCGCCCCTCGGAGCGAAGCCGTTCGAGTTTCGAGCCCAACTCGTCAAGACGGGCCTTGGCAGCGCTTTCCGACTGGCGTGTTGGGTGATTCGCATGGTCGGTCTGCGCCCGAAGGGGAGCGCTAGCAGCCAAAGCGACGAAGTAGGCAAGTAACCGGCGAGCCGGCATCGGCGGCCCCCTCGATCAGGCGGAATCGGTTTTCGACGCGACGACGACTTCCGCGCGTCCCGGCAAGCAAGACGATACCCAGATTATACGAACGCGACGGCTGGCCGCTGCGAATAATTCAGCGGCGGGTGCGTCGGGCGGCCGGGCGCGGGTTGGCGCCTGGGGGCCGGTGGAAGATTCTATCGGATTCTGCGAAATCGCTCGAATCGGGGCGCATAGATAGGGAGACGGCAGGGCGTGGACGAGCTGCAGACCAGTACGACGCTTGTGGCCCGGCTGCGGGATCCGGCCGACGAGGCGGCTTGGCGTCGGTTCGTAAGTCTTTACGGGCCAATAGCTTACGGCCTGGCCCGGCGGTGTGGGTTGGACGCCGAGGCGGCCGACGGACTGGTCCAGGCGTTCTGCGTGCGGGTGGCCGCGGCGGCGCCCGGATTCGTCTACGACCGCAGCCGCGGGCGGTTCCGCGACTGGCTCCGCCGGGTGGCCATGAACGAAATCCGCCGCGAACGCCGTGGCGACGCAGCTCGCGGGCGGGCCATGGACCGATACCGGGCCCGCCAGGCGGTCGCTGAGCCGGACGCCCCGGTCGATGAGGAGCTGATGCAATGGTGGCAGCAGGCCGAGGATCGCCGGGCGCTGCGGATGGCCCTGGAGCGGCTGCGGGCCGAATGCGCCCCGGACCGCTTCGCCATCTTCTACCTGGCGGCCGTGGCCGGCACGCCCGTCAAGGACGTGGCCGCCTTCTACGGCGTCACGCGCCGGCAGGCGTCGAGCATCAAGTTCAAGCTGCTCGTCCGCCTGCGCGAGATCGCCCGGTCGCTGGTGAGCGAGTGGGACGAATAGTCGGAACCCCGGCCGCCAAGGCCGCGGGTCGGCGGGCGCTGTGATGCGGCGGAGTAGTTGTTGAGTGCATGACGCGGTGTTGGAACGTTGTCGAATGCGCTCGCGTTACCGGTGTTCCGACCCGCGCCCTGGGCGGGCGGGGTTGTGAGACGTGGCGGGGTGTCGGAACCCGGGCCGCCAAGGCCGCGGGTCGGCGGGCGCTGTGATGCGGCGGAGTAGTTGTTGAGTGCATGACGCGGTGTTGGAACGTTGTCGAATGCGCTCGCGTTACCGGCGTTCCGACCCGCGCCCTGGG